>Ga0194127_10006609_pt1 | contig 13092 bp, 9 predicted proteins | sample TA2KigC100mmetaG_FD_148624 | JGI IMG/M metagenome (GOLD analysis project Ga0194127, IMG submission 148624) | Freshwater microbial communities from Lake Tanganyika, Tanzania - TA2015036 Kigoma Deep Cast 100m | ecosystem: Environmental > Aquatic > Freshwater > Lake | place: Tanzania: Lake...
GCCGCTGGTCTCCGACCTGGGCCGCCTCCTCGGCGGTCGCTGGGCCGCGTCGGCCCGCGTGACGGTGCTCCACGACGGACCCGTGATGAAGGAGATCGAGATCCGCGATGTTCCGGCCCGGGGCGACGGAACGCCCGACGACCGCATCGAGATCATCTGGCGGCTCCGCGCCTTCAGCGGGCGGCGGTCCGTCCGCGTCGAAGCCGTGGTCGAGAACTGCCGGGACCGCGTGAAGGGATTCAAGCACCCGGTCCAGTACAAGTTCGCGTCGGTCGAACTCACGGACGGCGGCCGCTCGCTGTTCCGCGAGGGGCCCTTCGACCACATGGACCAGACGCGCTACCGGATCCTCGCGTGGACCGACGGGCCGATCGAGGATCTGCACCGGCGGCCGGAATACGACTACTGGGTCAAGGGCCGCTTCGTGCCGCTCCACCGGTGGACGGCGCCGATGACGCCGGAGAAGGTCGACGCGACGTTCACGCGCCCCTCGGCCGACCGCCCCGCCCTGCAGCGCCGGCAGGGCATCCTCGAGAGCGGAATCCTCCACCGCCACATGCCCGGCACCGGCGGCCGGTGGGAGATGAATCCCTATCCCTCCTGGATCCCCGCCTACCTGATGAGCGGCGCGCCGGGGCTCTACCGCGCGATTCTGCACGCGGACGGCAACGGTGCGGGCGCGTTCTACGTCCACGTCCGCCAGGACGGCGCCCCGGGCTACAACGTCTTCACCGTGCGCCAGCCGCCGCTCGACACGGGGTACCGCATCGAGCTCTACCGCCTGCCCGACGGCGGGAAACCCGCGGTCCAGCCGGACCACGCCCATGCGCCCTCCCTGGGCTACTTGAGCTATCTGCTCACCGGCGACCGTTTCTACGCGGAGGAGCTGAGCTTCTGGGCGAGCTACCAGTTGGGCGAGTGGCCGCACAAGGGACTGCGCTGGCAGGCCCTCGATCGCGCCTTCGCGTGGAGCCTGCGGCAGGTCGCCGACGCGGCCTTCATCCTGCCGGAGGACCATCCCCTGCAGCCGTACTTCGCGAACGGCGTCGACCGGTGCCTCGACGAGATGACGGCGGGCCTGGTGAACTCCGGGCGCCGCGTCCACAGCCCGCCCTCGGGCTCATGGAAGGGTTCGGGGCGGCTCTACTGGGTCAACGCCCGCTACGGATCGGCGTGGCAGTACGCCTGGGTCGTCTGGTCCCTCGGCAATGCCGTCGACAAGGGATTCCCGAAGGCGGCGGCGGTGCGCGACTGGACCGCGGAGTACATCGTCGGGTTCTACACCTCCGACGACGAGTACCGCGCGCCCGACGGCACGCTGTACCGCTTCGACCCGCGCGATGCGATGACCTACTCGACGGCCATCGAGCGCCTCGTGACGCAGGGGGTCACCCACCGGCAGGGCGGACGCGATCTGCAGATCGTCAGGAGTCTCGGCCCGATCGAGAACTACGGGGAGATCTGGTACGTCACGAAGATGAACGAGGACAATGCCTGGAGCGCGCAGTCGGGACCGCCCGACCCGGGATCCGACGGCTTGTGGCCGCTGCGCGCCGACGGCTGGGGCCACGGACGGCGGTGGGATCCGGGGAAGAAGCTCTCGACCCCCGCATACAGCTGGCATCGATACGGCGCCTGGTCCGCACTCGTCACGGCGCTCGAGGCGGGCGTCCCGCGCGCCCGGGAGGCGTGGCGCGTCATGACCGATCTTGCCGGACCGAAGGGCGAGTACGATATGGAGATGGTCCCCCGCGACGGCCCGCCCGCCCCGGCGGACCCCGTTCGGAAACGTGACGAGGGGTAGATCCCCGCGCCACCCGCCGTTCATGACGGGTCCCCCGCTGATTCCGCGGGCCGCAAGTGTAACATTACTGGATGCGGTCGCATCGGCTAATGTTACACTTGAGGAGACAGGGCGGACGGCCCGCGGATACCCGTCGGGGAGAGGCGGACGCCGCTACGGCGGCGGAGCGAAGGAGAGCGGCATGTCGAACGTGATGCTGACAGACGGCGAGGCGCGGGTGCTCGGATGCCTGATCGAGAAGCAGCTGACGACGCCGGAGTACTACCCGCTGTCGCTCAACGCGCTGGTCGCCGCGTGCAACCAGAGGAACAACCGCGACCCGGTCGTCGCGTTCGACGAGGCGGCGGTCGTGGTCGCCGTCGACGGCCTTCGCGACAAGCGGCTGGCCGCGATGGTGAGCGAGGCCGGCGCCCGGGTGCCGAAGTACCGCCACGCCGCCGGAGAAGCGCTCGGGCTCGACGCGCCGCAGATCGCGCTGCTGGCCGAGCTGCTCCTGCGCGGGCCCCAGACCGCGGCGGAACTGCGCGCCCGCGCCGGCCGGATGCACCCGTTTGCCGACGCCGCCGCCGCGCAGGCGGCGCTCGAGGCCCTGGCGGCAAGGCCGGAGTCGCCCCTGGTGGCGAAACTGCCGCGACAGCCGGGCACGAAGGAGAGCCGCTTCACGCACCTGCTGTCCGGCGCGCCGGCCGTCGCCGCGGTCGCGGACCCCGCCGCGCCGCCCGCAGAACCCGCCCGCGCCGGGGTGCAGGCGGCGAACGACCGCATCGCACATCTCGAGCAGGAGGTCGCCGGGCTGCGGGCGGATGTGGATTCGCTGAAGGCGCGGCTCGAGGAGTTCCGGAAGCAGTTCCAGTAGCCGGGAGCTGGGTTCTGGGGGCTGGGTGCTGGGGGCTGGGGGCTGGGTGCTGGGGGCTGGGCGCTGGGTTCTGGGGGCTGGGCGCTGGGCGCTGGGCGGCTGGGTTCCGGCAGCTTGGAACCCGGAACGCCCCTACTCCCGGATCTGGCCTTCGCCGCGGACGACGAACTTGTACGAGGTGAGCTCCTCGAGGCCCATCGGGCCGCGGGCGTGGATCTTCTCGGTGCTGATCCCGATCTCGGCGCCCATGCCGAACTCGCCGCCGTCGGTGAACCGGGTGGAGGCGTTGACGTAGACGGCCGCGGAGTCGACCTCGTCGGTGAAACGGCGCGCGGCGGACTCGTCGGTCGTGACGATCGCGTCGGAGTGCTTCGACCCGAAGGTGTTGATGTGGCCGATCGCCGCGGCGACGTCCGAAACGACCTTCACGGTGAGGATCAGGTCGTTGTACTCGGTCGTCCAGTCCTCCTCCGTCGCGGGCTTCATCGACGGCACGAGGGCGCGGGAGGCCTCGTCGCCGCGCAGTTCGACGCCGCGGGCCTGGAGCATCGCGGCGCAGCGGGGCAGGAAGGCGGGGGCGAGGGCGGCGTCGACGAGCAGCTTCTCCGCCGCGTTGCAGACGGCCGGGTACTGGCACTTCGCGTTCTCGACGATGCGCAGCGCCATCTCCGGGTCCGCCGAGGCCTCGACGTAGACGTGGCAGACGCCCTTGTAGTGCTTGATCACCGGCACGCGGGCCTGCTCGGTGACGGCGCGGATCAGGCCCTCGCCGCCGCGGGGGATCACGAGGTCGACGCGGCCGACGAGCTGGACGATCTCGCGGATCGCGTCGCGGTCGGCCGTCGTCACGAGCTGGATCGCGTCGGGCGGAAGGCCCTTCCTGGCGCCGCCCTCGACCAGGGCCTTCGCGATGGCCTTGTTCGACTCCATCGCCTCCTTGCCGCCGCGGAGGATCACGGCGTTGGAGGTCTTGAAGCACAGCACGGCGGTGTCGGCCGTCACGTTCGGGCGCGACTCGAAGATGATGGCGATGACGCCGATCGGCACCCGGACCTTCTGGATCACGAGCCCATTGGGGCGGATCCAGCGGCTGATCTTCGCGCCGACGGGGTCCTTGAGTCCGACGACGTTGCGGATGCCCTTGATCATGGCGTCCATCCGCTTCTCGTTGAGCAGGAGCCGGTCGCGCATCGGCTTCGGAATCCCCGCCTTTTCCGCGGCCTCGAGGTCGATGCGGTTGGCGGCGAAGATCGCCTCGCGGCGGGCCTCGAGCTCGGAGGCCATGGCCTCGAGGATGGCGTTCTTGCGCCGGCTGCTGAGCGGCGCGAGCGCCCGGGAGGCGGCGACGGCTCGATCGCCGACCTGGATCATGTCGTCGTGCAGGCTCATGCGGATTCCCCCCCGGCGGACTCGAACACGACCATGTTGTCGCGGTGGATGGCCTCCTCGAAGTCGCAGGCCCCGAGGATGCCGGCGATCTCGGAGGTCCTGCGGCCCTGGATGCGGCGGAGGTCGTCGGCTCCGTAGGCGGCGAGCCCGCGCGCGACCAGCGCGCCGTCGAGCCCCTTCACGTCCACGACCGCCCCGGCCTTGAAGGCGCCCTCGACCGTGCGGACGCCGATGGGAAGAAGGCTCCGCCCCGAGACGACCACGGCGCGCCGGGCGCCGTCGTCGACCACGACGGTTCCGCTCGACTTGTGGAAGAAGCCGATCCAGCGCTCCCGGGCCCCCCAGGCGACCGGACCGCGGGGCCGGCCGATCAGCGTCCCCTTGTCCATGCCGGACAGGATATCGCCGATGACCCCCGCGCGACGGCCGTCGGCTATGACGACCGGGATGCCCGCCCGCGCGACGTTGTGGGCCGACTGGAGCTTCGAGGCCATGCCCCCGGTGGAGATCTCGTTGTTCGACCCGAAGACGAGTTCGAGGTCGCGGGGGGTGACGGACGGCAGCCACGGAACGCGCCGGGTGCCGCGACCCTTCCGGGGGGCGCGCAGGCCATCGACGGTCGTCAGGAGGATCAGCAGGTCCGCATCGACCAGCAGGGCGACGAGCGAGGCGAGGAGGTCGTTGTCGCCGAACTTGATCTCCTCGACGGCGACCGCGTCGTTCTCGTTGATGATGGGGATGATGCGGTGACGGACAAGGTTGACCAGCGTGTTGCGGGCGTTGAGGTGGCGCTCGCGGACGTTGAGGGCGTCGTGGGTCAGGAGAACCTGGCCGACGGTGCACCCCCGGGCGCGGAAGAGCGTGTCGTAGTGGGCCATCAGGCGGAGCTGGCCGACGGCGGCGGCCATCTGCAGGTCCGGCAGGCTTCGGGGCCGTTTGCGGAGCCCGAGGGCGTTCATGCCCGACCCGATGGCGCCGGAGGAGACGACGACCATCTCCCGGCCGGCCGACTGCCGCCCGGCGATGTCGTCCACCAGCGCGCCAAGGCGGCGCGGATCGGGCCGGCCGTCGCGCTGGACCAGCACGCGGCTGCCGATCTTCACGACCACCCGCCGCGCCTCGCGGAACGCTTCGCGGTCTGGAATCGATGTCGACATGGGCGCTCCCTTATACCACACCCGGCCGGAGGGCAGAAGCCGCCGGAGCGCGACGGCCGGCCGCCCCGGGGCTCCAGGGAGGAGGGCCTCCGGGAAAGGGCGGACGCATCTTGTTCCTGTCGAAACCGGGCCGTGTGCGCGGGATCCTCAGGATTCCCCTTCCATCGCCGGGAAAGGCAGATCCCAGCCGAACGATCCTTGAATCAAGGCGAAGGCGATGCCGCGGCGCGCACCGGGTGGCCCCGAGCCCGCGAGGGGCCCGGCCGGGAACGCGCATCGTGCCGAAGGCTGGCGTGCCACGCCGGAGCCCCGCCCTCCGGGGCGAAGGCGGGACTCGTGTCCGCGCCCCCTTCGGCAACGCCGCAGGCGGGGCGGGATCCCGCGCGATCCGGCCGGCCTGGTGCGCGTCGCACCCCCGCAACCGCAAGCGCTCCAGCGTCCACCAGCCACTCCGCGCCCCGCCGACCGAAAGGCGCCACGACCTCGAGGAAGATGCGTCTGCCCTGGCCTCCGGGACGGCACGGTGGCGCGGCGGGCGTGGAACCGGTAGGATGCGGCGCATGATCAGGCTCATGGCGGCGGTGGCGGTGGCGGGGCTGGCGCTGGCGGGACGGGCGGCGGAGCGGCCGGCGGCGCCGAAGCCGGAGGCGCACGAGACGCGGCAGGTCGAGGGGTGGACGGTCCGCATCGACGCGCGGCTCCTCGCCGGCCCGGACCGCGACCTCGGCGACCGCGCGCTGCGGCTGCTGGCCAACCAGCTCTACGCGATTGCCTTCACGCTGCCGTCGGGGAAGGTGGAGCGCCTGCGGCAGGTGACGATCCAGCTCGACCGCTCGCACGGAAGTCTCGTGCCGATGCAGTACCATCCGAACCCGGCGTGGCTGCGCGACCACGGCTTTGCGACGAACCTCGCGAAGTGCGTCCACATTCCCACCGCCGCCTATTTCGCGAACCCGCGCGACCAGCGGCGCCAGCCGTGGGCCGTGTTGCACGAACTCGCCCATGCCTACCACGACCAGGTCCTCGGCTTCGACCATCCGGAGATCGCCGCCGCGTGGAAGCGGACGACCGAAGGGGGCCGGTTCGAGAAGGTCCTCCAGATCGAGGGCCGCCGCGGCCGCCACTACGCGCTGACGAACTGCAAGGAGTTCTTCGCCGAGATGACGGAGTCGTACTTCGGGATGAACGACTTCTTCCCGTTCAACCGCGCGGAGCTGCGCGAGAGCGAGCCGGAGACCTTCGCACTGATGGAGAGCCTCTGGACCGGGGCCGACCGGTAGCCGCGCCCTACTTCGGCGGCAGGGCGGTCACCCGGGGCGGCGCCGCCGGCTTGGCCGGCGACGGTGGAGGCTTCGGAGCCGCCGCGGGCGTCGCAGGCGTGGCCGGCGGCGTCGCGGGCTTGGGCGCGGGGGCGGGCGTGACCGCGGCCACCATCGTCCCCGGCGGCGGGGGCGGCGGGGGCAGGACGATCGCCGCCAGCTCCTGGGCGGGCACGAGGTGGCGCCACAGGAAGGCCTGCATCCGGTCCTCGGCCCCGACGGCCTGCCGCACGATCGTCTGCCCGGCGTTCGTCGCCACCCCTTCGATCCGCAGGCTCACGGGGGTGAAGGTCTCGCCGCGCTTCGCCTTGATCGAGACGCGGGCCGTCGCCTGCGTGCCGGAGAAGGTCACGGAGCCCATCTCGAAGTCGTTCGTCGGCGAGGCGAGCCGCAGGCGGACCGGGCCCTTGAACCCGTCCTGGCGGATCAGGTGCACGGTGGCGCTCGCCCAGTTGTTGCTGCGGAAGGCGAGGCCGGACGGGACGACGCGCAGCGCGAAATCGGGCCGCGGCGGGCTGATGCGCAGCCGGTAGCCGAACTCGGGTCCGCCGCCGTGCTGGGTGTCCGAGAGGACGACCCGGTAGACGCCGTTGGAGGGGAACACGGCGACGAGGCGGGCGTCGGCGTGGTGGGTGTTGAGCCCGGTGCCGGGATCCTCCACGTCATCGCAGATGGAGACCGTCGCGCCCGCCATGTCGGTGACCTTGACGATGGAATCCAGGGGCGAGTCCAGCCGCCGGGCCAGGACCTCGACCGCGAGCGACTCGCCGGCGGCGCCCGGAATCTCGAAGACATCGCGGTCGCCCGCACCGTTGATGAGGCCGTTGACGATGACGGGGGGCGTCAGGCGATGCACGGCCTCCCCGCCGTTGTTCGGCTCCTTCTCGGCGCACTCCGGCAGGTTGTCGCGATGGATCGGGATGCGGTTGGAGATGAGCCCCCCGCGGCCGCGCGCGGTGGCCCAGTAGATGCCCGGCGGGGAGTCCTTGGGCACGGCGTTCTCGACGCGGGTCTGCTCGAGGTTCCAGCCGCGGACCTCGACCGCCAGCGGGGCGCCGACCGGCCCGCCCAGCGGGAAGGCGGCGGCGACGAACGGCATCTCGCCGATCGTGGCGCGGTAGACGAAGTCCTCGCGGCCCCGGTAGATCGCATCCGTGATGGAGAGCTGGTACTCGCCGTCGGCGGGCGCCTCGAAAGGCAGCGTGGGATCGGGCTTGAAGCGGAAATCGTCCCTGTAGGCCACCTCCCGGCCGCGCGCGTCGCGGATCGCGACGACCGGCTGGAACCAGCCCGGCACGGCGTCGGCCATGTACGGAACCAGCTCGCGCGCCTGGACGGCGACCACGATCCTCTGTCCCTTCCGCGCCGTGAACCGGTAGCGGTCGATGGTGCCCGACGTGATCTGGCCGTTGACGGTGCAGGGCAGCTTGATGCCGACCTCGTCATCGTCGAGGTCGCTCTGTCCGTCGTCGCCCCCGCCGCCCATCATCATCATCATCATGTCCCCGCCGCCGACGGGCGCGGGCTTCTTGGGCTTCCGGCGCAGGCTGGCGCCCTCCTTGCCGAGCGTGATGATGTGGCTCGTCGGCACCGGCGCGCCGGCATACTCGGGCACCTGGCCGACCATGAAGACCAGCGGATTCGAGATGCCGCGGTTCGAGCGGATCCGCAATTCGCGCGGCCCGGGCTCCGCGTACTTCTCGATCGTGATCTCGGCGATGATGAGGTTGGCGATCGACGAGCAGGCCGGCTGCTGGACATACTCGCGGATGAGTTTCTCGAGCCGCAGGACGAGGTTGCTGTGGGCCGGGTTCGGAGGCTTCTGCGACCGGACCTCCCGAAGCTGCTCGTTCAGGAGCTGCATCTCCTGCGGGTTCATCCTCTTGTTGTACTCGACCACGCGCGTCCGCACGCCCGGCCCGGAGACGAACACGCGGTCGACCCCCTCGAGCCCCTGGCCGCCGATCGTGACCTGGAAGGTCGCGCCCTGCTGCCCGCCGGCCGGATAGACGAACCCGACGTAGCTCTGCGCCCGCGCGCCGGACGCCGCCGCGACCAGGAGGCCGGCCGCCCACGCCCCGAACCGTGCGTTGAGACTCATCGCAACCCCGCTTTCCCGGACGCGCCGCCGCGGCGGCGCCGGCGGGGGGCCGGCATGGCCCCGCGCCCCGCCCGCGCAGACCCTAGATCAGTTCCGTCAGGCGCCCCGCCACCTTGGCGCCCTTCTCGCTCGCATCGAGCACGAGGGCCGGCAGCCCCTCCGGATGCGGAAGCTTCGCGTTGGAGTCGATGCCGGCCAGATCGTAGATCGTGCCCAGCATGTCGATCGGGTAGACGGGCCGGTCCTGGACGGTCTCGCCCTTGTCGGTCGAGGCGCCGACGGTCCGTCCGCCCTTGAACCCGCCGCCGGCCACGAGGACCGAGAACACGCTGCCGAAGTGGTTGCGACCGCCGTTCCAGGGCGGTTGCCAGTCGACCTTCGGCGTGCGCCCGAACTCGCCGCAGCACCAGACGACCGTCGACGAAAGGAGCCCGCGGTCGTAGAGATCCTCCAGGAGGGTCGCGAGGCCCTGGTCGAGCTGCGGGCACTGCCGCCGCATCGTGGTGAAATGGTTCGAATGCGTGTCCCATCCGCCCGGGTAGTTGATCGTGACGTACGGCACGCCGGCCTCGACGAGGCGGCGGGCGGCGAGGCAGTCCTGGCCGAAGGTGTGCCGGCCGTAGCGGTCGCGGAGCTTCGCGTCCTCCTTCGACAGGTCGAAGACCTCCTTGCCCTTGCCCAGGATCAGGCTGTAGGCCTGTTCCTCGGCGTCCTTCGCCCCGGCGATCGTCGGGTTGTCGCCCATCGCTCCGCGCATCGTGTTCATCGAGGCGAGGAACTCGCGGCGGGCGTTCTGCCGCGCATCCGAGATGCCGCGGGCGACGACGCCCTCCACCTCGAACCGGACCGCATTCGGATCGCCGCCGGTCGCGAACGGCTTGTACTTCGGGCCCAGGAAGCCGGCCTCGGAGAAACGCCCCTGCGGCTGGGTCAGTACGACGTACGGCGGGATGAGGCCCTTGTACCCCTGGTTGTAACCCTTCAGCAGCGCGAAGATCGCGCCGATGCACGGGTACGCGAGGCGTCCGCCGGGCATGTGCCCCGTCTGCATCAGGTAGGCCGCCGTCTCGTGGCCGTTGTTGCCGTGGGTCATGCTGCGGACGATGGAGAACTTGTCCGCCTGCTTCGCCAGCATCGGGAACAGGGCTCCGAGGCGGATCCCGCCGACGTTGGTCGGGATCGTGTCCTTGAAGTCGCCGGTGAAGTCGTAGCCGGCGTCGGGCTTCGGATCCCAGGTGTCGGTGTGGGACATGCCGCCCCACAGGAAGACCTGGATGACCGACTTGGCCTTGGCCGCCTTCGACGCGGCGGCGGCCGCCGCCGCCGGGGCCGGCGTCGGGGCCGCGGCACGGGCCCGGTCCCCCAGCATCAGGCCCGCCGCGCCGGCGATGCCCCCGCGGAGAAGGTCGCGCCGCGACAGTTGCGTGTGGTTCGCGTTCGTCGTCGTGCTCATGGTTCCGGTCTCCTGCTCGCTTCCCTGGTCCTCAGTGTCGTCCCGTTTGCCTTCCCGTCAACTCAATGCCGGTACCGAAACTCGTCCGTGTTGATCAGCGCCCAGACGAGGTCGATCCAGGCCTCGCGCCCCCGGGTGACGCCCTTCTTGGCGTAGGCCTCGACCGCCTTCCATTCCGCCTCGGTCGGGAACCGCGAGAGCATCGCCAGGTAGAGTTCCGTGGTGATCTCCTTCGGCGGCCGCTTCGACTCCATGATCGCCTTCAGGACGGGGCTGTCCTCGAACTTCCGCTGGATATGGCTCGAGTTGAGCATGTGCATCCGCTGCGGGGGGCTCGCGCGGTTGACGCGCTCGTTCTCCTGGCCCGTCGCGCGCGCCGGCCGGCCGAACAGCTCGAGGAACGCGCTCGTGATGCTCCCGTCGGGCAGCGCGACGGCCGGCTTGTTCTCCGGGATGAACGTGAACGGCTCGGGAATCGGGCTCGTGTAGAGGTCGGCGGTGCGCGTGATCCCGTTGATGGCGTCGATCAGCACCTCGGCCTCCATCTGCCGCAGCGGGTAGAAGGCGAAGTTCGCCTCGGCGGCGGCCATGTCCCTCGCCTTGGGCGCCACGGACGACACCTGGTAGGTCCGCGAGGTCAGGATCAGCCGGAAGAGCCGCTTCATGTTGTAGCCGCCGGTGACGAATTCCCGCTGGAGGTGCGAGAGGAGGACGGGGTTCGACGGCGGGTTCCCGTTCCGGATGTCGTCGGGCTCGTGGATGATCCCGCGCCCCACCAGCCAGTACCACGCGCGGTTGACGATGCACTTCGTGAACCACGGGTTGTCCGGATGGATCAGCCAGTCGGCGAAGATCTCCCGCGGATCGCGGTTCGGCGGCAGGTTGACGCGCGTCCCGTCCGGGAAGATCCCGACTCTCGGCACCGGCGGAACGGGAGGCGGGGGCGGCGGGGCGGCGGCCTTCGCCACCGCGTTGCTCGCACCCTTCGCGGCCGGCGCGTTGGTCGCCGCGGCCGCAGCGGCGGCGGCCGCCGCGATCGCCGCGTTCGTCGCCTGCGTCAGCTCGATGTCCGGATCCCAGTAGACGATCTCCTCCTTCCACTCGCGGCTCGGCTTGTAGCTGATCTGCGAGAAGAAGGCCGACACCGCCGCCAGCATGTTGCTCGGCCACTGGTTCGCGCGGGAACCCATGAACGTCAGCGCGACGACCGAGGCGATGCCCTCGGGCGTCTTGCTCGGCGTCGCCCGGTAGAAGTTCACGGGGCCGACGCGGAAGTTGCTGCCGTTGGACGTGAGAAGCTCGCGGACGAAGCGGTCGTAGGGCTTGTTGTCCCGCATCGACTCGACCAGCCAGCGGTGGTAGGCCTGCGCCGCGTTGGGCCAGAGGTTGACCGGGAACTCGGCCTTCACGCGGAGCAGGTCGCTCCACTTCATCGCCCAGTAGTCGGCGTATTCCTCGCGCTGCAGCAGCTTGTCGATCAGGGCGATCCGCTTGTTCGGGTCCTTGTCCTCGATGAAGCCGCGCGCCTCGAGCGGCGTCGGCAGGATGCCCAGCACGTCGAGAAAGGCGCGGCGCACGAACACCGAGTCGGAACAGGGCGCCGGACGGATCCCCATCCCCGCGAGGCGGGTGAAGACGTACTTGTCGATCGCCGTCTCGGGCGTGGTCCACTCCGCCGCCTCGTAGATGCTCGCCGGAGCCGCGGCCGATGCGGCGTTGGTGGCGGCCGGCGGCGCGGCGTTCGGCGGGCGGGCCCCCCCGGCCGCCCGGGTGTCCGGGGACGCCAGGAGCAGGGCCCCCAGGGCCAACCATCCGCAACGACGCGCGCTCATGATGCGATCATGGCGAAAAGCCCCTGACATGGCAAGAACGGACCCGGGCCCTTTTTCGAGCCGCACGGGGGTTGATGGCGTCGGCCCGCCGCCCGCCCCGCGATCCGTCCGTCGCCACCGGACCCGCGCGGAAAGCAGGATTCGGGGCGGAGCGAACAGGATATCCGGATTGTGCGATGCCGCGAGGCCGGAACGGCCTGCCGCGAAGACCGGAACCGCCGCGGGCAGCCTGCACGACGAGGTCCTTCGGACGCTACCGCGAGATCCTCCCATCGCCTCCTGCCGAACGTCGATCGGGACCCGACGGACGAGCCGTCCGCGGGTCAGCGGTACGGTTCAGGGCTTGGCTGGATGGTCTTCCTTCTTCATTTCCTTGAATCCGTTTGCATCAAGCACAACTCGAAACCGGCATGGTTTCGTCCCGTCGTGCCCAAGGAAGCAGACATAGAGGTACGGTCCGATTCCCTGGCCTGGGTATCCGACTTCGGATGAGATTGTCATTGTCGTGAGCATGGCGCGTGATGCCTGAACAAGAACATCCCTGGGCACGCTCATGGGCTTGCCCTTGGCCGTGACGGTGAGCGAGGCGAAACCGATCCCATCCTGACCTTGCAAGGTCTCTGCCTGCACGACGACCGTTCCGAAAGTGCTGTCCGTGGTCCTGGCGGTCAGTTCCACCTTCGTGATCGGCGCATCGTCCTCCTCGCTCGCCCCGGCAACGCAGGCAACGAGCACGAAGACCGCCATCTGTCTTATGATCGTCTTCACTCTTCCTCCCTCCAACCGACGAAGCTCAGCGACGGCCTGGGGGCGGCGGTGGAGCGCGCGGCGCGCCCGCGAACCCCCGCGACGCTCGAACGGACGGCGGAGTGGCCGTTCGCGACAGCGCCCCGGTTAGGCGTTGCGGTCGTTTCGGAAATGGTCGCGCATCATGAATGCGATGGGGACGAGCAGTATGACAAGCGTGCCGGCCGCAGAGAACATCCAGACGGCGGCAAACGTGAGGGGACAGAGGATCGCAGTAAGCACGGTTGCGAAGCGGGTATCGGACATGGTGGATCCGGGTTTGGCTTTCATTCCTGGTGCTGTTTGCTCTTGAGTTCCATGGATGCGCGAGCGACGCCTGACGTCACGGCGCACCAGCGGCGCGTTAGCGACGTATGGTGCCGCCGGTTGTTTTT
>Ga0194127_10006610_pt1 | contig 13091 bp, 26 predicted proteins | sample TA2KigC100mmetaG_FD_148624 | JGI IMG/M metagenome (GOLD analysis project Ga0194127, IMG submission 148624) | Freshwater microbial communities from Lake Tanganyika, Tanzania - TA2015036 Kigoma Deep Cast 100m | ecosystem: Environmental > Aquatic > Freshwater > Lake | place: Tanzania: Lake...
GGGGTGATCCCTTTTTTTCCCTGCAGCAACCCGTGGTGCTTGAGGGCTGCGGGGTGCGGCGCGTGGTGCTGGCGGGGGGGTGTTTTCAGAACCGCCTGCTGCTCGAAGGCCTGATCCAGGCTTTGCAGGGCGCTGGCCTTGAGCCGCTCTGGGCCCAGCAGCTGCCCTGCTCCGATGGCGGCCTGGCCGTCGGGCAGGTGGCCGCGGCACGGCTGGCTGGGGTCTGAGACGCCGCATTGGTGCTGCAGCGCGGTCCACGCCCAGCTGCCGATCCCTAGACCTCAGCCAGAGCTGGCTGGAGCGTGGCGGTCATGTGCCTGGCGGTTTGCGGACGCATCCTCTCGATCAGCACCGCGGCAGCCGGCGATCCAGCGCTGTGGCGCTGCGCTGAGGTCGACTTTGACGGCCTCAGGCAGACCGTGAGCCTGGCCTGTCTGCCGCAGGCCCGCATCGGCGATCAGGTGCTGGTGCATGTGGGGCTGGCCCTCAGCGTGGTGCGCGATGACGTGGTGCGTGATGACCCGTGAAGCACCAGCGCGGCCCTTTATGCCCCAGGCCAGCCCAGGCAAGGCTGTGGCTGCCGTAGTGGCTGACCTGCAGGCCATCCGCACGCGCCGCTGGACGCTGATGGAGGTCTGCGGCGGCCAGACCCACAGCATCGTGCGCTGGGGCCTCGATCAACTGCTAGCAGGCGCCGTGGAGCTGGTTCACGGCCCGGGCTGTCCGGTGTGTGTGACCCCGGCGCACACCATCGATCAGGCCCTCGCCCTGGCGATGCACCGCGGCGTGGTGCTGTGCAGCTTCGGCGACATGCTGACGGTGCCGGGCAGCCATCGCGGCAGCGGCGATCTGCTGCAGGTCCGCGCTACTGGCGGCGATGTGCGGGTGATCACCAGGCCCAGCCAGGCGCTTGAGCTGGCCCGGGCGCACCCCGAGCGGCAGGTGGTGCTGCTGGCGGTCGGCTTTGAAACCACCGCGCCTGCCATTGCTCTGCTGGCCGAGCAGGTGCGCGTTCTGGGCTTGAGCAACCTGTCGCTGCTGCTGGCCCAAGCCCGGGTGGTGCCGGCGATGGCCGCCATCGCCGCGGCGCCGGAGCGCCGCGTGCAGGGGTTCCTGGCGGCTGGTCATGTGGCCGCGGTCATGGGGCAAGGCGAGCTGGAGCAGCTGGCGCTGCAGCGGCAGATTCCGGTTGTGATCACGGGCTTTGCGCCGCTCGAGCTGCTGCAGGGGGTGCTGGCGTGTGTGCGGCTGCTCGAGGCGGGCACGCCGCGGTTGCACAACGCCTACGCCCAGGTGGTGCGCCAGCGCGGCAATCCGGCTGCGCAGGCGTTGCTGCGGCAGGTCTTCAGCGTGGCCGATGGCCCCTGGCGCGGCCTCGGCACGGTGGCCGCTGGTGTGTTGCAGCTGCGGCCGTCCTACCGGCATCTCGATGCGCGTCTGCGCTTCGGCCTGGGGGCTGGCGGCGCGGGCGCGTGCGGGGAAGCCGAACCGCGCTGCCGGGCCGATCAGGTGTTGCAGGGGGTACTGCGACCCACCGCCTGCCCCAGTTTTGGGGTGGCCTGTACCCCGCACCATCCGCTCGGGGCGCCGATGGTGTCGGCCGAGGGGGCCTGCGCCGCCTACCTGCAGCGCAGCAGCCGGCATGGCTGAACACATTCTGCTGGGCCATGGCGGCGGCGGCAGCCTGATGCAGGAGCTGATCGCCACCGAGCTGGCGCCGCTGTACTGCGATCCGGTTCAGCTGGGTCTCGATGCCGCCATCCTGGCGCTGCCCCACGGCCGGCTGGCCTTCAGCAGCGATGCCTCTGTGGTGCAACCGCTCGAATTTGCGGGCGGCGACATCGGCAAGCTGGCGGTGATCGGCACCGCCAACGACCTGGCCATGGTGGGCGCGCGGCCGCTGCATCTGAGTGTGTCGCTGATTCTTGAAGAGGGGCTGCCGCTGGCGCTACTGCGGCGCCTGGTCCGCTCCATGGCAGCGGCGGCCATCGACACCGGCGTCACGATCGTCGCCGGCGACACCAAGGTGGTCGAGCGGGGCAAGGCCGATGGGGTGTTCATCAGCACCAGCGGCATCGGTCTGCTCGACAGCCCGAACCCGATCACCCCGCAGGCCATCAGCCCCGGCGATCAGCTGCTGCTCAGCGGCGACCTGGGCCGCCACGGCCTGGCGATCCTGGCGGCGCGCCATGGCCTTGATCTGCAGCCGTCTGTGGCGTCCGACTGTGCTCCGCTGTGGCCCCAGGTGCAGGCGTTGCTGGCGGCGGGGGCGGAGCCCCATGGCCTGCGCGACCTCACCCGCGGTGGCCTGGGCAGCGTCCTGGTCGAGTTGGCAGAGGCCAGCGGCTGCGACCTGGTGCTCGATGAGCCGGCCTTGCCCCTGGCCCCTGGCGTTGCCGCCAGCTGCGAGCTGCTGGGCCTCGAGCCGCTGCATCTGGCCAATGAAGGCCGCTTTGTGGCTGTGGTGCCCTGCGATCGGCGGGCTGCGGCCGAAGCTGTGCTGGCTCCGGGTGGCGGGCGTTGGGTGGGTGCGGTGCAGGCGGCGGCCTCGCCGCAGCCCCAGGTGCGGCTGCGTACTGCCCTCGGCAGCGAGCGGCTGCTGCCGCCCTTCAGTGGCGACATGCTGCCGCGAATCTGCTGATGCAGCCTGTGCATCCTGCGGAGGCCTAGGTTTGAGACCCACCGGCAGGCCATCCGGCCTTTCGGAGGTTCATCGGTTGTGCCATGGACCTCACTCCTTTTCTGCAGACCCTTGAGGGCACAGCCCTTGATGAGGTTTTGCTGTCGGTGGCGATTGCCGGCAAGGTGGCCCTGGCCATGAAGGGGCGCTTCCTGCTGCGCTCGGTCTGCGAAAGCTTTCAGGACCGCAGCCGCATCGGCTGCGCCGTCACCGACGAGGCCAGCTGCCTGGCCTACCTGGGGCGTGAACCGTATGAGCTGCTGATCTGCACCGATTTTCTGGAGGTGGGCAGCGGCTTTGAGCTGGCGCGTCAAGCGCGTCAGCTGCTGCCCAGGCTCAAGGTGGTGGTGCTGGCGCTGGGGGATCTGATCCCGGCTGAGTACAGCGAAGCCCCCTGGCTCGAAGCGGTTGTGGCCGAGGCCGATTTCATCGGCGATCAGCGCCCGCTGCAGGCCGCGGTGATGGCCGTCATGGGCGGGCACTCGTACCGCAGCCCGTCGCTGCGCACCGGCAACCTGCCCTATCTGAGCTGCCCGAGGCTGACGCCGCGGGAGTACGAGGTGCTCGATCTGCTCGCCAGTGGCCTGAGCGACCGGGAGATCGCCCAGAAGCTGGTGGTCTCTGAAGAAACCGCCAAGACCTACACCAAGCGGTTGCTGCGCACCCTCGATGTGAGTAACCGCCTGCAGGCGGTCCTCAAGGGCATGCGCTGCGGCATGGTCCAATTGTAAGAAGGCTGAGGTGATTGTCCCCGTATGGGGGGCTCGCCGGTGAGGCGTCTCGGCCGACAGTTGATCTCAACCAGGCCAGTAGGGCGTCACCGACGCCGGGAACGATCCGATGAGTCCGGAAACAGCAGCACTCACCATTGGTGAGCTCGAGGCCAATTACTCCCTGTACTGCAAAGCGCTGCGGTTGTTGATTCGGGAAGGTAAGTCGATCAACAAGGTGCGCCGCACCGTCTGCTGGCAACGCCTCGAGACCCTGCACACCTGCCTGCCCAACCAGTACCGCGATCCCGACTACCTGTTCGCCCTGCTCAAGCGCGAGCTCAGCGGCGTGCAGACCTGAGACGTTGCATGCCCTTGTGCAGGGTGTCGGCCAGCAGAACCGCCGCCGGTGCCACCACCAGCCAAGCCAGCCAGCCTGGCGGCAGTGTGGTCAGCCCAAACAGCGGCGCCAGTGCGGGCGTCAGCATCAGCAGGCCGGCCACCAGCGGTTCGCTGAGCAGCCCTAACCAGAACAGGCCATTGGCCACCTGCAGTCGAGACCAGACGAACGCCTCCCGGCTGCGGCAGGCCACCAGGGCGCCCATCTGCCCGGCCACGATCAACGCAAAGGTCATGGTTGAGGCCTGAGTGGCCAGGTCTTGCGTCGCCGCATCGGCGCTGCGGTGCAGCAGTGGTTGTGCCAGGGACCGCAGTTGCTCAAGGCCGACGCCCTGGTGCAGCCAGACCAGACCAAAGCCCGCCATGGCGACCAGGGCCTCGGCCATGCCGAGCACCAGATAGGCGCGCACCAGCACGGCGCGATCGAGCAGTGGTGCACCTCGCCGCCGTGGCGCTCGGCGCATCACACCCGGTTCAGGGGGTTCGGCGCCGAGCCCCAGGGCCGGCAGCAGATCGGTGCCCAGATCCACCGCCAGCACCTGCAGCACCGTCAGCGCCGCTGGAATCTGCAGGATCACCATGGCCGCGAACGGCAGCATTTCAGCCACGTTCGAGGTGATCACGTAGGTCAGAAAGCGGCCGATGTTGGCCACAACGGCGCGTCCGTGGCGCACTGCCTCGACGATCGTGGCGAAGTTGTCATCGAGCAGCACGATGTCCGCGGCTTCGCGGGCCACATCGCTGCCGCTGCGTCCCATGGCGATGCCCACATCGGCAGCCCGCAGGGCCGGGGCGTCGTTCACCCCGTCGCCGGTGACGGCCACGACCTCACCCAGGCTGCGGTAGGCCTGCACCAGCTGCAGCTTCTGCTCGGGGGTGACCCGCGCAAACACCAGGCTGCGGCGAAACCTCAGCAACTGCCGCAGCTGCGCCGGCCCCAGCCTGGCCAGCTCATGGCCCTCGACGACCTGGGCGGCCTCGAGCAGCCCGATCTGGCGGGCAATGGCCTGGGCCGTCAGGCCGCTGTCGCCGGTGACCATCGTCACCTTGATGCCCGCCTGGCGGCAGGCGGCAATGGCGGCCGGCACCTCGGGCCGCGGCGGACGTCCCGACCTGGTTGTCGGCGCCCTCGGCGGTGTGCGTGCCCCGACCTTGCTGCTGGTGGGCAGTCTCGATGTCGATGTGCTCGAGCTCAACTGCTGGGCATCAGCCCAGTTGCAATGCCGCCATGAGCTGCGCGTCGTTCCCGGGGCTGGGCATCTCTTTGCCGAGCCTGGCGCGCTCGATTGTGTGGCGCGCTGGTCACGCCAGTGGTTTCTGGAGCATCTGCGCTCTTGAGCGCCGCGCGGTGGTGCTGCCTCCGCCGCTGATCTGCGGCAGAGGCCTGGGATCAGCTGGCTCAGATGTTGAGATCAAGCCAGTCGATTGGAGACCCCTGATGCCACTGATGGGTGCCGAGTTGCTGCAGGCTGTTGATCAGCTCAAGGCATTGCCCAAAGCCGAGATCGTTCGACGTTGCGGCTACGTGAGTGCCTCAGGCAATGGCGACGGCCGGCTCAACTACACCGCCTTTTTCGAGGCATTGCTCGAAGCCAAAGGTCTGCCCCTGGGCCATGGGCGCAGCAGCGCGCAGACGGCGCGTGGCAAGCGCATCAGCCGTTCGGGGCGCAGCCTGCCGTATCACACCAAAGTGCAGTTCAACGGCAACCTGATGGTGGGCAAGGCTTACATCGATCTGCTCGACGCCAAACCAGGCGACCATTTCGCGATCCACCTCGGACGCGACTCGATCAGGCTGATTCCTCTGGTGGATCCCGAGCAGGCCGACACCTCGGGTGGCGGCGACTGAAACCCGACAGTTGTCGCTTGAGAAGGGCCTGCAACAACCAATACACAGGAGGCAGCGATCAAGCCTTCGATGTCGGCTCTGTTGTCTGCTACTCAGGAGCGTGTCGCCGAGGCGCGCCAGCGCCTGGCGCTGCACCAGAAGGCCATGGCCTGCGGTGATCCCAGCCGCAGCCCCTATCACTGCTTTCGCGGTCCTGCAGGACAGTCAGGCTCGCGCCATGGCGAGCAGCAGTGGTACCGCGAGTTGATCACGGGCCGTTGATCAGCTCCCCGTGGCCCATGCCCCTTCTTGCAGAGGGGGCAGTCGGGCCGGTTTTGCCCTGAGGGTCTGCTGCTGCACTGGGTCCAGCTCTGTGGCTCCGATCAACCTCTCCTCGAGCGCCATCGGCACCGACAGGTTCCAGAGCATCAGCAGGGCAGCCAGGGTCACCGCGTTCCAGGTGGTCTCCTGGCTTAGGGGGTGATCAGGGCGTTGCCGCCAGATGCGGCGCCAAACCAGCAGCATGGCCTCAGATCTGACGGCTGCCGCTGTGCCCCGAACCCTGGCCCAACGCCTGGATCAGGCCTTGATCAGGCTGGGCGCCAACCTGCTGATTCCCGTGTGGATCGTGGCCATTCCCTGGGCGCAGGAACTCATCGATCAACTGCTGTTCGCTGGCCAGTGGAATCTGCCCATGAGCCGTGGTGGATCCCTGTTGGGTGTGTTCACGGCACCGTTCAGCCATGGGGGCTTTGCTCACCTGCTGGCCAACACCGTGGTGTTTGTGCCGCTCTCTTGGCTGGTGCTGCTCAAGAGCCGCCGCGATTACCTCGCGGTCTGGATCGCCGTGTATGTCCTGGCGATTCCGCAGTGGTTGTGGTGGCCGCGCGCCAGCCATGGCCTCTCAGGCGTGGTCTACGGACTGCTCGGTTATCTGCTGTTGATCGGTTGGCTTGAGAAGAGGCCCTTGCCGCTTCTGCTCTCGCTGGTTGCTCTGGTGGCGTACGCCGGCGTGCTGCCAACGCTGCTGCCGATCTTTTCGCCTCCTGGGGTCAGTTGGATGGGTCATGTGAGCGGCTTTGCCGCGGGCCTGCTGGCGGCCTGGGCCGTTCGCCGCGATGACCCCAGGATCTGATTGGATGTGAGCCTCTAGGCGATTCACGGTCTGCTCAGATGGGCGCGGTACTTGGCTGGCAGAGACCTGCAGGGCTCGTTGCTGCACTGGCGCTGCTGCTGCCGCCGCTGCGCGCCCAGCCCTGGGCGCCCGGCCAGGAGCCGCCGCCGCTGCCATCGGCAACACCGGCCGAGGCACGGGCGCTCGAGAGCCTGCGCCGCAGCGACAGCGGCCCCCAGCTGCGGCGCCGATACCTCGACGCTGCCCATGCGCTGTTGCAGCGTTTCTGGGCGACGCGTCAGCAGCCGCGACTGCTGTTGGCGGGTGATGCTGCGCAGGGCTGCGGGGTGCGCGAGGTGCGTGAGCCCATGGCCTACTACTGCCCCGCCAGCAACGAGATCGCCATGGCGATCAACCTGCGGCGCAGTGTGCGCAGCGCCCGCGGCCGCAGTGATCGTGAGCTGCTGCTGCTCGATCTGGCCGTGCTGGCCCACGAGTGGGGGCACCACGTCAACCGCGAACAGGGCCGCGGTCCCTACAGCGGCGGCATGGGGTTCACGGTGCGCCAGGAAGAGCTCGCCGCCGACTGGCGCACGGGCACCTTCTGGGGCTGGCTGTTGAGTCATGGCGTGGTGGGGGTCGACGATTTCACCCAGACGGCGAATCTGCTGTTTGAGATGGGCGATTACGAGCGCATCACACCCCAGCACCACGGCTACCCCAAAGACCGCTTTGAGGCGCTGACCCGCGGGCTGGCAAGCCAGGTGGCTGTGGGACAGCGGCTGGGCGCGTGGAGCGTCGACAGCCGCGAGGCCTTCAGCCGGCCGCTCCCCACCACAGGTGCTGGCGCTGCAGGCTCGCAGCGGGTCTATGCGGTGCGGCGCTTTGAGATCGATCGCAGCAAGCAGATCGCCACCAACCTGATTGGTGGACTGCTGGGGGCCGCCAGCTGTGTCTGGGGCAGTCAGCAGCAGTGCCTGGGCATGGCGCTCGAGCAGGGCAAGGGGCGCGCCGAAGGCACCTACACCAGCCGCACGCTGACGCTCGATTGCGCCAGTGGGCGTTTTGACATCAGCGACGATGACTACGGCCCTCAGCCGCTGAGCCGCGATGGCAAGGGCCAGGCGGCCGTGATCGCCGCGCGCGACTGCCCAGCGGCGGCGGCAGCCCCGGGCGCTCCATAGGGCGCCGCGAGGCTCTGGCGCGCCCCAGCATCACCACAACCACAAAGCTGCACCAGGCCGTCTCAATACTGCTGAAGCCGCCGCCTGCGGCCCAGAGCAGCCCTATGCCTGATAGGCAGGTCACTGCCTCAGGTGCTGATCTGTGTTGTTCCAACGGAGGATGTATGACCCATCTCAACTTGATGAGCGAGCGTGATGCTGAATTGCTGAGCGGAGGCCTTGATAATCCCTCGGCGATTTATCTGGGTGACCGCAACTGGGGGCAATTCAAGAAGGATTTCCCGATCCTTTCGCAGTTTGTTCCCAATCCTTCTGAGGTTTACCTCGGCACCAATTACGGTCAATTCAAGTAAGCCCAGTTGATCAGGCCCCGTGACGACGGGGCTTTTTTTGCGCAGGACCTAGTTGGGCTGGTCCTGCCGGACACTGGGGCGCTGCCAGCTGCGCTCAAGCAAGCGTCGAAACTGCTCGGTGCTGCGCGGGCGCAACGCTGCGCTCAGACGAGCCATGCTCCACAGCTTCCAGGCTTTGATGCCTGCTGCGACCGCAAACACGGTCCAGGGAACCAGAATCCAGTCGGGACCGTCCATGCAGCGAGTTTAAGCCGTGGACCTGTTGGGCACCGCGTCGGTGCGGCATTGCCCATAGGCTCGTTGCACCTGTCAGCGCAGCCATGGCCCCGGAACCGTTTCGCTATGAGCCGCTGGAGCGTTTTGGCGAAGGCCTCACGACGCGCCGCCCGTGGAACACCAGTGCCCTGGCTGGGGTCGAACGACTCAATGGGCGGGTGGCCATGGTGGGTTTTGCAGCCGCCGTGGTGGGCGAGCTGATCACGGGCCATGGGCCGGCGGGTCAGCTGCTCGACCTGTTGCAGTGGTATCTGCGCTGAATCAGCTGGGCAGAACCAGTGCTTCAGGTTCTGGGTGCGATGCACGAAACAGGCGATCTTCGGCAGCCCGCCGGCAGGTCAGAAGAAACAGCGGCATGTCAATGCCAAAGGTGTCTTCAAAGCGCGTCACAACATTCTTGGTCTTGCCCAGGCCGCAAGCGCGAATGGCCTTGCCCAGACCCTGGCGTGGACGCTCCGTGAGGCTTGAGAACAACTGGTTGAGGCGATGGTCAAGTAGGGCTTCGGCGGGAGTCATGCCGCGGATTTGATCAAAGCTGAAATCCACGCATTCCATCGAGGTGCCGATGCCCTGGGAAAGGGTGAACAGGGCATCGGGTTCAGCAAAATGTTGGGCAAAGTAGAGCAAAGCTTCGCGAACGATCGCGGCAGCGGTGGTACAACCGTCGGAGGTCTTACCCCAGTTGACGGCAGCGCTGTAGAACTCGTTGGGGACAAGACGTAATCCCATTGAAGATTATTTCTACGCTGTTCCTCCTGTCCCCATCATGGGCCCAGTGAAGGTCTCTCGCCAGGCCCCAGGCGCAAAGCAAATGATTTCGACACGCTGCGTGGTGTTTCTTCGCAATGCGAGTCAAATCGACACAATGCTCGGCGTGCAAGGCCTGCGCACGATCAATCGTTGGGTTCGCCGTCTTCGTTGCCACAGGGACGGCGATGGCCGCGGTCTTCGAGCAGTTTGTGTGCCGGGCCTGCAGCCACTTCGCCAATCAGGATTGCGGTGCCAAGCATCAGCAGAATCCGCGCTGCGGCGGCAATCATGTGCAGGGCCACATCCTGAGCAGAGCTGTGCTCGTGGGCATGGCCTGTGGGTGACGGCGTTGTCATCGGGGAGCGTTGCATCTGCTCCGGTCTGATCGCGATCACCACGGCAATGGCTTCGGTGCCGCAGGGCTGCGGCCCAAAAGCCTGCTGGTTACCGCAGCGCCTGCTGCTGGTTAGAAGCAGAACGGCAGGAACTGGGTGCGGCAGGCTGCATAGCCATCGACCAGCGCGCCCAGTCCGATCTGGTGGGCGATGCCCGCGCCGGTCAGCGCTTCGGTCAGAACCCCGATCACGATGCCGAGCATGGCGGCGCGGCCGTTGAAGCGCTCGGCCCTCTTGAGCTGCTCCATGTGGATCTGCTGGGCAGCCCTGTCTTGGAACCACTTGTCGGTTGATTGGGCGCTGTTCATGGCGTGTAAAGAGATGTTGCGGCAATTGTAACGCCTTGTAACGGCATGGGGTACTGGGGCGGCCGCGGCCCTGCGCCGGTTGTGCTCCCGTTTGCTGACAGGAGGCTTAAGAAAGGATGAAGCGGCTGGGACTCAGCTGTGGGCTTGGCAGAACAAAGGCTCTGCTCGAGCTCCCCTGTGACCACTGCTCCTGGATTGTTTTACGACGACGAAGACAAGATCCTGCCGCTGCTGTTGCACGCTGCCGACGCCAGCGGTGCTGCTTGTGAATGCGTCGACTGCCTCGGCATTCGCGTGCGCATGGCGCAGATCGAGCTCAATGCCAACGCGCGTCGGCGTGATGCTGCTTGAGCGCACACCATGATCACAGAACTGCGCCTCGGCCGTGCAGCCTGCTGCAGTGCTGATGAGGAAGAGCATGCTCGGCCTGTATGCCGCGCTGACGCGTTTAAGCGTGAGCAGGGCTTTCGCCTTGTCGAGAGCTCTGTCTTTCTCTATCAGTTGTCATGATCAAACTCACATCTTTGAGCGTCCAGCAACTTGAGTCGCTCCGCGGTGGCATGGATTGGCGCATGCCTCGTCGCATTTCTTCGAGCAGCACCATCTTCAGCACGGCGTCTTACCGCAACGCGCTGACCCAATCGAGCGACGCCACCAATTTCGTCTTTGGCGGCGGACGCAACAGCTTCGCTGGGATCACCAGCGCCCAGGGCAACCTGGCCGAGCAAGGCATCCTGGCCTTCCCTGGCTGATCTGCGTGGATCAAAAGGAAGGAGTTTCTCCTTCCTTTTTTTGATCTTGTGCGTTTGGTGCGGCCGGCCGTCAGCCGGCAGGGTGCAGTCGGCTCAGTGCCGTTCTGCATCTTGGACCCGCAAACAATGGCTTCTCGCCGCAGCCCAGTTGCCATACAAAAGCCCCCGCCGAAGCGGAGGCTTTGCATGAACGAATTCTGCGAGACGCAGGTGTTACTTGGCAGCCTTGCTCAGGATGCTCACAAGGCTCTTGGCGATGTGGAACAGAGCAAAGACTTTGAACGACAGAAAGCCACCGTTGACTTCTTGGAGGTTTGCATCATTCAGCTCCTGAACGTCGGCGGTCTGCAGGGTGTAGGTGGTGGAGGTCATGGTGTTGGGGGCGTGAGGTGGTGTCCCTTGAGGAACGTGAACACTGCATCTCCGCGATCCATGGCCATCTCAAGCGACAACTGTCGGGTCTTGCCCGCTCGCTGCGCCTAGGCAGCGACGATCTGAAGGCCTCGCCTTCCTGGGATCAGCCAAAAAAAGGCGGTTCGCGTTGTCCTCAGGCTTGGCTACCGGGTTGGGCGCGAGTCCGGCCACTTGATCCTGAGCAAAAGAAAAGAACCCTTGCAGCGCAGGAGGCCTGACGCAATGGAGCCAGGCGGACTCGAACCGCCGCCGCCTGCTTGCCTCTGACCGGCTGGCCCAATGGCCCACCGGCCGCTTCCCCGTTACCGATCTCAGGGCCGCTGTGGCACCACCTGCATGCCGATCGGCGCCAGGGCGATCAGCCACCACGCTGATCGTTGCATCAGAGCTGCAAACGATCGAGGCAGCTGGGCATCCAGCAGGATCTTCATGCAGGAAGCAGTTCAACCCGTTGAACGCGGGCCAGTTACGCGGCGTACTGCAGTACGGCGGTGATGTAGCAGCTTCCAGGTCCGGATAGTCGGCCAGGATTTCAGCGGTGCCCATGCTTGAGGAGAGCAGATCCAGCACCATCTCAACCGGGTAGCGCAAACCGCGGACTGTTGGTTTCCCGTGGCAGATCGCGGGATCCATGGTGATGCGACCGAACTGCTTCTCCATGTCAAACCTCGTCCAGTTCACCATCGGTCTGGTTGGCCGACCCTGCCCTGCTCGCGGAAATAGACGGCATAGGGAAATCGACTCAGCACCACCCTGCGGATCTGACCGTAAATCAAGAGAAACGATTGGGGATTGAGGCGAATGCGCTCCACCGCAGCAGCAACGGTGTCGGCCAAGTCCTGGGCCAACGCCGACTCACGCTTCCCGTACCAGTGCTGGGTTTCAAGAAGATCCTCCAGCGCCTCTGGCAGGAAGCGAACCAAGGGGAGCGTCAGCCGAGGCCGAGCTGGCTGCGCACCTCATCCCAGGGCACTGCTGCGCCAGGGTTGGCGAGATGGGCCGTCCAGCGCCGATCCAGCTCAGCGCAGAGGGCAGAATCGAGCGGTAGCGCCCCTTCGCGGGCCTCTTCATCAAGGCTGTCCCAGAGGGCGATCGCCAGGGCGAGTCGTTGGTTCTGGGGCAGCTGAAGCAGGTCAGACATCGGCGTCATCGCCACCAGGAACGGCTGAAAACCCAGCGTAGGCACTCTCCATGGCGGGCAAGGGGATGGGATGGATGGAGGACATGGCAGAAGGGCTTCTCCCCTACAAGTGCCACCCCCGCCACCTACCAGCGCCTGCGGCAGACCATCGCCGAACGCATGCGCATGAGCCACGTCTACCAACCCCAGCCGCACGACGTGGCACGACGAATCCTGGGGGAAGACGTGACCCAGATCGAGAACTACACCGAACGCGTGAAGTGGGTGGTGGGCAAGGTTCACCTTCAACGGCATCACCCGCTGCGAGCGCGGCACCTACGCCATGGTGGGAGGCGCATTCCAGGGCTTACGCGCAGCATTGGAGCTGCTCCCCGCTGAAACGGTCTGAGGGGATCGAGGCACAAGCTTGATCTCCACATCACAGCCGAGCACATCGGCGTAGCGGCGAAGTGTGGAGAGTGCGGGCAGGTGCTTGTTGGATCCCTCGAGCCGACTGATGGCGCTGCGCGTGGTGCCCATCCGCAGGGCCACCTCCTCCTGGGTGAGACCGGCCCGCTTGCGGGCCCCAAGGAGCTGCTTGAGCAGACGGAATTCCACAGCAGCCTCCTGCCGCGCTTCGCTGTAGCCCGGCACCGGATCGAGCCTGGCGCGTTCGGCATCGCGATCGCGGATGAGCGGTTGATAGGGGATGTCAGCCATGGCCTTGGAGTGTGGAGCCCCGAGCTGGGGAGCAGATCCACGGGCCAGGACTCGATGTTTTCGCGAACCCGAGGGCTGTAGTACTCAA
>Ga0194127_10006614_pt1 | contig 13087 bp, 11 predicted proteins | sample TA2KigC100mmetaG_FD_148624 | JGI IMG/M metagenome (GOLD analysis project Ga0194127, IMG submission 148624) | Freshwater microbial communities from Lake Tanganyika, Tanzania - TA2015036 Kigoma Deep Cast 100m | ecosystem: Environmental > Aquatic > Freshwater > Lake | place: Tanzania: Lake...
GGGGGAAGAGCGCAAGCGGGTGGCCACTCTGCTGGCCCAGGAGGCGCTCGAGCGGACCGTGGCTCGGCCTTACGCCCAGGTGGCGGAGTGGGGCGAGGAGCGTGCGGTCGAATCCGTGCCCTTCACGATCGCGGTGACGGTTCAAGAGGACGCCCCCGAGCCCGACCTGAAGACGGTTCGCTGCGTCGTGGCCTGGCCCGCGCCTCCGGCCGCCGAGCGCAGCGTCTCCCTGGCCACTCTGGTCTGCGGCCGATAGCCGCGAGGATGGTGATCGACCATGACTCAGCGAACGAGATCAGGCGAGACCGGCTATGCCCTGGCGGTGGCCACGATCATGGCCTTCGCCGTCGGGGTGATCGGCTTCTCATTCCTGGCCATGGGCGGACATGAGACGAAGGCCAGCCAGAAGCAGCTCGACTCGCAGCGCGCCTTCTGGCTGGCGGAAGCGGGCCGCAGCCGCGCCCTGCTCTGGATGACGGAGCAGATGCGTCCGCCGGAGGCGCAGGTGACGATCTACCAGGACGCCTCCGGACCGGACGGCGGCAGCTACACGGTCCACTGCCTGGTAGACACGGCGGCCGCGTACCAGGTGGAGAAGGCCTTCGTCCTGGACTGCTGCGGGCGCTCGCGCGGACTGGAGCGCAGGATCCGCCAGCGCATCCGCATGACCTCCTTCGCCCGCTACGCCTACTTCACGCATGACGAGGTCAGCCCTGGGGGCAACCCGATCTGGTACATCACCGCCGACGTCATCGAGGGGCGGTTGCACAGCAACGGCACGCTGCGCATCGCCGGCAGCCCCCGCTTCCTGGGCGAGGTCACCTCCGCCTCGGATCACATGATCGGCTACCCCAGCTACTGGGTGGGCGATCCGGCCGACTGGCCCGTGGGCGGCAACGACCCGGACTTCGCCGCCGGCGCGACGCTGGCCGTGCCCGAGATCCCCCTGCCCACCGAGACGCTCGACCTGCGCCAGGAGGCCCTGGCGGGGGGGATCCATGTCGCCACGGAGACCGATGTCGAGATCGGCGTCGCCGGGGATCCGCCCGTGGCCGCTCCCGGGTGGCTGCGCTACCGCAGCCGCACGCCGCCGGGACAGCCCTGGGTGTCGGCGTCTGTCGCCTCCCTGGCCAGCGGCGTCTTCTACGGGAACCAGGACCTGCACATCTCCGGTGTGCTGAGCGGCGAACTGACGATCGCCGCCAGGGGGGACATCTGGATCGAGGACGACCTGCGGTATCTCGGCAGCGATCCCCAAGGGACGCCGCTGCCCGGGTGCACTGATCTGCTCGGATGCGTCGCCGAGGGCAACATCATCTTCGCCGACAACGCCGCCAATCGCAACAACCTGGTCGTCAACGCCGTGCTGATGGCGCTGGACACCTCGATCACGGCGCAGAACTACAACACCGGGGTTCCGCGCGGGACGCTGACGATCTGGGGCGGCCTCATCCAGAAGTATCGGGGGCCGGTCGGCACTTTCAGCGGCGGAGCGATCACCACGGGCTATCGCAAGGACTACCACTACGACACGCGGGTGACCGCCCGCACGCCGCCCGCATTCCCGCTGACCGGCGCCTACGAGCAGGTCGCCTGGCTGGAGACCTGGGATGACAGCTACCCGTTCTAGGCGCCCGGCGGGGCTCACGCTGGTCGAGCTTGCGATCGGGCTCGTACTGGCGCTGGTCGTCGTGCTGGCGGCGCACACGCTGCACCTGGGCGTGGGGCGCAGCCTTCACACCGGCGCCCGCAAGCTCCTCGCCCAACGGGAGGCGACGCTCCTGGCCACCGGGGTCAGCCGTCAGGCGCGCGTGGCCGCCGGCTTCAGGATCTACGAGCTGCCCGATCGCGATACGCCGGCCGACTCCGGCGACGGCCTGGCCCTCTGGGACGCCGCCGGCGTGCCGCTCGGCAGGCTGGAGTGGAGCGACACGCTGCGGACGCTGGTCGACAGCGCCGGCTCGCCGCTGACTTCGATGAAGCTGCAGGAGGTTCGCTTCCGCCGCGATCCCGCCTCCGCGGGGACCGTGCTCTACCGCTTCGCCGTCGACGACGAAAAGGGCGGCCTGGTCCACATCGAGAGCGCCGCCTGCCTGCGCAACGGCGCCCCCTAGCGCCCGCCGCCGGGTCTCGCGTCGGGCCGCAGACCGACCTCCCCGCCGCGAGGGGGAGCGCCGGCGGGATCCGCGTCGGCGCCCGCCGGGGCGCGGGCGAAGTCGCCCGCCCTGACGATCGAGATCGCCTCCGGGCGGATGTGGCGCCTGAACGCCGCCACGATCTCCTCCGCCGTCAGCTCGGCGATCCGGCGCTCGAACGCGGCGTCCCAGGCGAGCGTGCGCCCCTCGAAAGCGCGCTCGGCGAGCGTCTGGGCCAGCTCCCGGTTCTGGCTGCGCGAAACGGTCTGGCGCTGCAGCCAGCCGCTCTTGGCCTCGGCGATCTCCTCGTCCGTGAAGCCGGCGTCGAGGATCCGCCTGATCTCCTCGCGGAACGCGGCCAGCAGTCGGGCGTCGTTCTGCGGGGCGTAGATGGCGAAGGCGCCGAAGTAGCCGTCGCGGTCCCAGGCGCTGGCGCGCAGCATCGAGCCGACGCCGTAGCTCAGGCCCTCCTGCCCGCGGATGCGCCTGGCCAGCCGGGAGTTGAGGAACCCGCCGCCGGTCATCTGGTTGGCCAGCACGAGGGCGGGGTAGTCGGGATCGTCCGCGCCGACGGCCAGGCGCAGTCCCGCGTTGAAGACCGCGCTCTCCTTGTCCGGGGTCTCGATCGACTCGAGGATCGCCGGGCGATCTTCGTAGGTCTCGACCAGGCGCTCGTAGGGGCGCGCCGCGGTCCAGTCGCCGAATAGCTCGGCGAGCAGCTCGCGCGTCCCCTCCGGGTCGAAGTCGCCGGCGACGGCGATCTCGCCGGAGCCCGCGCCGTAGAAGTCGCGGTGGAAGTCCCTCGCCGCGGCGAGCGTCGTCGCCGTGACCGCGGCGATCTCCTCCTCGGGCGTGAGCGCCGCGCGCACGTCCTCCGGCGGGTAGGGGTTGAGGTGCCGGCGGATGTGCGTGAAGGCGCGGCTGCGGGGATCGCTGCGCGCTTCCTCGAGGCGCGCCAGCCGCTCCTGCTTGAGCAGCTCGAACTCGCCCTCGGGGAAGGAGGGGCGGCGCAGCGCCTCGGCCAGCAGCCGCAGCGCGGCGGGCAGGTGCTCGCGCGTCGTCTCCAGGCCGCCGAAGGCTCCGGCGGCTGAACCGAAGAGCATGAGCTGGGCCCGCAGCCGGTCGAGCTCGTCGCGGATCTCCTGGCGCGTGCGGTCGGTCGAGCCGCGCAGGAGCATGCCGCCGGCCAGGTCGCCCGCCGCCGCCCGCCCGCGAAGCGTCTCCTCGCCGCCGAAGTGGAGCTGCAGGCTCAGGTTCACCGTCTCGCCGCGCGTGCGGCGCGGCAGGAGGATGAGCTTCAGCCCGTTGGGCAGCGTCTCGCGCAGCGCGCGAGTTTCGATGTTCTCCGGGGTGGCCTCGAACGCCTCCCCCTGGGCCAAGCCCTGTCCGCCCAGATACTCGCCGATCATCCCGGCCAGGTCGGGTGTTGGCGGGATCTCGGCGCGCATCGGCTCCGCCGTCGGGATGAAGAGGCCGACGGTGCGGTTGGTCGGGACGAGGTAGCGCGCGGCCGCCTCGGCGACCTGCGCGGGCGTGACCTTGCGCAGCCGATCGCGGTGGACGAAGAACATGCGCCAGTCGCCCATCGCCGCCCAGTCGCTGAGGCTGATCGCCGCGCGCGACGAGTTGCGCATCGCGCTCTCCCAGCGGCTGAGCAGGCTCGCGCGCGCCCGCTCGACCTCCTCCTCCGCCGGCGGCCGGTCGGCCACGCCCTCGGCGACGGCCAGCAGCTCGTCGCGGACGGCCAGCAGCGGCTTCTCGACGCGCACCTCGGCGCCGAGCGTGAAGAGCCCCGGGTCGGCGAAGCGGTCGGCCCCGGCGCTCACCGAGGTCGCCATGCCGGTCTCGACGAGCGCCTTGTGCAGGCGGCCGGATGGGGTGTCGCCGAAGATGTGGGCGAGAATCGCCATGGCCGGGTAGTCGGGATGGGTTCCGGCGGGCATGTGATAGGCGGCCGAGACCGCCTGCACGTCCCCGACCCTGCGCAGGGTCACGGTGCGCTCGCCGTCCTGAGCCGGCTCCGAGGTGTAGAGCAGCGGCACCGGCGTCTCGGGCCGCCGCAGCGGGCCGAAGTGCTCGGCGACCAGCTCGAGCGCGCGGCGCGGCTCGATCTTCCCGGCGACGACGAGCATGGCGTTGTCGGGGCGGTACCAGGTGCGGTAGAAGGCCCGCAACCGCTCGATGGGGACGTTCTCGATGTCGGAGCGGGCGCCGATCGTCGTGTTGCCGTAGTTGTGCCAGAGGTAGGCCGTGGAGTAGACGCGCTCCTCGAGGATCCCGCGCGGGTTGTTCTCGCCGGACTCGAACTCGTTGCGCACGACGGTCATCTCGGAGGCGAGATCCTCGGCGGAGATGAAGCTGTTCACCATCCGATCGGCTTCCAGGTCGAGCGCCCAGGACAGGTTCTCCTCGGTCGCGGCGAAGGTCTCGAAGTAGTTCGTCCGATCGAACCAGGTCGAGCCGTTGGGCCGGCACCCGCGCGCGGTCAGCTCGTTGGGGATGTCGGGGTGGCGCGGAGTGCCCTTGAACATCAGGTGCTCGAGCAGATGCGCCATGCCGGTCTCGCCGTAGCCCTCGTGACGCGAGCCGACGAAGTAGGTGATCGCCACTGTCGCCGTCTCCTGCGAGGGGTCGGGGAAGAGGAGCACGCGCAGGCCATTGTCCAGGCGGTACTCGTGGATCCCCTCGACCGAGGCGGCGTAGGCGATGCCGCGCGGCAGGTTCTTCGTCGGCGCGGCGGAGATGGAGGTCGTCGAGGTCCCCGGGGCGGGCGGCGGCGCGGCGCCTGCGGACGCCGCGGCTGGGGAAGCGACTGGCGACGCGGCCATCGGCGCCCCCGATGAAGGGACCGGCGACGCGATCAGCAGCGCGGCAGCCCCCGCGGTCAGGAGCGCGACGGGGAGCGAGAGCACCGCGGCGAAGCGGATCGGGGAGCGGGGAGCGGCGTGGGCGGGCCGATGCATCGGTGGCCTCCTTGTGTCGCGGCTGTGAGCCCTGCCCGCGCAGCCGGGCAGCGAACCGCAAAGCGTACTCGATGGGCCAGGCCTGGGGAAGGCGCTGTTTCGCGACTTGCGGTCGCTGTCTCGCGGCGGCCTCGCGGCAGTGGCCGCCCAAAGGGAATGCCCCTGTAACTGCCGGGCCAAAGCGTCCCCGTGAACAAGGGCGCGGTTCCGATGAGCGGGAGGAAGATCCGGAGGCTGCGGCTTCCGAGCCTGGTGACGGAAGGGAAGCTGACGCTGGTGAGCGCGGCGGAGGAAGCTACGTGCAGCGCCCCGCGCCTAGCGACAACCGCCCCGCGGAGTGGTAGGGTCGTGTTGGGTTAGCGGTCCGGTCGTGGGGATCGATCCGCAGCCGACACCGGAGGCATCGTGGACGCCTATCACCTGCGGAGGAAGGACCGGGCGATCGAGGAGTCGCGGGAGCTTCACGCCCTGCTGCGGCAGGGGCGGTTCGCGGCCCTCGCCCTCTGCCGCGACGGGGAACCCTACGTCGTCACCCTCAACCACGGTCTGGACGAGCAGCGAAACTGCCTCTACTTCCACGCCGCGCCGGAGGGGCAGAAGCTCGACTTCATCCGCGCTCATCCGCGCGCCTGCGCCACGGTCGTCGAGGATCGCGGCTACGCGCCGGGCGAGTGCAGCCATCGCTACCGCTCGGTGGTCCTGCGCGGCCCGCTGTCGATCGTCACCGACGAGCTGGAGAAGCGCCACGCCATGGACGTCCTCATCCGCCACCACGAGCCCGACCCCGATCCCGTCAGGACGCGCTTCCTGGCGGATCCGCGCTGGACCGGCGGCGTGGCCGTCCTGCGGCTCGACATCGAGGAGATGACCGGCAAGGCGAGCCTCTGAACGGGACGCGCCCGCCGTAGGCCGTTGCATTCCCGCGCGCCGCCCGCTATACGCGAAGCATGCGCGGCCGCCTTTCCCCGGCCGCCGGGAGGGAGCCATGCAGCCCGCCGACGCCGCCTTCTACGGCAACAGCCTGCGCGACTGGGTCGCCGCGATCGGGATCGCCGCGATCGTCTGGACCGCCCTCTGGGTGATCAAGACGGTCGTCCTGCGCCAGATCTCGCGGCTGGCCTCGAAGACGAGCACGCAGCTCGACGACCTGGCCATCCACATCCTGCGCGGAACGCGCGTCTTCTTCATCGCCGTGCTGGCCGTCTCCGCCGGCTCGCAGGCGATCGATCTGCCCGAGACGGCGGAGCGCCTGATTCCCAAGGTGGTCGTACTGGCGCTCCTGCTGCAAGTCGCCTTGTGGGGCGGCCGGGCGATCGACTTTGCCCGGAAGCACTACGTGCGCGCCCGCCTGCAAGAGGACCCCGGGGCGGCGACGGCGTTCGGAGCGGTGTCGTTCGTCGTCCGGCTTGGGCTCTGGGTGTTCATCCTCCTGCTGGCGCTGGACAACCTGGGCATCGAGATCACGACGCTCGTCGCCGGACTGGGCATCGGCGGCATCGCCATCGCCCTGGCGGTGCAGAATATCCTGGGTGACCTGTTCGCCTCGCTGTCGATCGCCCTCGACAAGCCCTTCGTGATCGGCGACTACGTCGTCATCGACCAGTTCATGGGCACCGTCGAGCACGTCGGCGTCAAGACGACGCGTGTGCGCAGCCTCACCGGCGAGCAGCTCATCTTCTCCAACGCCGACCTGCTGCGCAGCCGCATCCGCAACTACAAGCGGATGACGGAGCGGCGCATCCTCTTCTCCCTGGGCGTGACCTACCAGACGCCGGTCGAGAAGCTGGAGCGGATCCCGGGGATCCTGCGCGGGATCATCGAGAGCCAGGAGCTGGCGCGCTTCGAGCGGGCGCACTTCAAGGCCCACGGCGACTTCGCGCTCCAGTTCGAGGTCGTCTACTGGATGACCCGCCCGGAGTTCGGCGCCTACATGGACGTCCAGCAGGCGATCAACCTGGCCATCCACCGCGCCTTCGCCGCCGAGGGCATCGAGTTCGCCTATCCGACGCAGACGCTCTTCCTGGAGCGGCCGGCGCCCCCCCCGACTGGCGCAGGGGATTCCTTCTAGGGCATCCTGGGGCATCCATCCGCCTTCGTCACATCCGCCGTCGTCACATCCCGTAGTCCGCGAAAACCCCATCCATCGAAGCGAGGTCCGCGACCACGCCGACCTGGCACGGCTCGGCGGCGTGACGCGCGCGCATCTCGCAGATCATGGCCCTCGACCTGGCGCCGGCGATCCAGGAGGAGATCCTCTTCTTTTCGAGGACGGCCGTGGGCCGGGAGGCCCCGACCGAGCGACAGCTTCGGCCGATCGCCATTGTCCCGGACTGGCAGCAGCAGCGAGCGATGTGGGCAAGGGTACGAAGAGAGTCCTGCGCGCACGCGGGAGAGGATGGCTGCAAGGACTCCCCCGAGCTGTCCAGTGGGGGAGCCGGCACCCCGCGTCAGGCTACGGCCTGCGGGGCTTCCGCTTCCGGGTCGCGCCCTCGGGCAGGCGTGAGATGAGGGTGTCCTGCACCTGGTGGAGCGCCACCACAGGATCGAATGTGACGCCGAGGGCGAGGAGAGGCGGTACGTCACCGAGAAAGGCCTCGTCCTGGATCTTCTCCGCGAGGTTTCTTTCGAACTGCCTCTGGGTGACGCGTCGGCCGTCGTGCTCCATGTAGCGCGTGAAGCAAACGACCACCTTCCCGGCGTCGAGTCCGGTCAGGCGGGCGAGCGCTTCCGATAGGTCGAAGAGGTCCCGCCCCTTCTTGCGCTGATAGAGGGCCCGCAGCTTGGTGCCCAGCAGCTCCTCGGGCTCGTAGGTGAGTATGTCGCCGGCTCCGGCATGCCATGGGCTGTTCAGCTGGTAGCACACACGACGGAGACCGAGGACGGAGAAGTGCTCACGGGTGTTGATCTCCACCTTCAATCTGAGTGGGGTGACGGGACGGGTCTCCGATTCGAAGCGGTAGTACAAGGTCACGCGGCCCTGACCTTGCTTCCACTGCGGCGATCCGAGCCACGAGTCCAGCCTGACTCGTACCGCCTGCATCACCGGACCGATCGGCCCAGCATTGACCTGGACGAGGTCGATGTCTTCGGAGTAGCGGGCCGGAGAGTCGAAGTGAAGCTTGTGGAGAGCCGTGCCTCCGCGAAATGCGGCCTCGCGAGCCAGGAGTTCTTCCGAATACAGGTCGGTGAGCGCCCTGCAGATGACGAGGTCCTGCTCCACTTGCGCATCAGTGGCCCAGGGTGCAGCGGAGCGCCATGCCGCGATGTGGGCGCGTGGGATCACGCCTCGATCTCGATCTTCTCGTTGACGAGCACCCGCCACCGTTCGTCCTTGGTGGCGTGCTTGGAGGAGCGATCCGACCGCAGAGAAACGAAGCGCGGCCGTCGCTCCGCGATCCACGTCGCGAGGGACGTCCCGACCTTGCTGGCAGCGACCGCATCGAGAAGATGGCCGAGGCGTTGAGCGCTGGGCAGGTCGCCCTCGAGCCTCGCCAGCCCGGCGAGCCGCGAGGCGTCCATCCTCTCCGCCAGCTCGGCCAGTACCGAGGCGACATGGCCGATGTGGCCGGCTCCCTTGAGATACCGGACTAGGTCAAGGGCGGTTGCCTCGGGGGTGGACACGTGCATCTTCCCGGTCTCCGTCTTCATGCTCATGATGGGGGTCGATTCGATGTGGAGTTTGCGGAAGAACCGAATGCGTGCCCGACCTGCCGTGACCGGACGGAGCTGTCCATCGGCGACGACCTGGAACTCCTGTGGCTGCTGGTGGGCCGCGCCCTGTAGCGCCGCGGCACTCAGCAGGCCGACGTAGTACCGCCGGCCGGAGAACTTCATCAGGTCGTCGATGTACCAGCTCGGCGGTGGCGCTCCGGCCTGGCGGTACTCAACGGGGACGATGACGAAGAACCCGCGTCGGGGGACGGCGAGGCGACGCTTAGCCACCAAGCGTTGGACTGCTTTCTTGAGGGCCTCATCGGAGACGCCGAGGGCCCGGCCAGCCTCCGCGCGCGTCACCACATAGCGGCCACCGGCTTGGTGGGCATCGACGAGTTCCCCGAGGGTGCGATGCAGATCCTGCGGATCTCTAGGCAAGACGGGACCTCCTGCGGCCCTTCTGCATTTGGGTCCGCGCACCGCAGGATACCGGAATCCCCCGCGACTTGCAACAACATACGCACAAGGGGACGTGGAGAGTCCCCTTGTGCGTATGCATACGCATGTCTGCAAGCTGTCAGCCGCAGTCCGCGAGAACCCCATCCCCGCGCAGCGCGGGCCGATCCATGACTCGGTCAGGCTGGCGTGGGGCGCCGGACGCCGATCGTGATGGAGGCCGAAAACCCCGCGTCTCGCTTGGTGTTGAAGTCCGATTGGCGGGTTGGGCTCGATAGGGCGCACTGGTGCCGGTGAGTGCGAGGGGGTCGGGTCTCTGGACTGACGCCGACTCAGGCTACGAGGCGGTAGTCGTGCAGGACGCCGCCGAGGACGGGCAGAGCCACGAGCCTTCCACTCGATGGCGGCGGCTGCTTCAGCTCTGGGTACGGCTCCGGGATCCCATGGATCGCCTGCGAAGGCCTCGCCCCGTTGTCGTAGCGGACGTACTCGCGAACGACCCGGCGGACGTGACCCTCGCCGAGGAAGAGGAAGTGGTTCAGAGCCTCTTCCCGCAGCGTGCGCATGAACCTCTCGACGTGAGGCGAGGCATTCGGCGCCCCGAACGGGATCGGCAACCCCTCGATCCCCATGACCTCGTCCAGCCAGCGCTCGAGATGACAGCGGTAGCTGCGCTTCCCGCCAGCGCGCTCGACATGGACGGGCCTTCCGAACTGACCGCAGACACCGTCGTTGTCGTGAAGCAGGAAGCGTGGGATCTGATCCCAGGCGGTGGCTTCCCGGATCTGTTGCTTGACCCAAGCGCGGTCGAGCAGCGTGTCGGATGGCAAGCGCGATCTCGGGCGGGCCAATCGGGCCGTCGCGCCTGACGGACAAGTCCAGCAGCAACAAGCTGATGCAGTCTTCGGGATGCAGAGGAAGGACCTTTCCCGGACGACAAGACCGTCGACCACTGCGGGGAGTCGTGGTGGTCGACGAGGTACAGCGGCGTCCGGATCTCTTCCCCATTCTGCGCGTACTGGCGGACCGGCGGCCTCTCCGGGCGCGCTTCCTGATTCTTGGCAGCGCTTCGCCGGGGCTCCTCCGTCAATCCTCCGAATCCCTCGCGGGACGGATCGAGACGATTGCGATGACGGGATTCGGATTGCCGGAGCTAGGGGCGGAAGCCTTGGCGCGTCATTGGCGGAGGGGAGGTTTCCCTCTGTCCTACCTGGCCCGCTCGGAGAGCGACAGCATCCGTTGGCGGAATCAGTTCACGCAGACATTCCTGGAGCGCGACCTCCCGCAGCTTGGCGTTCAGGTCCCCGCCACGACGATGCTGCGCTTCTGGACGATGCTCGCGCACTACCACGGGGGCATTTGGAACGCGGCTGAGCCTGCACGATCCCTCGGCCTGAGCCAACCTACGGTGCGGCGGTATCTTGACTTGCTGAGCGACCTCTTCGTCGTCCGCCAGCTTCCGCCCTGGCACGAGAATCTCAAGAAGCGGCAGGTCAAGTCGCCCAAGGTCTATATCCGCGACAGCGGCCTGCTGCACCAATTGCTGGGAATCGCCACCGAGAAGGACCTATTGTCCCACCCCAAGAGCGGTTCCTCCTGGGAGGGGTACGCGATCGAAGAGGTCCTGAGGGTCGCGAGGCCCAGCCAAGCGTACTTCTGGGCCACGCACACGGGCGCCGAGCTCGATCTTCTGCTCATGCGGCAGGGCCGACGGATCGGCGTCGAGGTGAAGCGGCAAGATGCTCCGCGGCTGACTCCTTCAATGCGCATCGCGCTGGACGATCTTGCTCTGGACCAACTCACGGTTCTCTATCCGGGGAGTACGGTCTACGACCTGACAGATCGCGTGCGTGTCGCACCGCTGGCCGCGCTGGCCGAGGACAATCCGGCGATTCTCCTTCCTCGAAGAAGACGACGGAGTCGACGGGCTCCAAGGGCGGAGAATGGTTCGTAGACTGTCTCGTTCGGGGAGCCGAGAGATCGCGCGACGAACCCGCGTGGCGCGAGAGGTTGACGAAGACCCCGGCGGCGAGAGTCGTCGGGGTCTCGCCATAAGGCCAACACGCGCTGGGTCATGCGATTGTGAGGCTGGAGCGGCGTTCTCTGGTTCAGGGTCGTCGCTCTCCGGCTGTTCACCGCGACGGGCCTGGCTGGGCGTTATGGCCGCCGGATTCTCTCCTTCTCTCTCTCTCGGGGCAGGGAGTGGTGAACGCAGGTGTCACGATCGGAGCCCGAGCGGGACGGTTGGCGAACTCCGATGGCCGGATGGCCGCTCTCGGACCCGGTGTGCGCCAGGCGGCTGGTCATATCAGAGCTGCCCGCAGGGCCGGGAGAGGGCTACAATGAGCATGCGCATGGGGCGGGATGCTGGCACGGCCTTAGGAAGTGGGATCCCGGATGGACATACCGGGTCTTCGCGGAGCACGGCCCATCGGCGCGCTCAGCGGGGCGGGACTGGGGGCGTGACGCGTCGGAGATCTTAGGATGAGCCTTTGGCTCCAGTCGTCACTGCAGGCTCTGGAGAGCGGGGACTACGAGCGCTTCCGGCGAGGTATCCTGCCCATCGCGCCGCTCCCCATCCCCGACTGCCTCGGGCGGGAAGTCGAGTTCGCCGAACGCCGCTGCCGGGACCTGAGCCAGGATCGGCTCTTCCCCATCCGATTCCTGTGGCTTCTCGAGGCGAACGAGCAGCGCCGATGGGGCTACCCGCCACTGGCCAGATCGCACTATCATCCGGAGACGCTGCTGGACTTCTGGGAACGGGCGATCGCTGACCCCGACTATCGACAGGCTCGAGAAGCCGAGGGCTTCCGCTTCGACCTGGAGGAGAGGGCGGTCGAGATGACGGCCGGGTGGATCTACATCGGCGAGCGATTCATCGAAGACCTGTTCGAGGTGGAGGATGCCCTCGGCGTCGCTCTGCAGTTCCCCAGCCCGCCTTCGGGCGAACCACGCCCGGCGTTTGCCGCGCGCCGACGAGGGCGCGGGAGTGGATGCTGACGCCGGGCGATGGCGGTTCGGACGGGAAGCTCCGCTTGCTCGCTCCTGATCTACCAGCACTTCCCGAGGGAGCCGCGTGCGGCGTTCGCAAGGCGCATGGTGTACGCGCTGCGCGTTCACACCGAGGCTCGCCGCATCGCCGCCCTGAGGACGGCCCACGTCCTGTTCCTGCTGGCCGCGCAGGGACGACACCAGGACTGGATTGGAGAAACCCTTGCGGCGCTCCAGCGGCGGCGGGGCGACGAGATGGGGATCTCGTGACTGACGAGGCAGCCGCCCAGCGCACCGGCCACGCCGCTGTCTCCCGAGTCGCTGCATGGCCCCACGCATCACTGCACCGGATCACGGTCTCGGGCTTCACGAAGCCCAGGGCGTCCTGCCACCTTGGCCGGACGCGGGAAGCCAGGCCCGGAGCAGGCGATCGGTGGGCCTCAGGCGAGGCCGGGCGCCGCTGCGCTCGTAGCCTGCGAGTTGGTGCCGGAGTGCGAGGATCTCGATCTGCTGGGAGAGCCAAGAGCGAAAGAGGCCGTGGACGAAGGCCAGAAGGGCGCGTAGAATCGAAGGTGTCGACATGGATCGCTCCCGGCTGTGAGTTCCAGAACGGAGAATCGATGAGCGGGGAGTCTGAGGCACGGCGCCCGCAGCCATCAGGATCGCCGTCCGTTCGAGTTTTCGGGAGGCGCAGGAAAGGGAGGCTCTCATGAGAACTATCCAAGATCGGCGCCGTCTTCGAGGCCCTTGGTTTGCGCCGATCGCGATTGGTTGGGCCGCGATCCTCTGTTCCTGCGCCCACACACCACGCACAGTGATCGGTGATTACGCCAGGATCGGTGAGTACGCCACGATCGAGAGCGGTGCCAAGGTGGGCGTGCACGCGGA
>Ga0194127_10006617_pt1 | contig 13083 bp, 11 predicted proteins | sample TA2KigC100mmetaG_FD_148624 | JGI IMG/M metagenome (GOLD analysis project Ga0194127, IMG submission 148624) | Freshwater microbial communities from Lake Tanganyika, Tanzania - TA2015036 Kigoma Deep Cast 100m | ecosystem: Environmental > Aquatic > Freshwater > Lake | place: Tanzania: Lake...
CGCTTGGCTCAAGACCCGCCGCCCCGGTCAACGACAGCCGCATCGGCGTCTACGTCATCGTAGTTTCATCGCAAGCCTTGCCGCATTCGGAAAGCCAGGATGACCGGAATTACTTTTGGGATATGTGGTTAAGCCAACTCCACGATTAAGCGGGGTGCTACCACAAGCCCAGCGCGCTAAACAAAAAACGCGATGCGCGCTTCACATTTCACGCATCACGTTTTTTGCCGCGCATTCATCTTGTCGCGTGGCGCAAAGTTTCCTTGAGCAACTGGTTCACCAATTGGTTGAGTGAGAGGTCTTGCGCCCGGGCGCGCTTGTCCAACTGCCGCGCCAATGCGGGCTCCAACACAATGCGCGGATACCTGCGCGCTTTCATCTTGATCCGCGCTTTCACCTCACGCCACGCTTCGGGATAATCTTCGGTATCGTGCGTGTCCCAAAATTTGGTGAACGCGTCAATTGTTTCAAATCGCTCCGGCAACGGATCGCGTTTAGATTTATTTCTTTCCATACCGTTTACGCTCCTCGGAGGTCATCGCGCGCGCTGGTCACCAACGCCGTGCCATCGCGTTTGTAGATGAAAAAGACAATCAAGTATCGCCCTTCCTCTGTTTGTCCCAGCGCGCGATAAACATCTTCGCCTTCAACATTCCCTTTTTCAGCAAAGAAGAAACGCGCCTCGCCCCATAAGACTTCTTCGATCTCAAAGTCATAGACTGCGTGCTTGCGTAACAATTTCTCAACATCGAGAATCCGAATATCGGCAATGTCTATGGACATACTCAACGGAGTCTCCTCTCCGCGCCCATTATACCATTTTCGGACGCGCTGACAAGCCCAGCGCGCTAAACAAAAAACGCGATGCGCGCTTCACATTTCACGCATCACGTTTCACTTCTGGGTTCAATGTTCAAGGTTCGATGTTCACGTCTCACGCATCACGTTTTTTGCCGCGCATTCATCTTGTCGCGTGGCGCAAAGTTTCCTTGAGCAACTGGTTCACCAATTGGTTGAGTGAGAGGTCTTGCGCCCGGGCGCGCTTGTCCAACTGCCGCGCCAATGCGGGCTCCAACACAATGCGCGGATACCTGCGCGCTTTCATCTTGATCCGCGCTTTCACCTCACGCCACGCTTCGGGATAATCTTCGGTATCGTGCGTGTCCCAAAATTTGGTGAACGCGTCAATTGTTTCAAATCGCTCCGGCAACGGATCGCGTGCAAGTTTATTTTTTCCCATGCGCATCAATTATACCATTTTCGGACGCGCTGACAAGCCCCGCCACGCTAAACAAAAACGCGATGCGCGCTTTACGTTTCACGCATCACGTTTCTCCTCCGAGTTCAATGTTCAAGGTTCGATGTTTGCTCTGGCTTCTGACTTCTGATTTCTGGTTTCTGATTTCTGACTTCTGACTTCTGGACAGGCGACTACAAGTCGCTGCAAAAGCGCGAAGACTGCTCCGCAGTCTGAATTCAGCCGACGCAGGTCGGCTTCGTGCTCTTGTTGCTGCGATTTCAATCGCCCGATCGCGACTTTGAAAGCCCTGCCCGCGCCGGATGGCTGGTGCAAAGTCTATTGACTTGCCAACCAACCTAACCCCCAGCCCCTTCCCTGCGAGGGAAGGGGAGCAACTTTCCCCCTCGTAGGAGGGGGCAGGGGGATAGGTCGGACGCGACTTTGACAAAGCCCTATACCCGCGCCGGGCTTGGCATTGACGCTATTTTGCGATGGCGTTATAATACCCCCAGAAGGGACAAGACCTATGATGCGATTCGATCGATTCACCGAACGCGCCCAAGACGCGTTCGCGCGCTCGCACGAAATTTTGCAACGCTATCGGCATTCACAACTCGACGCCGAACATTTATTGCTCGCGCTGATCGAACAGACCGGCGGCGCGGTGCAGACGATCCTGGATCGCGCGAACGTGGACGTGGAAGTGTTGCGCCAGCGGCTCGACGAATCGTTGCAAAGCAGTTATCGCGGCTATTACAATCCGTACGGCGGCGGACAGGCGCAGATCAACGTCACGCCGCGCCTCAAGCGCATCGTGGATGTCGCCAACGAAGAAGCCAGCCGCCTCAAAGACGAGTACGTTTCCACCGAACACCTGTTGCTGGCGATGACGCTGGAGCGCGACGGCGCGGCGGGGCGCGTGCTGAATGAGTTCGGTCTGACGCGCGACCGCATTCTGCAAATCCTGCCCGAAATTCGCGGCGGACGACGCGTCACCGATCCGGCGGCGGAAGGCAAGTATCGCTCGCTGGAAAAATATTCGCGCGATTTGAGCGCGCTCGCGCGCGAAGGCAAACTCGATCCGGTGATCGGACGCGACGAAACGATCTTGCGCGTGATCCAGGTTTTGTCGCGTCGCACCAAAAACAATCCGGTGCTGATCGGCGAGCCCGGCGTCGGCAAGACCGCGATCGTCGAAGGGCTGGCGCAGAAAATCATCGCGGGCGACGTGCCGGAGCCGCTGATGAATCGCCGCGTCGTCCAACTCGATCTCGGCGCGATGGTCGCGGGCTCGCGCTTTCGCGGCGAGTTCGAGGAACGCTTGAAAGCCGCGCTCGAAGAAATTCAGAACGCCAAAGGCGAAATCATTTTGTTTATTGACGAACTGCACACCGTCGTCGGCGCAGGCGCGGCGATGGGCGCAATCGACGCGTCGAATATGATGAAGCCCGCGCTCGCGCGCGGCGAATTGCAATGCGTCGGCGCGACGACGCTGGACGAGTACCGCAATCGGATCGAAAAAGACGCCGCGCTCGAACGCCGCTTTTCGCCGATCTTCGTGGACGAGCCGGATGTTGAAGCGACGATCCAGATGTTGAAGGGTTTGCGCGATCGCTACGAACAGCATCATCAAGTCACGATTGACGACAAGGCGATTGACGCGGCGGCGAAATTATCGCAACGCTATGTGACGAATCGTTTTTTGCCGGACAAGGCGATCGATCTGATTGACGAAGCCGCCGCGAAATTGCGCGTCGCGATTTTTTCGATGCCGTCCGATCTGAAGACGATGAAAGCGCGCTTGCGCGAATTGCAAAAAGAGGAAGAAGTCGCGTGGAGCGCGCGCAATTACGAGGACGCCGCCAAGTCGCGCGCCGAACGCCTCGCGCTCGAAAACGAGTACACCGGACGCCGCGACGAATGGCAGAAGGAACAGGGGCTGGACGAAATCGTGGACGACGCGGACATCGCCGAAGTGATCGCCAAGTGGACAGGGATTCCCGTCAGCCGGATGATGCAAACCGAAGCGGAAAAACTTTTGCAGATGGAAGCGCGTTTGCACGATCGCATCATCGGGCAGGACGAAGCGATCAACGCGGTGGCTGATGCGATTCGCCGCGCGCGTTCCGGGCTGGCGGATCCAAAACGCCCGATCGGTTCGTTCATTTTCTTGGGACCGACCGGCGTCGGCAAGACCGCGCTCGCGCAAGCGCTGGCGGAATTTTTATTCGACGACGAAGACGCGCTCTATCGCGTGGATATGAGCGAGTATCGCGAACGGCACACCGTCTCGCGCTTGATCGGCGCGCCGCCGGGTTATGTCGGATACGAAGAAGGCGGGCAACTGACGGAAGCGGTGCGGCGGCGACCGTACCAGGTGATCTTGTTCGACGAGATCGAGAAAGCGCATCCCGAAATTTGGAATACGTTGCTCCAAGTTTTGGAAGATGGACGCTTGACCGATGGGCAAGGTCACATCGTTGATTTTCGCAACACCGTGATCATTATGACTTCGAACATCGGGACAGAGTTCGCGCAACGCGGCGGCACGCTCGGGTTCCAGACGCGGCGCGGCGAAACGGATCGCAAGATCGAAAAAGGATACGAGAAGATCGAAGCGTCGCTCAAGCAAACCTTTCGTCCCGAGTTTTTGAATCGCATTGACGAAGTGATCGTCTTTCACGTTTTGAGCCGCGAGCAGATCAAACTGATCGTGGATCTGCAAATGAAAGAGATCGCGGCGCGTTTGAAAGAACATCACATCGAAATCGAATTGACGGAGGCGGCGCGCGAGTGGCTGGCGAAAGAGGGCTACGATCCGCAATTCGGCGCGCGTCCGTTGCGGCGGATGTTGCAGCGCAAAGTCGAATCGCCGCTCTCGCGCAAGTTGCTGACGGGCGAATTCAAGTCCGGCGATTTTATTTTCGTGGACGCGGACGAAAAAGAGGGCATCGTATTTCACCAGCGCGCGCGCGCGGCGGCGGAGCAAGGCGCGGTGATGGAGCTACCGGTGTCCGTGGTAACGGAGGAACAGTAGAAATGACGTAACTGCTCAGGCTGTCATTCTGAGGAGCGGTTTTTGCGACGAACGCTTTGCGTCTCGCAATTCGCGATTAGCGAGATGCTTCGCTTCGCTCAGCATGACAATGGGCTGAGCAGTTACGAAATGACAAGGTATAAATTGCCCGTAGCGAGCGTAGTTTTGATTACACGAGCGCTTGTGACACCACCAACACAAGCGCCGACGACAGCGGCACCGTGAGATTGTCCATCCCAAACGGCGACAACGCCTCGACGATACTCGCGCTCAGCGCGACGACGAGCGCGATGATGAAACTTGGCGCGGCGGGCTGCGCGAAAAAGATCAGCGTGAGAAAAACCGCGAGCCAACTGAAGACGAGCATCGCGAGCGTGCCTTCGAGCGAACGCGTCTGTCCCAGGATCGCGAATTTGCGCGCGCCAAACCGTTGACCGATCAGCGCGGCAAACGCGTCGCCCCACGTCATCGGCATCAGACTCGCGACGAGTAGCGCGGGCGACGACCACAACAACGGGATCAAAATCGAAAACGAAATTGGGAAATAGACCGTGCCGAGTTGACCGCGCTCGCCCGTTTCCATCCCGGAAAAAATCTGCCGCCGATACGAAACGTAATTGACGCCGATGAAGACGAGCGGCGGAATGATCGCAAACTGCCACGCTTGAAATAGCAAGACAAGCGGAAACGCGATCATCCCGACGGCGATATGCACGAACTTGCGCGTCAGGTCAACCGATAACTTGAAACCGCGTCGCAGAACTTCGCTGACGCCAAGCACGAGTGAGACGTAGGCAAATGCAATGAGGAGGGCAAGGGGATCAGACATTGGGACTCGGCGCAAAGTTCCGAATTAAAAGTTCAAGGTTCAAAGTTGACAACCTTGAACTTTTAACTTTGAACCTGTAACCTCTTTGCAATTTCCGCCGCAACCGCGACGTTGTTTTTCAATAACGCGATATTCGCGCGCACGCTCGCGCCGTCAGTCAGTTCCGCGAGTCGCTTGAGCACGAATGGCGTCACCGCGCCGCCAACGATCTTCTGTTCTTCGGCTTCGCGCAACGCGCGCTCGATGAACGGCTCGATCACCTCGCGCGGAATCTCTGCGTCGCGCGGAATCGGAACGCAGACAAGCACGCCGCTCGTGAACCCCAGGTCCCAATGCGCCTGGATCACGCGCGCCGCGTCTTCTGCCGAGTCCACGCGCGTCTGCGCGCGCAAACCGGACGAACGCGAATAGAACGCGGGAAAATCGTCGGTTTGAAAACCCAGCACCGGCACGCCGAACGTCTCCAGCCATTCGAGCGTCGCGGGCAAATCGAGAATCGCTTTCGCGCCCGCGCAGACAACGGCGACGGAAGTGCGCGCGAGTTCGGGGAGATCGGCGGAAATATCGAAGGATGAAGGATGAAGGATGAAGGATGAATCAATCTTTTCATCCTTCATCCTTCCGCCTTCATCCTTTAACGTGCGGTGTACGCCGCCGATTCCGCCGGTCGCAAAGACACGGATGCCGGCGCGGTGCGCGAGGTACATCGTCGCGCTGACGGTCGTCGCGCCGTCGCGTTTCTGCGCGATCGCCAGCGCGATGTCGCGCCGCGCGAGTTTCAGCACGCCACGCGCTTGCGCGAGGTGTTGCAGTTCCGCGTCGTTCAGTCCGATCTTGATTGCGCCGCCGATGATCGCGATCGTGCGCGGCTCGACGCCGCGCGCGCGGGCGACAGCTTCTAGTTCGCGCGCGGTTTCCAGGTTGCACGGGTACGGGAGGCCGTGCGCGATGAGGGTGGATTCGAGGACGAGAGAAATCACTCTGTCTGCTCAATCAGTTTCAGAACTGCAATCGCTTGCGCCTGAAAACGAATCGGCGGTTCTTCGCCAAATGTCCAAGTAAAAGAACGGATTCGATGCTCTGGCAGGTCCGGCTCGGACGTCTCAGATTTGAGCCAAACGGCTGAATTATTTATCAAAACGCGTTTCAACGACAATAAATCGCCGGAAATCTCGGGAATATTTACTACTACAATGTCCCCATGGTTTGGAATGTATGTACGATTACGCGGACTACGCACGATAATCCATGCGCCATTCTTGATTGGTGCCGGTTCGGCGCGGTTCATGCTTTGCCCACGGACACGAATGATCTTGTAGTCGAAATCGTGATGGAGATTCAAATATTTGCCTCCATCTACTAAATTGATCGGTATGTATCGCTTGTCGTCAATGAAAACAATTGAGCCGATGTGTGCCGTACCGATCTGCCGTTCGCCTTCAAAGCCCCGTCCAGGCGCAAATGCCGCTACCTCGGTTTCAAGAATAGGAATTTCCTCCAGCCCATCGTCGAAGATCCATTCGCGTTTTGCAGTGCGTCGCGCGGTCAGGATTTCGTGCGCTTCCTCTGGGCGCATTCGATCAATCTCCGCATCGGTATATCCCAGATCTTTGAGATTGGCGCGATCAGCATGAGTAATGAATAGTTTGATCCGCACTGGCGAAACGGCAGAACCATCGCCGAGCGGAGCGGGAGGGGCGGGTAGAGGAGTTCCTGCCGTATCACCGACCCGATCTGTCGCCGCCCCGGACACATTGGCAAATACGCCGGCTTGTGCCTGCAAAAGTAGCGACTGCTCACACAGCGCTCTATACATACCTACGCGCCGACGATTTCCTTGTTCGCGATGCCTCTTCAACAATACATCGAATTGTGTGTGTGCGCGTGTAAAATGATCCAGCGCATCTCGATAGTTGGCAATCGCTTGGTAGCACAAACCCAACATCAAATGTGTAACAGCAATATTGTGCGGCTGATCATTCGAGTGGAAACACTCAAAGGCGCGCCAATAGTCGTGAATCGCTTGTTCCCACTCCCCCTGGGTGCGATGTGATTCGGCTTCGTGGGCGGCGGCACACGTTTCCAAATGCCCTTTGTCACAACGCTTGCATTCTTCAGTGAAAATCGCTTGAGCGCGCGAGGCATCACCCTTCCGCTGAATTCTATCGCCATCGCGAATCCGCGCGTATTTCGGAAGGTCGAGTTTTTCTTCGAACAAACACGTCGGATCCCAAAATTCCCAATCTATGGTATCGTTTTCTAGCATTCCCTTCTCCTACACGTACAAATCGCGCAAGCGGCGCAACATCGCCAGCGTTTGTTCAGGGACAAAAGTCTGCGCCCATGGATCGAGCGTCATCTGCTCTAACGACTCGATCATCCGCAACGCAAACAAATGCGACAAATTCGCGCGATTGGCGTCGTCAAGCCCTTCGAGTCCACGCGCAATCGCCCGAAGCATTTCGGCTTGGGCTTGGGCGCGGGCTGCTTCGCGCCAACGGGTGCCTGCCGCGTCACCTTCTGCTTGGCTGATCTTTACACGCCTGATCCATTCGGCTTGCCAACTTTTGATGCGATTTTCTTTGACCGCGTCTGCAAATTTCTCAGGAATCTGGAAATCTTCTAGGGTAACGCGCGTTACAAGTACACCCAAATCTATGGCGTCGAGTTGTCTCAATTCCCCGCTGGCATAAAGGTTCCGGCGGAGCTTGTCTTGAATTTCGCGGCGGGGCGTTTCTTGCAAATCTAATGGAGCGCGCGGATTAGCGTCCTCTGGTTCGATCAAACGATCAAGCACAAACGTGTTGAGGATACACTGCATTTCGAATTCGGCGCGCGCCATTACGAGATCTTTCCAAACCATCGTCTCCTCGCCTGTGTCGCGATGGAAGACAGTCCGGTTGTACGCCGCTCGGCGGGCGGCATCTTCACGGAAGAGATAGGGGTCTTCAGCAGGTTGTCTGATTTGGCGGCGCGGGTGGGGCTGAATCATAAACTCGATTTCCAATTTGACTTGAATCGGAATTCCGTCTTTCGTAAGCGCTTTTACAGGTTGAGCGCGAACTTGCGGGCGCAAGTCAACCGCCTCCCGGATCGTTTCAAAAGGTTCAAGAAAGCCAAAGCCGGGTTTGACCACGCGCGTAAAACAACCATCTTGTTCCAACACCAGCGCAGTATCTTTGATGATAACAAGAAAACAGGGACCGCCCGCCCTTATAATCGGCCCGTCTAGGTCTTTCTTTTTGATCTCACCGTTTTCTACGACAAAGTAATCATAGCCCCAGATTCCAAAAAGGAGCGCATTTAGGTGCCAGAACCAAGTAAATGAAAACAATGCGCGAACTAGTCCCTTCAATCCTTTTATAAAACCGACGCCGAACAAACTAACCAGATAATGATCCCGCGCAGCGCGGAAATCTTTGATACCGTACAGCGATCGGAAGAATTCTGTGCCTGTCATCAGCGCGGCAAATAAACTTAGCGCGGCGACGATAAGATAACCACGACCATCCCATACACCTAGTAATTTCACCCAAATCTCACCGGGGCGAGAGTCGAGTTGCATACAAAACACAAGCGAGAGCACAAAAACTAGTTGAACAACAAATAATCGTACATGCGCGCGACTACTCTCGCGGTCCAAGTATGGTAGCCGCTGGAAGAATTTCCACGCCTTCGCCCAATCATCCCGCGCCCCGCGATAAGGAGTATCGATCATCGCGGCTTATCCTGCGGAAGCGTTGCCATTTCGGCAAGCACGCGGTGGAGCAGCTCTGCCAATTCGCGCGAGCGGTCAGTCGCCGCGCCAGTTTCTTCAGCGCTCTGACGCGCCATTGCTTCAATAGATTGAATCAGGCGTAATGTCACAATATCCTTCGAGAGCGCATCATTCCCGCTTGGCAACGCTTTCGTGATATATTCAATCATTTCAAGTTGCGCTAAGGCGCGCGCGATTTCGGTGCGTCGCTGTTGCTCCGCTTCTCCTTGCGCCGCAGTAACTTTTTGCCGACGTTCCCAATCAGCTTTCCAGGTGTCCACTCTTTGATCGATCACAGATGGAGGCGCATAAAAAACGCCGAGCGTAATGTTCAACACATCCACGCCCTTGGGACGCATTCTGTTCTGCAACAAAGGCAGAAGACTTTGTTCGATTTCAACGCGTGGCTCACGTTCGGGCTCACCTGTCGCGTAAAGCTGATCGAGCGTGTAGCGCGCAATGGCATTGCGGAGTTCTTCCGCGCCTTCATTAATGACAGCATCTACCCAGCGGTATTCACTTTTCGGTTGGCTTCCCGTTTGGTGTTTGAACATAGACTCTTGCGGCTGTTCCTGCTCCTTCTTGACAGGCGGAGTCTCTGACGACTGTCCCTGTTCTTTCTTGACAGGTATGATCTCTGGTGGTCGCCCCTGCTCTTTCCGAACCGCTTCGGTGTAGACTGCGCGAAAGACAGAACCGTCATCAAAAGTATATGGAACACCTGGGCGAGCTTTTCGGGGATCACGCTGAATCTGAAAATCTACGTACAAATCACACTTAATCTCAATCCCGTCCCGCGTGATGGCTTGTACTACACGCATATACCGTTGCCGACGAAGATCAATCGCGCCACACACCTGCTCGTAACGATTTAAGAAGAAAGTGCTCGAACGCGCTGCTGGCAGCACGTTGCCGAACCAGCGCGGTTGAACAACATTCGGGCCTAATGTTCGCGTATACTCCAAACCATCATCCATCACAGCAGCGCTACTGCTGTCCACTATGGCAACGCCTGCCCAACCCCCAAAACGATTACCCTTCAGGTGATCTTGTGCTTTGCCATTTCGCACGAGGTACCCTTGACGGTGGAACCCGATGTACCAAACAAGAAGACACCACCACGCGTCTAGGCGCGCGCGCAAGGTTGGCACAGGAAACAAGAATTGCGCGGCGAGTGCAGTACCGGCGAGGAGCCAAAACATTCCAAGCACGAAAGCCAGAATGAGACTAGTTAGGCGCTCGGCAAGATATCCGGGGAATGGTATGCCGGGAAGTAATAAGGACGCACCGCGCCAAAAGAAAACAATTGTCGGCGCTATTACCAGAACAAAAAAGAAAGCCGCACGCTTTTTACCAGTCCAAAACATTTTTGTGACGCTTCAGCGTTCAACTAACAAACGATCCAAAGTTGACCGCACCTGCTCAAGATTCTTCGTTTGAAAATACCAGTCAACCGTTCGATGAAGTCCGTCAACAAATTTGACTGTAGGTTGCCAGCCCAGCAACTTTTTCGCTAGCGCGTTGTCCGCCACACGATTGAGCGGGCCTGTGGGCATCTCGGGATGTAATTCTACACGCGCCTCGTGTTTGGTATAGCGAAGGATCTCACGCGCGGCATCGATCACACGCGTTCGCTCCATTGTCCCTAGGTTGACCGCCGATCCGTCTTCGATCTTTTCTGCCGCGAGTATTGTTCCTTCGACAATGTCCCGCACGTATGTCCAATTGCGAATTTGTTCACCGTCCCCCCAAACCACAAAGGGATCTTGTCGAATGAAAGCACGCGCGATCATAGCAATAATGGCATGATTCTCGGCACCCCGTTCGCCATAAACGGTGAAATAGCGACATACGGCAGTTTTAATGCCATAATCTCTATGGTACGCCCGGAGCGTCATCTCTCCCATCAATTTTGCCCAACCATATACGTTGTCTGCATCAAACGGGGGACCAATCATATCCTCAGTCAGATATGCTTCTATCTGGGCATCTGTCTGCTTGCTCTTGGGATAAACGCATGCTGAAGAAGCATAGATGATTTTCTGAATACCTGCTCTGCGGCAGGCGCGGAAGACAACCCCATCAAGCACAAGATTCGCTGTCACACTGGCCTGGTGTGCTTCCAAATACCCGCGCCCTCCATGATCAGCTGCAAGGTGAAAGACCACATCCATGCCTCTCACTGCATGTTCTGCAACACCGGCCTCATGGAGGTCCGCTTGGATAAATTCAACGTGTTGACGCTCAATGTGTCCTTGGATGTTTTCAAGGTGACCACTGCTGAGATCGTCAACGACGCGTACTGTTGCGCCGCGCAGAACCAACGCGTCCACCAAGTGTGAACCGATGAACGAGGCACCACCAGTAACAAGAATTCCGTTTCTTTTCCAGTCCATCAAAACCGCCTTTCTCGAAGTTTTCTCAGAGACACTTCAAGGCAATCACGAACAGTAGGGGGGCTTTCTGGAATCCTACTCTCTTATCTTCATCTTTGTCGAATGTTCCCAAATATCTTCGCATGTGTCCCTAAACAAGTCATACCAATGGGTGTCAGGGTCATGTGATGAAAGTTCAATGTAGGGTCGATCGAGTATTTGACACTTGTACGGCATTAGCTCCACAATTATACTCCCGCGCCCATCGCCGTTGTCAAGTACCACAAAACTCAAGTTCGAGATGTAATTGACAAGTCTAACCTCGACTTTTCCCGAGGTCTTCTCTGCTAATTCATGCAGATACCGGATGTTTGCCAGAGTAGAGGTCAGATCGGCCTTGAAGACATCCAGAGCCTCTTTGCCCGTTAGTGGTATTGGCGTGACCGCCTCAATATCATTATGGTCGTATGCTTCTGGATTTGTGACCACAAACCGCAGTCTGCAACCACGTTCCAATTTCTTTTGGAAGAAATTGGTCAAGCCGGAAACCTTGCTTGCAGTTCGCGCGATAACCAGTATTCCTTCAGCATTTTCCGTGAATTTATCCAATGGCATAATATCTCTTCGCCGCTTCAGACGTCCCGAGGGGAAATCTTTTATGGCTTGAGCAATTTCCTGTTGAGTTCTTTCATGTTCATCCCATTTTTCTCCTTGCTTGATTTCGGAAAACTTGGCGGCTAACTGGGCAGTCGTTAACAAGATCAAGACTGCCAAAATTGTCTCCGCCGTTGCGGGAGTCACGCCTGGGAGTAACCTATAGGGAATCGAAATCAGTCCCACGGCAACAGTGATGAACAAGAGAATATTCTCAACGGTGACAAATTTCTTCCATGCCCCTTCCTTGCTCTGCATTTTGCAATCTCCTTTCACAGAATCGAATTGGATGGTAACGGCGCCTCAATTGATGGCATGCTTTGGCACATGCACTACATTTGGATCATTGCCACTACCACAAATAGGATCTATTCGCGCCAAGATTTTTGGAAATGTTCGTGATGAAACTCGGCGATGCATCCGCCAGCAGATGCATTCTACCGAAGGCAATCAACGATTGTCGCTCTATCATCGCCGACTATGTTCCAGTATCGGTATAGCATGCTCCCAGATTTCCTCGCAGGTGTTCTTAAAGAGATCGTACCACCCTGTGTCTAGAGATGAGAGTATAATATAGGGACGGTCGTCCAATGGGCATTTGTATGGCATCAACTCAGTAATTATCTGACCGTGCCCACCATCAAGGTCTACCAAGACAAAGCTCAGATTCGACATATAGTTGACAAATCTCGCCTCGATTTTCCCGGAGGTATTCTCTGACAACTTCTGTAGACCTTGGATGTTTGATAGAGTCATAGCCAATTCTCCACTAAAAGCCGCCAATGCATTTTCGGCAGTGAGCGGTGTCGGCATAACTGCTTCAATAACATTTCGCTCATATGCCTCCGGATTGGTTATTACAAATCTCACTCTGCATCCTCGCTCCAAGTGCTTTTTGAACAGCCCAGTCAATCCAGCAACTTTCGATGCGGTTCGCGCGATTATCAATATTGCTATAGCACCTTCCGTGAATTGTTCTAGTGGAATTATCTCTCTCCTGCGCTTGAGTCGCGGTGCAAAAGCGCCGCTCATCAATCTGTCCAAGGAACGCAGAACGCATCATTTCAATAAGTAGGGGGAGCCGCCTGCGGTTGCCACGATGCACCCAATTGACGCTGCGCAGCTTGCTGGGTAATCAGGTCTGCCAGACTGGGCATTTGCATTTTTCCCGACACGCGATCATAGATGTAC
>Ga0194127_10006623_pt1 | contig 13075 bp, 10 predicted proteins | sample TA2KigC100mmetaG_FD_148624 | JGI IMG/M metagenome (GOLD analysis project Ga0194127, IMG submission 148624) | Freshwater microbial communities from Lake Tanganyika, Tanzania - TA2015036 Kigoma Deep Cast 100m | ecosystem: Environmental > Aquatic > Freshwater > Lake | place: Tanzania: Lake...
CCCCTTCCAGCAGGGGCCGGCCTGGGCGTTCGTCTCCGACACCGTGCGCGTGCGCGGCGGCGGCCAGGTCGACGCGGGGGATCTCGACGTGCTGCGCGAGGCGTTCGGCACCTGGCCCGAGCCGATCCCGCGCCCGTTCGTCTGCCTCTACGGCGGGCTGAACTTCTTCCTGGGCAACTCCCCGGAAGCGGCCGGCGGCTTCTCGCAACAGGCGCTCGACCGCCCGCCGCCGCTCGCGGGTGGGCCGCGGCGCTACCCGCCCAACCTCGTGTTGCCGCGCGACGGGCAGCTCGCGCCCCGCTACCCGGTGCACCTCGACCTGCTCGCGCACGGCTACCGGCACGGCCTCGCCGACCTCGCGGCCGATCCGGCAGGCGGCATCGGGAGGATCGGCAAGAAGCTCCGGATCGGGCTCGAGGGCGCGGTCGGCGGCCTCGGCGGGTTCGCGGTCCCGATCGGCCTGTCGGGTCTGCGCCGGCCGGTCGACATGGTGCAGGCCCAGGGCCTCTGGGCCGACGCCTTCCGCCTTCTGGTGCTCGCGGTCGCCGCCGCCGGGCTCTGGCGGCTCCGGCGGCAGCCCTGGCTCGCCGCGTGGCTCGTGTTCGCCGCGACGAAGTTCCTCGTGATCGGGGCGTTCTTCGGCTACGCGCGGCAAGGGGCCCTGTGCGTGCCGCTCGTGGCGGTCGGGGTCGCCGCGGTGGCTCTGCGCTGGCTCGGCGCAGGGCACCGGCCGTGGCTCGGTCTCGGCCTGCTGCTGCTGGCTCTGGAGGCCGTGCGCGCGCTCACGGTCGGCGTCAGCGTGGACCTTGTGCCCGCCGCCGGGCCGCCCGCGGTTGCCGACCACCGGGCCCACGAGGTCGCGTTCCCGTTCCGTTGACGGGCATCAGGCGAACAGCGCGAGCCCGAGCAGGGCGAGGGCCAGCAGCAGCACGGTCCGGGCTTCGGCGCGGGCTTCGCGGATCCGGCGGGCCCTGGCGGCCCTGGGACGGCCCACAGCGCAAACGCACACGCACCGCCGCAGCCCGAGAAGGGCCAGGGTCAGAACGTCACGGCGCAGCCGAGCCAGAGCCACTGCTGCTGCACGGAGGTCCGCGCGCGGTCGCCGTAGAGGTCCGTGTCGGTGCGGGCGAACCCGAGGTGCTGGAACTCGTAGGCGAGCTCCGCGGTGAAGCTGCCGACCGTGCCGGCGAGGCCGACGCCAGCGCCGGCCGACCAGCGGGCCGTCGCGTCGCGGTCGCTGCCGCCCCGGTGACGTTCCTGGAGCCAGGCCGCGCCGGCGTCGGCACGGGCGCGCACGAAGGTGTCGAGGTGCGCGGCGGCGTCGCCGAACACCCGGCAGCGCGGTTCGACGGCGACGGCCGGACCGATCGAGAGCCAGGACCGGTGCACGTCGGCCTGCCAGTGGTCGAACTCGAGCCAGTCGGCGAGCAGGCCGGCGCGCGCCGTGACGGCAAGATCGCCTGCGGCGTCGACTTCCCAGCGCAGGTGCGGGAAGGCCGACAGGCCACGCAGTTCGGCGTCGGCGCGCCGGGGTTCGACGCCGTCGTTGACGAAGCGGCCGAGGAACAGGTCGTCGTCGCTCGACAGCGCCCGCAGCTGCAGACCCGCGCCGCGGCGCGCGGTCGCGGTGCCGTCGATGCCGAGTTGCAGCGCCGCCGCGTTGGTGCGGTCGCGCAACTGCGTGCCCGGCACGCTGGTCCGCACGCTGCCGCCGGCGACGGCCGCCGACAGCCGCAGCGGCCGGGCGGATTGCACGATCGGCCGCGGGCGCGCGGGTTCGATCTGGTCGAGGTGGGGCCGCGCGCGCTCCGGCCCCTGGGGGACCGGCTGCTGCGCGCGCAGGGCCGCCAGCGTCGCCGCGTGATCGCGCGGCGCGTGCAGCCGCAGCAACCGGTCGCGCTGCACCTCGGCCCAACGCTCGGCCGACGCAGGCCCCGCGGCGCAGGCCGCGAGCGACAGCAGCAACAGGGAACCGGTTCGATGGCGCATGGCGGCTGCTCGGTCGAGCCAGGCAACCGTAGCCCCGGCCCGGACCGCGCGCGGCGGTGCGGGAGCCCGGGCCGGCCGGCGCGCCTGGAAGCCGCGTCGCCAACGGCGCGACCGCGCGTCCCGCGTCGGGACGGCCCGCCCTCACCACATGACCTGGCCGCCGCAGTGGCTGATCGCCTGGCCGGTCATGCCGCTCGCCGCGTCCGAACACAGCCAGACGACGAGTTCGCCGATCTCGCGCGGCTCGAGGATCCGCCCGAGCGGCACCGCGGCGAGCGCCGCGCGCCGCGCCGCCGCGTAGTCCGTGCCGGCGCTGTGCGCGAGCAGTTCCATGCCCGCGCGCGCCATGTCGGTCTCGACCCAGCCGGGACAGATCGCGTTGACCGTGATACGCCGCGGCGCCAGTTCGAGCGCGAGCGCCTTCGTGAAGCCGATCACGCCGTGCTTGCTCGCGCAGTAGGCCGTGTAGCCCGGCGCGCCGAACCGGCCGAGCACCGAACTGATGCTGACGATGCGCCCCGCGTCGGGCAGGTGCCGCAGTGCTGCGCGCGTAACGTGGTAGGTGCCGTCGAGGTTCGTGCGCACGATCTGCTGCCAGCGGTCGGGGCCGGGCAGACCGCAGCCGTTGGGACCGCCGGCACCCGCGTTGTTGACCAGCACGTCGAGGCCGCCGAGCGCCTTCGCCGCGCGGTCGACCGCGCGGTCCGTCGCGCGCCCGTCGACCAGATCCGCCGTGACCGCGACCGCGGCGACGCCGCGCGCGCGCAGCGAGCCGACCGTGCGCGAGAGCGGCGCGCGGTTGCGGCCCAGCACGGCCACGGCGGCCCCGTTCGCCGCGAGCCGCTCGGCGATGCCGGCACCGATGCCGGTGCCGCCGCCGGTGACGAGGCAGCGCCGACCGCGCAGCGCCTTCATCGGTGGGCGCCGAGCATGCCGACCAGCGCGTCGACGAGCCTGCCGATGCCCGCCGCGACCTCGTGCACGCGCGCGGCGCACATGTAGGCCGGGGTCGTCACTACGCGCTGCTCGGCGTCGACGACGCAGTCGGCGACGGCGCAGTCCTGGTGCACCGCCCCGAGCTGCCGCAGCGCCGCCGCGGTGCCCGGATCGTTGCCGATCGTGAGTCGCGGGTGCGCCGACCTGCCGAGCACGGCCGCGACGACGGCCGGCGCGATGCAGATCGCGCCGATCGGCTTCTTCGCCGCGTGCATCTCGCGCAGCAGCCGCGCGACCTCGGCGTGCACCGTGGCGGCAGCACCCTGGTCGGCGAAGTCGCTGAGGTTCTTCGCCGCGCCGAACCCGCCGGGCAGGATCAGGCCGTCGAGCTGCCGCGCGCCCAGCGTCGCGAGGTCGACGATGCGGCCGCGCGCGATGCGGGCCGCCTCGACGAGCACGTCGCGCGAAGGACCCGGCGCGGGTTTGCCGGTGGCGTGGTCGACGACGTGGCGCTGCGCGCCGCGCGGCGCGGCACAGACGGCCTCGACCCCGTGCCGGTCGAGGTGCAGCAGGGTGAACACGGCCTCGTGGATCTCGGAGCCGTCGAGAAAGCCGCAGCCGGACAGCAGCACGCCTACCTTGCACGACATTGCTTTCCTCACCGGGTTCGGACGAAGATGCCGTGGATCATGCACCTGGCCCGCACCTGCGTCACGTCCGCGCTGGTCCTGTTCGCCGCCTGCGCCGCCGCGCCGGAACCGGCCGCGCGCAGCGCCACCGGCGCCACCTACCGCGAGGCGTTCGCCGCCGCCGCCGGCAGCCGCATCGTCCGGACCCTCGACCGGGCCGCGTTCGCCGGCGAACTGCGGCAGGTGCGCGTGCTGTGGCTCGGCGACCAGCACGGCAGCTCGCGCGTGCACGGGCTGCAGAGCCAGCTGCTCGAGGAGCTGCGGCGGCGCGGCATCCCGATGCTGCTCGTGCTCGAGTGCCTCGGCACGCAGGACGAGCCGCTGGTGCAGGACTACCTGGCCGGCAACATCGACCTGCTGCAGCTGCGCCGCGCCGTGCGCGAACGCTGGTCGGGGTCCTGGCTCGACGACCCCGAACTCGACCCGTTCTTCTACCGCACGCTGCTGTCGTTCGCCGCGCGCCAGGGCATCCCGGTCCGCGCGCTCGAGCCGGTCCCGCGCGCGCCGCTGGCCGGGCGCGATGCCGCGATCGCCGAACGGGTCGCCGACATCGCCGAGGCGCACGGCGACCGCCTCGTCGTCGTGCTGGTCGGCCAGGCCCACCTGCTCGGCCAGGGCGACCTCGTGCACCGCACGAACCAGCCGTGCCTCGCCGTCGGCGCCGAACCGCCGGCGGCGCTGCGCGGCACGGCGCCCGCGGACGGCCCGCGCGACCTGCTGCTGCAGAGCGACTCGGGCCTGTTCTGGTTCGGCGAGCTGTGCCGCGAGACGCGATGACGGCCGCGCGCGGCGCCGGCACCGCTCAGCGCAGCCCTTCGGTCACCAGCAGCGCGCGGTCGCGCATGCCGAGCAGTTCCTGCAGCTGGTCCGGGTAGAGATCCAGGAACGGCAGGGCCGGGTGCTCGCGCAGTTCGCGCTCGGCCGGCACCGCGCCGAGCGGCCCCGGCGCGACGAAGTGCGCGATCCGGTCGGCGAGCGCGACCATCATCGCGGTCGCCGGGAAGCGGGTCTCCGCGGCCGGGTCGTGGTGCGCGCGCACGGCGGCGATCACCTGCGGCGGCAACTGCCAGGCTTCGGCGAGCAGCACGCCCGCCTCGACGTGCTGCTCGTCGACGGCGTGGGCCAGGTAGGCGGCCGGGACCGCGCCGGTCCGGCCGACGGTGCGGTCGAGGTTGTCGAGCAACAGCGCCTTGCCGACGTCGTGCAGCAGGCCGCACAGGAACGCGGTCTCGACGTCCTGCCGGCGCAGCCGCGCGATCTCCTTGCTGTAGAAGCCGGCCACGACCGAGTGCCGCCACAGCGCCGCGAGCAGTTCCGCGCACTTCGGGTCGGTGAACAGGCGCCCGCGCACCGCGACCGCCGTCGCGATCTCGACGACGAGTTGCAGGCCCAGCCGGCTCACGGCCTGCTGCAGCGACGCGCACGGCACGCGGCCGGCGTAGGCCGCCGAGCTCGCCACGCGCAGCACGCTGCTGGCGAGTGCCGGGTCGCGGTGCAGGATCGCGGACAGCTTCGCGGCGTCGGTGTTCTCCTTCTGGCAGGCGGCCATCACCTCGGTCGCGGTGCCGGGCATGGTCGGCAGCTCGAGCTTGCGGTCGGCGATCTGCCTGGCGAACGCGCGCGAGAGGTCCGAGGTTGCCGTGGTCATCGCCGGACACATCGGCAGCGGGCCCTGCCGGGGTGAACGGCATCCCGCCGGCATGGGTGCCAGGGCGCCGCGAGCGGAGGTGCCGGGGCCGGCCCCCGCCGCCGCCGCGGCTGGTATCCTGTCCGGCGCCGCCCACCGGACCATGTCCCACCCGCTCCGCCCCGCCCCGGCCGCTCTCGCCGCGCTCGCCCTCGCGCTGCCCGCGCAGGCGCCGCCGGCCTGGACCATCGCCACGAACCCCGCGGGCGTGAATCCCCCGGACGTCGTCGGCGTCGGCAAGCTGACCGCCTGGCGCGACGGCTCCGTGTTGCGCGTGCACTCGGCCAGCACGCGGCGGTGGCACTCGCTCGCGATCGGCCCGGGCGCCGTGCTGCGGATCACCAACGACTGCCTCGTCGTGCAGGACGGCGCCACGTGGCACGGCTTCGCCTCGCACCGGGGCCGCTTCGAGCCGCTGCCGGTCTCGGCGCAGGCGCAGCTGCTGAATCCGCTCGGCAACAACAACGACTCGCTGCTGCTCGTGCGGGACGGCAGCCTGCTGCACGCGTTCAGCGGCTTCACCGGCACCTGGGTGACGCGCCCGGTCTCCAGCGCCTTCGGCTGGTCCGTGCAGCGCCACGTCGCCCTGATCGCCGACGGCGTGCTGCTGTCGGGCCTCGATGCGTACTCGGGCCAGTGGCACGACCTGACGGTCGCGACGCCGCCGATCACGCTGAGCACCGACGGCACGGCGGGCCTCGCGATCGGTCCGACCGAGATCCACGGCTTCTCGGCGAACACCGCGTCCTGGCGCTCCGCGCCGGCGGTCCCCGGCGCGGCGACCGCGCGCAACGACGACTGGATGCTCTGGTACGACCAGCACCAGATGCTCGCCTACAGCGGCACGCAGGGCCGCTTCGAGCAGGCTCCGGTCGGCGCCGCCGCCGTGGTCGCGAACGAAGACGACTTCGCGCTGGTCGACACGGTGTTCGGCCTCGTCGCGTGGTCGGCGATCCGCGGCGCCTTCAGCGCGCCGATCGCGCCGGCCGGCGCGCGCGTGCGCGCGAACGTCGCCGTCGCGACGATCGCCGAGGCCGGCGCCGTGCACGGCTACAGCGCCGCGCGCAACACCTTCGCGACGCTGCCGCTGCCGTCGTCCGCCGAGGACGCCGCCGGTTCGGTCGCCTACGCGCTCGACGCGGGCACGGGCCTGCCCTGGTGCTACAGCGCGCTGACGGGCCTCTGGTGCGCGCCGCCCGCCGACGTGTTGCCCGGCCCGCCCGCCATCACGACGACCATGGCGCTGCTGCCGACCACGTCGGGCGTGCGCGCCTTCTCGGCGCGCAGCGGCGCCACCGTGCCGCTCGCCGCCGCGGGCCTCACGCTGCTCGGCAACGCCACCAGCGCGCTGGGCGGCGCCTGGAACGCGACCGACTTCTTCGCGTTCGACGCGCGCACCGGACGCTGGCAGAGCCTGCCGCGCGCGAGCCCGTCGCCGCCGGTGGTGCAGATCTGGCGCACGGCGATGTCCGTGATCGACGGGCAGGTCGTCGCCGGCTTCGGCGCGCAGGACGGCCGCTGGTCCACTGCGGTGCTGCCCGAGCCGATGGTGGCCATCCGCACGAACTCCGAGGGCAGCCGCATCGTCACGGCGAGCCACGTGCTCGCGCACGCGGCGGTCGCGGAACTCACCTGCGCCGCGCAGTTCCCCGAGTTCCGGCGCGTGTTCGCGGCCGGCGGCACGGCGCGCTTCTACCTGCCGCTCGGGTCCGGCGACCTCGCGGTGTTCGCGGGCGGCCTGTTCGCGCCGGCGCCGATCGCCGTGCCGGGCTTCGGCGCGCTGCTGCTGGACCCGGCGACCCTGGCGGCGCTGTTCGTGCTGCCCGACCCCTCCGGTTCGACGGTCGAGATCCTGCTGCCGGTGCCGGCGAGCGCGGGCCTGCTCGGCTCCGAGTGGGCGTTCCAGGCGCTCGTGGCGCCGGCCGGCGGCGCTCCGTGGTTGTCCGGCGCGGCGACGCTGCTGGTGTTGTGAACGCGCGCGCCCCGCGCATCACCGCGCGCCCGGCTCGCCCTCGCCGAACACCTGCGCGCGCGTCAGCGGATGCCGCCGTCCCGACGACGGCGCGGGCACGCAGCCCTTCGGGCCCGCCTCGCCGATCCGCAGCTCGAAGCACCACGGTTCGTGGCGGAACACCAGCGCGTGCAGCGTGCCGTGGCGCCGGCCACCGCGCTGCACGGTCGCCAGCACCGCCCAGGCCTCCTCGGGCCCCATGCGGTGGTCGCCGTCCGCGAGGCAGCGCGCGAGCCCCTCGCGCAGCAGTGCTGCGCGCGTGAGGCTGTCCTGCATCGGCGGCCGGCCGTCCGTCCGCGTCAGGAAGTGGTTCGTCACCACCTCGCTGCCGACCGGCCCCTCGCCGAGCACGCACGACGCGTGGTTGGTCTCGAACAGCGCCGCCGGCGCCCGGCCCTGCGGCACCAGCGGCAGCACGACGCGCGTCAGGAAGCCCGCGGGCGGGCTCGTGTGGCCGAGCAGCCGCCGCGCCTCTGCGAACGCCGCCGCACCGTCCTGCGGCCGCAGTTCCTCGAGGATGCGCCGCGCCGCGACCGCGCTCGGCCACGACTCGGGTTCGGGCAGCACCGTGATGCGCGCCGAGCCGGTGTGCAGGAACGCCGCGACGCCGTCCCGGTTGATGCCCGTCACCGTCGCGACGTAACCGGGCCAGGTGACCGAGCAGACCGCGCGGCCGGGCCCCACGTGCGCGACGCAGAGCAGCGCCGTGTCGACCAGGTGCGCGCCCGTGAACGGCCAGTCGAAGTTGCGCGCCGTCAGCACGCCGCCGCCGTCGGCCTGTTCGCCCCAGACGGTGAAGCCGCTGCAGCCCATCAGGCCGAACACGTCGAGCGCGTTCGCGACGAGCAGGTCGGTGAGGTCGAGGTCGCGGTCGAAGACCGGCAGGCGCAGGTCGACCTTGCGGTCGAGCAGACCCTGGTGGAGACCCTCGAGTTCCTGCCGCACGTCGTCGGGCCAGGCGACGAGCCGCGCGACCGCGTCGCGCGCGAGTTGCAGCAGCGGCCGTTTCAGCCGGAAGCGCGCGGTGAACTCGGCGGCGGCGACGCGCGCGACCTCGGGCCCCAGCAGGAAGCCGTGCGCGTAGCCGCGTTCGCGCGGGCTGCCCCAGGTGCGCAGCAGGTCGAGCCCGCCGAGGCGCTCGAGGCGGCCGTGCACGGCGCGCGCCGGGGCGGCGGACGGGGCGCCGGGCGCCTGCGCGCACAGCGCGGCGGCGAACCACAGGACGAAACCGAGCGGGCGGCGGTCCGGCATGGCGGCACTGTGCCCGCCGCGGTGCGCCCTGCCAACTGCCGCCGGCCGCGGCGGGCAGCGGGTCACGCCGAACCGCCGCCCAGCGCGTCGCGACCGCGCGGCTGCCACGGCGGCGTCGACCCGATCTGTTCGATCGCCTCGGCCGGGTCGTTCGCCACCGTGTAGATGCCGCGGAAGTGGGCCTGGATGAAACCCTCGGCGAAGCCGCGCTCGAGCACGGCGAGCAGCGGCTGCCAGTAGCCGAGCGCGTCGAGCAGCACCACGGGCTTCCGGTGCAGGCCGAGCTGCTTGAACGACAGCACCTCGAGGATCTCCTCGAGCGTGCCGAGGCCGCCGGGCAGCGCGACGAACGCGTCGCCGGCCTCGTCGAGGCCGCGCTTGCGCGCGCGCATGTCGGCGACCGAGGTCATCTCGTGCGCCTGCTCGCAGTGCACGTTCTTGTCGACGAACTGCTGCAGGATCACGCCGATCGTGCGGCCGCCGGCCGCGCGCGCGCCGCGCGACAGGGCCCCCATCAGCCCGTATCGGCCACCGCCCCAGACGAGGTCCCAGCCGCGCTCGGCGATGCGCCGGCCCAGTTCCGCGGCGATCGGCAGGTAGGCCTCGGCGATGCGTTCGCTCGACGACGCGTAGACGGTGACGCGGAACGGCCGTGCGCTCACAGCGTATTCCCCCGCAGGAGCCAGCGGTCGAGCAGCGCGAGCGCCGCCAGCGACTGCCCGTCGCCGAGCTCCTGGTCGACGAGCGCCGCGCGCGCGGCGGCGAACGGCAGACGGTGCACGCTGATGCGCTCGCTGGACTCGAGCTGCTGGTGGTCCTCGGCGAGGTCGCGCGCGAGGAAGACGTGGCATCGTTCCGTCGACGCGCCCTTGTAGGGCGCGAACCTGCCGAGCATCGTCCAGTCGCGCGCCAGCAGGCCGGCCTCCTCGTGCAGTTCCTTCTGCGCGACCGCGAGCGGGTCCTCGCCCGCGCGCATGCCGCCGATCGGGAACTCCCACAGTTCGGCGCCGAGCAGGTAGCGCCAGACGCGCAGCAGCGCGGTCGTGCCGTCGGCGAACACCGGGATCGACGCGCAGCTGCCCGGCATGTCGATGTAGTAGTAGGGCCCGACGCTGCCGTCGCGCAGCACGTAGCGGTCGAGCGCGTAGCCGTGCCACGGGTTCTGCACCAGCAGCTGCCGCGACAACCGCGTGAAGGGGGGGCGCGCCGCCAGACGTCACCTCGCGATCGAGAAGAAGAACTGCCGGCGGTCGTCGCTCTCCTCGAACCGCCACGGCCACGCGAGGTCGAGCGCGATCGGCAGCTCGAGCATCGGCACCTCGATGCGCAGGCCGATGCCGAAGCTGCCGCGCAGCTGGCCGAACGTCGGGTCGTCGATCGACAGGCCGAGCAGGCCCACGTCGGAGAACGCGACCCAGCGCAGCAGTTCGCGGTCGCGGATCTCGTGCTCGAGCCGGGTCGCGACCAGCGGGAAACCCAGTTCGAGCGTCGCCGTGTACATGGCCTCGCCGCCGTACGGGCGCGTGAACTGGCTCGGGCCGGCGCCGCGGAAGTCGAAGCCGCGCAGGTTGCCGCCGCCCATGTAGAAGCGCTCCGTCAGGAACACGTCGTCGCTGCCGCCGAAGGCCCCGGCGACGCCGAAGAAGTGCTCGAAGTGCAGCACCGTGCGGTGCCCCGACTCGTTCCCGCGCAGCGGCAGGTAGAAGTGCGCCGTGTGCGTCAGCTTGCCGAAGCTCTGCTCGCCGCCGAGGAAGCCGCCGACCATCTCGGCGTTCAGCGCCAGCTCGAAGCCCTCGGTCGGCCGCAGCAGGTCGTCCTGGTCGCGGTAGCGCGCCGACAGGCGCAGGCCGCGCAGCTCGGTCTTGCCCTCGGCGGCGTAGGCGAGCGACGTGGCGTCCGGCTGCAGGTCGTCGACCTCGACGGTGTCGTGGCGCAGCGACAGGCCGGCGTTGAACTCGTCGGTGAAGTTGCGCGACAGGCCGAGTTCGGCGCCGAGCGTGTCCGAGGTGTAGCCGTCCGGCAGCCGCCGGATCGACCGGTGCCCCGCGACGCGCAGTTCGTGCGTGTCGTAGTGTTCGCCGAACACGTCGGGCTCGGTCCACTGCACGCGGAACGTGCTCATGCGGTTGCCGGGCGCGAGGTTGATGTCGAGCGTCTGGCCGCCGCCGTGGAACGCGCGGCTGTCGAGCATCTCGCCGATCGCGGTCACCGGGTTCGGCGAACTGGGCAGGTTCCACAGGTCGAAGTTGCGCTTGCGGAACGTGATCGACGCCATCGCGCCCTGGCCGGTGCTGATGCCGACCCCCCAGCGGAACTCCCCCGTCTCGCCGTCCTCGAGGTCGACGGCGAGGTCGAGTTCGTCCGCAGCGCCCGGCACGGGCTCGAACTGCAGGCGCGGCCCGCGCAGGCTCGTCGGGTCGGTGAAGTAGCGCGACTGCTGCAGGTTGCGCAGCGACCGGTCGACGTCGCGCATGTCGATGGGTTCGCCCGGCTTCGCGCGCACGCGCCGCCGGATCACCGCGTCGCGCGTGTGCTGGTTGCCGCGGATCACCACGTCGCGCAGCTTCTTCGGCACGCCTTCGTGGACCTGGAACACGATCTCGACCTCGGCGCCGGCCCCGTAGATCTCGCGCGGCGGGAAGCGCACCACGCAGGCGGCGGGGTCCTTCTCCATGCCGGGGAACGTCGACGGCGGATGCCCGCGCCGGCCGTAGAACTCCTGGATCGCGAGCCAGTCGCGCTGCAGCTTCCGGTGGTCGTAGAACTCGCCGGGCGCGGTCTGCAGCTCCTGCTCGATCTCCGGGCCGGCGTAGCGCGGCGGCTGCTGCAGCGGCTCGCCGCGCGCGTCGACGTGCTCGACGCGGACCCTCGCGATCCGGTAGCGCGGGCCCTCGACGACCAGCAGGGTCAGGTCGACCTCGGTGCGGTCGTCGCTGAACACGACGTCGGCCAGGTCGACCGTCGCGTCGAGGAACCCGCGGCTCCGGTAGAACACGCGCAGCCGGTCGAGGTCCTCGTCGATCACCTCGCGGCTGAAGGCGCCGCCGCGGCCGATCCACCACGCGGGGTCGCTCTCGATGCCCGACTCGCGCAGCAGGTAGTCCCCGGTGCCGATCCAGCCGAGCGCCGGCTCGGCCGGATAGGACGCGTTGCCGAGCACGTGCACGTCGCGGACCGTGACCTTGGGCCCCTCGTCGACCTGGAAGCGCAACCGCCGCGACGCGCGGTCCGCGGGGCCCCGCCGGTCCGCCGGTTCCGACGCGTCGTCGCGCAGTTCGTCGGCGACCCGTTCCTGCAGCTCGATGCCGCAGAACGCGTAGCCGTCGCGCCGGTAGCGCGCGATCAGCACCTTGCGCATCGCCTCGGCCTCGGTCGAGGTCACCTGCCGGGCGGAAGCGAGGCCGAGCAGGCTGTCGACGGTCGCGCGGTCGAAGTGCTCGAGCCCGCGGAACTCCACGCCCGCGTACGTCTCGACGCGCCGCTCGATGCGGAACGTGACCACCACCTCGGCGCCGGCCTCCTGCACGAATCCGGCGACGACGAGGCGCCGCTCGTGCCACAGGTTCGCGCAGTCGCTGGAGACCGAGCGCGCCTCGAACGGCCGGCCGGCGCGCGTCTCGAGGCTGCGCAGGATCGGCGCCGCGGCGGCCGTCTCGACCAGCCTGCCGCGCGGGTCCGCCGTCACGTCGACGAGCTGCACGGTCCGGACCGGCCGGCCCTGCAGCCGCTTGACCGCTTCGTCGAACAGCACGGTGTCGGGGTCCTGGCCCGACGGCACGCGCACGCCCGGCGGTGCCGGGGCCGGCGGCCCGGTCTGCGCCGTCAGCTCGGGCGCCACGGCCACCGCCAGCAGCACGGCCGCGGCCCGCAGGGCACGCGCCGAACCGCGCCCGCCGCGGCGGTCACTGCATCGGTTCGGCCCTGCGGGTGTAGTTCTCAAAACGCATGTACTCGCGGAAGAAGCGCAGCACGACCTCGCCGGTCGGTCCGTTGCGCTGTTTGGCGATGATGATCTGGGCCAGGCCCGCGTTCTGTTCCGTCGGCTTGTAGTAGTCGTCGCGGTGCAGCAGGACCACGACGTCCGCGTCCTGCTCGATGGCGCCCGACTCGCGCAGATCGCTCATGCGCGGGCGGTGATCATCGCGGTTCTCGACGTCGCGATTCAACTGCGAGAGCGCGACGACCGGGATCGACAGCTCGCGCGCGATGCCCTTGAGCCCGCGCGAGATCGCCGAGATCTCCTGTTGGCGGCTCTCGACGCGGCCGCCGGCCGACATCAGCTGCAGGTAGTCGACCACGACCATGTCGATGTCGTGCTTCTGCTTCAGGCGCCGGCACTTCGCGCGCAGCTGCGTGATCGAGATGCCCGGCGTGTCGTCGACGTAGATCGGCGCCTCGTAGAGCCGCGCGGCCTCCTCCTGGAGCCGCTTGTACTGCTGGTCGGTGATGCGCCCCTTGCGCAGCGCCGAGCCGTCGATCTGCGCGCGGCAGCACAGCATGTTCTGGATGGGG
>Ga0194127_10006627_pt1 | contig 13066 bp, 7 predicted proteins | sample TA2KigC100mmetaG_FD_148624 | JGI IMG/M metagenome (GOLD analysis project Ga0194127, IMG submission 148624) | Freshwater microbial communities from Lake Tanganyika, Tanzania - TA2015036 Kigoma Deep Cast 100m | ecosystem: Environmental > Aquatic > Freshwater > Lake | place: Tanzania: Lake...
CCTCCGCAAGGTTTGTACCTCGGAAACCTCTCTTTCTCAATGATGAGGGTCTTCAATCCGGACCGGGCGCAGACCCGGGCCGCCGTCGCCCCCCCGGGCCCCGCCCCCACCACTATCACATCATAATTGAAATCCATACCCCTGATCCTATGAATGGGCCAACTTTTTCTGACGGATATTCCCCCCTTAAATACTTACTTTAGTCTATATAAGTCATTTATAGAAAATACCTTTGCACCAATATTGATGATGGATTTATTCGCATCACTTTCAAATGTATATAAGGATTTCCCCCACCCCAATACCTCACGGCAAAACTTTTCCATCTTGCTGTTTGCTGAGGCATGGGCGATAAATACCGAATCTGCGAGGGCTGCGACAAACCGATTGCGTTCGGTTGATGTCTCAACGGAGTTGCGCTTTTGACTATCTTTAAAAGGTGAGAGCAGTAACAGCCGGCCATCTTCAATCGGTTTTTTATATTCTTTTTTCAACCTCATGCCCTTCAAGCTTCGAGCAGGACAAAGAATAATCGGTTGTGTCCCCCGGAGCAATATTTTTAGACATTCTCGTTCTATAGGAGAATGAAATCCACTAACAACAGTCACTCCCCTTTCCTTTAACTGTTGGGCAAGGTCATAGGTCTTTAGAATAAGGTGGCCTGGACACCTTACCGAACTGAAAAAAGCCAGCTTTTTATGATTAAGAATATCGGAGTTACCCAAACCGGTTATTACTCCAGGGGCTTGGCAACCCAAATATTTCTGCAGAGAAGATGGGTAATTGGGACTACTCTGTTTGAGATGAAAGATTTCCAAGATGTTTACCTCGATTATGTTTCACCGACCCAATAAGTGTGGTCTCTGATATTTCAATCTTCGAAATCTATTATCCTCCCCTCCTTTGGTTTAGTACCTTACGTCCAAGATCCGTCGTTCTGTAACGTTGTCTTGAACTTCGAGGCTTATCCGGGGTAGTCATTTCCAGAAGCCCTGATTCCACAAGCGGTTTAATGAACTTGGTACGGAACTTGGTGCGGTCTTTTCGACCAACTTGACTCATAATACCTAACAACGACTTCTCTTGCACGCAGTCATGCAGGATTTCAACTTGGTGCCGACTTAGTGCCAACTTGGTGCCGACTTCCCCTGCGACTTCCCCTGTAACTTCCTCACCGACTTGCGGTACGATCTTACGGGATAATCCGACATTTGGCCAAAAGGTGGCGGTGAAGAATCCATTAACCGTGAACTTTGGCTCAGGGCATTTATGCTGCCTTGCATCCTCCATCATGCGCCGGATGCCTGTCCCTGCCTTTTCAATAAGGGCGATTCGGTGAAGAAGGTCGGCTATAAGCGGATTCCGTCTCACACTGCGAGTACCAAGCTCTTCTCTGCTTAATCCCCTTGGCAAGCCCCCTGGGTTGCTAATCTCAATCCGATCGTCATAGATTTCAACGAATACATTTGCCCCAGCTTGGAAGTAGTCCCGATGCATTATGGCGTTGGTGATCGCCTCCCGGAGGGCTCGCATGGGATATTCGGGGACATCTTCCCGTCTTAATTTCTCGATGCGGTACCCAGTTCGCGTATTCCTCTCAATGAAACGGAGGCTTTCCTCAATGTCGCTTACAAGACCTTCAGCAAAATCTTTGCGGTCCAGGATATTAACCTTGTCAATGCCTTTTGCCAGAAGGCAGGTAATATAGGCCTGCGGGAAGAAATGCCTTACATCCTTAGCGAAGAAGAGAACCCCTGCATTTCGGAAGATGAGGCGTTTTCCAGCACGCTCGGCAACCTCAATATTCACAAGGACATCATCAATCCCCCTTCTCGGGGTGATGCGGCTCTGACTAATCCAGGCATCGAATTTTTCCCGGTCGAAGTCCTCGGGATAGCGGAATTTTGGACAGACCGTCAGGTCGAATCGAATAGCCCCTTCGCTGCGGAAAAAATCTCGTATCTCATCGCGTGAGAGTTTCTGAGTACTCGCGCCCTGTCGCCAGAAGAACCCCTCACGACATTGGACGGGTTTGTTCTCGCCCTCCCGAACAGTGATCACCATTATCTTTCCCACCACTTCGATTAATACTTTTACTGGTGGATCACAGTTCCTTGCAATATCCTGGATTTGTGCTCGCAATTGATTATTGTCTCGTACCCCAATTACTCTTCCATCATCCCGGACTCCCAGTAGGATTTTCCCTCCCGAACTGTTTGCGAAAGCAGCAAGATCCCGGGCAAGCGAAGGAGAAAAGGACTCCTTATACTCCAACATAGACCCCTCTCCTTCCCGAAGGAGGATATCAAGATCTGTTTGCTTCATACTTCTCTCTGCCATAAAATTCGCTTAGGCGTTCTTCCTCTCGCTGACTTCACCTCTATATCGTCAAGCTCGCTTTGATGTCGCTGGACTTCAGGGATAAATCCACTCCTCGCGGGTCAACTTTACTTCTTTTTCCTCTCCTCTTCTGAGTCACGGCCCATGAAGTACTTGATGTTGTAATTCATTTTCCTTTATCTACATTTAGCATTCTCGGCCTCTCTGATATTTTTCATCAGGTCATAGGTCTGCAAAATAACTTTCCCAGGATATTTTGATGAGCTAAAAACAGCGATGGTCTTATTTTTCAAGAGGTTGATATTGCCCATGGTAGTAATATAAGCAGGTGCCTTGCTAACAAGGCATATCTTAAGAAAGGCGGGATAATCTGGTACGTAGTTCTTTATGAATTGTATCTCAGAGGTATTATTCATACAGCAGTCATTTAGCCGATTCATCCTCAAAATGGATAATCAACATTTATTTTATATTGTTTTCCGGACAGCTCGACAACTAAATATTTTCTTTCCCTTTTAATTATTTTAGTGTCATCGAAATGAAACTGTCTATGATGATTTGCACACAAAACCACTACGTTTTCAGGAACATCTTTCCCGTTATCTGCCAAACCTTGCAAGTGGTGAGCCTCACAATATGTGCCTTTACTGCCACCTTTGCCTTTTAGGAAAGTAAAACCACAACCCTTAATTTGACAACACCCATAAAAGTTGCCTAATAACTTCCCAATTGTTCTTTCTATTTTTGTTGCCTCTTTATCCGAAATATTTGTCTGCTTACGATACTTTCTTCTTAAAGTGAGTGGCAAGGAAAGTTTCCTTCTTTGTAGAATTTTAATTATCCTATCCCTTAGCTGATCCGAGGTAAGCTTTTCCCTGTAAGCTTCAATGGTTCTATCTATTTTTACTTCGTCTTTATCTGCAAGCGTTTTTCTTGTCTCAGACTTTCTTATTTCTGCCACTATTTGATCGATATTTTTCTCATTTTCACAAAACTCAAATATTGATTCATCACTGTATAACAGCTTGAGATACCGTGATCTATCCTTGTGATAATGAGGCACTAAATTATTATGTTCTAATTCTTCGTAATCTTTTATTTTCTGTATTGCCATTCTTAATTTCGAAGGTTTTATAGAAACGGTTGTTTTTGATATCTTTAAAAGATCTGATAGCTCCAATAAATATAGTATGCGGTCATAGGATGTATTTTTAAAAATGTTGTCTAAAGCAGGCCTTTTATTTTTGATGTCTTTTCTATATGCCAATACAAGTCTTCCGCTCATCTTACATTCAGCATATTGTCTAACAGTCAAAACAAAATATCTGAATTCATCTATGCTGATTGAGTAGTTACCTTTCGATTTCCTGCCGATTTCTATCAGAATTTTAAGCAAGACAAAGAAAGGAAAAATGTTAAAGGTTTTATCACCAACCTTAAAAAATTCATCTACACAGTAATACCACTTTTCAAGCTGCTGCTGAAGTATTGTATCCCGCAAAGCCGGTTTTTTATAAAATCTTATGACCGAAGGCCCAAGTTGCTTATCCTGTGTTATCATTCCCAAATAACGCATATACATTGTCCCTCGCCAATGGATACCCGTAGCAGTTAATATGGATTTTTCAGAGGCAGTAGGATTGTGATGCAAGTATCTGAAATAATTTATCCATTCATTCAGATACTCTTTAATTTGTCGCTGATGAATGACCTTCCATCCAATTTTTCCAAACTGTGAACTTTTTACTAAAACTTTGACCTTAGTTTTTTCAGTTCTCCATATTCGAAAGAACTTTTTCCAATCCGTGCTACTGATTTGCATATTTAAGAATTCTCCTCTTCATTATCTTTCTCCATTCCGATACGATACTTGGTGTTATAGTTAATTACAAAATCAATTTCCTCACTTGTAAGATCATACTGTCTTGCAAGCGCACTATCAATCTTGTCAATTATAGGTTTTGATAACTTATGATAATACTCATAATCTGTCTGTTTAGTGCCTACATAACCCTTTTTATTTTCAAGGTCTCCCATCAACCTATCAGTCAGATTGGCAATTTCCTCTTTCAGTTTAGGGTCCATACCCTCCAAATTCAGGAAAAAACTATCGAGTTCCTTCGATGTTATATGCCAACAATCACTTACCAATTCCCAAAACCAGAAATACAGCGACGAATTAAATAGCGCAACCAAAACTTTTTTATCCAGGTTTGAAGGGGCTGCAAAATGCTTATATTCCTTGGATCGTTGGGAAGTTGTAAAACATTTACCCCAATACATCATCCTCATATTTAGAGAAAATTTTGATGCCCCGTGAAAGCTCTGAACGACCGATTTGTGCTGCAAGCACATCTTTTTATAAACAGAATCGTCATATACTTCCCCTGCTTTTATCCAGCATAATGAAGAAGCAATCGCTGGCACATAGGTCAAAGTTTCCATTAATGAATCTCGTTCATTCTTGTCCGTTTTGCTGTACCAATGTCGATATGAGGTGGTAAATAAGCCATGTTTTTTATCAGAATCTTTCCTGCTTATAACTATCGATAATTTTTGATGAACTCCATTAAATAAAGTTCCTGGCCTATCAGCAAAATTACTACACCAAGTCAAGTTGTCCTTTTCAATAATCAGGCTTCTGGCAATTGACATCCGAGGAGTACTCGGCAAAGAAATAGGAGCAATCATCCCCCAAATTCCTCTATTGGAAAGCAGATCAATTAATCTTTCTATTACATATACATATAGATTTCCACAACTTCCTGTTTTATAATCTCTGATCGTATAATCATCTTTCACCTTACTGTATTCAACATAAGGCGGATTTCCGATAATCACATCGAACCCGCCCTTTTTAAGGATGCCGTAGAACTCAATAAACCAGTGAAATGGCTTATGGGAGGCGAGCCATTTCTGGTATTTGTCATTCCTTCGTAGGAAGGAATCCAAAGACTCTGGATTCCCACTTTCGTGGGAATGACGGGCAGGAATATCAACTTCATATTCACCCGCAAGGTAGAAGTTAAGTTCATTTTCAAGTGTCTTAAGCCGATTTCGAAGCTCTTGTTTGTCAGCAGGACTAACTTCACCTCCGAGTTCGGTTTGCTGCTCTCGGAAAAGTTTAAAAAGGCGATCAACATCCTGGGCTTTCTGATCAATCCTCTCCATATCTTTTCCGAGATCGAATTTGCCCTGTGTGTCCCCCAAAACAGCCTTTTTTACGTCATAATAAGTGGCATATCCCACCAGTGTATTGCCAGCACGGATATTAAAGTCTATGTCCGGAAGCGGCTCAATATCTTCCACTCGCTCGATTTGGGCTACGAGCTTGAGAAAGAGACGGAGCTTACAAATTTCTATTGCCTCTTCCATTATGTCAACACCGTAAAGGTTGTTCACGATAATTGATTTTAGAATGAAATAGCGATGGTTGGGATGTTGTTCGATGCGATCGAGTATCTTTCGAAAGTCGCTGAATTTATCGGAACGATGTTTCTCGCCGGATCGCTCCAATTCACCCAAAAAAACTTCCATTCTTTCAAGACATGCCTCGTATAGCGGCTCAAGGATATTAAGGGCCGCAAAGAGGAATGCTCCTGACCCGCAGGTAGGGTCTAAAATTGTAACTTCTTCGATGGCATGCCAGAAGGCTCGAAGCAGTTCAGGCCCCTCACTATTTTCAATCACATCCTGGGCAAATTGGCGGATATTGAGGTTGTAGGTGATGAGGTCGTTAATATCTCCAATTTCACCATTTGATATTTTGGCCCTAACTTCTTTATAACGTTTGCGTCTGGTCACTACTTCGCGCCAGATTTCTGTTGGTAAAGCATATTCCTCAGGAGCGGGCTTGTTCCACTCGGTCCTTTTAGAAACATCATCCAAACCAATGCCAATCTTTTCTGGCAGGGAAAGATTTACACCCTTCTTCACAGCATCGAAGATGTAGCGGTCAGGGTCTGCCTGGAGTAACCGCCATATCGATTGATCGTCCTCAAATGCGATCTTGCATTTTCTCTTAGCTTCATCAAATAAATATGGAATGATAGTGTTCTTACTGATATACTCGGTGATATCCTCCTTCGTGTAATAGGCACCCATCTGCTTCTGATTAACATACTTCTCAAAGATATATCCGAGGACATCGGGGTTAATCTCATTATCGGCACAGAGCGGTCTTTCGTCTAAATGCCATTGGTACTGGTCGAAGAAGTTAAAGAGTTTCTCAAAGGCAGTATCAGAAATCTGTATGCTCCTGCCGTAAAGCTCCTCAAGCTGGTGAGGTTGGAAAATGCCTCCGTTCAGAAAAGGGACTTTACCAAGAAGCTGGTTAATGGCAGGTTTGCGTTCACTCTCTTTCTTTGCAAACCCTTCGAAGAAAAGTGGGCAGAGAAAATCTTTATAGAAGCGATCCTTCCCATGCCTTTTACTTTCGCCAAGTTTGTCACGCAAATAATGAATGTTCTTGTTAAGAAATCCCTTTTTCTGAATGAAATAGATAAACATCAGGCGGTTGAGCATCACTGATGCATACCAGCGCTGCATTTCCTCATCAGGGATGCCTTGAAGAAATTTAAGAAAGGCATCATGTTCCGATTTAAAACGGTCATAAAACCTTTTTGTGACCCGATCGACATCGAAACCAGCCCGGACCCGGCTGGTCACATCGACAATGGTGAGCCCTTCTTCCTCGGCGAGGCTGAAGGCGATGGCGTTCAGTTTCTGGACGAGTGCATCCCCGGGCTGATTGCAATAATAGGTATGCTCACGACACTGGGTTGGTTTGCCTGCTTCGCGTTTGACCCATTGCCAGGTCTGGTATTTCTTATCTTTGTCTGCATAGATGATAAGATGTTCATGGACGGATTTTGAGACCTGTCTATCGATCTTCCTGCGTGTTGGGTAATCCGGGGAAACCCCATCCCCCTTGAGAGCATGAATATAGACCACCATGCCTCGCTTCTGGGAAATAGAAGTCAAAGCGTAGGTATGCCCATCAACCAAGACATCGAGAACGGAAGGGTGATGATCCCATCCCAATTCTTCTATGAAAAGGGCCTTAAAGTTAAAGTCTTTCAGGTATTGCCGAGCACGTGCGGTATCAAGAGGCATTTTCTACTTTCCTTCTGTTTTAGCAGAAAGACCCATTGAGCAGATAATTTTTGGCTCCTGAAGTTGTTCTTCCTCAAGGGTGAGGCAAAGGCGGTCCTCATCCCGAAGGGCAACAACGAGGTCTGCAAGGGATCTATCAGAGATACCGCTTCGTAATTGACGATTAAGTGTATCAATGGCGGATTGGCGTAACGGGCAACGGTAAACGTCATCAATGGCCTTGAGCAGTTCTTTTGACTCAAAGAGTGTCCCCTTAATATCTTCGGCGTAACGTTTTAATCTCTCATAGGTCCGAAACCTTGCACTTGATGGCCGCCCAAGCTGTCCTCCGACAGACTTTTCCTCCTCGAGGATAAGCCCAACACCTTTCTTGACCAATTCATGGTGTTTTTCCTGTCGTGGCAAGGCAGGTGTTTCTGGTAAACATTCTGCCACTTTCAGGATTTCAAATTGAGATTCGGTGATACTGTTACCCTCCCCGTCAATCCTGGCTAAGGCGTCGTTACCCTCTCCTGTTTTGAGATAGACCAGGACTCCTTCTGGATCTTTTTCCTCAGCTCTATGTGCTTTAGTTGAAAAGACAACCGGTGGAAGCTCTGGGATAATCTTTTGTAGTTCTGGGTTTATCGTTATTGCATTTTTCCAGATCTGATAAGCATAGGAGGCAAGATCGACCTCTTTGTCTACATCACCATCAAGGATGTTTGCCTTCTCATGATAAAGGTCAAGCACAACTTGATCATTTTGATCGTCCTCGAAAAAAGCCTCGTCCGTACCTACAACCTCTGCGTTTTCCCTTAACCGCTGCCGTACCCTTACGCGAAGACGAATGATTCTTTCCACGCCATCCGCAGGGAGAAAGGAGTAGCAAATAATCCTTTCTGATTGCTGACCGATGCGGTCCACACGGCCTGCCCGTTGAACCAGGCGTATGATCGCCCATGGTAGGTCATAATTGACGACGATTGAACAGTCCTGAAGATTCTGGCCCTCGCTAAGGACATCGGTTGAAATCAGGATGCGTAATTCATCTTCTGGCTTAATGCTGTCCCGCTTTTCGTTACTGACGGGGCTGAACTTCCAAGCAATGGCAGTCGGATCTGGAGAATCCCCTGTCGCGCCGGCAATTTTTGAGACACCCCGTAACCGAAGTTGCGATTCAAGATAGTAAACGGTATCGGCAAACTGGCTAAAGACAATAACTTTTTCCTTTGGGTGCTTTTTTGTTAACAGTTTATAGAGTGCCTCAATCTTGGCGTCTTTACCGGTATTCCACTCTCCACACGCTTTTAATACTTTTAGAAGTGAATCCACATCTCTTCTTAAATCTGTTTCAAGATCTTTAATGAAAAGAGTTGGGCGCACCCATTTAAATCTTCGTTTGAAATGGGTGATATATTCAGCGTAAACCTCAGCAGCTCGACGCTTAAAGTCATTTCCAGTTCGAAGACCAGGTTGCTCTGAAATGACACCCTCTTCATTCGTATCTTCATTACCAAATAGCTCCTCCAGAAGACTGAGATTCTCATCTCCATCGTTTATCCGGGCATCAAGAAGCTCGGAGCCCTGTGTGCCAATCGGCAACGGCTTATTATTTTCGATGGCGTGTAGAAAGATGTAATTTCGCAGGATATGCCGCTCCACAGATTGGAGGAAGGACTGCCCGCTGCTCTCCAGCCGTTTAAAGAGATTGGTCCTGCAAAAACCCATCAGACGCTTTCCTGCCCGGGAGAGGTCCTGTAATTGTTTTGCCTCAGCCTGAGTCGGCGGCTCATGAGGTGTGGGGGCCACATAATTTCCCAGTCCATACCTGGGTAGGTTGAGACCGTTAATTGTGTTCACCACATCCGTTGCATAGAGCCGGGCATATTGATCTTCAGGATCGGCATCGTCAATCTTAAACTTCACCGTCCTTGGTTTACGGATAGGAAAATAAGAACGTCTGCCGTCTTCGTAGGTGAGATATTTCCGGCCGTTGCTTGGGTCGGTTTCCGCATAGTTGTCCATAATGAAGCTTCGTGTTCGGCGGACAAGATAAAGTCGCATCAGCTCACGCCAGTCATCCGCGTATTCGCTCTTCTCAAAGGCTGGGAGTGACCGAATAGGACACTGATGCTGGCGAAGAAACTCCGTCTCACCCAACTCCCGAAGCTTTTGCTCAGGCCGAATTCCTAAATCTTTATCCTCGGCAATAAAGAGGCGCAGTTGGTTTGAAAGATCGAGGTATGTTTTATTATAGGGCGTTGCAGAGAGCAAAATGACCTTACTTTCGTTGGCCTCAATGTAGTCCTTGATGACACGATAACGCTTTCCTTCCCGATTCCGGAGGTTCTGGCTCTCGTCAATAATCACCAGGCGATACCGTCTTAGCTTGGGCAGTTCGTTGATCGCCTGACTGATCGAAAGGACCTCTGCACGCATTCGGTATTGAGAACGATAGTCTTTCCACATTTTGACTAAATTTTTAGGGCAAAGGATCAGAGTCTCCAACCCTTGATCGTCCTCAAAAATACGAGCCAAGGCTGTTGCCATAAGGGTTTTACCCAAACCCACCACATCACCGATCAACACACCATTACGTTTATTGAGATGGTGGGCAGATATTTTTACTGCCGCGGTCTGAAATTCCCAAAGTTTTTTCCCAAAGTCTTTAGGAATTCGAAATTCAGAGAGGCCGGCCCGGGCCTCCTGAGAAAGATGGTATGCCATCTTCACATAGATATAATAAGGTGGGATCAGTTCTTCGCGGGCCCAGCTCTCTTCAATAATGGCCGCCAGTTCATCTGATATATCAATGCACCAGTTGTCATTCCAACGGTCCTCAAACCATTTTCCCAATTTCTGGCAGGCATCGTGATCAAGAACATCTATATTCAGTTCACCTTGCTGTGATAATCCTGCTAAGGTTAGGTTGCTACTACCGAGATAGCCTACGGTCGGATTGATGGGGTCGGGACGGAAGAGCAGATAGAGTTTTGCATGCAAGGAGTGGCGCAGAAACAATTTTACGATAACTTTTTTCGTTTTGATCTGAGCGGCCAGACGACGCAACCCTATTTCATCCACATTTGTGGGAATACCTATGGTCAATTGGTCCCGGAATTCCTCGGCTAATTTCTTCTTAAGACGTAGGGCGGTTTGGTTGTCCATGGCAATATCGCCTTTAATAAGGCTCATTGCCGTCCGTAGTTCTTCCTGCGGCAAGTTCTGCATTCCAACAAGGAGGCGACAGCATTTGCCTTCACCACCAGCCCAACTTTCTATATAGGAGTCGAGTTGTTTCCACCCCCGGAGGTTAAAGTAGCCCACGCAAAAATCAGCATGGTTTGCAACTTTAAGGGTTTCCTGGAGTGCAGGAAGAAGTTGTTTTTCGATGTTATCAAATATGCGTGGCATTAAATCACCCTTCCTATCCCTACCTGTGCCCCCCCATCAAAGAGGGAAAAGGGGGACAGTAAATTTCTGCTATTATATTCTTATACTTAAATCAAGGCAACTTTTTAAATTGATTGTCTTAAGAAGGAAATCCAGCGCCATTGAATAACAGCGCCCTATATTTAGGGAGATAGGTTAATGGATCTATTTTCGTGAGGACTTTACTTTTCCAGCCTCGATTCTCTCCAGAAGATATTCCGGGGTGGTCATCACCCTTGTCTTTCCATCATAAGGCACGCCCTGTCTCAGGTTATGTTTGCAAGAGAGGCAGTCGGTGAGCAGGATCTCTGCCTTCACCTCTTCGGCTTCCTTTACCCTTCTGCGGGCTATATCCCTTGAGAATTTGGGGTAGAATCCCCTCACCCCGCCCCCTGCCCCGCAGCAGAGCGACTCCCGGTGGTGATGTTCCATCTCGACAAAATGGCTTCCAAGACTTTTTAAGAGGTCTCTCGTTCCATCAAAAGAGCCCAGTCCTCTTCCCAGATGGCAGGGATCGTGATAGGTGACGGACGCCGGATCGGATTCGGATGCCTTGAAGCTGAAATGTTCGCTCAAATAAGAGAGAAGTGTCTTAAAGACGAGCCCGGTTGGTTTTTTCCCCTCATATTCCAAGAAAGTTTTAAGACAAGTAGGACAGGGGAAGAGAACCTCGCGGCCGCCGGCTTCTTTTATTCTCTCAATGTTTTGTTTGATTCGCTCCGGATTGGGGCTCGATCCCGTATCCCCCTTCACCGCCTCACAGCAGACTTCATCGATTACCGTGAAATCCACGCCCAAACGTTTTAGAAGCTCGATGACCCTCCCTGTCGATTCAGCCTCTGTCGTCAACCCCACACAGCCGACATAGAGGATGACAGGGGCTTTCTTCTTAAGGCCCTGAAACTGAACCCGTTCCATCTCGCCATAGGGCGTCCCAAATCGATCGATCGTGGATTGAAGCTGAGTCACCTCATCGAGTTCGGAGGAGATCTCCGGACTTTTTAAAGTCAACCGCCTCAGGTCTTTGAGCCTCTTCCCCGCATCGATCCCCACCGGACAGACCTCTCCGCAGAGGCCGCAGGTAGTACAGAGAAAGAGTCCATCCTCAACCCCCTCTTTCATGCCATGAATGAGAGACGAGAGAGCCACTCCTCTTCCGCCTAACATGCCGTCCGCCCCGAAAGAGGGGCCGATGGAATTGTAAGTTGGGCAGTCGAGAAGGCAGTTGCCGCAACCGATGCAGTAGAGGAGGTCTGAGAAGTCCTTCTTCTCTTCCAGAATCCGGCTTCTTCCGTTATCGAGGAGGACGATCACCAGTTCATTCGGCTCATGCATTCCGTAAAAAGGGATCTTCTCCACATCCGAGGACTTCGATCTGCCTCCGACGATATCGATGAAAGAAGGAAAGATGGAGCCTGTGGCCAGATAGGTCTCAAGCTTTGCCATCAGGATGGCGTCATTCATATCCGGATAGACCTTATCGATGGAGGCGATGATGAGGTGTTTCGATCTCGTTCGCACCCGTGTGACATTTCCCTCATTGTGGATGATCAGAATTGCCCCTTCTCTTGCGGCAATCGCATTGGCGCCCGTGATTCCCACCTTCGCCCTCTGGAGATAGGCTTCGATATCCTCCTTCACCGCCTGCATCTCATCTTCCGGAACAGGAGGAATCTCTCTCTTCAAATGTCCGGAGAGGATCTCAGAAACCTCAAATCGAGTCAGGTGAACAATGGGTCCCGTATAATGCGAAGAGCGTCCTCCTGTCAGTTGATTGATCCGGTCGCCGATATCGGTCTCGATGACCTCGATGCCGTGCCGGGCTAAAAAAGGAGTCAGCCCGATCTCCTTTGAGAGGTTTGATTTCGATTTAACAATGAGCCTCTCTTCCCCGATCTCTTTCAGAAAGATGGCGCAGGCCTCTTCGCCATCTTTCGCCCGAAGGACTTTGAACCGGTTCTTCTCGAGATGGGCGATTGCCTCCTCCAGGAGATCCGGGGTTTCCATGGATTGAGAACGGATTCGTTTCAACTCTTCCTTCGCCTTTTCAAAATGGTCGAAGAGATGAAGATTCTGCTTTTGACGGTTGTGGGTCTCTCTGAAGGCGCGCCTCTGATTTTCAAGTTCCGACTTTTTGATCTTCTTTCTTAACGAGTCATACTGTTTCTGAATGAGACCCATTTAACCCCCTACGACC
>Ga0194127_10006631_pt1 | contig 13062 bp, 11 predicted proteins | sample TA2KigC100mmetaG_FD_148624 | JGI IMG/M metagenome (GOLD analysis project Ga0194127, IMG submission 148624) | Freshwater microbial communities from Lake Tanganyika, Tanzania - TA2015036 Kigoma Deep Cast 100m | ecosystem: Environmental > Aquatic > Freshwater > Lake | place: Tanzania: Lake...
GGGAGCCTCGCGGTCCGCCGGGCAGCAGACGCAGTCGTCCTGATCCGCGCAGCCGGCCAGGCCGACGAGCCAGAGCCCGAGGAGCAGCGACCCCGCCGCCACCGCGCTCCGGCGCGATCGAGCCGGTCTCTTCGCCCCCCGCCGGCCGCCCGCCGATCGCGGGCCGCTCTCCGCCTGATGCCCGGGCGTACGCATGCACGACCTCCTTCATCGCTCTCCGTGCCGGCACCCGCCGATCGCGGGCCGGTTCGCAGGCTCGCGCCTCACGCCGGGCGATCCTACTACACGCCGTGGGGCGGCGGGTTCACGAGGCGGCCCGCCCGCCCCGGCGGACCGCGGGATCGCCGGACGGCGCCAGAACGCGCCAGGGCCGCCCCCGCGGGCGGCCCTGGTACGAGAAGGGAGTGGATGAACCTGGTTCCGGGACAGCCTGGACATCCCCTATGCTCGGCCTGACACCGTTCGGGCACCCACCCCCTTGAATCTCGGGAACCGGCCCGGCCCTCTCGCGTCTCCCCAACCCGACAGACCGTTTCCGGCTGCCCGGCCGATTCCTTGGGTCTGAGTGGAGGTCCCCCCTCCGCATAGTCGCAGGGCAGGAAGCGTGCCATTCTCCGCCTCATCCCAGGCTTGGCGGAGCCGGGGAACGGAACTCGCAACTATCTGTCCCAAATGATGTTACGAGCACAGGGCGTCGCGCCCCCGCGCGCGGGCGCCCTGCCCCCGACCCTGCCGGCGCTCACCTGTGAAAGCCCTTTCCATCCGTCTCCGATCGCTGCCATAACTCGCTGCAGGATTATAAGTTGAGATTGTAAAAGGGCTTGCTGGAGGAGGCATCGGATCGTCAGGTGCTCGCCAGTCCCCGCAGGTGCTCACAGGTTCCCGCGGGTGCTCGCAGGTGCTCGCAGGTGCACCCAGGTGCTCGTCAGCGCTCGCCGGGATGCGGAGGGGCTGGACGGGTGTTCGGCCGGCTCAGTATCCGGCTGGTCCGCGGGCTGCCGGCGCCCTGCGGGGCGCCCGATTCGAAGGCGGGCTCAGGCGCCGGCGACCGGCGGGGACAGGCGGTAGCGTTTGATCTTCGCCAGAAGGTTCGGGTAGCTGATCCGCAGCCGCCGCGCCGCCTCGGAGCGGTTCCAGCGCGCATCACTCAAGGCCTTCGCGATCAACCGCGCTTCCAGCCGGGCCATCTCGTCGTGCAGGTGCGCCCCCGAGGCCGCGCTCTCGGGGCCCGTCCCGGCGGCGAAGTCCGGCGGCAGCAGCAGCTCGTCGATCCACTCCCCGTCCTCGCTGAGGGCGACCAGGCGCCGGATCACCTGCATCAGCTCGCGCGTATTGCCGCGCCACTCGTGCGCCTGCAGTCGGGCCATCACGTCCCGCGCCAGTCCGCGAGGCCGGCGGCCCAGCTCGCGGCAGGACTCGGCGAAGAAGTGCTCGACCAGCAGCGGGATGTCCTCCCGGCGTTCTCGCAGCGGCGGCAGGAGGATGCTGAAGTCGTTGAGCCGGTAGAAGAGGTCTTCGAGGAACGCGCCGCGGCGGATCGCCTCGCGCAGGTCGGCATGGCTCGCGCAGATCAGGCGCACATCCACCCGGCGCCCCTGCGCCGCCCCCACCGGACGCACTTCCTTGGTGTCGGCGGCGTGGAGCAGCTTGGCCTGGACCGCCAGACTCGTGCGGCTGCTCTCGTCCAGGAAGAGCGTCCCTCCGCCCGCCTCCTCGAACAGGCCCCGCTTGTCGCGAAGGGCCCCGGTGAAGGAACCCTGCACGTGGCCGAAGAGCTCGCTCTCCAGGAGAGACTCGGGCAGCGCGGCGCAGTTGACCGCCACGAAAGGCTTCGCCCGGCGCGGGCTGGCCCGGTGGATGCACTGCGCCAGAAGGCCCTTGCCGGTGCCCGTCTCCCCCTCGATCAGGATGCTGGCCGTCGAGTCGCCGACTCGCGCCAGGTGGGCGAACGCCCGGCGCAGCGGCATGTGCGCCGTGACGAAGGCCTGGAAGGCATCCTCGCGAGGCCGCTCGGGCGCGCCTTCCCTCTCGCCGCGCAGCCCCCTCTCCCGCTGCACCTGGACCAGCCCCAGCGCCAGGAGCCCCGCCAGGAGACCGAGGAGCTTCAGCTCGGAGCTCGTGAACGGCCGCGCCCCGGGCCCTCGCCGCTCGAGATAGAGAATGCCCTCCCCGGCCGGCAGCCGCACGGGGAGCGCCGCCAGGGCGCGCACTCCGGCCAGCGCCCCCCGCGCGTGGCGCGCCAGCGCCGGGTGGGCGGCCGCGTCGGCCGACAGGCAGATCCCCCGGGCAAGCACGGGGGGCGCCACGCAGCGCAGGATCTCGGCCGCGCGCTCAGGCGACAGGTGGGCCCAGGCCTCGACGGCGAAGCCCGCATCGTCCTGCGGGGCGGGCGAGGCGACGAAGACGCCGTCCCCCTCCAGGCGCTGGCGGACGAAGCGCAGCATGCTGGCCAGGCAGGCCTCGCCTGCTTGGCCTCCGCCGAAGAGCCTCCCCCATTCCTCGATGATCTCCGCCTCGGGCGATGCCAGCCGCGCGACGGCCGCCGAGCGTTCGTCCAGGCGCTCGCGCAGTTCGCGCAGCCGCGCCCGCAGATCCCGCCGTCCCGTCTCCCGCACGCAACGCTGGGCCCGATTCAGATCGCGCACCGCCTCGTCCAGCCTGCCGTGGTCGACGCGCAGGCCGGCCAGCTCCACCAGCGCTTCCGCGCTCCGCTCCGGCAGGTCGATCGAGGAGAAGAAGGCCCAGGCCTTGTGCGCGAGCTCCATCGCCCTCGCCGCCGGCTCCTCGGCAGCCCCGCCCTCCGCGGGCGCCGAGCCCAGGAAGCGGGCCAGTTCGAGCTGGGCGAGGGCCAGCTCGTAGCGCTCCGGCGTGCGGGCGAGGATGTCGACGGACCTCTCCAGAAGGGCGGCGGCCGCCTCGCGCGAGCGCGACCGCGCCATCGCCGATCCAAGGACGCGCAGCGCCGCGCCCGCCTCCGCCTGCTCGCCGAGCCGGCGGGCCTCGCGATAGCCCTGCACCGCCAAGCGGCGCGCCTCGCCCGCACGGCCCTCGGCCAGCGCGACCGCTCCCAGGCGCCGCTTGAACTCGGGCACGAGGTCTCCGTCGGGAGCCACGTCCATGGCCAGCCCGAGCCCCTCCATCAGCCGCTCGCGCGCCTCGGCCCAGCGGCCCTCGTCGGCCAGCAGGTCCCCCTCCGCCTCGAAGCAGAGCACGAGCTCGCGCGCGTAGCCGTTCGCCGCGCACAGCGAGCGCGCCTCGGCATAGAGCGCGGCGGCCTCCGCGCGCCGCCCGCGCCGCCGCTCGAGGTGCCCCATGGCCAGGAGGGGCTTGACCAGGGAGTAGCCGTCGCCCGTCTGCCGGTTGATGGCGATCGATCGCTCCAGGTGGCTGGCCGCCGTCTCCCATTCGCACAGCTTGGTAAACAGGATGCCCAGGTTGACGCAGTGCGTCGCCACGCGGTGGTAGTGGCCGGCCGCCTCGCTGACAGCCAGGGCCCGAGCCAGGAAGTCGCGACCGTCGGCCCACTGGGGCCCGTTCTTCAGCAGCAGGCCCAGGTTGTTGAGGGCCAGCGCGATCCCCTCCTGGTGCTCGACGCGGCGGAAGGCGAAGAGGGCGTTCTCGAAGCACTCCCGGCTGGGGGCCATGTCGCCGCGGCGGGCGTGGATCGTGCCCCGGGCGATCTCGAGCATGCCGATCTCGCGGTGTTCGTCGGAGGGTTTCAGCAGCGCGCAGGCGCGCTCGCAGGCCTCGAGCGCCTCCTCGTAGCGGCCAAGCCCGTTGAGCAGCGTGCCGCGCCTCGAAAGGGCGCGGCCGGCGAGCAGCGGTTCCTCCGCCGGATCCAGGACATCGAGCGCCTCTTCGACGCGCCGCAACGCCCGCTCGAGCTCCCCGCGCTTGCGCAGGCCGTCGGCGATGCGCAGCAGGATCTCGACGCGCAGGGGGGAAACGGCCGGCGACGCCCCGACCCGCGTCAGGGCCTGCTCCAGCGTCTGCAAGGCCGCGGCCGTGCTATCGGCCGCGGAGTGGACGTCGGCCACCTGCAGCAGACGCTCGATCTCGGGCGGCGCGGGGGGCGCCGCCCGCCGGTGGAGGGGAGTGCGAGGAGATGGGGGACCTCCGCTCGCTTCTCCGCCGCCTCGTCTGGCTTCATCGCCTCGCATGGCTGCCCCGTTCACGCGCAGGCCACCCGGCGACTGGCTGTTCTCACAGCCACATCAGCATGAAGTAGACTTCGGTGAGCAGGAACTTCACGATCCGATCATGCCGGTGACAACCGAAGTCGTCCGGATCGCCGTCTTCGGGGACCGGGTTCGAGCCGATTCCCTGGCCGCCGCCCGGCAGCCCGCGTACGCCGGACCCCTCGCCCGCGGAGGGCGTCGGCGTCCCGTCCGCTCGTGACACCGCGGGAGAGGCGCTCGCCTCGGTCGCCGACTGGAGCCGCGCCGCGCCCGCCTCCTGCGCCGCCACCGGCAGGAGCGCGAGCGCGAGGAGGACTCCCCAGGCAAGGCACCGGACAAGGGATCTCGAATGGGGTGGCGACATGGCATTTCCTCCCTCGGCAGGCCGGGAGCGCCTCGCGCGACGGCGCCTGCGGGATACCTCGACCCGGGCGGGCCGTCGAGCCGGGAATGCCCCTGACACAGATAAATCTACGGCGGTTCCGGGCGGATGTCAAGGAACCGGGCGATGGCGTCCGGGACCCTCCACCACCCGGGCAGCCGCCGGGTTACCGGCCGCCGGTCCGCGCCCCGACTTGGAGAGGCGACGACCACAGGCGCCCCCTTGGGAAGCTGCCCATGCCACCTCCGACAGAGGGTTCAGACGAGTCCCAGTCCGAGCAGCGCCGCGATCAGCAGCAGCAGGCCTCCGGTGATCCGCTGCACGACGGCCATCGTCACCTTGTGCAGGATCCGCCTGCCGACCAGCACGCCGGCGAAGGCGGCCAGCGCCCCGGCCGCGACCAGCGCGCCCTCGCGGCTGCCGGCCAGATCGGGGATCCGGGAGCCGAACAGGATCGCCCCGTAGGCCGAGATCCTCACGAGGTCCACGAGTAGCCCGATCACGGCGTTCGTGCCGACGAACGCCTGCGCGGAGATGCCGACCTTGGCCAGGAAGGCGGATCGGAGCGCGCCCTGGTGTCCCGACAGCCCGCCGAAGAAGCCCGAGAGCACCCCGCCGGCCGGCAGGTAGCGGCGATCGAACTCCAGCTTCTCGAAGCGCGGGTGCAGCTCGAGGAGCGCAAAGACGGCCATGAGCGCCGCCATGGCCAGCTTGACGGGGGTCATGACGGCATGTCTGCCGAGAAACGAGTAGCTCCAGAGCTCGGGCATGCCGGATAGGAGCTTGAGCACGTAGACGCCGCCAAGGGCGGCGACGATCGCCGGCGCCCCGAAGCGCAGGACGAGCGCCGAGTCGGCCCACTTGCCGAGCAGGGCGGCCTTGAGGACATTGTTCGCGCCATGCACGAGCGCCGTGGCGGCGACCGCGATCTCGATGGGCAGGAACAGGGCGAAGACCGGCAGAAGCAGCGTGCCGAGGCCGAAGCCCGAGAACATGGTCAGACCGGAGGCTAGCGCGGCGGCGGCGACGACGAGAGCGAAGTCCATGGCGTTCAACTCCCTCAGCCAGCTGGCGCCGCTAGGGTCGCGCGCACCGGCACGAGGAGTCGCGCCGCCGCGCTACAGCGTGGGCACCCCCCCCGCAGCCCGGCCCCTGCCGGCGGCCGCAGCCTAGCCGAGGTCGGGCTCGACATCCATCGAGGAGATCTCCCGGTCCCGCGTCGCGAAGCGCGATCCCTTGTCGCGTGCGCCCTGCGGACCGCGGCGCTAGCGCGCCTCGCGGCGACGCCCGGCCCCGGCGCCGCGCCGCCACACGGCGCCACTGCGCCCCTGCCGCCCGGCGGCGGAATCCCCTATCCTGTCGGGCATGGATCACTCGGCGCCGATCGACCCCGCCCGCGGGCGAGTCACCGAACCCGACGCGGGCGGGTGGGGCGAGAGCCTCGTCGGGCTGCTGCCCGAGGAGATCGCCGCGCTGCCGGCGCTCTCCGGCCTGCCCGCCTACCGGTCGCGCCAGATCGCCGCCTGGATCTACCGCAAGGGCGCCGCGACAATCGAGGAAATGAGCACGCTGCCGCGGGCGCTGCGCTCCCGGCTCGCGGCCGAGCACTCCCTGTCGCGCCTGCCCCTGCGGGACCTGCGCATCTCGGCCGACGGCAGCGCGCAGAAGTTCCTCTTCTCCGCCGGCGGGTCGGGCGTCGAGTCGGTGCTCATCCGTTCGCCGCGGCGCGACACGATCTGCGTGTCGACGCAGGCGGGCTGCGCCTTCGGCTGCCGCTTCTGCGCCACGGCGGCGATGGGCTGGCAGCGGGACCTGACCCGCCATGAGCTCGTCGCCCAGGTGCTGGAGTTGCGCGACGAGCTGCGCCGGCTGGGCGCCGAGGGCTTCTTCAATGTCGTCTTCATGGGCATGGGGGAGCCGCTGGCGAACTTCTCCGTGCTGACCGGCGCGCTCCGGGTGCTGCACGACGACCATGGCCTCGGCATCGGCCGGCGCCGCATGACGGTCAGCACGGTAGGCCTGCCCGAGCGCATCCGCGCCCTCGCCCGAGCCCCGGTCACCGTACGCCTGGCCCTCTCGCTGAACGCGACCGAGAACGCCACGCGCTCGCGGCTCATGCCGATCAACCGCCGCCATCCGATCGAATCGCTGCTCCCGGCCATGGCCGAGTACCGCGAGCTCACCGGGCAGCGGACGACGCTCGAGTACATCCTGCTGCACGAGGTCAACGACACGATCGAGGATGCCCGCCGGCTGGCGCGCCTGGCCCACGCCGCCGGCTGCGGCGTGAACCTGATCCTCTACAACGAGCATCCGCTCTCGGACCTGCGCCCTTCCAGCGCGGCGCGCGCCGAGGCCTTCCAGCGCGAGCTGCTGCCGATCGCCCCGGCGGTCACGGTGCGCGACAGCCGCGGCGGCGACATCCTCGCCGCATGCGGGCAGCTCTCGACCGCCTATCCCGCCGGCGCGGCCGGCGAGCCCTCCCCGGGCCACTGACCCGGAGCGCTCCCCGGCTCGGCGCTCGCCGCGGGCAGGCGCTTGCCGAAGCGGGAGAGCAGGAAGGCCCCCCAGCCGAAGGCCACCGCCAGCCAGAGGACCGTCCAGGCGAAGAGCAGCACCAGCCCGGCGACGCCGAACCAGGCGCCGAGCAGCGATCGCAGGATCACCGCCAGCAGCCAGGGCGAGGAGAGCAGCAGGTGGCCCAGGAAGTAGTCCCGGCCGACATCGGCGGGCGCGGATTCCCCCGAGGCCGCTCCCCGGCGGCGGGCCGCCCCGCCGAGCAGCGCGCCGGTGACGAGGTAGCCGGGAACCGGGAAGAAGAGGATGAGAAAGACGACCAGCGGCACGAGCGGGATCCCGACGACGATGGCCACCAGCGCGATCATGATCACGACCAGCAGCGGCAGCCCCAGGATCCCGTAGACGATCCCCGCGCCCAGGCCGGCCAGCAGGGACTCGAGCGGCCGCGCCCGGAGAGTCAACGATGCCGCGCTCCAGCGCCGTCCGCTCAGCCTGGCCATGAGGAAGCCGAGGATGCCGACGAAGAGGACGTGGGCGAAGAGCACCCACCAGCCGGCGCGGATGAAGAGCTTCGGACGCCCGACGAAGGAGGGCACGAAGTTCATCTGGACGCGGTCGGCGATGTGCGCGCCATCCTCCTCGATGATCCGCCCGCCGACGGTCACGGCCTCGCCGTGGATGCGGCTGCCCGCTCCCGTCCGGATGCTGCCGCCGCCGATCGCCACGCAGTCGCCATGCACGATCGCCCCGTCGGCCAGCGTGACCCCGCCGCCGATGGAGACGACGTCGCCGTTGACCACCCCGTCCACGCGGACCGATCCGAAGATCGCCACGGCGTCACCGGACACGACGCGGTCGGCCTCGATGTGCAGATCCTGCCCGAAGACGACCTTGTCGCTCGAGGTGTGCCGGCCCGGGCGGAGCACGCGGCTCTCGTACACTTCCCCCGCGCGCCCGCTGTCGCTCTCGCCGGCCGCGAGGCTGTCGCTACCGATGCGGATGCTCAGCCCTCCCTCTCCCCGGCCGACGGTCAGGTCCACTCGCGTGGCCGGCTTGCCCTGCTCCGTCTCGTCGAGGACGACGATGCGCTGGGCCGTCGCCCCGGCGGCGAGCCAGAGCGCCGCCAGGACCGGCAGCCCGAGGCGCGAGATCCGCGCCGCCGGCGAGCCGCGCCGCGGGCGGGCGGGCGGGGCCGGGAGCCCCGGACACCGGTCGGGTCCACGATCCCCGCGGGCGGGCAAAGACGCGTCAGGCCGCATGACCGATCCCTCCTTGCTTGCGCTCGTGCAGGGCCCGCCAGCAGAGCCAGGCCCCGAGGGCGAGCAGCAGCGCGTAGATCGACGCGCCGAGCGGGCCCCAGATCTCGGGAGGCCCCGTCCGGCGCTGCCAGAGCTCCCACAGGCGGACGAAGGTGGGCTGCAGGGTGCGGGCCACATCCTCCAGCAGCGTCACCACCTGCCAGAGATCCTGCAGATACCGCCAGAAGAGGGCGAGGTCGTGGGTCAGGCTGCGCGTCGCGAATCCCGCCAGGCGATCGACCCACTGCCAGAGAGCCACGGAGAAGGAGACGACGAAGGCCGAGACGAGCGCCGCGGTCAGCGCCCGCCGCAGCCGCCGGTGCAGCGGCGACTCCCGCTCCACCCGCCAGCGCCGGAGCTGAGGCTCCAGGGCCGCCATCCATTGATCGTGCAGCGCCGGCGGCAGCACCGGCTCCGGCAGCCGCTCCAGCGCGCGGGTCAATTGCCGGTAGGCCGCCAGATCGCGCCGGCACGCGGCGCAAGCGGCCAGGTGCGTCTCGATCTCCCGTCGCGCCCCCGGCGCCGACTCGCCCGCCAGATACTCCTGCAGGGCGACCTGTCTGTCCCGACAGCTCATGTCCGCCTCAGTCCTGCAGCGACTCCGGTCCTAGACCAGACTGCGCCAGCAGCTCCTTCAAGTGGCGATGCGCGCGATGCAGGCGCGCCTTGACCGTCCCGAGAGGGACGCCGAGCACCTCGGCGACCTCTTCGTAGGCGAGCTGCTGCTTGTAGCGCAGCTCGAGAATGGCCCGATAGATGGGGGGCAGGCGGGCGACGAGTTCGTCCAGTCGCCGCGCCAGGGCCGCGTCCCGGTGCAGTCGATCCGGCGGCGCCTCCGACCCGGCCAGCACGAGCGGCGGGCGGTCGTCATCCTCGCCATGATCGTCGATCGAGACCCACTTGACCCGGCGGCGCCGGCAGTGGTCGATGCACAGGTTGGTGGCGATGCGCAGGATCCAGGTCGAGAAGCGGCGCTCCTGGTCGAAGGTGGCGAGGGCGCGGAACACGCGCAGGAAGGTCTCCTGGACGACATCGCGCGCCTCCTCGTCGTTGCGCAGCATTCGCCAAGCCAGACGGTAGAGGGCGCCTTCGTAGCGCCGCACCAGCTCGGCGAACGCCCGCGCGTCCCCCTCCAGCGAGCGTTTCACCAGAGGCAGGTCGTCACCCGCAACTCTCACCGACGACCCTCCCCCGCCGCCGCGTCCGGACATACGACGCGGGCACCGGGGAGTTGCGGCCTCGTGCGCCCTCGTGCGCCGCCGGAGCATCGAAGCGCGAGCGCATCTCTTTGTCGGACAAAACATTATGTCCGATAGCCCGCGCAGCCTAGACGCCGCCCGCGCGCCGGTCAAGCGAATCGGCGCGGGCTCGCGGCCGGGGCCCGCTTGACTCCCCCGGCCCCCGCCCCTACGGTGCGGGGGCTTCGATCCCGTTGGCAGATCGCCTTCACCGGGCGGCGATGCCGGGTGGCTGGGGAGGTGCATGGCATGACGACGATCCGGCAGATCCAGGCGCGCGAGGTCCTCGACTCGCGCGGCCAGCCCACGATCGAGGTGGAGGTGCTCCTCGCCTGCGGGGCCGCCGGTCGCGCGATCGTGCCCTCGGGGGCTTCCACCGGCGACCACGAGGCGCTCGAGTTGCGCGACGGCGATCCGCAGCGCTACTTCGGCAAGGGCGTGCTCCGGGCGATCGAGAATGTCCGCGAGCGCATCGCCCCCGAGCTGCTCGGCGAGGATGCCGCCGCGCAGATCCTCCTCGACCGCGTCATGGGCGAGCTCGACGCCACCGAGAACAAGTCCTCGCTCGGGGCGAACGCGATCCTGGGGGTCTCCATGGCCGCCGCCCACGCCGCCGCGGCGGCGTTCGAGCTGCCCCTCTACCGCTACATCGGCGGGCTGGCCGCGCGCACGCTGCCGGTGCCGATGATGAATGTCATCAACGGCGGCTCCCACGCCGACAACAACGTCGACATCCAGGAGTTCATGATCCTGCCCGTCGGCGCCAAGACCTTCGCCGACGCGCTGCGCATGGGCTCCGAGGTCTTCCACCAGCTACGCAAGGTCCTCCAGGGCCGCGGCCACGCCACCTCCGTCGGCGACGAGGGCGGCTTCGCCCCGAATCTCCGGTCCAACGAAGAGGCGCTGGAAGTCATCGTCGAGGCGATCGAGAAGGCGGGCTACGAGCCGGGCGCGCAGGTCGCGCTGGCCCTGGATGCCGCCGCCAGCGAGTTCTTCGTCGGCGACCGCTACGTCCTCAAGGCGCAGGACAAGACCGAGTTCACCTCCGAGGAGCTGATCGACTTCTACGAGCGGCTCTGCGGGCAGTACCCGATCTTCTCCGTCGAGGACGGCTTGGCCCAGGACGACTGGGACGGATGGAAACGGATGACGGAACGGCTGGGCGCGAGCTGCATGCTGGTCGGCGACGACATCTTCGTCACCAGCACCGAACGCTTGCGCCGCGGCATCGCCGAGGGGATCTGCAATTCGATCCTGATCAAGCTCAACCAGATCGGAACGGTGACCGAGACCCTCGAGGCCATCCGCCTGGCGACGGAGAACAGCTACACCAGCGTCATCTCGCACCGCTCGGGAGAGACCGAGGACACGACCATCGCCGACCTGGCGGTGGCGATGAACACCGGCTTCATCAAGACCGGTTCGCTGTCGCGCTCGGAGCGCATCGCCAAGTACAACAGGCTGTTGCGCATCGAGGAGGAGCTGGGCGAGGAGGCGCGCTACCCCGGGATCGGCGCCTTCGCCCGCTGGAACCGGTAGGATCGCGCCAGCGGGAGGATCGGCTGGAACGATGCGGCTCGAGCAACTCCCCATCTGGCCTCGCGGCGGCGGGCGGCGGGTGAACCCCTCGCCGCGCCGTCCCGACGGCGAACGGGGAGCGACCGCGGGCAGCCCCGTGCTGCGCCGGCTCTGGCAGTCGACGCGCGGGCAATGGAAGCGCTTCGCGCTGCTGGCGGTCGGCGTCTACAGCCTCTACTCGCTCCTCCTCAGCCCGCACGGATGGCTGCGCCTGGCCGCGCTCAAGAGCCAGGTCCAGAGAAGGGAAGCCGCCTGCCAGATGCTGCGCGCCTCTCGCGACTCGCTCGACCTGGTGCTGGCCGAGCTGGACCGGGGGGGCGGCTACATCCTCGAGAGACGGGCGCGCGAAGAGTTCGGCTTCCTGAGGTCGAACGAGCGCGCCTACATCCTGCCCCGCGATGCGGAGGATGACCGCTGCATCGGCGAGGCGGCCGCCTACGGCGCGGAGACCTTCAGCCAGCGGGCCCTTCGCCTGGCGCGGCGCTAGTCGGCGCGGCCCGCAGGGCGACGCGCGGGCGCCGCGGCCCGGAGGGCGACGCGAGGGCGGCGCGGCCCGGATGGCGGAGACGAGGGCGACGCCGGGGCGGCGCGGCCCGGAGGGTGCCTGACCGCCGGCGAGACCGACATTGACAGGTCGGGCCGGGGTCGCGTAGAGTGCCCTTTCGGCCTCAAGAGGCCAGACAGCGGTTTGGTGCGGGGTGGAGCAGTCCGGTAGCTCGTTGGGCTCATAACCCAAAGGTCGCTGGTTCAAATCCAGCCCCCGCTACCATATTGAAGGAGTCCCCGATGCCCTGAGCATCGGGGATTCTTCTTGCCCTGAGCGCGCCGTTTCCGTTCACACCATCGACAGCTAAGTTCTCGAGAAAGGCACGGATGACGCGCTTGCGTTCTTCCATGGTGCCGTGTTCGAAGAGCTGCCGCGCGTCTTGCAGGCCCGCCAGGATCGCATCGACGAGGACGGACGGGTTCGGTCCTCTGGCCGGAGCCCGATCGAGCTCGCGAAGACGGTCCTCGATTCCCTGACGCTCGCCCAAAAGCCGGCCGAGGCGGTCCTTCATGCAGCGCCGCAGACGTAGTAGGCCGTGCCGATGCGCGTGCCGTCCTTGCGCCACTTGCTCGTCCAGGTGGTAGGGTCATTCCACTTCAGGCGCCGTCGGCCGCAGCCGTCGCGTTCGACCTCGCGCCGGTCGGCGATGCGGTGAGATTTGCCCATCCGCCGCCGATTCCAGACCAAGCGCCCGACGCACACGGGGTTCATGATGATGACCCGGATCGGCGGCATCGCCCAGCCCTTGGCCTTCGGAGAGACCACGCCCTCGCGGTTCAGGCGGGACGGTATCACCCGTCCGATCCATCAACAAATCTGGACACCAGAAAGCCGGAAGAGGCATTCTTCTTGCGCCTCTCCCAATGTGTGTCTTAATAGCGAACGAACAAGCACAACGTTCGCTATTTGGACACAGGTCAAGAATGAGCAAGGAATCCGAAAAGCTGAGCCCCAACGAGGCCGCAATCCTCGAACTGGCCGCCTCCCTTGGCATCCTCAGGCCGCGCGACCTCCGGGAGCGTGGGCACTCGGTCGCCTATCTCCAGCGCCTGGTGGCGAAAGGACACCTTGCCAAGCTCGGGCGCGGCCAGTACGTCCTGCCCGACCGTGAACCGACCGAGGACGACACCCTGGCCGTCACGGCCAAGCGATATCCCGGAATGGTGGTGTGCCTGCTCTCGGCGCTTCGGTTCCACGAGCTGACGACCCAGTCGCCCCGCTCGATCTGGCTCGCGGTCGAAGGCTCCAAGCTGGCCCCGTCCGACACCCCGGCTGCCGTCCAGGTCTTCAGGATGACCGGCCTCTCATTCACTAGCGGGGG
>Ga0194127_10006632_pt1 | contig 13060 bp, 7 predicted proteins | sample TA2KigC100mmetaG_FD_148624 | JGI IMG/M metagenome (GOLD analysis project Ga0194127, IMG submission 148624) | Freshwater microbial communities from Lake Tanganyika, Tanzania - TA2015036 Kigoma Deep Cast 100m | ecosystem: Environmental > Aquatic > Freshwater > Lake | place: Tanzania: Lake...
TCGTTACGCTCTAATGATGAGAATCTATACCTTGGCGAGGTGGTTTTCCACCGTAGCTCTCTCCTTCTATTCTATTCTCAGGCTCTACACAGAACCAACTTGGTGGAGCGAATCAATCTTCTATAACTTAGTCGCGATTGCTGCGATTTTCTCAATCTTGTCCTCGTATGTTCCAGAGAATTCAATTGGAAAACGATCAATATCAATCGCATTACTCGCGTGGACTATCGGATCAATCACATCCTCAATCGATTCATTCTTTGGAATTGAGCTATCACTCTTCTCCGAGATTTCATATGCGGCTTTCTATCCGCTAGCAATATTTGGTGCAATTAGATCTCTTCGGAATCAAGAAAAGAGTGGCCGCCTCGAAGCCCTAGATACTCTTGTAATTGCCCTTAGCGGCACAACACTTCTTGCTTCCTTCTTTCTAAAGCCGGCTAGTGATGAGATTGCCGGAACTCAATTTGAAGTTTTTATGACCATCATCTATCCAATTGCAAATTTGATCCTGCTTCTTACTGTCCTAGGTATAGTCATCTTGCAAAGACTGAGCGCCCGAAATCTTCTTTTCTTGCTTGGTGTAATTACCTACGCTGCAAGTGACTTCTACTATTTATGGCTTAGCCAAAGTAGCAATTACATCTATGGAACTTGGAGCGATGCTGGTTGGTTATTGGGTTTTGTAATTATCTCCCATAGCTACTGGTTCCCATTTGATGAGGAAGAGAAACCTAGAAGCTTTAATCCAGCCATTGTGGCAGTCGCGCTCTTGTTAAGTTCAATAATTCTTGCCATCGAAGTCCTTTGGCCTGATTACTTTCCTCGCTTTGTACTCATTCCAGCCTTTGCCACTATTGGCCTGGCCTTCACGCGCATGGCAGTTGCTATGTCGGATGCGCGCCGGATTGGCGACGAACGGAAACTCGCTAGAACCGATGAGTTAACCGGGCTGGCTAACCGAAGAAAGTTTCTCGCGGAGTTTGAAAACTTCACAAAGCAGCCTGGCTCTCTGTTAATCCTTGATTTAGATGGCTTTAAGCCGGTCAATGATCGCTTGGGCCATGAAGCTGGAGACCAACTTCTTGCCCAAGTAGCGCGCCGATTCGAGCGGGTAATCCCAAGCGATGCGCTTCTTGCCCGGCTGGGTGGCGATGAATTTGGCGCATTGATTCCGGGTAACGAGGGGGTTGAGATTGCCGTTGCCCTTCGCGCAAGCATCGCCTATCCATTCCGCATCTTCGGCGAAGTCATAAAACTCGATGTATCAATCGGCGAGGTCTTTCAAGCAGGAGGCGGAGAGAGCCAAGGGATGCTCCGTCTTGCCGATGAAGCGATGTACCGAGCGAAGCGGGAAGGCCTCGGGATTGCAAGCGCTGCTGGCTCTTGATGATTAGGTCGCTCGGACTTCTAGGCCGTAAAGTTCGCGTGTCCAAATGTCCGTATTGAACGGGGTGAGATTCTCACATCTCCAATAGGAGGTTCCTAATTGGCTACACGCTTCACAAATAATCTCTTAATTCTCGGGGCCGGTTCGGTCTCACAATCAGTTTTACCTCTTCTTATAGAACATCTAATTGATGCCAAACAGATTACAATTATGGACCAGCGCGATAACCGCGCACGAGTTAAAGATGCGCTAGATAAAGGCGCTACTTATGTACAAGATCAAATTACCCGCGGAAATCTCGATGCCCAACTTTCAAAATATTTGAAAGCTGGCGATTTTCTACTTGACCTTGCTTGGAATATCGATGCCAACACAATTTTGCAATGGTGCCACGACCATGGCGTCATGTACCTAAATACCTCGATTGAAGAGTGGGATCCATATGAAGGTGGATCCAATAAGCATCCACTTGAGCGCACTCTTTATTACCGCCACATGCGGATGCGCGACATGAAGTCGCGCTGGACGAAGACCGGTGCAACAGCGATTGTTGAGCATGGAGCAAATCCTGGTTTAGTTTCACACTTAGTTAAGAAATCACTAGTTGATATTGCAACTCGCGCACTCAAGGATGGCAAAGCTGGAAAAGATGTTGAGGCTGCGTTAAGTGGTGAGGACTACAAGGCGCTGGCACATTCTTTAAGCGTTAAAGTCATTCACATCTCAGAACGTGACACTCAAGTAACAAATAAACCTAAACAGTGGGGCGAATTTGTAAATACCTGGTCGGTCGAAGGTTTCTATGAAGAAGGCGTTGCTCCAGCCGAACTTGGCTGGGGAACACATGAAAAGACCCTTCCGGTTAATGCCTATGAACATCCAGCAGGGCCGAAGAATCAGATTGCAATTGCACAACCGGGTGCTTCAACCTGGGTTCGCTCATGGGTACCTAACTTTGAAATTCAAGGAATGGTTATCCGTCACGGTGAAGCCTTCACTATCTCGGATCACTTAACGGTTTGGAACGATGGCAAAGCTATCTATCGCCCAACTGTTCATTACGCATATTGCCCATCGAATGAAGCAATTGTCTCGATGAAAGAACTTGAGATGCTTAATTGGCAGCTTCATAAAGATCAGCGGATTATGAATGATGAGATCACTGGTGGCGATGATCGTCTTGGCGTTTTACTCATGGGTCATCCATATAAGTCTTGGTGGACCGGTTCACTTTTAACGATCGAACAATCTCGAAAGTTAATTCCCGGCCAATCTGCAACAACCGTTCAAGTCTCCTCCGCTGTTTATGCAGCAGTTGCTTGGGCGATGCAGAATCCAAATGCGGGACTTCTCGTGCCAGATGAATTACCTTGGCGGGACGTTCTTGGATATGCCGAGAAGTATTGGGGTGGAATTCATTCGGAAGCTGCGGATTGGGATCCACTCATGAATCGCCGTGATTTATTCGAGGGTTGGAATAACAAGAAAGTCGATAAGAGCGACCCTTGGCAGTTCTCTAACTTCCTCGTTTAATTTGGCTGAAGTGGCTTTGCCGCTTTAATCTCTTCGAGACGCGCCAAGGACTCTAACCGCTCCTTGGCGTGATCGACGATTGGTTCAGGATAACCCTTAGATAACCCATCAATAACGCTCCATGGTTCATGAATATCTTCACCACTTAAGTGGGCAAGCTCTGGGATGAATCGCTTTATATAGATGCCCTCGGGATCAAATCTTCTTCCCTGTTCAATTGGATTAAAGACTCGATAGTAAGGCGAAGCATCAGTTCCGCACCCAGCAGTCCATTGCCAACCATGTGAATTAGAAGCCACATCGTTATCAATTAAATACTTCATAAAGAAATTTGCTCCATGTTGCCATTCAATGTGAAGGTCCTTTACTAAAAATGAGGCAACCACCATTCTCGTTCGGTTATGCATCCAACCCTCTTTTACAAGCTGGCGCATCGCAGCATCCACGAACGGAAAGCCGGTTCTACCCTCGCACCAGGCCTCAAATTTCTTACCTGGTTTGTCATAGCGCATCTTCTTAAACTTAGCGTCGTAGTAATCCCGTGAAGTGTGTGGATTGTTATGTAGCACATCGGCATAGAACTCACGCCAAGCAATTTCTTTTCGATAGACCTCGTGGCCTTTGTTCTGCCCAAGAACTGCGAGCATGGTTCGCGGATGTATTTCGCCCCAACGAAGATGTGGACTCATCCGGCTTGTGCCTTCTATACCCGGAATGTTTCGATCATCGCCATACTCATTTGAAGCCCGCTTTATGAAATCCTTATAACGCTTAATTGCAGCCGCTTCACCAGCTTCTTGAAGATCTAATTTCTCACCCTTATCCCAATCTGGAAGTTGGCGATCACTCTTTGCCGGAGTCACCCAGGTTGGATTCTTCGGTGCCGCTACTGGCTTTCGCCATCCATGCGCGCTCCACGCTCGATAGAACGGCGTATAAACGCGATAAGGGGTGCCATCATCCTTAAGAACTCTTCCCGGAGCGACCGCGTAGCTGCTTCCTAATTGAGTTAAGTCAATTCCAGCTTCCTTCAACTTTGTATCTAAATCATTTCCATATGGCGCAAATGGAAAAGCTGAGTGAATCGAGTCAGCCGAATACTTCTTCTTTAACTTTGAAAGTACTTCAACGGCATCACCTGAAATAACATGTAGCGCTCCTCCGATTGATTCATCGAGCGCCTTTAAAGAGCTAGCAAGATAAGAACGGCGATGCGCCCCAGCGCGCTGGGCGATCTCATCATCCATAATAAAAAGTGGAATCACTTCATCTGCCTCGTCGAACGCTGCCAGTAAAGCGGGGTTATCTGCAAGCCTTAAATCCCTGCGGAACCAGAAAATCGCACGCTTTGTCATGACATGATTCAACTAGTAAGGCGGTGTATCTGCAAGATTGAATAGGATTTAGTCAATATGAAAAAGCTACTGATAGCCGCACTAGCCACTTTCTCAATAATTCTCACTTCTGCTCCTGTAATCGCTGCTCCCGATACTGTGACGCTAACCGTTCACTACCAGCGCCCCGGAGGCGACTACAACGGATGGAATCTTTGGATATGGAAGAACTCGGACCAAAACTCTCTTGACACTCCTATCTCCCCAACAGGTGTGCAATTCACAGGAAATGATGACTTCGGCAAAGTTGTAACGGTAAAAATCGAGGGCATGAAGTCCTTCAAAGATGTCGGAATCATTGTCAGATTAAATGATTGGGCGGCCAAGGACATAGATGACGATCGCTTCATAACTGAGTTTGATGCAAACGGAAATGCAGAAGTGTGGTTAGTCCAGAATGAGAAACCAATTTTTTCAAATCGGCCTTCAATAGAGATGAAAATCTCGAGCGCTTCCTTCGAAACTTTTAAGGAAGTTAAAGTAGAGCTAAACAAACCCTTAAAGCCTCTGCCTGGAGCAAAAGATGGTTTTGCGATAAGTGGCGGACTCAAAGTAATTGGCGTGCGTACCAAAAATCCAAAATTGTCCAAAGACACAGAGTTAATTCTGACTCTAAATTCTTCAGTTTCCCTAGCTAAGCGCTATCAGATTTTTCATCCAAAACTAGGAAAAGCAAGTATCGCGATAGGAAATCTCGTGACCTCTACGAAGTTTGAAAAAGAATTTACTTATAGTGGTAATGACTTAGGCCCTACTTATAGCAAGGGCTCTACTTCATTTCGCCTTTGGGCTCCCACTGCTACAAAAGTCGAACTTCTAACTTACACAAGCGCCGCATCATTGGTGGAGAAACGTTTTGCGATGAAACGAGATGTCCAGGGAACCTGGGTTTACACACTCAAGGGTGATCGGGATGGGTTGATATACACATATAGCATTGATGTCTACGACGAAACGAATGTGGTTGTTGATCCATACGTAAAATCGGCAGTAGCAAATGGTCAGCGTGGCGTTGTCGTTGATTTAGCGAGCACAAACCCAAAAGGCTGGAAGAAGACAAAACCTAACTTTTCTGGAAGGCCTACTGATGCCTCAATCTATGAATTGCATATACGGGATCTCTCGATGGACAAATCTGCGCCCTTTCCAGACTCAGTACGAGGGAAATTCTCAGGGTTAACATTTTCAAATCTGAAAAGCAGTTCAGGTCAACCCGTAGGTGTTAATGCCATTAAGGATCTGGGAATCACACACATTCAGCTCTTGCCGATTTATGACTTTGCTTCCGTAGATGAATTCAACCCAACATTTAATTGGGGTTATGACCCTCTGAATTACAACGTTCCTGAGGGGTCTTACTCAAGTGATCCAAATGATCCAAAAGCTCGAATAGTTGAGTTAAAGCAGGCTGTACAAGCGCTACATGATCAAGGTATTCGTGTGATTATGGATGTGGTTTATAACCATGTTTATGATGCAAATAGTTTTTCGCAGAACAAGATAATTCCTGGATATTGGTTCAGAACTGATAGTAGAGGAAATCTAACCAGCGCCTCAGGATGTGGAAATGACTCGGCCTCGGAGCGATCTATGGTTCGTAAATTCATTGTGGACTCCATCACGTATTGGGCAACTGAATACAACTTAAGTGGTTTTCGTTTTGATCTCATGGGATTACATGACCTAGAGACAATGCGCCAAGTACGCGCTGCAGTCAACAAAATCGATCCTTCGATAATCATTATTGGTGAGGGTTGGAATATGGGAACGCACCCAGCTGAAATTCGGGCAAATCAATTAAATGTAAAGAAACTTCCAGGCATTTCGGTATTTAACGATCAAATCCGTGATGGAATCAAAGGTTCTGTTTTTGATTCAGCCGATAAGGGCTTTGCAACAGGTAATTTTGCCAAGAAATCAAATGTCATGGCTGGAATCGTCGGCAATATTGACTATTCATCTTCAATCTCTGGCGCCTTCACGACCTTGTCACCGGCACAATCTGTAAATTATGTAGAAGCTCATGACAACAACACTTTGCAAGACAAGCTTCAGTTGAGTCTTGATACTAAAGATAAGTCTCTTATTGATTCTTACTATCGCTTAGCAAGTTCTATTCCATTACTTGCCCAGGGTCTGCCTTTTATTCATGCGGGACAAGAATTCCAGCGTACTAAGGGCGGAGACTCTAACTCCTACAAGTCAAGTGATGAAGTAAATTCCTTGAAATGGAACCTCGTAGAGAAAAATTCAGTTACTCGAAATTACCTAAAGGGTCTTCTTGCATTGCGCGCTTCCCATCCTGCATTTCGAATAGAAAGTGCTGACAAGGTCAAAACAAATCTCTCGTTTATCAAGAGTCCGGATGACGTGATTGCATACTCACTTAATGGAAAGAATCTAGGTGACAGTTGGAGTTCAATTGTGGTTGTCCATAATGCAGGAACTCGGCCTTACACAGTTTCTCTTCCTTCTACTTCGGACTGGAACGTCGTTGTTGATGGCGAGAGAGCTGGGACTGATATTTTGCGCACGATAACAAAGACTTCGGTCGCCGAGGTCCCTGCGCTAACAACGATAGTTCTCTTTACGAAGTAGATTCCTTAAATGGGACTTACGCGACTTTACCAATACCAAGTTCGCGGTATTCCCGGAAATGTTAACCGTGCTTCTCATCTCAATCGAACAATTGATTTCTGGGCTCCAGAAGGTGGCAGCGACCACGTTCTAATTGCACACGACGGTCAAAATATCTTCGATCGAAAGACTGCCACTTTTTTCTACACCTGGAAGTTAGCTCAAACTAGCCTTAGAGTCGCCCGCGATGCAGGGCTGAAAGCGCCACTAGTTATTGGGATTTTTCATAGTTCAACCAAGCAGGATCCACATGGTCGATCAAAGGATTTATGCCCAGAAGATCCTTTCCGTGAAGGAATGAAACCCTCAGCGCGTCCAGTTGTACCTGTAGATGATCTTCATGGAAATACATATCTCGAGCAGATTTTTGCTGGGATCATTCCTGAAGTTGCAGATATAACTCGAACAAATTACCAACCTGACCGAACTGCGATGCTCGGTTCATCGATGGGAGGACTTGCAACTCTCTATGCTGCGATTAAGCACTCGGATAAGTTTCATACTGCGCTAGCGCTCTCTCCACATTGGGTTTTAGCTGGAAATCAGCTTGTTGATTGGATCATTCCCAAACTTCCCAATTACGAGCGCTCCAAAATTTGGATGAGTCGAGGAACAAAAGGTTTAGATGCCCTTTACGAGCCTTTTCAGGATAGAGCTAACCAATTAATGATTGAGTCAGGATGGAAACATTCGAACTTCGTTTCAAAAGTCTTTCCGCGGACTTCCCACAATGAACGCTCATGGTCGAGCTATGTAGCTGAGCCCATTAGATTCTGGTTGAATCAAAGAAGTCGGTAAATCCCTATTGCAGCACCACTAGATTTAAAGCTATTGCGGCTTAATTTTGGTCCATAGACCAACTCAGTCTTATCGACCAAACTACCTAATTTCACTCGAGTCTTTGATCTTGAGGCGATAACAAGTAACCGCTCTTTCTTGGATTCACGTAAGAAAGCTATTACATCATCTTCTCGCAACACCCAACGTAGACCACCATCAGAGAGGGCGTTAGAAATTCTTCTAATCTTCACCAGCTTGCTAACCTCCTCAAGTAGTTCGAGATTCCAGGAACGTTTAGTCCAATCTATAGTTCTACGTGAATCTTCGCCCCATGAGCCTTCAAGACCAATCTCATCTCCTGCAAAAATGGATGGAACGCCAGGGTAAGTAAGTAACAACCCCATTCCTACAAGATGTCTTGCCTGATCTCTTCCAACAACATTTCTAAACCGAGCTGTGTCATGCGAGTCGAGTAGGGTCATGCTAGATACGAAGCACTTCCAAGGTATCGGCGCTGAAAATTCCTGCATTGCATTTACGAGTTCTTTACCCGTAAATGCGGGAATTGGTGTTGGCACGCCAAAGAACCCATGCTTAATATCGGGATTGTTTTGTAACCAACCCCAAATGGGTCTCATGAATCCGGTGTAATTCATCGTTCCATGCCAACCGAAACCATCCAGATCATTTGGGAATTGGTCGGCATTTTCAGCTACCAACCAAGCTTTCGGATTTACCTCATCAAGAGCCTTACGAACACCTCTTACAACGCGGTCGTGAATATCATCATCTCGATAGATTCCCGTCATATTTCCAACATCTATCCGCCAGCCTGCCAATTGAAATGGCTTATTGAGCCACTTCTTGACCACGGAGTTCTTTCCTCCATACATCTTGTTTACTAGATCTTTTGAGTTGTAATTCAACTTCGGAAGTGAAGCTAATCCCCACCAACCTTCATATCCATGCTTAATTTTCTTATCCCAATAGAAGAATTTTCGCTCCTTAGAGTTTGGACTGCGAAGCGCTTTCTTTATCCATAAATGTCCAGCTCCACAGTGATTCGTAGTCAGATCACCCATTAGAGATATACCTAATTCATCGCTGGACCTCTTCAGGCGAAGCAAGGCTTTGTCACCGCCGAGTAATGGATCAACTTCTTCAAAAGAACTTGCATCGTATCGATGAGTAGATCCTGCAGGAAAGATGGGAGTGAAATAGATTCCATTTGCCCCAAGTTCAGAGATGTGACCTAGGTGTTCGCGAACACCATCTAAATCACCGCCAAAGTATTCAATTCCAGTTGTCTCATCTCGTCCGCGTGGTAGATCATTCCAATCCCTATAGATGAATTTCTTAGGCTTGAAAGATAAATAGCGCCCAGTTGTCGCAAAACGATCGGGAAAAATCTGATAAAAAACGCTCGACCTGATCCAAGCCGGAAACTCACGTTTTGCAATTAGTTGGAAGTCATTTCCACTTGTTACGTCATTATGGTGAATACCTTCGGCGTTAAGCCAGGTATACCTATTTCCATTAAGGATAAGAAATCTATAATGAGTCTTCTTATTTATTACTTCTACCGACGCACTCCACCATTGCTCACCATCTAGATCTATGCGTTCCATCTTGAAAAATCTTGGCTCACCGTCGAGATAGGCACGTAAAATCGCTTCATCAATTCTAAAGTTCAATGGAGCTCTAAACTTAAAGATCACTCTTTCGCCTATTTCTGGAGTTAGCGAACTCAAATAGAGCTCGCTTCCATCATGATGAGGCAGGAGTGAAAGTGAGTGGCTTGAACTCATAAACCCTTTCTTTAGAGTCGGTGATCTTGGCTTTAACAGTTAAACGCTTTGGAAAGTCTTTTGGATTCAAAAAGTAATTGAATGGCGCGCTCGTATCAATTCCCAAGGATTGCCACGTCTTCCCTTTTTTAACAAAGAACTCTGACACTAGTAAATCTCTTGACTTAACTTGAGCATTAATACTAAAGAAGCCAGTTAGGAAATCTTCGCTCAATTTAAGACTCCCTATCGATGTTCTTGTTTCAGTAATTCCCTTTGAAGCCTTGAGGACTAAGACCTCGAGTGCAGGTATTGTCACTTCGACATCAACCCCTTGGCTCTGCCAAGCGCCAACACCAAAAACCCTCTCCCATGGCGAGTTAGTGGCAGTTGGAATTTTCGCCTTCTGTTCTTTCGCGTTGTTATTAAAAATTACTAAGAACTCTCCGGCATCACCTGGATTACGTTTTGAGATAGCAAAAATGGAGCCCTTCGCGTAACGAATTTGCATTTGCCCGTTAGCCAGTGCTGGATATGTACTCCTTATTTGAGAGAGAGCACGTAAGTGTTCACTTAAAGGATGCGAATTGAACTGAAATGAATCTCCTTCGCCAACGGGAGCGCTACCCACTCGTTTTTCATTTTTCCAGATTTCAACCTTGGTTGGAAACATATCTTGCCTTGCCAGTTGATCGCTGCCACTACCGGTCCCGGTCATTCCCACTTCATCTCCATAGTAAACCGCGGGGATGCCTCGGCTTAGGTAAAGAAGCGAATGAGCGAGCTTTACCCGCGATAGCAGTTGAGATTCTGGATTTACTTTTCTTGATCCAATGAGGAAAGCAGCTCTTCCCATATCGTGATTTCCCAAGAATGTGACTAGATTGCTTGCCGAAGAATTTGTATCGGTGTAGTAATCATCATAATCAAAGAGACGCTTTAAGCTTTCTGCATCAGAATAAGCCGAAGCAAATTCGACTGCAACTCTCTGAAATGGAAAATCTAAAGCGGTTTGTAACTTGTTGACTCTTATATATTTCATCAACTCTGTGGGATTTGGCTCCCACACCTCACCAAAAATCGTGAAGTTATCTATCCCCGCTCTTTCGGCTTCCTTATGAATCAGCGGTGACCAATTCTTAAAGAATTTATCGTCTACATGTCGAGCGGTATCTACTCGGAAACCAGAAAGGCCATATTTTCTGATCCAGGATCCGTAAACCTCTGCCCAACCAGAAAAGACTTCAGGCTTCTCGGTAGCAAGGTCATCCAGTCCATAGAAATCACCATCTTTTGTACATGAACTCTTGCTCCAGCACTTATTCATATCACCGACATTGTGATAATTCGACAATTCATTTAACCAGGAGGGTTTCTTAATCCCAAGATACCGCTGCGGAATGAACGCGGTCCTATCTTCATAAGAGATGATGTCGCCGGTGTGATTCGTTACCACATCAAGAATTAGTTTCATTCCTAGTTTGTTAGCACAATCTCGTAGAGCTAATAGATCATCATTAGTACCAAGATGCGGATCAACATTGAGAAAATCGACTCCCCAATATCCGTGATACCCCGCTCCGTTACTTATAGGAGGTTGCTGCACTACAAGTGGCGTCATCCAGAGAGCCGTGAAACCGAGTTTCTTAATCCTTGCTAGCCCACTGTCATCAACGCAATTTCCAGTTAGACCTTTTAGATCTCCACCGTGAAAAAATGCGGTTTTGCTTGGCTCGTAACCTGGTAGGTCGTCGTTTTTAGGATCACCATTTTGATAACGGTCTGGCATCACAAAGTAGATTAAGTCTCTACTTAGGCCGACTTCAGATCTATTTGGGACTTGGGCTCTGACGGGTATTACAGTTATCGTTAAAACAAGAGTGATTGTGAGCGCCAGTGCAATCCTTACAAACTTCATCCCTTTACAGAACCAGCGGTCAGTCCATTCACGATGTATCGCTGTAGGGAAAGGAAGATGATTACGATTGGAATCGAGGCAAGTATTGAGCCAGCTGCAAATGCTCCCCAGTTAGATGCGTACTGACCTCCAATAAATTGCTGTAATCCAACGGCAACAGTTCGCCCACTCATCTCTACCAAGAATAATCTGGCAAGAATGAATTCATTAAAGGTACCTATAAAACTTAACAAACATACAACCGCAAGTACTGGTGTAGCTAATGGAATGAATATCAACCAATAAGTTTGCATCGGGCTAGCGCCATCAATCTTTGCTGCTTCATCAAGTTCCGCCGGAATAGAGTCCACGAAGCCCTTTAGAAGCCAGATATTTACACTCATAGATCCGCCCAAATAAACAAGGATCAAGCCCGCTTGGGTACCGAGTCCAATACCTGGGGCGAAAGAATAAACGCGTTCCATAATTACATAGACAGCCGAAAGTGCTAGAACTGCGGGGAACATCTGCGCTAGTAGCAATAACTGAATACCAAATTTCTTACCTTTGAACCTTAGACGACTGAAGGCAAAAGCCGAGGCCGCGCCGATTACTACTGAGCTAATTGCCACGGTAGAAGAGATAATCAACGAATTCTTGACCCAAGACAAGAATGGAATCTTTGGTGACGAGAAAAGCATCTTGTAATTCTCCAAAGAAAACTCTCTTGGCACGAAAGAAGTTAGTTGCAAGCTTCCACCGGTCTTAAAGGAAGAGAGAACTACTAAATAAAGCGGGAACAATGAAAAAACACACATAAATATGGAGAACGAATGTCGCCATAAATTCTCTCTCAGCCACTTGTTCACTTGAAGGTCTCCATAACTTTCGATTTACGTAGACCGTAGAAGGAGATTGAAGCTACAAGGAAGAAGATCAAAACTGAAATAGCGCTAGCGAGGCCAAAGTCAAGGATGTTTCTTCCAAATGCAATCTGATATGTATAACTAATCAAAATATCAGTCGCTCCCGCTACCTCACCATCTAAAGTGTTTCTTGGGCCACCACCTGTTAAAAGGTATATCAGATTGAAATTATTGAAATTAAACGCAAACGAAGCAATGAGTAAGGGTGACAAGATTTGTAGAAGTAACGGAAGGGTGATCTGTCTAAACACTTGTCGCGGGTTTGCGCCGTCTATTGCTGCAGCCTCTAGAAGTTCTGATGGAATAGCTTGCAAGGAACCTGAACTTATTAGATAGAAGTAAGGGAAACCCAACCAAAGGTTCACAAGTAGAACTGCACCTCTTGCAAAATTCGGATTGGAGAACCAAGCAATCTCAGTATTCAATAAGTTGTTTATCGCACCAAATTGAGAGTCGAACATTCCCGCCCAGATCAGAATACTCATGATGCTTGGCATCGCGTATGGCAAGATCAAAATCGAACGGTAGACACGTCGACCACGCATTTTCTTATTTAGAGCAATTGCTAATAGAAGGCCGAACGCAAAGGTGCTCAAAACTGTGAGAGATGCAAAGACAACTGTCCAAATAAACACCTTTATAAGCGGCGTTCTTACCCTTTCATCAGTTACTAGCCTTGTGTAATTTTCAAACCACACAGGAGCGCGCCAACCAGG
>Ga0194127_10006646_pt1 | contig 13044 bp, 12 predicted proteins | sample TA2KigC100mmetaG_FD_148624 | JGI IMG/M metagenome (GOLD analysis project Ga0194127, IMG submission 148624) | Freshwater microbial communities from Lake Tanganyika, Tanzania - TA2015036 Kigoma Deep Cast 100m | ecosystem: Environmental > Aquatic > Freshwater > Lake | place: Tanzania: Lake...
ATTCCTCCAAGTCTGAAGATTCTTTCTGATTATAAATCAGGGTTTCAATCGCCGATGATCTTCACCAGCACATGTTTGCGCCGGTTTCCGTCAAACTCGAAATAAAAGATCTGCTCCCAAGTACCGAAATCCAGTCTTCCATTCGTGATCGCAACCACTGTCTCCCGTCCCATCACGGACCGCTTGAGATGCGCGTCGGCATTATCTTCCCCTGTTCGATTGTGCCGGTACCCGCTGACAGGTTCATGCGGCGCCAATCCTTCCAGCCAGTCATCCATATCTTTGTGCAGCCCGCTTTCGTCATCGTTGATAAAAACTGAAGAAGTGATAAAAATTGCATTCACCAGGCAAAGCCCTTCTTTGATGCCACTCTCTTTAATGCAATCCATGACTTGCGGAGTGATATTAACCAATCCTCTGCGCCCGGCAATTTCCAGCCAGATTTCTTTGCGGAAAGTTTTCATTTAATTATTACCTTTTTTGCAGATATTTTTATTTATCCTTAATCTTATATAAGAATTCTACCGGATGCTTAGTTTTCGAATCATTTATGCTATAGTAAAAAAACATAATCAATTGGAGGAAAAAATGGTAGGTGTAGAAAAAAAAGAAATTGACTGATATCTTTAAAAAGAAAGAAAGCGAGAAATCTGAAGCTGCCAAGACGACCAAACCTTCACCGGAAGTCAAGTCGACAGCCTCAAGAAAACCACCCGCGAAAACCGGCTCAATGTCTGATGCTATGGCAGGCGCTGGCGCGGAAGCCAAAGTGGATGCTTTCCTCAAGAAACGCGAAGCATTAACCGAAGCGGAACTCAAGAAATAGAAAGAATTACTGCACAAGAAAACCCACCAGGACCTGATTAACGCAGTGTACAAAGTGGCGGAAGAACTTAAAGTGGAAGGCGGACCGTGGCCCATGTTGCGGGCTGCCGGATGGGGTCACTTCACCGATGACCGTGGCAAGAAATACGACGGCCCGGCGATCGATGAGATCGAGGGGTTCGATCCTGCGCAGAAAGTGGCTCTGAAGAAGGTACTCGGAGTATAATTTTTTTAATAATGTCATGAAAACGGCAGATAAGATCTGCCGTTTTTTTATCCATAAAATTATATTTATGTCTGATGGTGATCGATTGTTCCATCCGCATATCCCGGAAGTCGATATCCGTGAGGATATTGACCTGATCTTTGGTCGTGCCCGCGAAGCAGCGGATGAGTCTACAATAGGTTCGGATGGTCTTTACCACCGGCAGGTGATCATCGTCACTCCCGGAAGGTTGCTGATCGGCAAGGAATGTCCGCTGCCCGGAGAATTTCCTGGCGGCGAACTGGAAAAACTGATCAACCTTCTTCCCCCCAGCCCTCCCCGCAGTATTGCGGTCATCGCCTACACGTACTTGGAAGCGCTCAAGCAGGATCTGCTCAAAGCCATTCCATTTTTTGGTTTTTTGATGGGGTTTGCAACCATTGGTCATAAAGTATGGGTCTTTGAAGGTCATCCCACCGCCCTGACTGCAGGCTGCCATGATGCGGATCTTCTGATGGTGGATGGCGGTTTGCTTCTGGATTTGGAGAAAATCGGGAACTGGCACGAGGAAGTACTTAAGTCCATGCGGGGCAGCGAGATCAAGATCGTGACGCGCGAAATGAGCTGAACGATTATTCTTCAGACTCCCGACGCTCGATCAGTTCAGTCTTTATCTGAATCCCCTCTTTTATTAATTTATAAACCGGGCAAAGATGGACTGCTCGCAACAACCTCTCCCTGGCTTGAGCAGTAGATCTCCTTTCAATAGAATTCTCTCATTGATCACTTCGGAATATTCCTGATCCTCATCACAATCCTCGCAGTCATCCCGGAATACGCGTTAGTAGTCCAAGTGAATTTCCACATCCGTTAAAGAAATATCGTGATTTTGCGCAAACGTATGTAGCACCAAAGCTGAACAGGATCCCAGGCTGGCGAGCAGCATTCCATAGGGGGTCAGCTGGTGGATCGTCTCGATCCCCTCAAACTCCTGAGATGCAGGATCTTCCGGGTCAGCAGTTAGGAATAACGTTCTGAATTGGTTGTCTTGCCGAATGATAATTCGCTCTGCCATTTCCTCTCCTCATTCTGGGTTCCTGATGTGATTATATAAAACAAATTTGATGAAACTAAAAACTCCCCGCGTTGTTTTGCGGGGAGTCGGATAGATTGGTTTTGACCTAAGGATAGTTTTGGTTATCAAACAGGTTGTACCAATATTGAGAATCATCTACGCTGTACAACTTCACAGCATAATTCACGGCGTATTGCAGGGAACTGGGGATGGGAATATCGATATTATAGACGCCGCCTTCACTGGATTCAAATCCTTTGACCTCAATCCAGCCTTTGTTGATCCTGGCGCCATGCCCGCTGTTGATAAAGATCGCCCAGCGTTTGTTCTCGGTTAAGTACTTGGTCTGGACTTCCATATATTGACCCTTGACCATCTTAACCAGGTTGATAGTTGGGACGCCTGGGTCTAAATTGTTATAGGTAGGGCCGCTGGATGATGACTGGCTGCCGGTTTGGTTGAAGAAAAAGTTGAACCAGGTCACTCGGCTATCCTGACTCTCAAAACGGATGGAGATCACTTCCTCACCTTTGAGTTCTTCGGGAATCAGGAACTTGGCCAGGAATGTCCCGCCTTCATTGGTCTCCAGTTTGGATACCAGGGTGCCATTGACCCCCTGGGTATTTCTTAATCCCATATAAACAAAAAAGGTTTCATCATCTGGAAAATTCTCCAGACGGACGGTGACCGATTGGTCCTTAACCACGCTAATAATGGATGTATCAGATAATGGTTTCGCGCTGGCAATCGAAATCATACTCAGCAGCATAGCGATGGTCATCAAAACGGTTATGATTTTTTTCATGGTTGCCTCCTTAAATATCAGCACCTGAAATAACTGTTGCAATAATAGTACCAGTTTTAACAATAATTTTGGGAATTGGAGATAATTCCCCTTTACAATCATCATTATAACGATTTCTCAATGAATGGCAATACAAGGGTTGTTAAAAAATGGATCCCGGATATAACCGGGATCCATCATTTATTGAAATTTAACGATCCAGAACTCCTTCATTGACGTATCGTTCGAGCTCTCCAACGCTGAGTCCGGCAATCCCCAATTTTTCCACTGTCCTCCCGCGCCTGTGATAATCGGTCCGATGGATGATACAGGCAAGCCGGATGATGCTGTCCATGGCACGCACAGAGATGCCGTATTGTTGCCCCAGGGAAGCTATGGGCAGCAAACTCATCGGAATATCCTCAAAAATATACCGGTGGTTCAATGTGGCAGGCGCTTTGATGCCAAAGTACCCGCTCTGGTTATGGATGGCCTCGTTGAGAGTCTCGCCTTCCACGTTGTAAGCCAAGGCCAGCCATTCCAATGCGGTCCGTGCGCGGATGCCCAATGCCGAAGCTACAGTAACCCTTTCACGATCAAGCACTTTTTAAACACGCGCAACGGAGGGTGTCACACCATCGATATAGAATTCGAAATCGCCATGCGTGGATTCGATCCGGCCGGCATTCAGAATGGTCAACGCCGGATGAAAGATCGCGCCCATGTTGTTCAAGCCAGTGTGCAGGACATTGACGCCATCGATGAATTGCGGATAGACGTCCTCAATCGCTTCCAGTACCAGGTGGGTCTGCGTTGCAGGAAGCGCGGCTAACGGAACAGCTTCCTTGATGCGGAAAATGCGTGCCTGGGCGGGACCGTCTGAACGCGCGGCATAGATGAAAGTTTCAGCTTCAGCCAGGACATACTTAGCGGTACATCCTTCCTGCCGGCACACCATATCAAATTCAATGGCGCCGCAGGTGCGTCCAGGATTGAGAAGGATGATCTGTCCATCCTTCAAGTGAGGCGCCATTAGTTTTGCCAGGTCCGCGTGGGCTGATGAAGGCAAAACAAGCATAATCACTTGCGTATTTTTCAATGCTTCTTCCATATTGGAAGTGGTTTTATGGATCGGCGCGAATCCTCTCGGCCCATCGGGATAGCTTTCCAACTCAATGCCCTTGCGTTTATCGACTACTTCGATATGCGCGACAGTACGATTGTAGAGCGTTACCTCCTTGCCCATCAACGCCAAATGCGCGGCCATGGCTTTGCCGCCATGCCCTGCCCCTATTACGGTATATCGGGTATTCTGCGCCATCGTTCCTCCTGATTATTTTTTATAGATATTTCGCTAAACGGGAACTTTCCGAAATCTTCTGGTTCGCATCGTCAACAGCTTCGCAGGCTCCATTAATAATTCGCGTTCGGATCTCGCCTCGTGCAAATGAGTTGTTTTTTAAATGCGGGGCATCCATGATTCCCAATCTGGCGGATTCCGCCAATGTTTTCGCATCAGTGAACGGGTCAGAATCCTTGTCACCATGGATATTGCGGATCGCCTGCAGGAGAACCTCTACCTCGCTGACAATTTCATCCCTACGCGAAACAATTATGGGATCTTTGAGCATGTCCGCCTGACCGGCCAAGGCATTCTCAATCGCGCGCCTGGCCATCCTGGCAGCGTCGATGATATCTTCTGCCGTGGCAGCATGATGGGCTTCCGTGTGGCCTACGATATGGACGATATGAGGACGCAGTGACATTTGCGCGTAAATGCTGGAAGCCAAATGCGCCCGCGCGGCATTCTCTTCCAGGGGGTAGCTCAATAAGCCGGTGCGCGTTTGGCGCCAAATATGGAAATCATCATCTTCAAGCGCTTCTGTGATCTTCAGCGAGGCAGCCATCTTGGCGATATCCATTGCGTCAGAGGTAGCTGGAGGGCTGTTAAACATCATCTGGGCAATGTAATCGTGTACGCCGAATGCTTTGGCATTATAGGCAGCCAGAAATGCGGATGCGACAAATACCACATCCGGCGCATCGCGCATGCCCCAGTGATGGGCTTCATTCAGCTCGACCGGAATCCCACGCTCCCCGTACCATTGCATCACTTTTTGATGTTCGCGGATGCTCCCTTCCAGATCCCACGGGCCGCGGCCATCCATCTGGTTGAACCAGAAGAGTGGGATAGCCGCCCAGGCATTGTTGATCGTTTCTATATACATCTCGGCTAACTGGATGAAGTCATCCGTTCCCGAATAGGTTCTCAATAAAGGAAAGTTCCCTCGGCGGCTGGCCTCAAACAAGTCGCGGTAATCCTGCGGGCTGCGAACGGGAACGCCGCCCGCCCCTGTCCTGCGTGGGTCCTGTCGTTCCGGATGGTAAAAATTCTCCTGCGCGTCCTGGTCGATCCCCAGGGAGATAATATCAAGCACTTTGGCTTCTGCGATCTTTTCAATACCCGCAATCGTATCTTTCATCGTCGGCAGTCCGAAATGATGCCTCAGGATCGGATAAGGCTGCTTCCAGTGGATGCGCCCGATGGTGTCTTGGGGGAAATTGCTTTCGCTTCGCTGGGTATAATCTTCCCCTCTGAGAAAAGCCAAAACCTCTTCGAAGGTTTGCTCACCATTAAAAACCGCGTGGAAAAATCCCAATTTCTCCGCCCTCTCAGCTACAGGTGGCGTGCCGCCAAAGGCGAATTTCACGCCAGCTGATCGCAGATCATCCGCGCTCTCGGCAAACTGCGCCAATAGGCGTTCTCCGGTTTCAGGGGTAAGCCGGTAAGAAACCGCCAGCATTTCCGCATTCTCGGCTTGTGCGGTTTGGATTGCTTTTTCAATCGGCACGGCCGGACCTAGGAAAATCGTGTGCCATCCAGCCTGTTCTGCCAATCGTAGAAAATTAACCACGCCAGCTACATGAACGCATTCCCCCAATGCGCAAGCGACAACAGTTTTTTGCTTGGGCATAATTTCCTTTCGGTCGGTTTCGTGAATCTAAGAATATCATAAAAGATATTCGAGTTGATGATCAAGCAGGAATGCTTAGATTTTTCTTAATTAGCTAATTATTAATGATGGTAAAGATTATACAGGGGTAATACCGGGTGCAACCGGGTTTTTTCGAGTAAGAGTAAGTTTTTGAAATTCCGTTTGCAGGAAAGCTAGGTTTTATTAGCGGCTTGTACAATAATGATAAGATAATGCAACTAGAAATGAGATTTGAACATGAATGAGAAAAACATCGCCCGCTCAATCGTTATTACCGGCCTCATGGCTGCCATCGCAGTAGTATTAGGCTGGACGCATTGGGGATTCATCCCCTGGTTTGGCGGCGCGTCGCTCACCATCATGCACGTTCCGGTCATCATTGCAGCCATCTTGGTCGGGCCATTCTCCGGTGCGGTGGTTGGTTTAATTTTCGGCATCTTTAGCATGATCCAGGCAGCCATCGCGCCAACAGGCCCTGCCGATGTCTGGTTCACCAATCCATTGTTGGCTGTCCTTCCCCGGTTATTTATCGGCCCGGGCGCTTGGCTTGTCTATTCCGCGCTTAAGCGTTGGGTCGCACCATCCTTGTTTGCTGCGGGAGCAGTAGGCAGTTTGGTTAACACCGCGCTTGTATTGGGCATGATCGGAGTTTTGGGTTTTATTCCCTGGCCTGTGCTGGGCGGTATCGCGCTTGCGAATGGCATACCGGAAATGATTGCATCTTCATTAATTACAGCAACCGTAGTTGCAGCCTATTGGCAAATTCCACTCGGAAAACGGCAGAGTTCCAATTTGGATTGAATCTTTTACTTTTCAATATTTTAAGAATAAGATCAAGTAGGCTGCGATTCCAATGCCTAACAGGAATACTGCATCCTGCCAGGTGAATTGGTATTCCAAGATTCCAGTGCGTGCATGGCTGCTTTCAAACCCGCGCGCCAGCATCGCATCCGCCAGGGTTTCAGCCTGCCGTAAACTGCTGCTGAATAATGGCACCAGCAGCGGTACAATTTGACGGACTTTTTTCACCAGGTTCACCCTGCCGCTCTCCCAATCTGCACCCCTGGAAGCTTGTGCCTTGGCAATTCGCTCCGCGCTGATCGCCAGGAATGGTACAAAACGAAAAACGATCTGCACAGTCATGGCTGCCACTCCGGTGTGGATGCCAATGCGTTTCAAAGGTTTTAAAAGCAGATCCAGCCCATGGATCAACTCCAGGGTGGAAATGCTCGCGCTGAGGATCGAAAAAAGTACGATCAAGCCCAGAAATTTCATCAATAAAAGGAACGCTGATCGAAATCCCTCCAGGAATATCCCGATTCCCAAAATTCGCACGATAGGTTCTGCTCCAGATGCATGGGGGGTGATAAAAATTTGCAGAACTGCCAGGAAAACCAGAAAAGGCAATGGAGGCAGCAGGCTGCGAAGCGCGTGATTTGCGGGAACCTTGCTCAGCAATAAAAGAAATAGAACTGCGATCAATCCAAAACCAACCCCGATCAACGAATTGGATAGGGTCAATGAAAAAACCAGTAGAGCAGCAGCGATCAGTTTGCCTCTCGGGTCACGTTGGTGAATGCACGATCGGACCGGTAGATATTGGCCCATCGAAAGGTTTTTTAGGTACTCAAACTCGCTCATCCTAAATCTCCTTTGACCAAGGACCTGACCTCACCGATCAATTGCACTTGTGTAACCACTTGCAATGGGATCGGCCAACCTTTCTTTCGGAATTCATTGGCAGTCCGAATTGAAAGTGGAGGTTTGATTCCAATCTTCTCTAAAATATCGATTTGATTAAAGACGACCCAGGGATCACCACTGATTATATTTCTGCCTTTGGACAAAGCGCTGATGCCATCCATGATTTCCAGTAGATCTTCAAATTGGTGTGTAGAGATTACCAAAGTTAGTCCCCCTTGTTTGAGCTTTTTGAGATGCGCTGCCACTTCCCGCCTTGATCGTGGATCCAGACCTGCCAGCGGCTCATCCAGTAACAGGATCTCGGGGTTTCCAGCCAATACAGAAGCCAACGCCACCTTTCTCTGTTCTCCTCCGCTCAATGTGGAGGTAAACCGGTCCTTAAACATCTCGAAATCCAGGCCAACGGAACCCATGGCCACACGCACGATATCGGTAAGTCTTCCTTCCATGTTAAAGTTTCGGGCGGCAAAAGCGATTTCGTCACCCACGTATTGCTCAAAGATCTGGTTTTCCGGCTGCTGAAATACAAGCCCAACCCTCTTTCGTAATCCTTTGGTGTTGAGATCCTTCTTTCCGAGATCTTCTCCCAACACATTCACATTCCCGCTTTGTGGGCGGATCAGTGCGTTGATGTGCTGCAGCAAGGTCGATTTACCCGAACCGGTGGAACCCATCAACCCCTGCGCCTTCCCATACTCTACATGGAAATCAACGCGGTCAAGGGATTGATGGGCGAGTATGGTCCCGCGCATATAGGTATGTGAGAGGCCTGTGATACGGATCACTTCATCAGTTATTCTTCCCTCAATGGAATGACCGGTTGGGTCAGATCCCATTCCGGGAAAGTTGGGGATCGACTCGAATAATCCCTTTTCAGAGAGTTCCCCTGGGGATATCTGCGGAAGCAACGAATGGATTTCTTTTGCTAATTGAGCGGTTTCTGGCAGTTCCAGACCGAAGGACGCCAACTTTTTCTCATTGGAAAATACAGCTCCCGGACTATCATCCAGCACCAATTCCCCGTTCTGCAAAACAATCACCCGGTCTGCTCTTGCGGCTTCTTCCATCAAATGTGTGATAAAGAGGATGGTTAAACCCTGCCATTGGAGGGACTTCGCTTGCTCCATCACCATTTCTCTTCCCAATGGATCCAGCATGGCAGTGGTTTCATCGAAGATGATGCAGCTCGGTTTCACCGCCAGCACGCCGGCCAGTGCAAGCCGCTGGGTTTCCCCGGCAGAAAGCATGTATGAAGGCCTGTCACGGTAACTTTCCAGGCCAGTGACTTCCAATGCCTCATCTACCCGCTGACGGATCTCGCCTGGATCAATTCCCAGGTTTCCAGGTCCGAAAGCCACATCTTCCGCAACCGTGGTCGCCACGATTTGATCCTGGGGCCGTTGAAACACTATCCCCACCCGAGAACGTATCTCAGGTAGAAATTTTCGGTCCTTGGTGTTCATCCCGGAAATTATCACATCCCCACTATCCGGGATAAGAAGCGCATTTAGAAGTTTGCCCAATGTGCTTTTTCCTGAGCCGTTTGAGCCGATCAACGCGACAAATTCGCCCTGTTCGATCAGCAGGTCGATATTTGAAATTGCAGCCTGATGACTAGCTGCTCTGGATGGGTAATGAAAAGTGACTTGTTTGATTTCGATAAAATCTGGCATTAGACCAATTTTATCGAAAGATTAGCTACTTGGTTTTGATCAACCTGGATGAATTAACCAGGATTCCCACATCCGGCAGGGACTGCGCTGCAGCAGCCAGCACAGGTGGGAGAATGCCGAAGGCAGCCAGGCTCAATCCGATCAGATTATAGAGCCCGGTGAACAAAATGTTCATTCTCACAACCTTCATCGCCCTTTTGGAAATATCAAATAGCTCAGGCACTAGCGACCAATCCTCTCGCATTAAGGTGATATGGGCTGCCTCGATAGCGATCTGGCTGCCGGTCTTGCCCATTGCAATACCCACATCCGCGCTGGCCAAGGCCGGTGCATCGTTAATGCCATCGCCGATCATGGCTACGACTTCCCCTCTGGATTCTGCGTTATGAAGCAGGATATGCTTATCTTCCGGTGACAATTCCGCATGGAAATCGATCTCAAGTTCATTCGCCAGTTTCCGAACCACGGGTTCCCGGTCACCGCTGATCAGCACAATTCGTTCAATGCCATTTTTCTTGAGCAGGTCAAGAGCTTGCTTAACATCTTTACGCGGCTCATCTTCGGCAGAGATGATTCCGGCTGCTTTTCCATTGACCTGAACGAGGAATATTGTTTTCCCTTCATTAGATAGTTCTTCGATCTTGTTTTCAATTTCTTGAGAGATTCCATTGATCTTGTTGGTAATGGTCACCTTGTTTTTTCCGATCCTGGCTTCTACACCCACACCTGGCCGGCTTTGAAAATCCTTGGCTTCAAGTAAACGGATGGAGCGATTTTCTGCAAAGAGAACAATCGCCTTGCCCAAAGGATGTTCAGAATAACGTTCAGCAGATGCAGCCAGTTGTATGAGCTCGTCTGCTTTGATCTTTCCCAAAGGGATGACATCCATAATTTTAGGTTTGCCAAGGGTCAGTGTACCGGTCTTGTCCACAAACAGTGTGTTGATTTTCTCGAGGGTTTCAATGTGTTTTCCACCCTTGATCAAGATCCCTTGGCGGGCGGCTGAACCTACAGAAGCCAGCATGGCGATCGGTGTGGCCAGCGCAAAAGAACATGAGCAGGCAACCACCAGTGTTGCAGCGGCAGCCAGCGGATCATTGCGAAGCAAATAAGTAAGTAAGGCAATACCGGCGACGATGGGCAAATAATATCCGGCGAACTTATCGGCAGTCCGTTGAACATCCGCACGATTCGCTTCCGCTTCCTCCACCAATTGAATTACTTTTCCAAAGGTCGACTGCATGCCAACCGCAGTGACTTTAGTTACAATCATGCCGGTAATCAGGATCGATGCGGCAAATACGCGTGCTCCTTGTTCAACTTCCACCGGCATGCTCTCGCCGCTGATTGCGGCTTGGTCGATCGACGCACTGCCGGAGATCACTTCCCCATCCACAGGGATAGACTCTCCCGGCCGTACAATGACCAAATCGCCTTCTTTTACTTCCTCTATGGAAAGAATCTCTTCTTGACCATTTTTCAGAACCGTCGCTTTTCGAGGCGCGAGTTCAGTTAAGTTTCGTACTGCGCTCCGAGCTTTCCCGGTGGTGAATCCTTCAACAAAATCACCCACCCGCATAAAAAGAACAACCACGGCAGCAGTTGGCCATTCGCCCACAGCAATCGCGGCGATCACTCCCACGGTCATCAGGGAATGAGAAATGATTTGTCCCTTCATTGCTGCTCGCGCGACGTTCACAAAGATCGGCCATCCCCCAGCGATAACGCCGGCAAGCCAGATGTACCATGGAACGATATTGGTAACCTGGTCAAACAATCCCAGCCATTCTCCGGTCACTGTCACAAATAGAACCAATCCAATGATCAGGCCGAATGTAATCAGGAATTTGTTCGCGCTGATTTGTCTTTGAGGCTGGGCATCTTGGGTGACCTCTTTTCCATCAATGATTGCCTCGTAACCAGCAGATTTGACCGCGCTTTCAACCAGACTAAGATCCGGGGGAGTCCAAGTATAGGTGATTCGTGCTTTTTCCGCACCGAGGAAAACATCGACATATTCAACATCAGGAACGGATTGGATAGCTTTCTTCACATGAGCCGTGCAATCGGCGCAATCCATACCTTTAATTCTGACATCAAGCGTTTTCATAGTCGCCTTATTAATTTCTTGTATCAATCATATCGATAGCGAGAGGTAGTCGATATAAGCCTTTTGTTAGAATGAAAACAACCCATCTTCAGAAAAAGCTGAAGATATGTTTACATTAATGATTCAGAAATTCAGATTTCTTCCAGCCAGGATTTTATTTTTTCTTCTATCTGATCCCTGATTTCCCGGAACTTGGCGGTTTTCTCCTCATCACTTCCGATCAACGCCGCGGGATCTTCAAACGGCCAATGCATACGCTTCCCCATTCCAGGGAAAAACGGGCATTTCTCATCCGCGCTGGAGCATACAGTGATGAGGTAATGTTAGTGTAGCATTCTTTCTGTAAATTCATAAAAGTGTAGATCACGGTATCCTTTCAGAAGTTTAGCAACCAAGAAAGGATGAGAACCATGATCTACGAGAATGATTGTACATTGACAACAGAATATTTAGGACAACTGGCTGAACAAGGATTAGAAGGGTTGCCTAATCTAATCCGCGTGATGGTGAACGAAGCCATGCGCATCGAGCGGGAAAACTATCTAGGGGCCAAACCCTATGAGCGCAGTGAGGAGAGGCAAGGACATGCCAATGGTTACAAACCCAAGACGGTCAAAACCAGAGTGGGTGAAGTGACCTTCGACGTCCCGCAAGTGCGCGAAGGCGGTTTCTACCCGCACTCACTGGAAAAGGGCATGCGCAGCGAGCGAGCCTTGCTGCTGACCTTGGCCGAGATGTACGTGCAGGGTGTTTCCACCCGCAAGGTGGCGGCCATCACCGAGCGTCTGTGCGGCACACAGATCAGTGCCAGCCAAGTCAGCAGAGCAGCTCAAACGCTGGATGAAGAACTGGAAGCCTGGCGCAATCGAACATTGGGAGAGATAGTCTATCTGTACCTGGATGCGCGTTACGAGAAAGTCAGGCAAGTAGGGAGTGTGCGGGATGCAGCCATTTTGATGGCTTGTGGGGTCAAAAGGGATGGCAGAAGGTCAATACTGGGCATATCGGTGTCCCTCAGCGAAGCAGAAGCCCATTGGCGGGCATTTCTGGAAGGGTTGGTCAAACGAGGTTTGTCTGGTGTGCGCTTGATCATCAGTGACGACCATGCTGGCATGGAAGCAGCTCGCAAGGCAGTTTTCACCGGTGTGCCTTGGCAGAGGTGCCAGTTTCACCTGCAGCAGAACGCCCAATCCTATGTACCCAAGGTCGGCATGCGCAAAGAAGCGGCGGAGGACATACGCGTGGTTTTCAACGCCCCGGATCGTGAACTGGCTGAAACATTTCTCAAGAAGGCTGTAGAAAAATACGCGGTCCTGGCACCCAGGCTGGCGGATTGGATGGAGGTCAATATTCCAGAGGGTTTCACTGTATTTTCTTTGCCCAGAACACACCAGAGAAAGTTGCGGACTTCCAACCTGCTGGAGCGACTCAGCCAAGAGATCAAGCGCCGTACCAGGATTGTGCGAGTATTCCCCAATGAGCAATCTTGTCTGCGGTTGATCTCAGCGCTTCTGATGGAAGTCGGTGAAGAATGGGAGTATGGTAGATTGTATTTAGATTTGGAATCAAGATAGTGCTTTATTGAGGATTTTGAGAGGATCTGTGATCAATTTTACAGAAAAGGTGTTGCGTAATCTGCACGTTTTGGTAAAAAATCCAAAAATAAGTTAAA
>Ga0194127_10006647_pt1 | contig 13044 bp, 8 predicted proteins | sample TA2KigC100mmetaG_FD_148624 | JGI IMG/M metagenome (GOLD analysis project Ga0194127, IMG submission 148624) | Freshwater microbial communities from Lake Tanganyika, Tanzania - TA2015036 Kigoma Deep Cast 100m | ecosystem: Environmental > Aquatic > Freshwater > Lake | place: Tanzania: Lake...
ATTTTCTCCTGGACGGGCAGGGGTCATCGGAGGCAGAGCCATGAGGCTCACCAGGGCGACCGAGTACGCGTTCCGTTCGCTGCGCTTCCTCGCGTCGAGGACCGAGGAGCGGTGGCACTCCATCCAGGAGATCGCGGACGCCGAGGACATGCCGATCCAGTTCCTGGCGAAGGTGATGCAGCACCTGACCCAGGCCGGGCTCGTGCACTCGGCGTGCGGCAAGACGGGCGGCTACCGCCTGGGCAAGCCGCCGGCCGCGATCCACATGGCGGACGTGCTGCTCGCGATGGAGGGCCCGCTCTCCATCAACCAGTGCCTGCTGTTCCCGGAGGAGTGCAGGTTCTTCCGGAACAAGTCCTGCCGGTCCCACAAGGTCTGGGAGGAGCTGCAGGCGGCGATGGTCGGGGTGCTCCGGAAGTACACGATCGCCGACATCACGCCCGCGCCGGAGACCCGCCCCGTGACGAAGCGCCGGACGCGGGCGGCGGCGACCGCGTAGGGCTCCGTCACGCGATCCGGGTTCACCCGCGCGGGTTGTAGTTCGGCGGCTCCTCGGTGATCTGCACGTCGTGCACGTGCGACTCGCGCAGGCCCGAGTCCGTGATGCGGACGAACCGTGCGCGCCGCGCCAGATCAGGGATGCTCGCCGCGCCGCAATAGCCCATGCCCGACCGGAGCCCGCCCGCGAGCTGGTAGACCACCTTGGCGAGCGGGCCCTTGTAGGGCACGCGACCCTCGATCCCCTCGGGGACCAGCTTCTCGGGCTCGAAGTCGTCCTGGAAGTAGCGGTCCTTGGACCCCGCGCGCATCGCGGCCAGGCTGCCCATGCCGCGATACACCTTGTAGGCGCGACCCTGGTAGAAGACCACGTCGCCCGGGGCCTCCTCCGTGCCCGCGAGCAGGTTGCCGACCATGACCGTCTCGGCGCCGCACGCGAGCGCCTTCACCATGTCGCCCGAGTACTTGATGCCGCCGTCCGCGATCAGCGGGATGCCGGCCTTCGCGCCGGCCTCGGCGCACCGCAGCAGCGCGGTCACCTGAGGCACGCCGATCCCGGCGACCACCCGCGTCGTGCAGATCGACCCGGGCCCGATGCCGACCTTGACCGCGTCCGCGCCCGCCTCGGCCAGGGCCGCGACGCCGTCCTCGGTCGCGACGTTGCCGGCCGCCACGTCGGTGTCCGGGTAGCGCCGCTTCAGCTCGCGGACCGTGGCGAGGACGCCCTTCGAGTGGCCGTGCGCGGTGTCCACGACCAGCACGTCCACGCCCGCCTCGACGAGCGCGGCCGCCCGCGCGATCGCCGCGTCGCCGGTCCCGAGCGCGGCCGCGGCCAGCAGCCTGCCGCGCGCGTCCTTGGCCGCGTTCGGGAAGTTGAACTCCTTCTCGATGTCCTTGACCGTGATGAGCGCCTTGAGCCGCCCCGCCTCGTCCACCAGCGGGAGCTTCTCCAGCCGGTGGCGGTGCAGCGTGGCGACCGCCTCCTCGAACGTGACCCCGTGGCGCGCGGTCACGACCTTGTGGGTCATCACCTCGGACACGGTGCGCGACACGTCCGTCTCGAACCGCAGGTCGCGGCCGGTCAGGATGCCGACCAGGACCCCGTCGCGCACGACCGGCAGCCCGGAGATCCGCTGCCGCCGCATGAGCGTCTGCGCGTCCGAGAGCGTCTCGTCCGGCCCGATCGTGACCGGGTTGTCGATCACCTTGCTCTCGGACTTCTTGACGCGGGCGACCTCGCGGGCCTGGGCCTCGACGGACAGGTTCTTGTGGATGACGCCGATCCCGCCCTCGCGGGCCATGGCGATCGCGGTGTCCGATTCCGTGACCGTGTCCATGGCCGAGCTGGCGAGCGGGACCTTCAGCCGGATCCTGCGGGTCAGCCGGGTCTCGACCGACACGTCGCGCGGCAGCACCTCGCTGTACTGCGGCTCGAGCAGCACGTCGTCGAAGGTGAGGGCTTCCTCTTTCTCGATCCGGTTCATGGCTGCCTCCGGGGGACCCGTCGCCCGCGGGTCGTGGCCGAATGTAGTGGATGGGACCCGGGCTGTAAAGCCGGCCCCCCGGTCGCCGCTGACGTCGCCGCAGGACTTGACACGCGGCACCCGCCCGCCTATAGTCCGCTCCGCCTTGGCCCACGCGAAAGTGGCGGAATTGGCAGACGCGCAAGATTCAGGTTCTTGTAGGCGCAAGCCTGTGGGGGTTCAAGTCCCCCCTTTCGCACCGGTTGGTTGAACAACCCACCCACGACGAGCACGCGATGATGCGGGCAGCCATCCTCCTCGGCGCCATCGTGTCCGTTCTGGCCGCCACGGGGTGCCAGAGCCAGGCCGAGCGCCTCCACGCCGAGACCCTGTTCCACATGGAGAACGCGATCAAGCTCCTCGAGCAGACCCCAGCCAACACGGAGGCGGCGGTCGCGAACCTGGACAAGTACCTGACGGACAACCGACTGCGTCTCGCAGAGACCCGCGCCGCGGCCCAGGCCCTGATGGCGAAGATGCCGGCCGACGAGCGCGAGGCGTTCGCCCGCAGGGCGCTCGATCGATCGCGACCGCTGCGGGAGCGCGCCGAGACGCTCGCGCGCACGTATCCAGATCCCCCCCGGATCATGCTGAAGCTGCAGCAGTTCCTGTAGGAAGGACGGACCTTCGCCCGCCCGTGGGACGAGGCGGGCCCGTGCGGGCCTGCAGCCCTACTGAGCATTCCGCGCTGTCGCCCGACCCGCGCGGCAGGCAGTCCCGATCGACGCCCGTCGAGAGACGTACCCCACGTTCCGGACCCGGCAGGCCCCGGGGGCATCGATCGGAGGGGGGCGCGGCTCGCCCCCCTGCCCGCCGCCCCGCGTTGCGGGGCGCGGGCCACCCCCCTTGCGCGACCGCTCCCCGGTTCGCCGAGCCACCCCCCGAGCGATCCGCGCCACAGCGCGGATCGCTCCTACTGCACGCCGAGCAGCTCGACGTCGAAGATCAGCGTGGCGTTCGGCGGGATCACGCCGCCCGCGCCCCGGGCGCCGTAACCCAGCTCCGGCGGGATCACGAGCTTGCGCCTGCCGCCCACCTTCATCGTGGACAGGCCCTCGTCCCAGCCCTTGATCACCCGGCCCTGGCCGATCGGGAACCGGAACGGCTGGCCACGGTCGACCGAGCTGTCGAACTTGCTCCCGTTCATCAGCGTGCCCGTGTAGTGGACGATGACCGTCTGCCCGGTCTGGGGCGCGGCGCCGTCGCCGACCTTGATGTCCTCGTACTCGAGACCCGATGCCGTCTTCTGCAAGCTCCCTCCTCCCGCGGCCGCCGTGGGGGCCGCTGCCGGTGCGGCGTGGCCCGCTGGTGCCGGCGTCGCCGGTGCCGCTGCCGCCGGGGCCGCCGGGGCCGCCGGGGCCGCCGGCGCCTTCGCGGGCTCGGCACGGGCGGGCGACTGGCCCGCGGGCGCCTGGCCCTTCTCCTCCGACCTGCACGCGGCCACCGCGAACAACGCGACCGCGAGCACCATGAACGACACGACCGTCTTCAAGCTGCTCCTCCTCCCGGAAAGGCTGCCCGAAGCGTGGGGCAGCGATCACCCGATGTCAAGCGTTGCCCGCCCCTTCCGCACCTTCTCGGACCTGACGAACGACCCGGTCCGGCGCGCGTCAGCGAGTTCCGCTGCGGCGTCCGCATCCGCGAGACCTCGCCTACAGGCACACCCCGAACGTCCCGCACTCCAGGTAGGGAGGGCAGGTCCCGCCGAGGTCGCCGCCGGGGTCGGGGCACGACTGGCCGATCTGGCACGAGGCGGTGCAGAAGCCGGACCGCGTCCCGGGGCGCAGGACCTTGCAGACGAGGCCCGGGGCGGCCGGGTCGCAGAAGGTGCCGGCCACCCCGCTGCACGAGCCGCCGTAGTCCGCGATGCGGCCGCACCGGCCGTCCACGCACGCGAAGCCCTCGGGACAGCCGTCGCCGCACGGCCGCGTGCAGTGCCCGAAGTGGTGATCGAGCGACTCGTCGATCCGGCAGGCGAGCCCCTCCGCGCACAGGAGGCCGCGGTCCGGGCCGCACGGCCCGCCGATTCCCGAGACCGCGGCGCACCCGCCGCCCACGCAGGCGGTCCCGGCCGGGCACGGGCCGGGGTCGCACGCGGGCAGGCACACGGACAGGTCCGGGCCGACCGGCGTGCAGGCGGCGGCCCCGCCGCCGTCGCCCGGCTCGCAGCCGAACGCGGGGCCGCACGGGACCGCGCCCGGGATCAGGCGGTCCGCCCGGCGGCAGAGGCCGTCCACGCAGACCGTGAACGCGCCGCAGTCCTCCCCGGTCGCGCACGGCGCGGCGCAGTGGCCCATCCAGCCGCCCGCCCCGGCCACGCACTCGAGCCCGGGTCCGCACGCAACCCCCGCCTCGGGCGCGCACTCGGCGCCCGCCGGCGCGTGCACCGGCACGCACGGGCCGCCCGCGCACGGCGGCTTGCGGAAACAGGCGGACGCGGAAGCGGAGGTCGCGAGGCACTCCTGCCACGGGGGGCACGAGGGCCCCGCGGGACCGTCGTCGCAGAACCGGGTGCAGCGCGCCTGCCCGCCGGCCGGCGGCGCGATGCAGTACTCGAGTCGCGAGGCGTCGCACAGCACGCCGCCCGCGGGGGAGCACGGGTCGTCGTAGGCCGCGATCACGAAGCAGGCGGACAGCCCCTGCGCCGGATCCACCACCACGCACTCCTGCCAGGACGGGCAGGCCGGCTTGCCCTCGCCGCAGAGCCCGAGGCACGTCCCCTGCTCCTTGCCGACCGGGGTCACGCAGACGGGCTGGTCCGGGTCCTGGCAGGGGTGCTGCGCGTCGCAGGCAGCGAACGGCGGAGGCGGCGGCCCCGGGTCGCCGGGCTGCGCGTCCGCGGGCGCGTCCGGTGTCCCGTCCGGAACGTCCTGCGATGGGTCGTCGGCCGGATCGGCGTCCTGGTCCGGCGCGTCCGCGGGCCCGGTATCCGCAACGTCCGCAGGCCCTGCGCCGTCCTCGTCGGGAGCCGCAGGATCGTCCGGCGCGGCCGGGTCTCCGACATCCGCGTCCGGAAAGTCCCCGAGGCCGACGTCCCTCGGGGCCACGGTGGTCCCGGAGGTCCCGCAGGCCGAGGCGAAGAAGGCGAGCAGCAGCAAGGGGCGCGTGCGCATCGGGCGCTACTCCGGGAGCGGCGGCGTGACGACGTTCGCCGGGATCGTCTGGAACTTCAAGTTGATCGAGGCGGCATCCGGAACGCCGTCGCCGTCGATGTCGAGGTCGTTCTCGATCAGGCTGTCGAGCGCGGCCAGCGCGCCCGCCTTGTCCATCGGGGCGAACACCCAGTCGGGGAGCTTGTTCACGGTGTCCATGAGCTGCTCCTTGGCCACCCCGCCGCCCAGGAATCCGTCCATCCCGACGATCTGGTCGTCCTCCCACAGCAGGGTCGCCTCGACCCGCGCCGAGGCGATCCCGAGCACCAGCAACTGGCCGCCTATCAGGCTCGCCTGGAGCGGGTACGAGTATGCCTTGCCCCCGGCCCGGAGCACGTTCCCCGTCACGGTCGCATTGTCGAAGGTGATGATCGGGTTGCAGTCGAGGTCCAGCGAGTCCTGGGCCGGGTAGTAGTCGCACTCGTCGAACTGGAAGTTGCAGGGGGGGGTCGTCATGATGACGCCTGTGTCGAGCAGGTTGAGCCTGAACGGCATGGCCGTCGAGAAGTCCTTGATCTCGAAGACGTACTTGAGCGTCCCCTGCTTGAGCGACGTCACCAGCCCGTCGTTCGCGAGCGCCCCTAGCACCCCGAGCTCGTTGTCGATCCCGTTCGAGCAGCTCGCCTCGGGCGCGCACGTCGACGGGTTGTCGTCCAGGTCGAGGCCCCCTCCGGCGTGCCCGGTCCCGAACTGGAGCGACGTCACCTTGAGCGCGTCCGGGTTCGCGGGGTACTCGCACAGGTCGCAGAGCACGGTCTTCTTGCCCGCGCACTTCCCGACCAGGCACGCGTCGTTCTCCGTGCACTCGTCGCCGTCGTCGCACGCGATCTGGAGGTTCGCGTGGACGCAGCCGACCGCCGGGCTGCACGAGTCCGAGGTGCACCCGTTGTCGTCGTCGCAGTCCGGCGCGCCGATCCCGGGCTCGCAGACCTCGCCGTCGCAGGCGTCGCCGATCGTGCACGCGTCGTCGTCGTCGCAGGGCCCCGCGACCGCCTCGTGCGCGCACCCGGTCCCCGGCTCGCACGTGTCCGCGGTGCACTCGTTGTGGTCGTCGCAGGCAACCGCGGGCGCAAGCTCGCTGACGCAGCCCTTGGCCGGGTTGCACGAATCGACCGTGCACGGGTTCTTGTCGTCGCAGTCGGGCGCGTCCGCGCCGGGCAGGCACTTGCCGCCCCCGCACGTGTCCCCGAGGGTGCAGGCGTCGCTGTCGTCGCACCCGCCGGCCGCGTCGTCGTGCCGGCACCCGAGCTTCGAGTCGCACGAGTCCTTCGTGCAGACGTTGTCGTCGTCGCAGGCGTCCGGCGTACCGACGCACTTCCCGCCGTCGCACCGGTCGTCCTTCGTGCAAGGGTCCCCGTCCGAGCAGCCTGGCGCGGCCGTCGGCGGCGACCACCCGAGCGCGTCCGTGTCGGCGACGCACGCGCCGCAGGCGTCGTCCGGGTTCTTCGCCCCGCTCGCGAAGCACGCGCCGTCGATGAAGCAGAACCCCTTGTCCACGAGCGGCCGGCACCCGCCCGCGCCATCGCACTCGGCCGCCACGCAGTAGGGGGACTTGCCCGTCGGGCAGGCGTGCTCGGTCCCGACGCACGCGCCGCCCTGGACCTTGTCGCCGAACGTGCACGGGTCCCCGTCGTCGCACGGGTCCCCCTCCTTGACCGTGTCCCCGCCCGGGACGTCGGAGACGTCCGCGCCGCCGCCCCCGCCCCCGCACGCCAGGAGGGCCACGCATCCCGCGACACCGACCCGCGCCAGCCTCCGGAGCATCCTCCACCTCCCGTCCCGGCCCGCGGAATTATCGCACGACGCGGGACGTTCGTGTTGGGGGTGCGGGGTTCGGCCCCGCATGGTACAAGACTGCTCGGGGACCTCAAGGAGGGGGAACATGCGCAACCTCGGCCTCGCAGTCGCGTGCCTGAGCGCGGTCCTGCCGTCGGCCTCGTCCGCCAGGCCGTACCCGGTCGCGGACGTGCCCCCGGACCTCGCGCCGTGGGTGCCCTGGGTGCTGGACGGGGCCCCGGACCACGCGTGCGTCAAGGCCGCCGACAAGCCGATCTGCGTGTGGCCTTCGCGACTTGCCATGGACCTCGCCGAGACGGGGGGCTCGTTCTCGCTCGACGTCGCGACCGACCGCGAGGCCGTGGTCGGGCTCCCCGGCGGTCCGGGCGCCTGGCCCCAGGCGGTGGCCGCGGCGGCCACGCCGGTCGCCGTGCTGGAGCGCGACGGCCGCCCCTACGCGGTGCTTCCGGCCGGCTCCCGGCGCCTGTCCGGACGGTTCGCCTGGGCGTCGCTCCCGGAGTCGATCCCGGTCCCCCCGGACTGCGGGCGCACGGACCTCGCGGTGGACGGCAAGGCCGTCCCCTTCCCTCGGCGCGACGAGGGCGGGCTGCTCTGGCTGCGCGCCCGCGCCGAGGCCGGCGAGGAGGGCGACCGCCTGGACCTCGAGGTCTGTCGCAAGGTCGCGGACGGCGTCCCGGCCGTCGTGACCACGCGCGTGGTCATCCGTGCGTCCGGCCGCCCGCGCGAGGTCGATCTCGGGCCCGTGCTGCTCGCCGGGACGGTCCCGATCGCGGTGCAGGCCGAGGTGCCGGCCCGGATCGACGACGCGGGGTCGCTCCGGGTGCAGGTCCGGGCCGGGACCTGGAGCGTCGAAGTCGCGGCGAGGACCGAGGGCGGCGCCCCGGAGACGCTCGCGGCGCCGAAGCGCGAGGCGCCCTGGCCCGGGACCGAGACGTGGGTCTTCCAGGCGGACGACGCGCTCCGGCAGGTGACCGTGTCCGGCGCGCCGGGCGTGGACCCGTCGCGGACCGGGCTCCGCGAGGACTGGCGCGGCCTCCCCGCGTGGCTCGTGGAGGGCGGCAAGGCGCTCTCGTTCGCGACCGCGCGCCGGGGCGAGCCCGAGCCCCCGCCCTCGTCCCTCACGCTCGAGCGGGACGTGTGGCTCGACGTGGACGGCGGCGGGTGGACCATCCGCGATCGCGTCCGCGGACGCCTGACCAAGGGCTGGCGCGTCAATCTCGCACCGCCCGCGGTGCTCGGCCACGTGTCCGTGGATCGCCAGGACCAGCTCGTCACGACCGATCCGGCGACCGGGCTCCCGGGGGTCGAGGTCCGCCGGGGCGACGTCGACCTCGTCGCGGAGTCGCGGATCGACGGCGGCTCGCGCACGCTGCCCGCGGTCGGCTGGACCGAGGACGTGCACTCGCTCGCCGCGCGCCTCCACCTCGCGCCCGGGTGGACGCTGCTCGCCGCGTCCGGCGTGGACCGCGTGCCCGGCACCTGGGTGGACCGCTGGACGCTCCTGTCGTTCCTGTTCGTGCTCCTCGTGTCCCTCGCGATCGCGAAGCTGACGCGGTGGTACTTCGGGCTCCTCGCGCTCGCGGCGCTGGTGCTCGACCAGCACCAGCCCGGGAGCCCGTACTGGGTCTGGGTCGCGCTGCTCGCGGCGGTCGCGCTCCTGCGCGTCGTGCCGGAGGGCCGGTTCCGCACGTTCTGCCGGGTCGGCTGGCTCGGGTCGGTCGTGGCCCTGGTCGCCGTGCTCGCGCCGTTCGCGATCCGCGAGGTGCGCGCCGGCCTCTACCCCCAGACCGGCCGCGGTTCCGGCGGGGGCGACTGGGGGGTGATGACGGGCGCGGACGTGTCGGGACCCGACGTCGTCGACCTCACGACCGTGAACGCCCCGGCCGCCGCCCCGACGGGGGGGGCACGCGACGAGGCGGAGAAGGCCGCGGAAGAGCGCGACAAGGACGGGTACGTACAGGAGGAGGGCCGGTCCGGCCTCGTCCTGCGGAGCTACCAGAAGGCGTCGAAGGTTTCGCGGAAGCAGAACCTCCAGTACGACCCGAACGCCGTGGTCCAGACGGGCCCCGGCCTGCCCGAGTGGTCGTGGACCACGGTCCGGATGGACTGGAACGGGCCGGTCGACCGCGACCACCGGGTGCGGCTGTGGCTCGCGTCGCCGGCCGCGAACCTCGCGCTCTCGATCGCCCGGGTGCTGCTGACGGTCGGCCTCGCGCTCGTCCTGCTGGTCGCGGGCCGCCGGGGGGGCAGGGCCGGAGCCGCGCCTTCGGGGACCGGCGTCGGCTCGACCGGGACGGGTGCGGGGGCCGGGGAGGGTGCGAGCGGCGCGTCGGGTGCGGGGGCCGCATCGGGGGCCGGTGCGGTCGCCGGGGCGATCGCGATCGCGCTCTCGCTCGCCGTCTCGATCGGCGCCCCGTCCGCCGCCCGCGCCGCGGTCCCGCCGCGCGAGGTCCTGGACGACCTCCGCGAGCGCCTGACCCGGCCCGAGCCGTGCGAGCCGCAGTGCCTCTCGACCGCGCGCATCGCGATCGCGGTGCGTGACGGCACGCTCTCGCTCAAGGCGAGCGTCCACGCGGGGGCGCAGGCGGCCTGGCCGGTGCCCGGACCGGCCCGGTCCTGGGTCCCGGCGTCCGTGACCGTGGACGGCGCGGCGGACGTCCCGCTGGCCCTGCTCGACAACGGGTTCCTGCACGTCCGGGTAGGCCCCGGCGCGCACGAGGTCGCCGCGACCGGCCCGCTCCCCGACGCCGACGCGGTCACGATCGAGCTGGGCGGCGCGCCGCAGCGGGTCGAGGCCGACGCCCCCGGCTGGGAGGTAGAGGGCCTGCGCGAGGACGGCCGGGCCGAGCGGTCGATCCGGCTGGTACGGCGGGTCGAGGCCGCGTCGCGCCGCGAGGCGGAGACCGGCGCGCTGCCCCCGTGGCTCCTGGTCACGCGCACGCTCGACGTCGGGATCCCGTGGCTCGTCCACACCACCGTCCACCGCGCGAGCCCGACCGGGTCGCCGGTCGTCGTGCGCGTGCCGCTGCTCCCGGGCGAGTCGGTCACGGACTCGGACCTGCGCGTCGAGGGGCGCGACGTGGTCGTGTCGCTCGGGCGCGACGACGCGGACGTCGGGTGGGAATCGACGCTCGACGAGCAGGAGTCGCTCGCGCTGGTCGCGCCGCAGCGCGTGCCGTGGACCGAGACCTGGGTGCTCCGGTGCAGCCCGGTGTGGGAGTGCGCGGCCGACGGCCTACCGCCTGTCCGCCACCAGCAGGACGGCCGGTGGGAGCCGCAGTTCCGGCCGTACCCCGGGGAGACGCTGAGGCTGTCGTTCAAGCGGCCCGCGGGCGCCGCAGGACAGTCGGTCACCATCGACCGCGCCGAGCTCGCGTTCGCCCCAGGGACGCGGCTCTCGTCCGGCACGCTCCGCGCCGTGGTCCGGAGCAGCCAGGGCGGCCCGCTGGCGTTCGATCTGCCCCCGGGCGCGAAGGTCCAGAAGGTGGCGGTGGACGACCGCGACGACCCGATCCGCGAGGAGGCGGGCAAGGTGTCCGTGACGCTCCGGCCGGGGTCGCAGCGGATCGAGATCGGCTGGCAGCAGCCCGGGGGGATCGCGCTGCTCCAGCGGGTCCCCGCGGTCGGGCTCGGCGCGCCCGCGGCCAACGCCCGGGTGGTCGTGAACCTGCCGGAGGGCCGGTGGCTGATCGCGGCGGGCGGCCCGAGGTGGGGGCCCGCCGTCCTGTTCTGGGGGCTCCTGATCGGCGCAATCCTCGCGGCCGTCCTGCTCGGGCGGATCCCCTGGACCCCGCTCCCGACCTGGCAGTGGGTCCTGCTCGCCGCGGGCCTGACCCTCGTCCCGATCCAGGCCGGGATCGCGGTCGCGGGCTGGCTCCTCGCGATGCAGTGGCGCGGCACGCACGCCCCGCCGGCCCGGCCGGTCCTGCGCGACGGGCTCCAGATCCTGCTCGCGGGCTGGACCGTGGTCGCCATGGGCTGCCTCTACGGCGCGGTCCACACCGGCCTCCTCCTGCACCCCGACATGCAGGTCGCGGGCGCGGGCAGCCACGACGGCCGGCTCGTGTGGATCGCGGATCGGGTCGGCGCGGCCCTGCCCACGGCGTGGGTCCTGAGCCTCCCGCGCCTCGCATGGCAGGCGGTCACCCTCGCGTGGTCCCTCTGGCTCGCGTGGAGCCTGGTGCGCTGGCTGCCGTGGGCGTGGCGGTGCTTCTCGTCCGGCGGCCTGTGGACCCCGCTGCGCAAGGCGAAGCGGCCGGCGGGGATCGTGCCGCCGCAGGCTCCTCCGTCTGCCGCTCCGCCCACCCCGCCCGTCCCGCCGGCGCCGCCGGCGCCGCCGGGGACCTGAGCCGACACGGCCCCCAGGAAGGATCCCTTCCGGGAGACCGTGTCCTCCCCGCCGGCTGCCGATTCACACGAGTAGAAGACGTCGCCCGCGCATCGGCGCCGCGCCTCGCCGCGACGGGGAGCAGGGCGGCGTCTTCGGCCCGGCAGCCGGCGGGTGGGGCTGTCCGGGGGTGGGCGGGCGGGTGGGGCTTCCTCGCGAGCGGCGTCGCCCCCCTTGACGCGGACCAGAACACTCCCAATTTCAACATCGAACGGTTCGACGTGGAGTCGTTCGATGCCGACCCGCTACCGCGGGACCCCGGAAGAGGAGACGTCGCTGAACGCGTACGTCGCCCTGCTCCGGGCCGCGGACTCGGTCGCCGGACGGCTCGCCGCGTCCCGGAGGAGGAACACCATGAGCCGTCTTCACCTGTTCGCACTCGCGGCCGTCGCCGCGATCCCGTTGTCCGCCTGCAAGGACCCCGCGCAGGACAAGCCCGCAGCCGCAGTCGGCGCGGCGCTCGCCACCCCCACCCCCGCCCCCGCCGCCGCGCAGGGCGCGACGTACCGCATCGCCCCGGGCTCCTCGCGCGTGGAGTTCACGGGCTCGAAGGTCACGGGGAAACACGACGGGTCGTTCGGCGTCTTCTCCGGCGCGGTGGTCGTGACCGGCGGCGGGCTCGAGGCGGCCTCCATCCGGGTGGAGATCGACATGGCGTCCGTGGCCACCGACGACGAGAAGCTGACCGGGCACCTGAAGTCGCCGGACTTCTTCGACGTCGCGAAGTTCCCGCACGCGACGTTCGCGTCCACCGCGATCCGTGCGGGCGCGGACGGGACCGCGGGCGCCACGCACACGATCACGGGCGTGCTGGACCTGCACGGCGTGAAGCGGACGGTCAGCTTCCCGGCGACGGTCCGGATCGGCGACGCTGCCGTCGAGGCGAACGCCGAGTTCTCGTTGAACCGCAAGGACTTCGGCATCGTCTATCCCGGCATGCCCGACGACCTGATCCGCGACCTCGTCGTGATCCGGCTCGCGATCCGGGCGCCGAAGGCATAGCCCGGCCCCCGCATTCCGGGCCATAATCGCCCGGAGACGAACGGGGGACCGAAGTGGGCCCGAACGACCTGGCGCGCCTGCCGCTCTTCGCGAGCGTCCACGAGGAGATCCTCGAGATCCTGGCCGCGGACGCGGTCGAGCGCGACATCGGCCCGGACGAGGTCTTCCTGGACCAGGACGCCCCCGCCGCCGGCATCGGGATCGTGATCGAGGGCCGCCTGGACTCGACGCTCCGCGACGCGCGCGACGGCATGGAATACGAGGGGCCGAGGTTCGGGCCGGGCGAGGCGGTCGGCCTCGTCGAGGTCATGATGAACACGCCCTGCGCCATGGTGGTCAGGGCGTCCGAGCCCACGCGCGCGGTCGTGCTCGGGAAGACCGCGGTCCTCTCGGCCTGCGACGAGTTCCCGATCCTCGCGGCCACGCTGCTGCGAACGGTGGCGGAGCGCCTGGGGGCAGGCTCCGGCGGTGCGCCCGCGCGCGGGGGCGTCGACCTCGCCCGCCTGCGCGTTGACGAGTCGCTCTGGACCCTCGTCCCCCAGGCCCACCTCGTGCGCTACAAGGTGCTCCCCCTCGCACGCAACGGGCGCATCCTGGTCGTGGGGTTCGCGAACCCGAACGACCTGAACGTGGTGGACGACGTCTCGCGGCTCGTCCCGGGGTTCAAGGTGAGGCCGGTTGCCCC
>Ga0194127_10006648_pt1 | contig 13044 bp, 9 predicted proteins | sample TA2KigC100mmetaG_FD_148624 | JGI IMG/M metagenome (GOLD analysis project Ga0194127, IMG submission 148624) | Freshwater microbial communities from Lake Tanganyika, Tanzania - TA2015036 Kigoma Deep Cast 100m | ecosystem: Environmental > Aquatic > Freshwater > Lake | place: Tanzania: Lake...
AGCAACAGTAGCCATGAAACCATCATTGACCTTCGTGGATTATCACCCGGATTGTATTACGTCTTTATCACAAATCCCGGTCAGGCTCCGATATTTTTGCGGTTTGTCAAATTATAAGCCGGTTTTGTTTTCAGATTGATCAGCCCAAATAATTTCTTCCATAATTTCTCACCTTTAGTCTTTAAAATTTGCAGTCATGAAAACAAATGGATTGGTAAAATTTGTTTTTCCGGGTTCTTTTTAGAAGTTAAATGTTACTTTTGAAATCGAAGAAATCCGGATTCGAAAAAAATGTAGTTCTTTTATTAAATCCATTCAATGAAGTTACCCAGCCAAAAAGCCGGTTCAAGAATTATCCTGCTATTTCACATCCTTGTAATGATTTTATACCATGTTTTTGGTTACATCGGGCATTACGGTTACGACGATATGCACTATGCCCGCCTTGCCTGGGACCTATTGCATGGGTCTTTGGATTACAATGACCACTTTGTCTTCAGGACACCATTAATTGTATTTACAGCGATTTCCTATTTCCTTTTCGGGATTTCCGATTTTTCATCAGCATTACCAACACTTATTATAACATCAGGGATTCTGCTCGTTGTTTATCAGATCCTAAAGGATGAAGGCTATCTTACTTTGATCATCGGGCTGTCGCTTACCCTTTTCTCGAACTGGCTCATACATTATTCCGGTAAAATAATGCTCGATAATTACCTTGCCTTTGCCATAATTCTTGCAATTTATATCCTTTACCGTTACAGGTATAAGAGCGACAAAGTCCGGCCGGGTTTATTTGCATTGCTTTTCGCCGGTGTATTACTGTTTGGGTTCACAGCCAAGGAAACCATTGTGCTTATAATCCCATTTCTTCTATTTGTTTTTCTCAGCGACCTGGCGCAAAAAAACTCTATGAAATTCTGGGGATATGTTCTTGTTTACGGGTTTTTAATCCTTGCCCTGTATTTTATTTTTATCCGCATTTTGACAGGGAGCTTTACAAAACGGTTCGAAGCTATAAGCGGCAACAGTTATCTGAACCTTTGCAGTTATGACATGCAATCGAACCTGATTCTCTTAAAACGGATTGCGTATGAGTTCTTTAATCTTACTGTTTACCAGGGATTATTTACGGCTTTTATTTTTATCATCCCGGTTCTGTTCCGCGACAGGATTAAGCGATTTCTGATTATGAAAACCCCATACTATTTCTTTGTTTCAGCAACCGTAATTTTAATTCTTTCCTCAAATTTTATGTCCATATCATTTACCCACTATATTCCCCTTTGTCTCGATCCACGCCATTATTTGTTCCTGGTTCCTGTAGCTGCCATTCCAGCTTCGCAACTGATAGCCGGATTTATTCACGATAAATCCAATGCCTGGGGTTTTATCATAAGTTCGGCGCTTACAGCAGCTTGGTCGTGGTTTTTACCAGGGAATTCCTTCTGGACAATTTACCTGCCTGTCGCTGTAATCCTGTTCTTGTTTTTCATTGTTAAAAATGGGATTCAAAAAAAGAATTGGTTTGTGGGTTTTCTGGTCATGGTTTTTATGGCAGAACCTTTTGCGATGGTGATCTATGCTCAGAAAATCAGGTATCATAAGCAAAAAGAAGTAATCTTTGATCATTTGCTTTCACTCGGGGATAAATATTATGTGATCACAGATGAGGCTCAAAGTCGCATTTGCAATTATTATTGCAGGTTCGACGAAAGCAAATTCAAATTCCTGAAATATAACCACTTCAGTTTCGACACACTGACCGACCGGAAAATCATTTTCCTGAATAACTGGTACACGTTGTATTTATCGGGTCTCACTTACCATGAGCTTCCTTACTATGCAAGACAAAGCAGCGATTTCAGCCACTTGATTTTTAAGGATGACGAACTGGAAATCAGCATTTCGGAAGTGAGGGATTTAGCTGCACTTGTTAATTCAGAAAAAAATGTTTACTCAACTTGCATTGATTTCGAAAACGATGTTCCGAACTGGTATATCCGTGAAAATTCAGTCACCGACAGCACTTGCTACCGTGGTTCAAAGTGCAATAAAGTTGTTGAATATTCAGCTACTTTCTGGTATCCGGTAGATTCACTGGTTTTTGATCCCGGCGATAAAATCCTGATCCGAAGCAGCTTTTATGGCAATTTTGATGACAAGACAGGCTCCAGGTTGGTTATTACGCTTGATGAAGGCAGCAATTCTTATTTGTGGGAAGGTCTCGAAGTCAATAAGTTTTTAAAAGCTTACTCCAATTGGTGGCAGATAAATTATGAATACGAACTTCCGGCAGAGAAGATCAGGAAAGGATCTGTGCTCAGGATCTATTTGTGGAATACTGATAAAAAGGTTGCATTTCTGGATGATTTTACTGTGGAAATCAGAAGGATCACACATTGATTTTTCACCGGATGCAGTAGTCCTGGAATAATTTTTCAAGGTGGGGAAACTTCCTCGTCAGCTCAGCCTTTTTCCCAAGTTCAAAATCATCAAAGTCAAAGCCGGGGGCAACGGTACATCCGACCAGTGAAAATGATGCGACAGCGTTTACCTTCGCCATAAACCAGCTTCCTCTTGGGATAGTCAGCTGAAGAACGTCGCCTTCTTCAGTAGGATTACCGAGTCTTTGTTCCAGCAATTGCCCGTGTACATTTATAGAAATTATACTTAGTGCTGAGCCGGAATAAAAATGCCAAATCTCATCCGATTTGATCCGGTGAAAAGCGGAGAATTCGTTCGATTCAAGGAGAAAATAGATAGAAGATGAGAAATTTCTGAACCCGCTGTAACGATCCGGCAGATTTTTTTTATGGATGATTTCGTCCGATCTGTAAATTTCCCGGAAATAACCTCCTTCGGGATGAGGGCTTAACCGGAGCCTGTCAATCCAGAATTGTGCAGTATCAGCCATTTTTCAACAGATTATTTTCAATCAGGATTTTTTCCATCTGGTTCTGTAGCTCCCTTGCTTTATCCTGTGATTGTTTTGCAAAATCAGGTTTGGCCGAAGCAAAAATTATTTCCCTCGATGAATTGACTATTAAACCGCAATGCCGGTTGATTCCGTTTGCTGCAACTTCCCGAAGACTTCCGCCCTGCGCCCCGACTCCGGGTATCAGCAGAAAATGATCGGGAATCAGTTTCCTCACGTCTTTCAGCATGGCAGCTTGTGTAGCGCCGACAACATACATCATATTCTCCTGCGATCCCCATTGAGATGAAACGGCGATAACATCCTCAAAAAACCTTCGGGAGGTATTAATGTTTGATGAAAACTGAAAATCGAAAGCGCCTTTGTTTGACGTAAGAGCCAATAGAATAACCCATTTCCCAGGATGTCCAAAGAACGGATTTACCGAATCGCTGCCCATATACGGAGCTACCGTCACAGCATCGAAGTTAAGCACTTCAAAGAATGCTTTAGCATACATCTTCGAAGTATTACCGATGTCTCCCCGCTTCGCGTCGGCAATCGTTAAAACATTAAAATTTTTCAGGTATCCGATAGTTTTTTCAAGGCTTTGCCATCCAGCCGTTCCCCTGCATTCATAAAAAGCCAGGTTGGGTTTGTAGGCTATAGCAAAGGAGTGGGTATGGTCTATAATCTGCCGGTTAAACTCAAAAACCGGATCGTCATACATTTTCAGTTCCTCAGGAATTTTTTCCATGTCCGAATCGAGTCCGATACACAGGAAGGATTTCTTCTTTTGGATCAGCCTGAAGAGTTCATTTTTTGTCACTTTACAATATTAAAATAAAGGTTTGAAACTATCTTTGATTGTACAACTGGAAGTTTAACGAACCATTCCGTTCTTCGATCTTTCCATCTTTCCAATAATCCTGCCTTCCCTTATACCACTATTCCATTATTTCCCCTATTCCTCTATTTCCCGGTACCCCTGTTCCTCTCTTCCCCTCTCAATACTGGCTCACACTCTCCTTCAAACGCTCTGCATTTTCAGCGAGCTGAAGCTGGTCTATCAGTTCCTGGATGTTTCCGTCAATAATGGACTGCAGATTATACAATGTCAAATTGATTCTGTGATCGGTAACCCTTCCCTGAGGCCAGTTGTATGTCCTGATTTTGGCAGAACGGTCGCCTGTTGAAACCATCGTCTTGCGTTTTGAGGCAATATCATCAAGATATTTCTGGTATTCCATTTCATAGATACGGGTTCGCAGTACTGATAAAGCTTTTTCGTAATTTTTGATCTGCGATTTCTGATCCTGGCAGGTGGCAACGATTCCGGTTGGAACGTGAGTTAACCTTACAGCTGAATAAGTCGTATTTACCGATTGTCCTCCGGGTCCTGATGAACAAAACAAATCTTTTCTGATGTCATTGGGCTGGATCACAACATCGAATTCATCGGCCTCGGGCAGAACCACAACGGAAGCTGCCGATGTGTGAACCCTTCCCTGGGTTTCGGTTTTGGGAACACGCTGAACCCTGTGAACCCCGGATTCATATTTCATCAGGCCGTAAACACCGTCACCCTTTACTTCCATGATTATTTCCTTGAATCCGCCAACGGTACCTTCAGTCAAATCCACAAGCTCTATTTTCCAGTTTTTGGTTTCACAATATTTAAGGTACATCCGGTAAAGATCTCCTGCAAAAATGCTCGCTTCATCACCACCGGTCCCGGCTCTTATCTCCACGATGGCATTTTTGTCGTCCTGGGGGTCAGCCGGAATCAGCATCAGCCGGATTTCTTCCTCAAGAGTATCTTTGCGGTTGGTGAGCTCGCTTAATTCCAGTTTGGCCATTTCCCTGAATTCTTCATCCTTTTCAGTTTTCAGTAATTCTTTGGTGGAAATAATGTTGTCGGTTACATTTTTATATTCCTTGTAAGCTTTCACAATGCGCTGCAACTCCTTATAATCCTTGTTCAAACGGATATATTTCTTCATATCTGCAACGATCGAAGGATTATTCATTTCATCTTCTATCTCCTTGTAGCGCTTATATATTGCTTCTAATTTATCTAACATCCCGGATTAATTAAAACGCTCAAAATTACAACATTTTGTTGTTAACAAAACCGCATTAAATTCGTTAAAAGCAGCAATTCTACTTACAAATTTATTTTTACATTTGACGAAAATTATGGTTTTCGGCGGTGTTGTTTTCGTTTCGAACCCCTATAAATTGACATCCGGTCTATGAGAAAATGCTTGATAATCGCTGGTATTTTTGTTTTATTATTCAGCCACTTTGCTGATTCACAGATTACCTCAAAAGGAATACCCTGGAGTTTTGAAGATAAGTCCTTCACGGGCGACAATCCTTTAATTACGGTTGCTGCTCCTGATATCAGTACTCTTGAAATTGAAGATTTAATCAACGACAGCTTAAATCTCCCTCACCGGTTCATGGAAATTATCCCTGTTGATATCGATTTGCTTGCCGGGGGCAGCATTTCGGTCCACAAGGAGGGTGGCCGCATTTACCGCTTGAAAATTCAATCACAGGGCGCTTTGGCAATCAGTCTCTACTTTGACAGATTCTATTTGGCCTGCGGAACAAAACTTTTTCTTTATGATGAATCCCGCCGGCAGCTTAAGGGCGCTTTTACTGAAAATAATAATGATTCCGGTGGATTATTTGCTACAGAACTGATACATGGAAATACTGTTATTCTTGAATTGGATGCGGATGAGGGAACCGAAGAAAACACGGTAATCAGCATTTCCGGATTCGGGTACGCTTACAGGGAAATTCCTGAATACCGGGATAACAAAGGGTTTGGCGGCTCGGATTTCTGCGAGATTAATGTGAAATGTGCACCCGAAGGCAATAACTGGCAAACAGTAAAGTCTGGCGTGGTCAGGATACAGGTAAAGGTTTCGGGATCGGCATACTGGTGTTCCGGCTCGCTGCTGAATAATGTCAGAAACGATAAAACGCCCTATATACTTACGGCGGATCATTGTGCTTTTCAGTTAGGCCACTATTCCAGTAATTCCGATTTAATGCAATGGCTCTTTTATTTTAACTATGAGTCGGCTACATGCGAGGATCCCGATACCGAGCCCGAATTATTATCAATGTTGGGTGCAACTAAAATTGCCAATGGCGGTGATCATGGTAACACCGGCTCGGATTTTTACCTTGTACTGTTAAACCAAAATGTGCCTCAGAGTTATCAGCCTTACTTTATTGGCTGGTCGGCAATAAATGAGGCAAGTCAGAATGGAGTAACCATTCATCATCCTGAGGGCGACATAAAAAAAATATCTACTTATAATCAGCTTCTCGAAACAACAAACTGGTTTAACAACACCGTTCAGTCGCACTGGAAAGTCTTTTGGACCGAAACGGATAACGGATGGGGCGTTACCGAAGGAGGTTCTTCAGGATCACCGCTATTTAATTCAGCAGGAAGAATTATCGGAACATTAACTGGCGGTTATTCAGCTTGTGAATCGGCAGGTGTCGTTGGGCCGGATAAGCCTGATTACTACGGGAAGTTTTCATATCACTGGGAGTCGAACGGCAGCGCTGATACTGTTCAGCTCAAACCGTGGCTCGATCCGGATAATACAGGCATTGCCTTTATTGATGGTCTCCAGGTCGGGTTACCGGAAAACCTGTCGGGAAATTCATGCGATATTTTTCTGTATCCGAATCCGGCAGAAGATGTTATCAATTTGAATTTTATTAACTTTGAACCTTCTAAAATTGAGATAGAATTCATGGATATAACAGGCAGAACAGTCGAGAGGAAGTTGTTGGATTATCCTCCGGTACAAGTACATTTCGATTTGCGAAGTTATTCTCCAGGTATTTACATGATCAGGTTGAATTATAATGATGACCGGATTTTAAAAAGATTCATTAAAAGATAAAAAAGCGGATGAAATCAAACCCTGTAATTTTAACTGTTTCAAGAAAATATTCAAAACTTTTAAAATAGAAAAAAATGCCAAGACCTGAAAAAATATTTGTGGTTGAGGACGACATTCTTTACCTGAACCTGATAAACAAGGAACTTGAAAAAATGGGATATGCCAATGTTAAATCCTATACCACGGGCAAAGAAGCCATGCATAACCTGAATATGCGACCGGACATAGCCTTGCTTGATTATTTCCTTGAAAAGGATTTTACAGGAATGGACATTTTAAAAAAGCTGAAGCAGCGCTATCCCGATACACAGGTGATTTTTTTAACAGCATCTGATGATGTAAATATAGCGGTTGATACAATGCGAAACGGAGCGTATGATTATATTGTGAAGGGAGATACCGCATTCATTCGCATCCGCCATCTTCTGAAAAAAATTTCAGAGGAAAACGACCGAAAAGCTAAGAGCAGATCTATTATACGCTTTCAAATCATCGTTATATTTGCCATAATCCTGATTTCACTTCTTGGAATACTGTACTTCCATTATTTCATCAACTAACCTGAATAATTCACAAATTTTTTTAAATAGAGGCTGTCTCATAAGTTAGCAATGGTTCACGCAAAGCCTGCTGAGATATGTTGCGAAAAACGCGAAAGAATTCATTTAAAGCTGTTTAATCTTTGTGTATTTTGCGTAAAACTTAGCGATTTTCGCGGGAAACCAACTTTTGAGACAACCTCATGTTGGTCGCAGGATTCCTTAACCCCAGACTTAAGTCTGGGGTTGTATGAAAACCTAATGTCGGCGGGCTTTAGCCCTGATATGTAAATAAAACAGGCTAAAATTGTTTTGAAAATTTTTTGTTTTTTATTTTATAAATAATATTTTTGCACACCCAAAAATTAAAGTAAATATAATGAAAAAAGATATTCATCCGAAGGATTACAGATTTGTGGTTTTCAAAGATATGTCGAACGATTATACCTTTATTACAAAATCAACTGCAAAGTCAAAAGAAAAAATTGTGTGGGAAGATGGCCAGGAATATCCACTGATCAAGCTGGAGATTTCGCACACTTCACATCCGTTCTTTACCGGAAAAATGAAACTTGTGGATACAGCCGGACGCGTAGATAAGTTCAAGAACAGATATCAGAAGCATCTCGACAAAAAGTCGGGTCATCAATCATAAAATGAATTGAACAGCATTAATAAGCCCTTATTGCCTGATAAGGGCTTTTTTTGTTTCATATATTTGAATTGTGATTTTATTTAAATTTGTCGGTGGTATATTAGTGAAAAGTATGATAAAATAATTTTTCCAGACCGAATTTATGAACTACATCATGTTTGATGATCAGGGAAGGAATAATTTACTTCCGCTGACATTTATGAGACCCATTGCTGATATCCGGATCGGCATTTTAACCATTCGTGAAAAATGGGAAACCTATCTGAAGGCTAAGACATCATCGCTAACAGAAACTTACCTGAGTTCAAAGTTTCCGATAATCAAGAATGATTCGAATATACTGATAAATGGTTCAGTATGTCCTGACAACCTGCTGGTAAACGAAATAAAAAAATTGAAACGGAATCAAGCCCTTGTAACCAGGGAAACCATTATTGCACTTCATTTAGGAGCCGATGATCTGGATGATTCCGGTGAAATGGATATTTCGGGGATTGAAGAGATCGAACTAGACCATGATCCCTTGAAAATAGGAGAAACATGGGAAATATTCAGTAAAAACGGAGAGGCGCTGGTTAACGATTTTAAGCTTCTGACAAAAAAACGGCAAAGTGAAAAACCGAGTTCCACAAACCGGTTAATCAATGAAGAAAATATTTTTATCGAAAAAGGGGCTAAAGTCGAGTATGCAATATTAAATGCATCCGCAGGTCCTATTTATATTGGAAAAGATGCTGAAATTATGGAAGGTTCTGCCATTCGGGGCCCTTTTGCCTTGTGCGAGCATGCAGTGGTGAAGATGTCGGCAAAGATTTATGGTCCAACTACAATTGGCCCGTATTCAAAAGTAGGTGGAGAGATTAATAATTCAGTAGTTTTTGGTTACAGCAATAAAGCTCATGACGGTTTCCTCGGACACTCTGTAATAGCAGAATGGTGCAATCTGGGCGCTGATACAAATAACTCCAATCTTAAAAATTCGTACGATACGGTTAAGTTGTGGAATTATCCGCAAAAGACATTTATTGATACAGGACTGCAATTTTGCGGCCTCATCATGGGCGATCACTCCAAAACCGGAATCAATACCATGTTCAACACAGGGACTGTTGTGGGTGTTAATGTCAATGTTTTCGGATCCGGTTATCAAAGACAGTTCATCCCTTCTTTCTCCTGGGGCGGCGCACAAGGGTTTAAAATCTATGATATTAAAAAAGCAACTCATGTTGCTGAAGAAGTTTATGCTCGAAGAAACAAGGTCTTTGATGACACAGACAAGGAGATTCTTGTTAACTTATTTTATCTGACCGCAGTCAACCGGAATCTGTAATCTGATTGGCATATTTATTGACACAAAGTTACCCGCATTTTTAGTTCAGATTTTCACATTTTGTAGTTTGATTTGAAATAATTAATAATTTCGAATTTTCTCAGAATGTGTGAATTTTTGTAAACAATTCTCTTGACTTGATGAAATCACGCGAAAATAATTTATTCCTTATTTCGGAAATGCTCGACACGGATACCGAGTTTATTCCCCTTCTGTCATCAGAAGATGAAGAGTTGATGAAAGCTGAAAAAATTCCGGAGGTGCTTTCCATTCTGCCCCTTCGGAATACTGTATTGTTTCCGGGAGTGGTGATACCCATTACAGTTGGCAGGGACAAATCCATTAAACTTGTAAAGGAAGCCTACAAAGAAAAACGGTTGATCGGCGTGGTGGCTCAGATCAATGCTGAAATTGAGGAGCCGGAACCTTCAGATTTGAATTTTATCGGGACGGTAGCGAACATCATAAAAATTCTTCAAATGCCTGATGGTAATACAACCGTGATCATCCAGGGTAAAAAAAGATTTCAACTGGTAGAGATGATGCAGTCCGAACCTTACTTTAAGGCCAGGGTGGCAGAATATGACAAAGCTGAGAATCTTATAAAAACCAGGGAATTCAAGGCTCTTATTTCATCCCTTAAAGATTTATCCATTCAGATTATACGGCAATCGCCGAATATTCCTTCCGATGCGGCTTTTGCAATTAAAAATATCGAAAGTCCGGTTTTCCTGGTAAATTTCGTTTCCTCAAACCTGAATGCCGATATCGCTGAAAAGCAAAAACTTCTCGAAATTTCCGACTTCCATGAGCGGGCACAAAAGGTACTTTTCGCACTTACTAAAGAGTTGCAAATGCTCGAATTGAAAAACCAGATTCAAAATAAAGTGAAGGTGGATCTGGATAAACAGCAAAGAGATTATTTCCTGCATCAGCAATTAAAAACCATTCAGGAGGAACTCGGTGATGCTCCGGGAACTCAGGATATCAACGAACTCAAGGAAAAAGCGCTAAAGAAAAAATGGCCGAAGGATATCCAGGAAACTTTTGAGAAGGAACTGGGGAAATTACAACGAATGAATACGCAGGCTGCCGATTATTCGGTTCAACTCAATTATCTTGAGTTCTTTGTCGAACTGCCCTGGAACGAGTTTACTAAAGATAATTTCAATTTAAAGCGTGCCAAAGGCATACTCGATGACGATCATTACGGTTTGGAAAAGGTTAAGGAAAGGATCATAGAGCACCTTGCCGTCATCAAACTTAAAAACGATCTGAAAGCTCCGATTCTTTGCCTGCTTGGACCTCCCGGAGTCGGTAAAACATCTCTGGGCAAATCCATTGCCCGCGCCCTGGATAGGAAATATGTCAGAATGTCGCTGGGTGGTGTTAGGGACGAAGCCGAATTGAGAGGTCACCGTAAGACATATATTGGTGCTTTACCCGGCAGAATTATTCAAAACCTCAAAAAAGTAAAATCATCCAATCCGGTTTTTGTTCTCGATGAAGTTGATAAAATCCTTGGAGCCAACGTAAGCGGAGACCCGCAGGCTGCTCTGCTCGAAATTCTCGACCCGGAGCAAAACAGCACTTTTCACGATAATTACCTCGAGGTGGAATTTGATTTGTCGAAAGTTATGTTTATCGCAACGGCCAATACACTCAGTACGGTTCACCCTGCTTTGATAGACCGTATGGAAATCATTGATATCAGCGGTTACCTGCTTGAGGAAAAGGTTGAGATAGCGAGAAGACACCTCATACCAAAACAGATGAAGGAACATGGCGTAAATAAAAATCAGCTGTTATTCGTCAACGGAATTATCGAGCAAATCATCGAGGATTATACGCGGGAGGCAGGAGTAAGAACCCTCGAGAAAAATATTGCCACGATCATCCGCAAGAAGGTCATCAACATCGTCGAAAATGAAGAATATGAACGGAAATTATCGAAATCCGATTTGTTAAAAGTTTTGGGACCGGCCAGGTTTCAGAAAGAGAAAGGTTTATCCAATCATGTTGCGGGGGTTGTTACCGGACTTGCCTGGACAGCCGTAGGCGGAGAAATCCTTTTTGTTGAAGCCAGTCTCAGTAAAGGTAAAGGTAACCTTACACTAACCGGAAATCTCGGTGATGTGATGAAGGAATCGGCAACCATTGCTCTTGAATATCTTAAATCCCACGCTGGAATGCTGGGAATTGATCCGGATGTTTTTCAGAAATGGAATGTGCACATTCATGTCCCCGAAGGCGCCACGCCAAAAGATGGCCCTTCGGCCGGAATAACCATGTTTACGGCTCTGGCATCGGCATTTACTCAGCGAAAAGTGAGAGCCAAAGTTGCCATGACGGGCGAAATTACCTTAAGAGGAAAAGTATTGCCGGTTGGGGGTATAAAGGAAAAAATGCTTGCTGCGAGAAGGGCGAAAATAACAGATATCGTCGTATCGTTTGAGAACCAAAAAGATATTCTCGACATCAAGGAAAAATACCGCGAGGGTTTGAATTTTCACTACGTTGACCAGATGATCGAGGTGGTTGAATATGCCTTGCTGAACGAAAAGGTGAAAAATCCGGTAAACATTACTGCACAGTGAAGGATTTTAAAGGATCATTACCAATAATTGTCAAAAAAAAAAATTAAGCAGTCTTAAAAAATGTATCAGCAGCCCTGTAAGCGGGATTCTGTCTGGTTCTATCATTTCTCTGGTCCAGCCATCACTGTCTGGATCTAACGACCAACCCCCCAGGATCGGGCGGGCAGCCCTCAGGCCCTGGTATATTTGGCCTTTCAACCCGTAAGGTTTACCCTCCCGGTATGTCGCCATACCGCGACGTGAGCTCTTACCTCACATTTTCACCTTTACCCGCCGAAGCTTCAGCGAAGGTAGTCTTACCCATCTTCACAAAACACTCCGGCGCCGGCAGTTATTTTCTGTGGCACTTGCTGTTTCCGGTTTTCACCGGAACCTTCCCGTTAGGAAGTACGGCGCCCTGTGTTGTCCCGACTTTCCTCCTCCCGCAATAAAGCGGAAAGCGATAGAACAGGCTGCTGATACATTCCGGCAAAGTTATCAAATATTAGTTATTTTTGTCCAAAACCCTCTCAATGATGAAAAGGCTTGTATTGTTCCTGATATTCGTTTTGTTAATGAGCGCTTGTGTTCTCAAAGAAAATGCTGATTTGATTATCCATAATGGCCTGGTGTATTCTGTGAATGAAAATTCTGAAATATTCACAGCATTTGCCGTTAAGAATGGAAGGATAATTGCGATCGGTTCGGATGCTGAAATCCTCGGAAATTTTAAATCCTACAATGTTGTGAACGCGGGTGGCAATCCTGTTTATCCGGGATTTATTGATGCGCACTGTCATTTTTACGGTTATGCAATTGACCAAATAAAATCGGCAGATCTTACAGGGTCAAAGTCATTTGATGAAATAATCGAAAGAGTGAAAAAACACGAAAAAGATTATCCTTCGGAATGGATACTGGGCAGAGGCTGGGATCAAAATGACTGGGATGTTATGGAATTTCCTTCAAAGGAAATGCTCGATACCGGATTTCCCGATAAACCTGTTTGCCTTACCCGTATAGATGGACATGCGGCGATTCTGAATTCAGAAGCGCTGAAGAGAGCAGGAATCACGGGTCCCC
>Ga0194127_10006649_pt1 | contig 13043 bp, 14 predicted proteins | sample TA2KigC100mmetaG_FD_148624 | JGI IMG/M metagenome (GOLD analysis project Ga0194127, IMG submission 148624) | Freshwater microbial communities from Lake Tanganyika, Tanzania - TA2015036 Kigoma Deep Cast 100m | ecosystem: Environmental > Aquatic > Freshwater > Lake | place: Tanzania: Lake...
ATGCCATCTTCTGGGCCGGTGAGTCCTACCGCAGCGGCAACCAGCTCGAGTTTGCCTACCGCCGCTACAAGCGCGCCACTTGGGATTATCCCGAGAGCGATGCGGCGAAGTTCGCGCGTGGCAAATTGGTGCTGCCCGAAATGGTCAACATTGCCGACCGGGACGTGCAGCAATGAGCAACCCACACGAGGGTGTGACCGCTGGGTCGCCCCCGCTCGCATGAAATTATTCACGACCCTCTCCTTTCCTCATGCAAACTAATCCTGATCAGGTTCGCGTTCCCGTGCCACTCAAAGTGCTTTGGAAATGGACCGGTGTGTCCACCGCTCTGCACGTGCTTGGCATCGGTGCGCTCTGCGGCCTTAGCTACATGAACCACCAAAAGGCCGAGGCCGCCCGGCAGGCCAAGGCTGCCGCCGAAGATGCCGCGTTAAAGAAGAAAGAGGCCGAGGATGCCGCAAAGGCCGCCACCAATGCGCCGCCTGTGGGCGTGACCAATGCTCCCGCCGCGCCCCCCTCCGGTCCGCTCACCGCTGTGCCCACGCCCGCCACCACCAACCGCCAAGCCGAGGCGGAGAAAGCCTTGGGCATCGACAAGATCGCCAAACCCGGCGACCTGCCCAAGAGCCCGTTCTCCTCCAAGAACGACGATTTGTTAAAGGATTTGAAGTGAACGCTCAACGTCCAACGCTCAACATTCAACGTTCAGGGACTGGGGTTCTTGCGGTTCGGTATTGTTGGAAGTTGGAAGTTCAACGTTGAGCGTTGGACGTTTCCCCTTCGATGCCCCCCGTTGCGCCCCAACCTGCCTCCCGCGTCTGGAATCCCTTCCGGCGCGATGCGGCGTATTGGCAGGGCAAGCATGGCCGGCTGCGGCGTTTCATTACTTGGTCGTTCCTTGGCCACGCCAGTGTGTTGGTGATGATTGTCCTGATGCCGCTCATTCCTGGCTGCAAAAAGACCTACGATCTCGTCAAGGGCTCCGGTAAGCCCAAGGCCATGATCAAGCAGATGAAGGTCGAGGTGAAAAAGGTGCAGCGCAAGCGGGTGCTGGTGAACCCGAACAGCCCCGTCGTCTTCGAGGTGCCGCCGCTGGAATTGACCCCGCTCAACCTCAAGGAGGTCACCGCCAACGAATATAAGATCGGGCAGGGCGAAGGGGCCGGCCCCGCCGGTTACGCCGCTGGCCGCGAGGGCGCGCGTTTTATCTTCGTCCGTGTCCGTTACGACGGCGGCAACTGGGATTTCAACCTTCGCAACGGCGCCGATGAGAACATGACCAAGGAATTTGGCCGCCGTGCCAAGATGCCCGTCTCCACCATCCCGCAGGATGTCACGCTGGCGGAGTTGGGCCGCTACGTGAAGGGCCGCGCGCCGCCGGTGGTGTTCATGGTGGGCAGCTATCCCTTCCGGTTCGAGCAGCGGGAAATCAAGGCGGTCCGCAGTTACCTGCTGGACAACCGCGGCATGATTTTCGCCGACAACGGCGGCAACCAATTCCACAGCGTTTTCCTCCGGTTGATGCAGTCCGTCCTGCCCGAGGTAGTCGCTGTCGAGATTCCGGATGACGACCCCATCTTCCAAGCACCGTATCCGCTTAATGGCGCGCCGCCGCTTTGGGCGCATAGCGGCACCCGTGCCTTAGGCTGGAAAAAGGATGGACGGTGGGTCGCCTTCTACCATCAAGGATCGATCTCTGATGCCTGGAAGGACACTCACGGCGGGACCAGTGCAGAATCCGCCGAGCAGGCCTACCAACTAGGCGTGAACATCCTCGCGCAGGCGATGGCTGGCTATAGCGAATGGAAGATGATGCTCGACGGGAAAGGGCCGAAGAAATGAGCCGGAACTGTTTCGTCGAACCGTTGGGTAATATGCCCCGGAAATTTGATTTCACGGATTTTGTCTTGGATGCGTCAATGAACTGTTAACCAAAAGGAAACCTATGTTGTGGGAATGGATAGTTGCGGGTGGGATGACGATGGCCACGCTCATCTTTCTCTCGATCGTAAGCATCGGCGTGGTGCTGGAGCGCCTGGCCTTCTTTAAGCAAATCCGCTTGGCCACAGCGGCGTTGCGGACGGACATCGCCACTGCCTTGGAGAAAAAGCAGCACGATCTGGTGCTCGAACGCTGCCGCCAAAGCGAGTCGCCGCTGGCCGCGATGATCTTGGCTGAGGCCGCCTCGGGCCGTGATGCCGAGAGTGCCGATGCCGAACGAGTTATGGCGCTCACGCTGCGCGGCGAATTGTCGCGACTGAAGCAATACTTGCCGATGTTAGCCACTATCGCTTCCATCGCGCCGTTCGTTGGCCTATTCGGAACTTGTAAGGGCATCATCGCCGCCTTCTCTGACATTGCCACGCAGGGCATGGGCGGTCCCAGCGTCATCGCCGCCGGAATCTCCGAGGCGCTGGTCGCCACGGCCACGGGTTTGCTCGTCGCCATACCGGCGCTGATGTTTTACAACTATTTTAGCAAGGCTATCTCGAATATGGCGTTGGAGCTGGAATCGCAGGCCTTCCAGGCGTACCGCGATCTTCGGCAGCAACTTCCATCCGCACAGAAGTAATTGTAATCTTGCCCCTGAAACTTATGGCAATGGATGTTCAAGACGACTCGGATGAGCCGATTGCGGCCATCAACTTCATCCCGATGATTGATATCAGCCTGGTGCTGCTCATCATCTTCATGGTCGCCACCACGTTTGTGAACGTGACCGGCATCGACCTCAAGTTGCCCAAGGCCGCCACCAGCAAGAACGCCGAGAACAAGAGCGTCACCGTCCAGCTGAACATGCAGAAGGACGTCTTCCTCAACGGCGAAAAATCCAACTGGGACCAACTCAAGGCTGGGATTACCGCCAAACTGGTCGGCACCAAGGATCGCGCCGTGGTCATCAACATTGATCGCGGCGTGGAATACGGCGCGGCGGTCAAGCTCATGGACATCGTGAACCAGTGCGATGCGGCCATTGTACTCGCCACGGAAGTGGACAAATGAAAATTCCATATTCCAAATTCCCAGCGCCAAAGAAGCTCCAACTTCCAAGCTCCAAATCCGAGCCGTCTCGCCCGACTCGTTTGGGATTTGGCGCTTGGAACTTCTTTGGGATTTGGAGCCTGGGATTTGGAGCTTTCGCCGCCCTGCTGCTGACCGTCGGTTCCTCCCACGCCAAGCTCGCCGCCGATCGCTGGGTCCGTCTCACGGAGGAGGAACGACACCAACTTACGCGCGCGGAACGTTACGCCGAGCAGAGCAACTGGAAGTCCGCCCGTTCGGAATACGAGCTCTTCCTCCAGCTTCACACCAAGTCCGAGGTCGCCTCCTATGCCCAGCTCATGTTCGCGGAATGCACCCGCCGACTCGGACAAGTGAACACCGCCATCGGCGAGTTCCGCAACGTGATTGACTATTTTCCCGACGCCGTGGACGCCGGCAGCGCGCAATACTCCATCGGCGTCTGCCAGACGCAGACCGGTGACGCTGAAGAGGCTTTGAAATCCTTCGAGAAGGTCATCGCCAAGTGGCCCACCAATGACTTCGGCGCGCTGGCCCGCAGCGAGGCCTGCCGAATTTACTGGCGCCTTGAGAAAACCGATAAGTGGCTTCCCCACATCGAGTATTTGGCCACCGGCAGCTACCAGGATCCCGGCAACAACCTCCGCAGCGGCGCGCAGCATCGGGTGCTCATGCACCGGCTCGTTGAGAACAAAATTGCCAGCGGCTTTGAACTCATCCAATCCGCCCGCAAGAAGGATTACCTGCTCACCTTCGCCCAATGGACTGCTGACGCGCTCCAAGGAAACCACATTCCCAGTTACTACGGCGAGAAGGGCCGGAAGCTCCGCACCACCATCGCCACCAACGCCGTTCTCTTCATCGAAAAGCAGGCCACGGCGGACGCGGATGAGAAGAAAGCCATCGAGCACTGGTGCGCCCGAATCTTTGCCTATGCAGGCGATGTGCCTCGCGCCACGGAGCGCTTTGCCGCCCTCTCCAGAAAGCACCCGGACAACGAAACCTTTCGGGGCGAATACGCCGCCTACCTGCGGGCCAGCGGCAAACGCGGGGAAGCCCGCCTCGTTTACCGTGAACTAAAGAACCAATACGTGGCTGACACCGAGATCGCCGAAACGTATGGCGAGGAAAATAATTGGAAGAGCACCATCGAGGCTTATCAGGCGATGCTGAACAAGCACCCGCAACATGCGGATGCGATTCAATGGCGGCTGGGCGAGGTCTTCAACCGGACCGGTCAATACAAGGAAGCCATCGCCTGCTACAACCAAGCGAACCGCGAGCCCCAATCCCTCTTTCGCATTGCTGAATGCCAAGGCTCCCTCAAACAGCATGATGTCGCGATCCAGACCCTGGTGGGCGTGCTGAACTTCTTCAAGAGCTCCGCCGCTGAGGCCCAATACAAGATCGCCGGCCACTACGCGGCGAAGGGCGACAAGGAGGCTGCCATCCGCACTCTCAAGACGGTCTGTAAGGTTTACCTCAATACCTCGTGGGCCGGCCAGGCACACCAGGATCTCTCCCTTAAATATGGCGTTGATGTCACCCTCGGCGGCGCGGCCAAGAAGGAAGAAAAGTAATCGGCTGGCGTTTACTGCAGTTTTTTTTAGTCTAGGCGGCCGGCGGCAGACACACCCGAGGCTGGGAATTAAGTAGTCGTATTAAGATTGAAAACTGAATCCAAACTTTTACAGCAGCGTAGGTGCGCGGCGTTCATGGTGCTGATTCATACGCTCCGCCGGCACCCGCGCACCACGCTGCGTGGCAGTTTGCACAGGTTCGTCGGAGCGTGGTTGGGACTCGTTATTACCTTTGCAGTGGGCTTAGGCGGGGCAGGGTGTTCACCACCGGCGGGAAAATCAGCCGCTCCGCAGTTAGCGCCCGTCGCCTCCGAGCCAGTGAAATTGGCCCCCGCTCCCCAGTCGGTTCCTGTGCCCGAACCTCAGCCGAAGCAGACGGCTGTTCCGCTGGCTTTTGGCCTTGCGAAGGGCGAGTTGTCGATGGACCTAGGCCAAGGTCTTACCATGGACTTTGTGCTCATCCGCTCGGGTCTGTTTATGCGCGGTGCTGAAAACGGCGCGACGACCGAGTATCCGGTGCATGAAGTAAAGCTCACCCAGCCCTTTTTTCTGGGCCGCTGCGAGGTGACACAGGCTCAGTGGCTGGCGCTCATGGGGGACAATCCCAGTTTGTATCAGGACCCTCGGCACCCGGTAGAGCGGGTCAGTTGGGAAAAGTGCCAGTTGTTTCTTGCCCGGCTTGGCACTCGGCAGACCAATTGGAATTTCACCCTGCCTACGGAGGCCCAGTGGGAGTTCGCCTGTCGGGCGGGCAGTTTGGAGCGCTTCACATTTGGCGCGGCAGAGGAGGAATTGGGCCAGCACGCGTGGTTCATTCTCAACTCAGGCAAGTCCACGCATCCGGTGGGAACGAAGAAGGCCAACGCATGGGGCTTGTATGACATGCATGGCAACGTGAGGGAGTGGTGCGCGGACTGGTTCGCCGCCTACGGCCAAGCCCCGCTGAAGGATCCGAAAGGCCCGGGTAAAGCAGTGGGCCGCGTGTTCCGCGGCGGCGGATGGAATGACCATCCTGCGCAATGCACCGCCAGCTCGCGCGATTTTCTCTATCCCGTGGGTTACGATGACGATCTCGGCTTCCGCGTGTTAGCCGTCCCTCGTTGAAGGTTACCAAAGCGTAAACGAACTGATAATCGTGGGAGGTATCGTTGCAATTTTGCCCTTGTTGTTGAAGAATCCTTCGTCACAGGAACGTAACAATAAGGACATACTACGGTCACAGTAGTGGTGCAAAACGGTCGCGTCGTTGAAACCAATATCGCAACCGCACTCACTGATGAATCCAGTCTTCCTGACTCAACTGCGCCGTAATTGCCGCCTGTTGCTCTGCGCCGGAAGCATCGCTGTGGCTGCCGCCGCTAGCGCGGATGACACACTGTTCCGCCTGTTAACCATTCTGCGCGAACGGGGCAATCTCACCGAGCAGGAGTATCAGAATCTAATCAAATCCAACGCCGCTGCCGGCTCCACTTCCACCAACACCATCACCGACCGGCTCTCGGCGGATGAGCGGATGATTCAGCGGCTGGAATCCGATTTGACGAAGCAGCGGCAGGCGTTCACGGAACTCAAGGGGCTTACGGACGGCACTTCCTCCGCGCTCATCAAGGGCGCGCTCAAGGACAAGTGGTATGAGCGCATCAGCCTGCGCGGCTACGTGCAGTTCCGCTTTAACCATGTGTTCACCAGGAACGGCCCAGAGCTCGACGTGCCGGCGGACCGCTCGGTGCGCGAGGTGGAGTCGTTTCTCATCCGGCGCGGTCGCATGATTTTCAGCGGCGACGTGACGGATCACCTCTTCCTTTATGCGCAGCCGGACTTCAATGCGTCGGTCGGCGGCACGGGCGATTTGGGCCTGCAGATGCGCGACCTGTATGGCGACATCGCGGTGGACAAGGACAAGGAGTTCCGCTTCCGCGTGGGCCAGAGCAAGGTGCCCTTCGGCTGGGTGAACCTGCAATCCAGCCAGAACCGCGGCCCGCTGGAACGGCCCGATGCCCTCAACAGCGCGGCAGAAGGTGAGCGCGATGTCGGCGTGTTCTTCATGTGGGCGCCCACGGAAGCGCGGCAGCGTTTCCGCGACCTCGTGCGGCTTGGGTTGAAGGGCTCCGGCGACTACGGCGTGTTGACGGTGGGCGCTTACTCGGGGCAGGGGCCGAACCGGTCGGATGCCAACGGCGAGCCGCACTGGCTGGCGCGCGCGGCGTATCCGTTCAAGTTGGATAACGGCCAATACTTCGAGTTGGGCCTGCAGGGCTATCACGGGCGGTTCGTGCCGACGACTTCGGCCATCGGCACGCCGGCCTTCACTCCGACAGCAGCGGCGGGCGGCGTGGTGGACCGGCGGGCGGGCGTGACGGCGGTGTGGTATCCGCAGCCGTTCGGCGTCGAAGCCGAATGGATGGTGGGCGAAGGCCCGGAGTTGAACCTCAACCAGCGCAATATCACCTCGGAGTTTCTCCACGGCGGCTATGTGCAGTTGAACTACCGCGCGGCCACGAGCTACGGCGTGTTCTTCCCGTTCACGCGGTGGAATTTCTACGACGGCGGCCGGAAGTTCGGCGGCAATGCCCCCGCCTCGAAGGTCAACGAGCTCGACCTCGGCCTCGAGTGGTCGCCGTGGCCCGAGGTGGAACTCACGTTGGTTTACTCGCGCACCTTCGAGCGCACGAACACCCGCACGTTCCCCTACAACAACACCGAGGACGCGAATCGCGTGGGCGTGCAGGTACAGGTCAATTTCTGAACCCAATAATTGCCACACGAAAGTCACATGAACGACCGCCGACCGTCACTTAACCTCAATAGACTGTTTCCCATGAAACGTATTTCATTACTCCTGCTGTCCCTCGTCACCGCCTGGCTGGCGGCTGCTTCAGCCCACGCCGGCAACGTCACCGTGAAAGGTTCCGACACGCTCGTCGTGCTCGCCCAGAAATGGGCCGAGGCTTACATGGCGAAAACCCCCGACACCAAAATCCAAGTCACCGGCGGCGGCACGGGCACGGGCTTCGCCGCGCTGCAAAACAAGACCACTGACCTCTGCAACGCCTCGCGTAAAATCAAAGCCGCCGAGCTCGCCAATTGCATCAAGGCCTTCGGCAAACGCCCGACGGAATACCCAGTCTGTCTCGACGGCCTCTCGGTTTACGTGAGCGCAGACAACCCGGTGCGCGAGCTTTCTTTGCCGCAGTTGGCTGACCTCTTCACGGGCAAGATTCGCAACTGGAAAGAAGTCGGCGGGCCGGACGCGCCGGTCGTTCTCTACAGCCGCGAGAACAGCTCCGGCACCTACGAGTTCTTCAAGGAGCACGTGCTGCTCGGGAAGGACTTCGCCGCGGGCGCGCAGACGATGCCGGGCACGGCGGCGGTCTTGCAGGCCGTGGGCAAGGACAAGCACGGCATCGGCTATGGCGGCGCGGCCTACGGGGCCGGCGCACGCGCGCTGAAAATCAAGCGGGACGCCACCACGCCTGCCGTGGAGCCGAGCGAGGCGAACGTGCTCTCCGGCGCGTATCCGATTTCGCGCCAGCTCTTCGTGTATGTGAACCCCGCGTTGGACAAGGGCGAAGTTGCCGCTTACCTCGCGTGGATTCGCGGCGAGCAAGGCCAGAAGATTGTGAAGGACGTGGGGTATTTCCCGCTGCCGAAGAAGTAACGGAGCGCGGTCGCCCATGTCTGCTTGGCATGCGAAGTTAAGCGTTGCTGGGCTTCGCGGGGGAAGCTCCAAAGCCCAAGTTCCAAAGAAGCTCCAAGCTCCAAATCCCAAATGTTATTCGCCAGTGCTCAAGGTGAACTCGCGGTAGCTCGGGGGAAGACGGTTCAGCCCGAAATCCAAAATGGATTAGCCGCGAAATGGCCACGCGGTTCGTCACCGGACTGTAACGTGCCAATCCCGCTGTCCTTTCCTACGGTGCGCCCGTGAGTGAGCCGCGCGACACCACCAAACGCACCGTGGGATGGATGGGCATCCATCGCGGCCACCGCGCGCGTCCGGCCGAGTGGCTGGCGGAGCAGGGCATCTTCTTCGTCTCGCTTACGGCCATCCTGATGGTCTTCCTCATCTTCGTGTTCGTCGCGCGCGAAGCCTTGCCCATCGTGCTGGGCCGCATGGACAGCGCGGCGCATCGGCCCGCGTTGCCGGATGAACAGGTTGCACTGCTCACGCCCGATGGCTTGCGCGATTACCTCGGCCTGACCGCGAAGGAATTCGCCGGCCTCGACAAGGAAGCCATTCAATCGCTCATCGAAGTGCGGAAGGAAGAAGCCAAGGAAGCCCCGAAATCTCCCGACGCCAAAATCAACGGCGCAGCTTGGCGCTATTTGCTTGGGCCGCACCCGTGGAGCGACAGCGCGACCGGCGACCGCTACGTGTGGCAACCCGTTGGAGCCATCCATAAATACAATCTCGTCCCGCTTTTCATCGGCACGCTGAAGACCACGGCCGTGGCGTTGCTATTCGCCGTGCCGGTGGCGTTGGCGGCCGCGATTTATGTTTCGCAACTCGCGCGGCCCACGCTTCGGGAATGGCTAAAACCGGCGGTCGAGTTACTGGCTGGCGTGCCGTCGGTCGTGCTCGGGTTCTTTGGGTTGATGGTGATGGCGTCGTTTCTCCAGCGTGGCTTTGGTTATGAGTCGCGCCTGAATGCCTTCGTCGCCGGCATCGCGCTGGGTTTGGCGGTGATTCCCGTGGTCTTTTCCATCGCCGAGGATGCGCTCACGAGCGTGCCCCGTGCCTACTCGCAGGCGGCGCTGGCGCGCGGCGCCTCGAAGTGGCAGGCCGCGTGGCAAATCGTCCTGCCCGCCGCCGCGCCGGGCGTCTTTGCCGCCGTCGTGCTCGGCTTCGGGCGCGCCATCGGTGAGACGATGGTGGTGCTCATGGCCAGCGGCAACGCGAGCATTGTCTCGTGGAGCCTGTTCGATTCCACGCGCTCCATCACCGCGACCATCGCGGCGGAATTGGCGGAGGCGGTCTTTGGCGGACACCACTACCGTATTCTGTTCCTCATCGGGGCGCTGTTGTTCGTGGCCACGTTCCTCACCAACTTGGCTGGCGACCTCATCATGCACCGCTTGAAGGACCGGCTGGAGGGGAAGCGATGAAGCGCCCATGACCTCGCCTGCCACCATCTCCTCAAAGCTCGATTTCCGCACGCGCGGCTTCGACTTCGCATCGTTCGCCTTCACCGGCGTCACCGGGCTGGCCACGCTCTTCATCCTGCTGCTGCTGGGCATCATCCTCGCGAACGTCGTGTGGCACGGCTGGGAGACTTTCTCGTGGCGGTTTCTCACCGGCGGCGCGGACCAGGACATGTTCGATGTGCGGAAAGCCGGCGTGCTCCCCATGGTCATCGGCACTGCGCTGCGCGTGCTTCTGATGACCCTCGTCGTCTTGCCCGTGGGCGTCATCACGGCGGTGTATCTCACCGAGTATGCGAATTCCACCGCCCTCACCACGCGCATCATCCGTGGCGCGGTCAACAACCTCGCCGGCGTGCCCAGCATTGTCTTCGGCCTGTTCGGCCTCGGCTTCTTCATCAGCTTCATCGGGCGCGGGCTGGACGCCGGCGCAGCGGAGCCACTCTGGGGCAAGCCCGCCATTCTCTGGGCCTCGCTCACCCTCGCCGTGATGACGCTGCCGCTCGTCATCGTGGCCACGGAAGAATCCCTCCGCGCCATCACGCCGGGCTTACGCGAAGCCAGCCTCGCCCTCGGCGCGACGAAGCTGGAGACCATCCTGAAAATCGTCCTGCCCGAAGCCCTCCCCGGCATCCTCACCGGCGGCATTCTCGCGGTGGGCCGCGCTGGCGGCGAAGTCGCGCCCATCCTCTTCACCGGCGCGGCATATTACATGCGCGATTTGCCAAAAGCCCCGACCGACCAGTTTATGGACCTCGGCTACCACGTTTTCATCCTCAGCACCCAATCGCCAGACATCGAGAAGACCCGGCCCATCCTCTTCGCGACCGTGCTGGCGCTTCTGCTCTTGACGATGTCCCTGAACTTGGTCGCCATCCTCGTGCGCGCGCGCGTGCGCCGGAAGATGCGCGCCGGCCACTGAACCATGCCTGCCCTCACCACTTCCCCCGTCACGCTCCGCCGCGCTGCGCCCCTCGAGGACGCTGGCACGCCGCTCATCCAGTGCGACGGAGTCAACCTCCACTACGGTTCCGCGCACGCACTCAAGAACGTCGCGCTCACCCTCGGCGAGCGGCACGTCACGGCGTTCATCGGCCCCTCGGGTTGCGGCAAGTCCACGCTGCTCCGCTGCTTCAACCGGATGAATGACCTCATAGATTCCGTCCGCCTCACCGGCGCGATCCGGATCGGCGGGCAGGACATTTACAGCCCTGACGTGGACGTGATCGAACTGCGGAAACGCATCGGCATGGTCTTCCAAAAATCCAACCCCTTCCCGAAATCCATCTACGAGAACGTCGCCTACGGCCTGCGCCTTCACGGAATGAAGAGCCGCGCTGACCTCGATGCTGCCGTCGAGCGCAGCCTGAGCGGAGCCGCGTTGTGGGACGAAGTGAAAGACCGCCTGCACGCCAGCGCACTCGGGCTTTCCGGCGGCCAGCAGCAGCGGCTGTGCATCGCGCGGGCCATCGCCATCCGTCCGGAAATCCTCCTCATGGATGAGCCGGCCAGCGCTCTAGATCCCATCGCCACGGCCAAGATCGAGGAGCTAATCCTGGAACTAAAGCGCGACTTCACCATCGTCATCGTCACCCACAACATGCAGCAAGCCGCGCGCATCTCGGACCACACGGCGTTCTTCTATTTGGGCCAACTGATCGAGTTCGGCCCCACCACGAAGATTTTCACCAATCCCTCGCAGAAGCAGACGGAAGACTACGTGACCGGAAGGTTTGGATGATGCGAGGTAAAGTATTCATTTCTAAGTGTCCGGTCCTCAGTGAGCTGCTGCTTACCGAACACGCGGTCTGGAGACTGAACACTGAACACTGATTACTGCCATGCTCCCCCACGACCACCAATTCGCCGCCCTCAAGGAAAAGCTGCTCACCATGTCGAGCCTTGCCGCCAGCTCGCTGCAGAACTCCGTCCGAGCGCTCGTAGAGCGCAACGATGACCTCGCCCGCGAAGTCGAGCAGGCCGACGACCAGCTCGACGCGCTTGAAATCGAACTCGACGAGCTGTGCATCGTGCTGCTCTCGCGTGGCCCCGTGGCCAGCGACCTGCGGATGATCACCGTCGCCATGAAGATCACCCACGACCTAGAGCGCGTCGGCGACGAGGCCACGACCATCGCGCGCCGCGCTGTGGACTTGAACAAAGAGCCGCAGCTCAAGCCCTACGTGGACCTCCCGCGCATGGCGACGATGGCACTGGAGATGTTGAACGACGCTCTCGAAGCCTTCGTGAGCCGCGACACCGCCCGCGCCCGAAGCGTCCTTCCGCGCGACAAGGATGTGGACGCCCTGCACAAGCAGCTCCAACGTGAACTGGTGTCTTACATGTTGGAAAGCCCGACGACCATCACGCGCTGCCTGCATTTGATGCAGATCTCCAAACGCATCGAACGCATCGCCGACCACGCGACCAACATCGCCGAGGAAGTCGTCTTCCTCCACGAAGGCCGCGACATCCGCCACACCGGCAAGAACGCCGCTGCCTGAACTCATGCCAAAGCCCCGCATCCTCGTGGTGGATGACGAGCCCGGTGTGCTGGAACTCGTCGAGTTCAACCTCCGAAAAGCCGGATTCGATGTCCCCCTCGCCGAGTATGGCGAAGCCGCGTTGCGCCGCATCGAGGCCGAGCAGCCGGACGCCGTGGTGCTTGATCTGATGCTGCCGGGCGTGGATGGGCTGGAGGTTTGCAAACTCGACCGCCGCGATCCCGCCACGGCCAATCTGCCCGTGCTTATGCTCACCGCGAAGGCCACCGAAGTGGATCGTGTGCTCGGCCTCGAGCTCGGCGCGCAGGATTACCTTACCAAACCGTTCAGTCCGCGTGAGCTGGTGTTGCGCGTGAAGAACCTCCTCCAACGCAGCCAGCCGGACCAGGTTCATTCCTTAACTCCTTTTAGCTTCATCTCACCGCGTAACTCCGCGAGTTGCCTTCGCGCAACTCCTCCAGCATCCAATTCCCCACCACGCCCTCCGCATCCTCGGCGGCGTGATGGAGGATGTGAATCTTCCAGAGGGCGAGGAGAATCTCGCGGTTGATGTTTTTGCGATTCACCGGTTCGTTGGGCTAGACGATGCTCGTAAAGAAGATTGGGTGCAAAACTTTTTTGGTCAGTCTCCAGCCTGTTTGTGGGGATTAATTATGTTTGCGGTGATGGGCCCGGCATTGCGCCGGATGCCTGCGCCCGTATCTTCGAGCGGCATTCCAGTTGGACCGCGCGGCACAACCGCACCTTTGGCTACATGGATGCGGCCAATTTGTCGCCGGCAGTTTCAGAAAACCTTCAC
>Ga0194127_10006658_pt1 | contig 13034 bp, 10 predicted proteins | sample TA2KigC100mmetaG_FD_148624 | JGI IMG/M metagenome (GOLD analysis project Ga0194127, IMG submission 148624) | Freshwater microbial communities from Lake Tanganyika, Tanzania - TA2015036 Kigoma Deep Cast 100m | ecosystem: Environmental > Aquatic > Freshwater > Lake | place: Tanzania: Lake...
AAAATCATCGCCACGGTCACCATCGTCTCGCGCCATCGTGCCGTCGCCGTGGGGCCGCAAGGCGCCCCGAAGATCCCGGCCGCAGAACCGACCCTCGACGCCCAACGCGTCCGGGACACCCTGGCCCGATTCCTCTCCGACTGGCCCGAAGCAAGTGCCAAGGATCGGGTCTCCATGGCCCGGTTCTTCGGGTTCTTCCGCTATGTCCCCGCACTTCCGTCTCTGCGCGCTGCTGCCGAACCCCTGAGCGGCGAGGATGCCGTGGCCAGCCTGCGGGCCCTGGCTCTCCTCGGTGACGTCGGCAGTGCGGAGCTCTTCCGGAAGGTGCTGAGAAGCCGATCCGACTGCGAGCTGATCCGTCTTTCTGGCGCCACCCTGGCTGACTGGAGGGACGATCACTCCTATCCGCTGCTCGTCTCCACCCTGCTGACCACCGACTGCTCCGATACCACTCCTGCGGTGCTCGTGCGCGCACTGGCGCAGATCAGACACCCGCACCACGAGGACCTCCTGTTCTTCGTCATGAATGCTGCGTCGGCCCCTACCGTTCGGCTCGCGGCGGCTGCCGCGCTCGCTCCCAAGGCCGCGGGGCCGCGGATCCGGCCGGCCGAGACCTTGGGGCTCGACACCATCGCCGAGCTCCAGGTCACCACCCCGTTTCCCGATCCGGTCTCGGATCCCAAGGCATCGCTCGCCTTCTGGGGTCTGGCCCACTTCAACGCCGGCAACTGCCGCAGGGCAGCACAGGCGGCGACCCGGCTGCTCGAGGGGCGGGATGCTACCGACAGAAAGCGCATCGCACTGAGCCTTTCGGCAGCCTCCATCCCCTGCCTCTCCCAAGCCCGGGACTCCGGCATCCTGGCGGCCTTGCGGGACGCCATCCCCCACGGCGAACAGGCCCTGGCCGTGCCCAACGATTCCCTCCCTCCCGCACTGCCTGAAGTCGATGCCATGCCCACTCCGTGGGTCGACTGGATCGTGCAGCTCGCGACCCGCTTCGCACTCTGGGAGGATACCCGCAGCATGGCCCAGTTCGCATTCGCGGTCGAACGCATGGAATACGCCCGCCGCCGCGGCGTAGGCCCTGTCAGCCCCGCAGAGGAGGCCGCATCCGCCCCCGGCAAGCCTGTCCGGGTACCCCGCCTCCCCCTCCACACTCTCGAAGAGCTCTCCGCAGACTGGTCCGAGCCGGACCGGTTCGAGGAATACCAGTTCCCCGGGGGACAGCCCGAGTGGTGGCCCGACTGGATCGACATCACCATCGACGACGGGCCTCGCCCCGCTCGCCTGCGGCCCATCCTCGACGTGCTCGACGCAAGCGGGGTCAAGGTGACCTTCTTCTTCATCGGCAGCAACGTCGCACGCCAGTGGGGCAATCGCCCGCAGGTCACCCGCGACCTCCTGGCGCGCATCTCGGCCTCCGGTCACCGGATCGGCTATCACTCCATCAACCACGATACCTCCCTGCTTGCTCATCTCCAGGCCCGGACCGCAGGGCAGATCGCGGACGACATCCGCCTCTTCGACCAGATCGTCTCGGTCGCGGCAGGCACCCCCTGGGAGCACGTCTACGGTCGTCTCCCCGGCGGAATGGGGGCCAGGCTGAAGCACGTCAATCACGGCTTCGACCTTGCCGGCCTCAAGGCGCCGGTCCACTGGACGCTGCAGGAGCCTACGTGGGGACCGTCGACCTCCGTCAAGTCGGTCAAGGGGCTTGCCCGCCAGCTCCTACGCAGCCGCAAACGGACCGTCATCCTGCTCCACGAGTACCAGGGGGTCCACAAGCAGCTTGCCGCGTTCATCCGGACCGTGGAGAACGAGCGCCGGCCCGTTGCAGCAGCGGACTGAGCCCAGCTCGCAGTGCCTGCCCCCATCTCCCATTGTCGAACCAGGACTGATCTCCGGTGATCGACCTGTCCCGAGCGTAAGGCATCACTCCCGGGTTGACTGCGGGGCGCAGCAGGAGGCTGTCAGAGCCCTGACCGTGAGGGCGGGGCCGCAACAGGCCTGCTCGTCAACCCGGCAGTGATCGGTTCCGTGCTGAGCCGAAGCATCTCTTCCCTTGAGTCGCACCCTCCCGTATAGTCGCCGGAAGGGGAGGGGGGCCATGGACGTTTCCAGCCGCAAGTCGTCGATCGAGCGCCACCGCTCAGCCGGAAGGAGGATCGCAGCCGTGTTTCCGGGGCGCTACCCGGCCGAAGTGCTCCACGCTGCCGGGTTCCTGCCGGTCGAGGTATGGGACCCGCCCGGCCCTACCGCCCGGGCATCGGGACACCTCCAGCCGTTCGTCTGCGGCGTCGGGCTTGCCAGCCTCGAGCTGCTCCTCTCCGACAAGGCCCCGGCGCTCGACTGTCTCCTCTTTCCCCACCTTTGCGACACGCTTCAGAACCTGTTCACCATCGTCCGGGACTGCATTCACCATCCGACTCCTGCGTTCCTGTTCTACCCCCCCCGCAACACCGGGCATTCCGGGGCTGAGGCCTTTGTCGTCACCCAGGCCCGGCGTCTTGCCGGCCAGGTGGCCGGGCTGGCGGGCAGGACATTCTCGGACTCGGATCTGGCCGACGCCGGCGCCGCGGTCGACAGGGCGCACGCAGCGCTCTCACGTCTCTACGCAGCGAGGCGGAACAGTGCCGGTCGCTGGTCGAACACGGAGTTCTATCGCACCGTCCGTCTCCGGGAGCTCGTTCTCCCGGATGAGCTCGTGAAGGCGGCGGAGCACCTGCTGGCCGACGCGGAAAGGGGTGCGGCCGGCCCCGCGGACGTGAAGCTGGTCCTCTCCGGCGTGCTTCCGGACCGCAGCCTGCTGGCACTGCTCGACCAGCGCAACGTCCATGTCGTGGAGGACGATCTGATCTCCACCGGCCGCCGGCTGCTTCGCAAGCCCATCGAGCCCGCCCCCGACCCATGGACCGCCGCTGCCCGACGCCTGCTGTCGCTGCCTCCGTGCACCAGCATCGCCAGCCCGATTGAACATCGCATCGCCTGGCTGACCGAGCTCGTCCGCAGCTCCGGCGCCGCCGGGGTCCTCCTGCACACGGTCAAGTTCTGCGAGCTCGAGCTGTTCGACCACCCCTTCGTCGTCCAGGGGCTGCGCAAGGCCGGGATCCCCGTGCTCGTGCTCGAGAGCGAGCTGCACCAGCCGCAGGTCGGTCAGCTCGCCACCCGGCTCGACGCCTTCCTGGAGGTGCTGTGATGGGCGCATCCGGAACCCTTCGCTACCGCCTGGCCAGGGACGTGTCCCTGCCGCTCCTGCTGGCAGCCGATTCCGCTCGACGCTCGGTCCGCCGTGCTCTGCGGCCAAAGCGCAAGCCCCCTGCCTGGGCCGGCCCGCCGCTCCAGTGTGCGGACAGGCTGCGCACCATCATGACCCGCCACTACCTGCTGGCCCGGCACGCGGCCGCCGCCATGCCCGTGGCATGGGTCACGTCCGGCGCCCCGGTCGAACTGCTCCGCGCCATGGGCTTCTACACCGTCTACCCCGAGAACCACGGTGCCCTCTGCGGGGCCCGGCTTGCCGGGCTTGATATGTCCGCGCCCGCGGAGCATGCCGGCTTCTCGCAGGACCTGTGCAGCTACGCCCGCATCGACCTGGGGCTGGCACTCGGTGCCCGCAGCCCGGTCGGTACCCTCCCCAGACCCAACGTCCTCGTCTGCTCCACCAACATCTGCCAGACCGTGCTCTACTGGTACAAGCAGCTCGCCCACCACTACTCCGTCCCGCTGGTTCTCTTCGACACCCCGTTCGTGGCCGACGACCTGGACGACGGAACCCTGGCCTACATGGTCGGCCAGCTCGAGGCCCTCATCCCGCAGCTCGAACCCATTGCAGGAAGGAGCTTCGTTCCGGCCCTCTTCGAGCCGATCCTGCTGCGCGCTCAGCGTACGTCGCTGATGTGGGGCGAGGTTCTGCGCTCCATGACCCGGCGCCCCGCACCCATGACCATCTTCGATGCCTTTGCCCACATGGCCCCCGTGGTCAGCCTGCGCGGTCTTCCTGTGGCCGAGCGCTACTACGAGCTGTTGCTGAAAGAGCTCGAGTCCCGTGTGTCCCGCGGCATCGCTGCCGTCAACGGAGAGCGGCACCGCCTCCTGTGGGACAACATCGCTGTCTGGTTCAAGCTCGGCGACTTCATCAAGCTGTTCTCGCAGGCAGGCTGCGTCTTCGTGGCCGCGACCTATACCAACGCCTGGGCCGAGACCGTCCACATGCTCGACCCGAAGAAGCCGCTCGAGTCCGCAGCCCGCACCTACTCGCTCGTGATCCTCAACCGGGATCTGAAACACCGCACCGCCCTCATGAAGAGCATGATCAAGGACTACTCGGTCGACGGCGTGGTCTTCCATTCCACCCGCTCGTGCAAGCCGTACTCGGTCGGGCAGTACGACATCCAGCGGAGCCTGTCGCAGGATTGCGGCGTCCGAACGGTGCTGATCGACGCGGACACGACTGACCCACGCAACTATGCCGAAGGCCCCACCCGGACCCGCCTCGAAGCGTTCATCGAGGCCCTCGACCTCCGCTCCCCCGCCACCCCGTCAGCGTAGCCGTACAATACCTTTTTATTCCCCCTTGAAGCATCGGCGCGGGCGAGTTAGTATGCGCCCCGGAACGCCGGGGAAGGACGGAGGTGCATCCCATGGTCGACAAGGTCGAGAAGATTTGGATGGACGGGAAGTTCGTCAACTGGGACGAGGCGAACGTCCACATTCTCACGCACACCCTTCACTACGGAGTGGGAGCCTTCGAAGGCATTCGCAGCTACCTGCGGCCTGATGGAACCTCGGTCGTCTTCCGACTCGAAGAGCACATCCAGAGGCTCATGGACTCGCTGAAGATCGTGATGCTCAAGCCACCGTTCGACCGTGACACGATCTGCAGGGCCTGCATCGACAGCCTCCGGCTCAACAGGCTTCCGGAGGGCTACATCCGCCCACTTGCCTATGTCGGGGACGGCGCCATGGGCCTCTATGCGCCCAACAACCCGGTCCGCATCGCCGTCATCGTCTGGAAATGGGGAGCCTATCTGGGCGAAGAGGCCCTCAACAAGGGAATCCGCGCCAAGGTCTCCTCGTTCAGCCGCCACCATGTCAACTCCTCCATGGTCAAGGGCAAGATCGTCGGCCACTACGTGAACTCCATCCTCTCGAAACGCGAAGCCAAGATCGCCGGATACGACGAAGGCATCATGCTCGACACCACCGGCTATGTGTCCGAGGGGAGCGGAGAGAACATCTTCATCGTCAAGAACGGCACCATCAAGACGCCCCCCTTCTCGTCCGCCATCCTCGGCGGGCTCACCAGGGACAGCGTCATTCGCATGGCCCGCGACCTCGGCTATCGCGTCAAGCCCCAGCAGTTCACCCGGGACGAAATGTGGCTCGCAGACGAGGTCTTCATGACCGGCACCGCGGCCGAGATCACGCCGGTCGTCGAGATCGACAACCGCACGATCGGCGCTGGCGTCCCCGGCCCCATCACCAAGGCCGTGCAGAAGCGGTTCTTCGATGTCGTCCGCGGGCAGTGCCGCGACTATGAATCCTGGATGACCCCCTATACCGTGGAGTAGGGTGGGGCCCACGCGGCTGCAGGACGCGAACCAACCCACAAGTCCGACTTCCGGTCAACGCAGTAAGCGCGATCGAACGCGAGCGCGATCGAACGCGAGCGCGATCGAACGCGAGCGCGATCGAAAAAGACGCGCTACCGCCGGACGAACCGGTCCCCGACAGGTAGCGCAAGCCCCGACTCCACCAGCCGGTCCGCATGCTTCCGGAGCATCTGCTTCTCCCAGTAGAGTGCGAGCGGCTTCAGCTTGGGATGGAAACCCTTCGAAAATGGGAACCCCTCGGCCAGCTCATCGAGCAGACGCGGCTCCTTCAGCATGTCCAGCAGCCACTCGTCCCGCCGGGAGAACCGCGCCCGGAACTCCTCCAGCGCTGCGTCCACCCCCTGCCGCAGCACGCCCATGTGGCTCGTCACCGCGATCTCCGGGGAGAAAGACCGCACGAACTCGATCGATGCCTCGTACCGCCCCACGTCCGACTCGCGATGCCCGTACCACGGACCCGACGGCGACAGATCGATGTCGAACAGCAGCATCACCCCGCTGTTCGCCTCGAAGAAACAGTAGTGATCCACCACGTGCCCCGGAGTGTGCAGCGCGATCAGCTTCACGCTGCCCAGGTCAAAGGCGCTCCGCCCATCATAGACCCGCTGGTGAGGGCAATCCCGGTATCCCATCACCTTCGTGACCAGCGCCTTCCAGAGGTTCCGTTCTTCCTCCCCCTCCACAAACCGCTCTGCCAGGAGATCCAGCCGCCCGAAACTCTCCGCTGCCTCGTTCGGGACGAAGATCGGCGCCATGTCCGCCAGCATCCAGCAACCCGCAATGTGGTCCGGATGGGAATGGGAGACGATCACGATGTCGACAGGATACTGGCGGACGAACTGGCCCATGAGCTGCGGGCCCAGCCCCGCATCGAACAGGAGCTTCCGCTCCGCATCGACGTAGACCGACTGCGCAAACGGAAACCGTCCGGAGTTCATCGCAGGCACCAGCCAGAGCTGGTCCGTTATCCGCATCAGGTCCAACCGCCACCTCCTGCGAGGGACCATACGCCGATTGCACACCGCAGACAACGCATTTGCGCATTTACTCCGTCGGCCGTTGGGGCTATGATGTGCCGGCCGCCGGAACCCGGCAAATGGGGAGACCTTACCGGAGATGAGCCATCTGGTGGACATAGCCTTGGACCCGTCGGGGCGGATGACCGCCATGGCCGCCGAGGTCCGCCTTCATCGGGGCATCCTCTTCCTCGCGCTGGAATCCACCTCGGCCGATCCGGCTGCCGCGCCCCTTGTCCAGGCCGCGCTGGGGGCGTTCGTCGCGACCGCAGCGTGCACCACCGCCACCTCCCCGGCCCGCATGCTCGACCAGGCCTTCGAGGCCGCCAACCGCGCCACGTGCGACATCATCCAGCGCAACCGCTCGCTCCAGGGCATCCTCATATCGGCCGCCGCAGTCCTCTCCACCGGGGATCATCTCCACGTGGCGTCCGCTGGCGCCAACGGCGTCTATCTTCGGACCCAGGGGCAGACCCGCCGGCTCGTTGACCCGGAGACCCCGGCCACCCGTCTCGCAATGCACGGCTTGAGCGCCGACGAAACCCGGAACGTTGACAACAACGCCGTCAACGGCCTCGGACTCCCTCCCGAGGTCTTCGCACTCCGGCAGTCCCGCTCCCTGTCCGAGCCCGACAGCTACCTCCTGGTCCTCTGCGGCGCCGGGATCGACTCGTTGATCACCCCCGCCCACATCAGCACCATAACCCCAGCGGCAGGTGACATGTCCGTTACCGCGACGAGGCTGTTCCGCCAGTTCGGCGACCGCCTGATGACCCCCTCCGCGGTCCTGGCTGCGCATCGCAGCGGCTCAAAGGTCGAGTCCTCCCCCTTCCGCTATTCCATCGCGATGGGAGAGCGCCCGTCCCGGCGGTTTGCAGGCCCACTGCCCTTCGCACTGCTTGCGCTCGCGGTTCTCGCCCTCCTCGTCTACCTCTACCAGGACCGGAGCGCAAAGGAGACTCCGCCTCCCCCTGTTGCCCCGCCTCCCAGTCTACTGCAGACCAGTCCTGCACAGGGCCCCGGGGAGGCAGGAGAAACCTCCGGCAGCTCGACTCCGGGGGGCGAAGCACCCGCAGGCAGGACATCGGACTCCCCCTCACCGATCGCTCCGCTCGGGAACCCGGCCTCAGGGGCAGCCTCCGAAGCTGTGGACGCTTCTTCCACCCCGCCGGCCGATGGCTCGGCCCCGCCCGCCGCTTCTTCCGCCCCGCCCGCCGGTGGCTCGGCCCCGCCCGCCGATGGCTCGGCCCCGCCCGCCGATGGCTCGGCCCCGCCCGCCGATGGCTCGGCCCCGCCCCCTGCGGCTGAGGGCCCCTCTGATGGCCGCGTCAGCGGCGGCGTGGCCTTGCAGCCCGGATCCGGAGCTGCCTCGGAGTCTGCCGGAATGCGTGCAGCGAGCCCGCAACCAAAGAAGATCAAGCAGCCCCCACCTTCTCCGGGCGCACGTACGAAGCCTCGGGCGCAACCGACTGCCCTTCCAGCGGGACGCCCCGCTTCGGGCGGCCCGGTGGCCGTCCCCGCTGACGCGGCCGAGGGGCCCCCTTCCGCACCGGATTCGGGGGAGCCGTCCCACGAAGACGGGCCGGATTCCGCACCCGAAGCGGAGGCCCCCGCAGCCTCTGCGGACAGCCCCCCCGGAAGCGACGTTCCCCTGCCACAGGCCGACCCTCCAGCCGGAAACACGGGCCAGAACGACGGCGAGCCGGCCACCCCGGATGCCGGCCCGGGAGCGCAAAGCGCGGGCGAGAAGGAAGACGGCCAGAACGGAACCGATCGCAGCGGCGGGCCGTCCGGAGAACTTCCCGCAGGCGAAGAGGGCATCCAGGTGATGGACTTCACTCAACCCGAGAAGGAAGAAGGCGGGGAGGATGCAGCTCCCACGCACCGCCCGTTCCCCTCGATTAACCTCGACCCCGCTCCGATGCCCCCAGAGCCACCGTCAGTCTAGGATCCACGGAGGAATATCCAGATCGAACCGAGGGCGCATCGGCTCTCTCGCTGCGATCGACTCATCCTTGCACGGGTCTTGGGGTCGCGAGAAGCGACGCAACTGCCGTAGTGTTCGGTCACTATCCGGGTTACGTCGTGAAAAGCGACGCAACTCCCGTAGTGTTCGGTCACTACCCGGGTTACGTCGTGAAAAGCGACGCAAGTGGCGTAGTGATCGGTCACTACCCGGGTTCGGGTCCTTGCGTCGCAATGAGGCGGCGATGAAGCAACCCTTCGACTGCGCCCCCCTCGAAGGAAACCGAGTTGTAGCTCGGACTCACAGAGCAAGCGCTCCGTTCTCTTTGTGTGCCTGTGCCATGCAGCTTCGAAGCGACTCCAGGGCCCGGTTCTCCAACTGGCGGACGCGCTCCTTCGAGATCCCGAGCCGATCCCCGAGCTCCCGCAGAGTCACGGCATCCTCCTGGAGGTGCCGCGCAACCAGGATGAACCGCTCGCGCTCCTCGAGCTGATCGAGAGCCCGCCTCAGCTCGCGGTTCTGCACGTGCCGGTACTGTCTCTCTTCCAGAAGCGACTCGGCGTCGCATCCCTCGTCCGCCAGTCGATCATAGAAAACCCCAGATCCCTGCCGGCCAGTCTTCGCTCCATCTCCTCGACATCCGCCACAGTGCCCCCCACCGACCGGGCCAGCGCCTCCCGGCAGCCCACCTCGTCGTTGCCGGCTTCCACCAGCCTCTGGAGCCTCTTCTGCGAGCTCTGGAGGTTGTTGAAGAGCCGCCTTTGGAGCTGCGTCGTGCCGATCTTGACCAGGCTCCAGTTCTTCAGGATGTACTCCTGGACGAAGGCCCGAATCCACCAGACCCCGTACGAAATGAGCCGGTACCCCTTGTCCGGATCGTAGCTCTTCACCGCCCGCACCAGCCCCACGTTCCCCTCCTGGATGAGGTCGAGGAGCGGAAAGCCGTAGTTGCGGTACTCCAGCGCGATCTTGATCACGAACCGCAGGTTCGCATTGACCAGACGATCGGCATGCCGCTGCCTGCCCGTCCGTAGCCATTCCCGGGCCACCTCCGCCTCTTCGTCGGCCGTCATCATTTCCTCACGCGCGACCGACTGGAAGTACCGCGTCAGCTCGCTCTGCCCGCCAAACCGCCCCGTGTTCATCGCTGACCTCCTTGTCAACCTAGAGCTAAATATATTCGGACTCCGGTTATCCGTCAATAAGAATTTTTCACCCCTCGGCCGGAGCGTCCGGCCCATGCGGCTGCGGCAGCCCTGGAGGGCGGTTCGGAGAGGAAGTTGACCCGTTGCCCGATAGTGCCTAGTATCGGAACACGAAGTCCGTTCCGGGAGGGCTTGATGAGGTGGAGGGTCACCGTTCTGGGAGCCGTTGCCGGCCTCGTCCTGGCAGTCGCCCGGTGCGGGTGCCTGCCGGACGGGGGGCCCGACCTCCCTCCGGCAGCGGCAGGCCCGCAGATCGACGGCCATTTCCCTGTGCCGTCCGGCTCGCCCTCCGGCGCTCCCGGGACCGGGAGCGGTGGATCACCGGCCGGAGAGGTGGGGGCGGCGTCGTCAACGGCCCGTTCAGATGCGCCCGGGCCGCTCCCGACCCGAGGTCCAGGAAGGCCGCCCCATGTGGTCCGGGCCGAAGAGGTCGAGGGACCGGGACATGTCCGCCGCGGGCCGGCGCCGGAGACCGGCTCGCTGCCGCTTCCGATCACTTCGAGGCGGTTTCCCGATCTGGGTTTTCAGCGCCACGGCAGCGTCTCGGTCGGAAGCGTTGCGGACGGGTTCCTGGTGGATGGACGGGAGCTGCCGCTGGTCGGGATCTCCGCTGCCGTCTTCCCGGACTACAGGGTACGCGGCACGAACTGGGGCACGGATGAGCTGGTCGAGCTGATCGTGACGGCGGCCGAGTCGGTGGCGGCGAAGTATCCGGGGAGCGTGCTGCAGGTGGCGAACCTGGCCAAGGCAGGGGGCGGTGCGCTTCCCTGGAGCATCTCGCACAAGGCGGGACGGGATGTGGACTTCGGGTTCTACGTCGTGGACGACCTGGGGGCGCAGGTCCTCTTGCCGGCCATGGCGGGGCTGAGGCCTCCGCTGGGGGAGATCGAGGTGGATGGCCGCACCTGCCGCTTCGATCCCGCACGCAACTGGACGCTGGTCGAGGCGCTCCTCGGTGCCCGGGGAGTCGAGGTGCAGTACGTTTTTGTGGCCGATTTCCTGATTCGCCGCATGTTCGAGCACGCGATCGCTTCAGGGGCTTCTCTGCACACGCTGGAGCAGCTCAGGCCGGTGCTTCGTCAGCCCCGGGGCACGCGCTCCCACAACGACCATTTCCATGTGCGCGTCAAGTGCTCGGTCGCGGACCGTGCGGAGGGTTGCAGGGACATCGTGGCGGGGGCGGAGATCGTGCCGTCCGACGATCCTGCGTGGCAGGAGAGGGTCGCGACGCTGATCCGAATGCTCGACGAGGAGGACGATCCGGTCCGCCAGGCCGCTGCCGCCACCCGCTTGAGCTACCTGAAGCCCAGGGGGGCCGGCCCCGTCCTGCTCCGCTTCTTGCGGCGATGCGAGGATCCGCACTGCCGGGCAGGCCTCCAGGCGCTCTCGACGCTGGGGCTGCGGCCGCCGCCCGACCTGCTGGTCGAGGTGATCGGCCGGTCGTCGGATCTCGACACGGTGCGTACCGCGTTCCTCCTCCTGCGCCGCCAGAAGCCTGCTGTCGTGAAGCTGCTGCTCCCTCTTCTCGCCGATGCCCGGGTTCTCACCGCGGATCGCGGTCCCTACAAGGCTCGGCTGGTCGTGCGGAAGGAAGCATGCCTGGCCGTCGGGTGGGTTGGCACCCTGGGGGACGGCGACTCGATTGCGCCGGTGCTTTCGGACCCCGATCCGGACGTGCGGGTCGCTGCGCTCTGGTCACTCAGGGCGCTTTCCGCTTCCGAGGTGTTTCCCGACGCTATGGCGGAGACGCCCCCGGCCGATCCGGTCGCAGGTTGGCGTGCCTGGCGCAAGTCTCACAAGGACCCCGCGCGGAACCTGGTGGAGAGTCTGAAAGGGCTGGGCTACCCCTTGCGGCGCACCCGGCCGGAGCCGAGCGAGGCCCGCCTGTTCGTGAAGGCCATTCTCGAGGCCGACCACATCTCCCTTAATGCGCAGAGGACGCTCAACTCGATGTTTGACCGGAAGGTGTCGGTGCGCCTCGAGGACAAGGCGGACCCTCACTGGCTCTGGAACCGGGAGCTGTCTCGACTGAAGAGGGGGGGCCGCGGGAAGCGGTAACCGGGGGGGCGAACCGAAGCTACTTGCCGCGAATCGGTGCAACCAGGGGCTTGCGCACGAGAATGCGGGAGCCGTCCTTCTCCTTCGAGATCTTGAAGGTGGTGGCCACGTCCCCGTCGCGGATGGTCACGTTCCAACTGTCGTCCCGCACGATGTGTGCCAGCCCCACGACGCGGGCGCCATTGATCTTCTTGCCCGACTTGTAGAGGGTCTTGAAGTGGTCCACCAGGTCTGCCGACCGCATGTCGGTGCGGAGCACCAGGGCGTTCTTCCCCCTGAAGTCCTTGCCCTCGGAGACATCGAGGATCCGAACGCCCGACTCCTCGATGGCCTTGCGGGCAGGCTCGAACTTCGCCCGTTTGCCGTCCTCGGCCATGGCCGAGAACGAGAACCCGAGAACCAGAACCGCCAGACTTGCCACCGAAATGATTGCTCGCATCGTCTTCCTCCATTGTTGATGACCCGCAGGTCAGATGAGCGACCGAAACTGGGGCCCTTAGACCGGCCGGTCCCCATCCTATTCAAAAACTGTCTCCGGGGAAAACACGAAGTGCCGGGTACGGCCCCGGATGTGGTGCGGGAGTGCATGTCGAGGGACACGGGAGAACCCAGGGCGGGCGCGCTCGTTGTTGCCCCTTGCCAGGAGAATGGGTATGGTCGTGAAGCTGGCCATCACGGGGAACTCCGGCGGGTTCCTGGGGTTGCGCCGGGTGTGGTGGCCGAGCGTTGGTCTCGTCGCGGTCGCTGGAATTCCTTGTACTCTGATCTGGGGGGTGTGCCATGGTAACGTGCTGGAGAGGTGCGATCCGCATAGTGTCAGGTAGTTTGCCGGTGCTTCTGGCCGGGGCAGTTGCGAGCATCCTGTGCGCTTGCGGACCTGTTGCCGAGCAAGTCCCGCCTGATGCGACTGCGGACCAGGATGGGCAGGTCCAACCGGAAGTGGACGTCGGGCCCGAGGCGCGCCCCGACGATGGGGAACTCTCTGCGGCCGAGGTCATTCCCGAGCTTGGTCCGGAGCCGCTGGTCGAGATCGTCGAGGAGAACGTTCCCGAGGTGATCGAGGAGACCTTGGAAGTGCCCGAGATCGTGGACATCACGACGGACGAAACTGCGGCCGTTCCTGACGTACCCGAGCCTGACGTGCCCGAACCGACGTGCAACGACGAGACGAAGAACG
>Ga0194127_10006660_pt1 | contig 13033 bp, 13 predicted proteins | sample TA2KigC100mmetaG_FD_148624 | JGI IMG/M metagenome (GOLD analysis project Ga0194127, IMG submission 148624) | Freshwater microbial communities from Lake Tanganyika, Tanzania - TA2015036 Kigoma Deep Cast 100m | ecosystem: Environmental > Aquatic > Freshwater > Lake | place: Tanzania: Lake...
CCCCCACCTGGCGCGGCAGGACTCCCTGGACGCCCAGCGCCCGGACACGGCCCGCGCCGCGGCCGGTCCCCAGGCGGGCTTCGAGCCCCTGCGCGTGGTCAAGCGCGAGTTGACGCGGGAGCGAATCGGGCCGCAATCGGCCTTCGAGATCTCCTTTCCCCAGGGCATGGTCTGGGGCCTCATCAGCGTGGCCGCCTCCTTCGGTCTCTCGCTGGTGGTGGAGCGCAAGGAGGGCACCCTGCGCCGGCTCCGCTCCGCGCCCCTGCGGCGGCGGCAGATCCTGGGCGGCAAGGCCCTGGCCTGCGCCGCGGCGGTGCTGGGCATCTGCGTGGCCATGCTGGCCTTCGGTCTCTTCTTCGGCGTGCGCGCCGAGCGCCCGGAGCTGTTGCTGGCGGCCATCCCCTCGGCGGCCCTGGCCTTCACGGGCCTGATGCTGCTGGTGAGCGTGCTGGGCCGGACCGAGCGCAGCGCCTCGGGCATCGGCTGGAGTTTGATGATGGTGCTGGCCATGGTGGGCGGCGGCATGGTGCCGCTCATGTTCATGCCGGAGTGGATGCGAACCATCGGCCACATCAGCCCCGTCAAGTGGACCGTGCTGGCCTTCGAGGGCGTGCTCTGGCGGGGTTTCGGCTGGGCCGAGCTGCTGCCCGTCTGCGGGATCCTGGCCGCCTTCGGCCTGGCCTGCGGCGCCCTGGGGATCCGCCTCTTCCGCTGGAACGAGGCGTGAGCGCGGCCTGGGAGGAGCGCCGCGCGGAGCTTCTGGATCCGCCGCCCCTGCTGGACGGAGCGCGTCCGGCGGCGACCATTCGCTCATCGCCCGAAGACTTCCAAGTGGAGGAGATCCCCGCCTACCCGCCCGACGGCGGCGAGGGTCATCTCTTCCTCACCCTGCGCAAGCGCGGCTGGACCACCGAGGACGCCCTGCGCGTGGTGGCCCGCCAGCTGGGCGTGCCGCGCCCGGAGATCGGCGTGGCCGGCCAAAAGGATCGCCACGCGGTGACAGTCCAATGGATCAGCCTGCCCGCGGCCTGCCGGGAGCGCCTGGCGGAGTTCACCCACCCTGACCTGGAACTGGGCGAGCCCCATCCGCACAGCCACAAGCTGCGCCGGGGCCACCTGCGCGCCAACCGCTTCCGGCTGGTGGTGAGGGGCCTGGATCTTCCCGCCGCCTCGGCCGCCGCCCACGTGCGCGCTGTTTGCGGGCGACTGGAGGAGGCGGGCGGCCTGCCCTACCTGTTCGGTCCCCAACGCTTCGGCTGGCAGGGCCACAACGTGGAGATCGGCCTGGGGCTGCTGGAGCGGCCCTGGCGCATCCGTCCCGGTGACATGGCTCTCTCCGCCCTGCAGGGCGCGCTCTTCCACGAGGTGTGGCGCCTGCGCCGGGAGCGCGGCCTGCTGGCCACCGTGCTGGAGGGCGACGTGCTGCGCAAGACGGCCACGGGCGGCCTGTTCACCAGCGCCGAGCCCGCCGTGGATCAGCAACGTCTGGCCGCCGGCGAGCTGGCTCTGACAGGACCGCTGTTCGGCTCCGACCGCATGACGCCGCCGCCGGGCTCGCCCGCCGCGGAGCTGGAGGACGAGGCGCTGGCGGCCTTCGCCACGACGCGCGAGGTGTGGAGGTCCTTGGGCAAGAAGGCGCCGGGCACCCGCCGGACCCTGTTCACGCCGGTGGAGGAGTTGGAGGTGGAGGAGCAGGGCGACGAGCTGGTCCTGGGCTTCCGCCTGGAGGCCGGGGCCTTCGCCACGCGCCTGCTGACGGAGCTGTTCCGCTGGCGCGAGGCGGAGCGGACGGTCGATGCGGCAGCGGATCTGCCGGAGGAGGGGTGATCACCTGGATTCCCGCCAGCGGCGGCGCCCTGCTGGCCCTGCACGGCGGCGCGGGCCCCTTGCGCGCGGACCTCACGCGGCCCGAGTTCCACGCCGGGCGCCGCGAGGGCCTTCGCTTGGCCCTGGCGGCGGGCTGGCGCGTGCTGGCGGCGGGTGGCCCCGCCCTGGACGCCGTGCAGGCGGCGGTGATGGCGCTGGAAGACCATCCCCTCTACAACGCCGGCCGGGGCTCCGTGCTGAACGCCGAGGGTGTCGTTGAGATGGACGCCTCCATCATGGACGGCGCGACGCTGCGGGCGGGTGCCCTGTGCGGGGCGCGGCGTCTGCGCCACCCGGTCTCCGCGGCGCGGCGCCTGCTGGAGGGGGGGCGCGTGCTGTCGCTCGCCTCCGGTGTTGAGGAAGGGCTGGGGGCGGATGGGGAGACCTTGATGGATCCGTCCTGGTTCATCACCGCCGAGCGCGCGGACCAGCTGGCGGCCGCCCGGGCGGCGGGCCGGACCTTGCTGGACCACGCGGGCGAGGCGGCGCCACCCCGCGCCGGGGACGATGCGGGCACCGTGGGCGCCGTGGCCCGGGATGCCGGGGGCGAACTGGCGGCGGCCACCTCCACGGGCGGGATGACCAACAAACCCGCCGGCCGGGTGGGCGACAGCCCGGTGATCGGCGCGGGCACCTGGGCGGATTCGCGCGGCGTGGCCGTGTCGGCCACGGGGGTGGGGGAGGCCTTCCTGCGCACGGCCTTCGCCCATGAAGTGGACGCCCGCGTGCGGCTGGCGGGACAATCCCTGGCGGAGGCCGTGGCCGCCGCGCTGGAGCAGGTGCGCGGGGTGGGCGGCGAGGGCGGCTGCGTGGCCCTGGACGCCGGGGGCGCCGTGCTGGCATTCAACAGCCAGGGCATGTACCGGGCCTGGGTGGATCCCGCCGCCGGCCGCTGGGGCCTGGCCATCTTCGGCGAGGATGAGCTGGAAGGCGGCGTCCTGGCCGAATTGTGAAGACGGTCGTCGCTTGGTGATTCGGCATTCCAAAGACAGAATTCACGGGAAGACACGAAGAAATCCAAAGAAAGGCCATGCTAGGAATTAATACTGATTTCTATATGGGCTTTGAATATCAATTAATACCACATTTCAAATGCACTCCTGCGAAAAATCTATAACATGAATCTCTTTCTTCTTCTGATTTCTTCGTGTCTTCCCATGAGAAATTCCTATTCCCCGAACTCGCAGAACAGGCCGATTACACAAGTGTTCGTAATCTTCAAATCAAAGTGTAATACTTCCATCGATGTAAATGCGTTTATTTGTGCTCTTTGTGTCGTTTGTGGTTGAATCTCCTCTTGTGCCTTTTGTGGTACGCAATCCGACGGGTTGATCCGCTCACTCGCCGAGGAGCTCGTCCAAGGGGATGCGGTTCTCGTCGCGCTCCACCAGCAGGATGCCCGCCAACGGCACCACCAGGTAGCGCCGGCTCTGGTAGCTGATCTCGATGGCCGCCTTCTTCAGGTACAGGGCGTAGTCCCCCACCTCCACCTCCATGGGCAGGTGGCGCGGGCGGCGCGGCTCCGCCTTCCAGGGCTCGTCGCCAGGCTCCGGGTCGGCCATGGGCGTGCCCGGACCCACCGCCACCACCGTTCCCCCCTGCACGCTGTCCTTCTCGCTGACGCTGGGCGGCAGGTAGAGGCCCGCCCCCGTGCGCTGCTGGCCGGCGTCCGGCAGGATCAGCACGCGATCCCCGATGATGCGCAAGTGGTCCAGGCGACTCACGGGTTCCTCCGGGCGGGCGGCGTGCGTGGAGCCTGCAGCAGGGGCGGCGCCATGCCGGCCGGCGCGGGCGGGGCGGTCGGCTGCGCACCCGCGGGCGGCAGGATCCCCTCCACCGTCAGCTTGGCCTTCAGCAGCACCTGCACGTCCCGGCCCAGGGCGTTGAACAGGCGGGCGCCCTCGCCCTGCACGGCATCGTCCTGACCCTGCAGGGCGCGCAGCAGGCGCCGGACAGGTTCCGAGCGGAAGGTGGCCGTGAGGTCGCGGATCTCCTTTTCGCTGAACATGGCCAGCAGGGGGCGGTTCACCTGCTCCTGCAGGGCGCGCACCTGATCCCCGCGCTGGTCGAAGGCCACGCGGACCACGGCCTGGAGGTGGGGCTCCGCGGCGGCGGCCAGGCTGCTGTCCTGGCGGTCCAGCCCCTGGCGCACCTTGCCCAGCAGGGTGGCCTCCATCTCGGCGCGGGAATAGCCCATGCCCAGCTCGTCCAGCAGCGCCTGGATGGCCGGCAGGCGCAGCGTGTCCGACGGGGCGGACGTGCCCGCCGCAAGCGTTGGGCAGGTGGCGCCGGCGAGCAGGCCCACCAGGATGATCCACAGGGTGCGCATGAGGGCTCCTTAGTTGCCCATCATTGGATTCAGGTCCTTCAGGGTCTGCAGGTTCTGCGCGGTCCTGGTCAGGTCGGCATCGATGTGCCCATGGACCACGGAGTAGAACTCGCCGCCCGCCGCCAGGGTCAGGCTGTCCGGCGCGGCCGCCACCGCCAGCAGCCGGCGCATGGGTTCGCTGCGGAAGATCCCGGTCAGCTCGCGCACCTCGTCCTGGGTGAAGCGGGAACGCCAATGGTCCAGGCGGGCGGCCTGGAACGCGGCGAAGCGGTCGTCGTGGGTCTCGAAGGCCTTCAGCACCAGGGAGTCCGGTTGGGTGGTGTCCCGGAACCATTGGGCCAGCTCGGGTTCCTGGGCGTCCATCAGCGCCTGGACGCCGAGTCCCATCTCGGCCATCATCTCGGAGCGTGTCAGCCCCATGCCCATGGCTTCCAGCAGGGAGGACAACTCGCTGTCGGTGGGCGGCGCGGGCAGGGCGGCGCGGCAGGGGAGCAGGAGGGCGGCCAGGCCAAGACGGTGCAGGGCACGATGCATGGGTATCTCCGTTGTTGAACCTTGGGCGCCCAGGACGGCGTCCGCCTGAATGTAGCAGGCCGGGCCTTGCGTGACGCGCCCGGGGCGGCCAAGGGCACAGGATCAATGCCTTATCTTCCAGCCGTCAGACCAGGAAGCGGCATGGACGAGAGACAACAACGCATCGTGGACGAATTCCAATCCCTGGGCACGTGGGAGGAGCGTTACGAGCACCTCATCCGGCTGGGCTCCGTCCTGCCGGCCTTCCCCGACGAGCTGCGCAGCTCGGCCCTGCAGGTGAAGGGCTGCCAGTCCCAGGTGTGGCTGCACGCCCGTCTGGAGGAGGGGCGCATGCGCCTCCAGGCGGACAGCGACGCCCTCATCGTCAAAGGGCTGGTGAGCCTGCTGCTGCGCGTCTACGACGACCGCACGCCGGCGGAGACCCTGGCCACGGCCCCGGAGTTCGTGGATGCGCTGGGCATGCGCGAGCACCTCTCGCCCACCCGGGCCAACGGGCTGGCCGCCCTGCTCAAGCAGGTGCGCCTTTACGCCACGGCCTTCCAGCTCAGCCAGGGGAGCATGACATGAAGCTCTATCTCAGCGTGGACATCGAGGGGATCACGGGCGCCCAGCACTGGGACGAGACCGAGATCGGCCGGCCCGGCTACGAGCGCCTGCGCGACCGCATGGCGGCGGAGACCGTGGCCGTGGCCGCGGCCGCCCTGGCGGCGGGCGCGACGGAAGTGTGGGTGCAGGACGCCCACGACACGGGACGCAACCTGCGTCCGGAGGAGCTGCCCCGGGGCTGCCGGCTGGTGCGCGGCTGGAGCGGCGACCCCCGCGGCATGGTCCAGGAGCTGGACCCCTCCTTCGCGGGCCTGCTGCTGGTGGGTTGGCACAGCCCCGCCGGCGGGGCGGGCAGTCCGCTGGCCCACACCATGAGCACGCGCTTCACCCAGGTCCGCCTGAACGGCCGGCCCGTCTCCGAGCTGCACCTGGCCGTGCTGGCCGCCGCGGAGCTGGGTGTGCCCCTGCTGCTGGCCTCCGGCGACGCCGCCCTCTGCGACGAGGCGCGGGCCTGGCTGCCCGGCCTGCGGACCGTTCCCACCCAGGAGGGCCGCGGGGAGAGTGTGGTCTGCGCCGACGCCGCCCGGGTGTTGGAAGACCTCGCCACCGCCACCCGGGACGCCTTGGACTACCGGTTGGAGGCCATCCTGCCGGAGATGTCCAGCCGCTACCTGCTGGAGATGGACCACAAGGAGCCTGCCCGCGCCCGGCGCAACGCATCCTATCCGGGCATGGAGCTGGTGAGCCCGCTCACCACGCGGTTGGACTGTCCCTCCCTGCGCGAGGTGGGCCGGGCCCTCTTGTTCACCGCCTGATGGGGCGCGCGCTTCCCCCAGGAGCCGTGCAGGTGGCGGGCATCCGCGACGAGGGAGAGGCGCGCCTCTGCCTGGATGCCGGGGTGGACCTGCTGGGCTTCCCCTTCCACCTGCCCGTCCACCGGGAGGACCTCCCCATGGACGAGGCCGCCGCGCTCATCGCCCGCTTGGGCATCGGCCCGCGCTGTGTGCTCATCACCTACCTGGAGACGGCCCGCGAGCTGTGGGAGGCGGCCGGCCTGCTGGGAACGGGATGGGTGCAGGTCCATGGGCGCCTCGATCCGCGGGAGCTGCGCCTCCTGCGGCAGCGGAGGCCGGACCTGGGCCTCATCCGCAGCCTGGTGCTGCGCTCGGCGGACCTGAGGGAGCCCCTGGCCGAGCTGGCCGCCTGCGCACCCTGGGTGGACGCCTTCCTCACGGACAGCCACGATCCGGCCACGGGGGCCGACGGGGCCACAGGCCGGGTTCATGATTGGAGCTGGAGCCGCCGCCTGCGGATCGCCGCGGACAAGCCGCTGATCCTGGCGGGGGGGCTTGGGCCGCACAATGTGGAGGCGGCCATCGCCGCCGTGGCGCCGGCGGGCGTGGACGCACACACGGGACTCGAGGACGCCGCCGGGGCCAAGGTTCCGGAACTCGTGGCGGCCTTCGTCGACAAGGCCCGCGGTGCCTTCGCCGCCCGGTTCGCATCACAGGGAGGAGACGCATGAAGAGCCACCGCCGGGAGTTGACCATCACCACCCCGGGCCGCCGGGCCTTCCTCAACATCACGCCCCAGGTGCAGGACGCCCTGCGTGAAAGCGGCGTGCGCGAGGGCCTTTGCCTGGTCAACGCCATGCACATCACGGCCAGCGTGTTCATCAACGACGACGAGCCCGGGCTGCACCAGGACTACGAGCGCTGGCTGGAGCAGCTGGCCCCCCACGAGCCCGTCTCCCGCTACGCGCACAACCGCACGGGGGAGGACAACGGCGACGCCCACCTCAAGCGGCAGGTGATGGGCAGGGAGGTGGTGGTGGCCGTCAGCGGCGGCAAATTGGACTTCGGCCCCTGGGAGCAGATCTTCTACGGCGAGTTCGACGGACGGCGCCCCAAGCGGGTCCTGGTCAAGATCATCGGGGAGTAGTCCGCGTGCGCATCCTGGCCCTTACCCACACCTATCCGCGCTTCCCCGGTGACACGAACGGCCCTTTCGTGCGCTTCCTCATGGACGAGCTGGCCACCCGCGGGCATGAGGTGCGTGTGCTCACCGCCTGGGACCCGGCCTTCCACCCCGGCGAGCTGGACGCCGACGCCGACGCGGCGGGCCGGCCCCGGGCGCGCCTCTCCGCCTACCGCTACGCCCCGGCGGACTCGTGGCACGTGCTGGGCTATTCGCGCACCATCCACGCCGACGTGCGGCTGAAGGCGCGCATGCTGGCCCTGAGCCCGCTGCTGCTGGCCGCCGGCGCGCGCGCCCTGCTGCGCGAGGCGCGGGAGTTCCGGCCGGACCTGCTCCACGCCCACTGGTTCCTGCCCAATGCGTTCTCCGCCTCCTTCGCGGCGCGGCGCCTGGGCCTGCCCCTGGTGGCCACCCTGCACGGCAGCGACGTGTTCGTGGCGGAAAAGGGCTTCCCCTTTTCCCTGCTCACCCGGCGGGCCGTGTCCTCCACCACCCGCCTCACCTCCTGCTCGCCGGAGCTGCGGGACCGCATCTGCGCCCTGGGGGTGCCCCGGGAACGCAGCCACGTCATCCCCTATGCCGCCGATCCCGGACTGCTGGAACGCGCCGCCGATCCCGCCGCCGTGGCCGCCTGGCGTGCGCGGCTGCTGGACGGGGCGGCGGGCCCGCTGGTGACGGCCCTGGGGCGCCTGGTGTGGAAAAAGGGCTTCCACGTACTGCTGGATGCCTTGCCTCCCCTGCGGGCGGAGTTTCCCGGCCTGCGCGTGGCCATCGCCGGGGAGGGCGACCTGCAGGCGCGCTTGCGCTCCCAGTCACGGGAGCGGGGGCTGGAGGCCGTGGTGATCTTTCCCGGTCTCTTGTCGAGGGACGAGATCGGCCCCTTCCTGGAGGCCGGGGACCTCTTCACCATGCCCAGCGTCCACGACCGCGCCGGCAACGTGGACGGCCTGCCCAACGTGATCCTGGAGGCCATGGCCGCCCGGCGGGCGGTGGTGGCCAGCGAGGTGGCGGGCATTCCCCTGGCCGTGCGGCCCGGGGAGACGGGCTGGCTGGCGCCGCCCAAGGATCCCCGCGCCCTTCGCCACGCCCTGCGCGAAGCCCTGGCCGACCCGGAACGGCGACGCCTGTTCGGCGAGGCCGGGCGGGCAAGGGTGGAGCGGGAGCTCAACTGGCCGGCGGTGGCGACGCGCTACGAGGAAGTGTTCCGGTTGGCCTTGGCGGACGGGGGGACGCGGTGAAGATCTGCCTCATCCAACAGCACCCCGTGGACGAGGCGCGCATCCCGGCGGCCATCCTGCGCTGGGTGGTGGTGCACGACTGGCTGCGCGCCCGGGGCCACGAGGTGCTCAGCATCGGTCCCAACTCCCGCTGGCGCTGGGAGTGGCGGAGCTTCCGCGGCGCGCGCCAGCTCATGGTCCCCGGACCGGGCAGCGGGATCAAGGCGCTGGACCTGCTGGCGTTCTCTCTGCTGCTGGTGCCCACAATACTTTGGTTGCGCCGCCGCGAGCGTCCGGATGCCTGGTTTGTCGACGAGCTCTTCGTGGCTTTCGGCGTGCTGGCCCTGCGCCTGCTGCACCCGCGCGAAGCCATCCTTTACGACGTGATGGGCGTGCATTACCACCAGGTGCGCAAGCACAACCGCAACCTGCTGCGCCACCTGCCCCTGGCCTGGAGCTACTGGCTGCTGGAGCATCTGACCTTGTGGGGAAGCACCCTGGTGAGCACCGTGAACGACGCCCACCGCGAACTGCTGGAGCGCTGGACGCGCCGGCCCGTGCGCGTGGTGCGCGACGCGGCGGAGTTCGACCTTCCAGGGCCTGCGGGCGCGCTGCCGGCCAAGGCGGCGGGGGAGCTGTGGCTGACTTTCGTGGGGAAGATCTCCAACCGTCGGCTGGACGACCTCTATGGCATCCTGCCGGCGCTCATGGCGGAGGAGCCCCGGCTGAGGCTCATCGTGGTGGGGAACGGGCCCTTCTTCCAGCGCTACGTGGACTGGTCCGCCAGGCTCAGCCTGGCGGACCGCGTGCACTTCGCGGATTTCGTCCCCCACGCCCACCTGCCCGCCTGGTTGGCGGCCAGCGACATCACCTACAGCGACGATTGGTCGGACATCGGCTTCCCCATGAAAGTCTTCGAGTACATGGCCCTGGGCAAGGCCATCCTGGTGGAGGACACCCCCGCCGTGCGCGAGGTCATGCGCCACGAGGAGAACGCCCTGCTCTACACCGGCCTGGACGGGTTGCGGGAGGGGGTCCTGCGCCTGGCCCGCGACCCGGACCTGCGCCGGCGCATCGGGCACGCGGCCGCGGAGGAGGCCCGCCGCCTGCACCGCTGGGACGGCCGCATGGCCCAGTTCGAGGCCCTTTTCGTGGAGGCGCGCCGCCTCAGCGGGGCGGAAGCATGAGGTCGCTGCCGCTTCCCATCAAGGCTTTGGCCTGGCTGCTGGCCACCAGCCTGACCGTGCTCTGGCCGGAGTGGATCGAGGATCCGGCCCCGCCCGAGGCGGACTGGCTGCCGGTGGCCCGGGAGACGGTGCGATCCGGGGACACGCTGGAGAGCCTCGTCCGGCGCTTCGACCTGCCCGCCTCGCTGGTGCCGCGGCTGGTGGCCGCCTGCGAAGGGGTGGCCGACCTGCGCCGCCTGCGTCCCGACGAGCCCATGCTGTTGGTGAGGCGCAGCCTGGGGGACAGCCTGCGCCTGGTGCACCATCCGGACCACTCCCACCGGTTGGTGATGGATTTGCCCTTTGCCTGGCGGGGGGATTCCCTGGCGCCGCTGGAAGGCATGGACTGTGCCGCCCGCCTGGAGCCGCTGGAGGCCGTCATGCGGCTGGTTGAGCGCAGCGGCACCGTGGACGCCACGCTCTATGACGCCATGGTGGGCGCCGGCGGCAGTCCGCAGCTGGCCCTGGCCTACGCGGACATCTTCCAGTGGGACGTGGATTTCCTCACGGACATCCACGGCGGCGAGATCTTCCAGCTCGTGGTGGAGGAGCGCACCCTGGCCCGTCCCTACCTGGGGGACAGCGTCACGGTGGAGGGCCGCATCCTGGCGGCCACCTTCCAGGCGGCGGGTGGGGAGAAAGCCCTGCGCGCCCTCTGGTTCGAAGGGTGCGGCGAAGCCGGCTATTTCGACGGCGAGGGGCGCAGCTTCCAGAAGGCCTTCCTCAAGAGCCCGCTCAACTACCGCCGCGTGAGCAGCTCCTTCGGCATGCGCCGGCACCCGATCCTGCGCCGCGTGCGCATGCACCACGGCGTAGACTACAGCGCCCCCCACGGCACTCCCGTGGTGGCCGCGGGAGCCGGTACCGTCAGCGGGGCGGGCTGGGAACGCGGCTACGGCAACGTGGTGCGCATCCGCCACGACGGCAAGCGCAGCACCGTCTACGGACACCTGTCCAGCATCGCCCCCGGCGTGCGGCGCGGCGCGCGGGTGGACCAGAACCAACTCATCGGGCGGGTGGGCTCCACGGGCCTGTCCACGGGACCCCATTTGCACTACGAGGTGATCGAGAACGGGCGCAGCGTGGATCCCGCCGCCATCCGCACCGAACCCGGCAAGCCCGTGCCGGCCTCTTGCCGGGACGAGTACCTGGCCGCCTTCGCCCGCCGGTTCCCCCAATGAGAAAGCCCCGGCCGGGGCCGGGGCTTGTGTGAATCCGGGTTGCGGCTGGATCAGTAATCGAAGCCGAAGGCCGCCCGCCGGTCGGCGATATCCGCCTTCTCCTTGGCCCAGCCCGACCACTGGCCGTAGATGCCGCTCTTCTGCTGCTGCAGGGCCTCCGCCCGCTTGGCCGGAAGCTGGGGCCCCAGTTCGGCCACCAGTTGGGCAGCATCGACCCGCGTCCTGGGCTGCAGCACGTACACGCCCCGCTCGCCGGCGAAGGGAAGGGAGAGCTGCCCCACGGGTGTGGTGAACAGCCTGTTGCCGAAGGTCAGGTCACGTCCCACTTGGCCGGGGATGAACTGGTTGGCCCGGATGGGGTTGGCCAGGTTGCCGAACTGGGCCTGCGCGGGCAGGGCCATCAGGCTGTCCAGGGTCGCGGGCTTGGCGGCGTTCAACCATTCCTGGGCGGCCTTGAGGGCCAGCGCCTTCTGCTTCTCCTTGCGCACCGCGGCCTGGATCTCCGTGCGGCGGTCCTTTACGCTCTCATGGCCCTTGGGCTTGATCTCCTTCACGCGGATGACGAACCAGCCGCCGTTGTCGGAGTAGACTGGTTGGATCACCTCGCCGGCCTTGGCGGCGAAGATGAGGTCCGCCGCCCGCTGGCTGCGTCCCACACCCGGCACCGTGCCCTTCTGGGTGAAGGGACGCCCGGTCTGGATCTTGAACTGGCGCTCGGCGCACAGCACCTCGAAATCGTGCTGGCCTGTCTGCATGTCCTCGTACAGCGCCTCGGCCTTGGCGCGCAGGTCGCCATGGGTCATGGAGCTGGGCTCCACCTTGATGAGGATGTGCTGGGCCTGGACCTGCTCCTCCTTCACACCCGTGCCGTTGTCCCGGGTCTCCCGGCCGTTCACCTTGAGCAGGTGGAAGCCGAAGGCTGTCTTCACCGGCCCCGCCACCACGCCCGGCGCCGCGCCGAAGGCAGCCGCCTCGAACTCGGGCACCATGCGGCCCCGGCCGAACCAGCCCAAGTCCCCGCCCCGGTCGGCGTTGGACTCGTCCATGCTGTAGATGCGGGCCAGGTCCTCGAAGGTCTCGCCCTTCTCGAGCTGCTTGAGCACGTAGTCCATCTGGTCCATGGCGTCCGCCGTGTCCTCGGCGCTGGGGACCACCTGCAGCTGGACGTACTCGATCTCCCGGCGTTCCTCGGTCTCGTAGTCGTCGAGGTGGCTCTTGTGCCAGGCCTCCAGCTCCGCCTCGCTGATCTGGGTGGAGTCCACCTGGAAGGAGCCGTAGGGGAAGACCACATAGGCGCCGTCGGCCGTCTGGTTGTTCAGCACGTGTTCATGGCGCAGGGCCGCGTCACTCACCACCGCGACGGCGGACAGCCGGGCGCGGAGCTTCTCCAGGGCCAGGCTTTGGCGGATCTGCTCCTCCATTTGGAGCAGCCAGCCCGTGGCGTTCTCGCCGCGCAGCATGTCGTGCCACTTGGTGGTGTCGAAGACGCCGTTGGTGAGGAAGGTGGTGTCCTGGACCACGAAAGCCGGGGGCTGATAGAGGATGCGGTCGCTCACTTCCCGGTCGGACCAGCCATAACCCATGCGCTCGGCCAACTGGCGCTCCAGGGTCAGGCTGACAAGGTCGTTCCAGCCTTGCCGGCGCGCCTGGAGGACCGCCTGGCCGCTGGCCTGGTCGCCCTGGCCCTGCAGGCGGGCGTTCACCTGCCGCTCGTAGTCCGCCAGGGTCAGCTCCGTGCCGTTGATGGTGGCCACCCGGTCCTCGCCGTCGCCCCCCAGGTTCTCGAAGCCGCCCATGCCCCAATCTAAGACGATGGTGCCCACGAAAGCCAGGATGAGGATCCACAGGACCACGTGGGTGTTGTCGCGGAGCTTCCGCATCATAAGCCGCTTCTCCCGGAAAATGAAGCCTTCATCTTAGAGCTTTCCCGGTCCAGTATCAAGGAGGGGATCCCGGCTGCCGGGAAGAGCCTGGTGCGCGTGGGGCGGGCAGTGGCCATGGCGTTGCCTTCCGTCCATTACCTTGGGGCCATGGCAGCAAGCGAACTGGCGACCCGAACCCTTACCGCGTTGGTGGGCATCCCCGTGCTGTTGGCCGTGGTTGCGGCCGGAGGCATCTGGTTGACGTTCACGGCCCTCGTGTTGAGCCTGCTGGCCT
>Ga0194127_10006662_pt1 | contig 13027 bp, 9 predicted proteins | sample TA2KigC100mmetaG_FD_148624 | JGI IMG/M metagenome (GOLD analysis project Ga0194127, IMG submission 148624) | Freshwater microbial communities from Lake Tanganyika, Tanzania - TA2015036 Kigoma Deep Cast 100m | ecosystem: Environmental > Aquatic > Freshwater > Lake | place: Tanzania: Lake...
CCCCACGCCGACGCCAACCGCCACGGTGACGCCGACGCCCACACGCACACCGACGACGACTGCCACGGTGACGCCGACGCCTACCTCTACGCCCACGCCAACAGCCACGGTGACGCCGACGCCTACCTCTACGCCCACGCCAACAGCCACGGTGACGCCGACGCCAACCGCGACCGTCACACCGACGCGGACCCCGACGCCGACCTCTACGCCCACACCGACCGCGACGGTCACACTCACGCGGACGCCCACGGCTACGGTCACGGTCACGCCGATGCCGACTTCTACACCCACGGCGACCGCCACGCGCACCGCTACGCCCACCGCCACGCAGCCGTTCGCCTGCATGCCGGTTCGACAGTTGGCGGCGTCTGTCGGCCAGCACCCCAAGAACGTCGCGGCCGGCGCCGCGGGCGTTTACGTGGGTTTGTACGATTCGGATTTGCTCCTCCAGGTCAACCCTGCCAACGTTGCGCTGCGCTGGCAGGCGCGCACAGGGCCGGGCGGGGTGAATGGCCTGGCGGTTTGGGGCGACTACGTGGTGACGGCCAATCGGAACGCCAACCTGGCGACGATCCATCGAGCCTCCGATGGGCAGGCGCTGGCGAAGCTGGCCGTGGGAGTCTTGCCGTGGGGAGTGGCGGCCGCGGACGGACTGGCCTACGTGGCCAATTTCGGCGACAACAGCGTCTCGACTGTTGACCTGGTTGGACGGCGTGCGATCCGCACGGTGGCTGTGGGCATATCGCCCGTGGCCATCGTCGCAGGCCGGCCCAGTCCTGATGCGCCGGCCGCGGCTGGCCGCGCGTATGTGACGCACCTCGACGGCCAGGTAGCGGCGCTGGATGCGCAAGGCGTGGTATTGCGCAAGACTCAGACTGCGGCGACCGATAGCCGGGGCATCGCATGGGACAGGCTGCGGGGTCTGCTCTACGTCGGCAGCCGCGCAGGCTACATCGTCGCGCTTGACGCGGAGAGCCTGAACGAGGTCCGGCGCTTCAGCCTGCCTGGCCCGGTCTACGCCCTAACGGTCAACCCGGTCACCGGTCGCATCTTTGCCGTGGATGCCACAAACGACCGTCTGTACGTCATCGCGCCTGAAAGCCCCGGCATCGGCCAAATCCCGCTGCCCGCGCAAGGCGCGCAGGATGGCGGCCAGGGCATCGCAGTGTTGGAGAACCGCGTCTTCGTCGCCAACTATGCGGATGGCAGCCTGACCGTGTTAGAAGACGCCGGCGGCGCAGGGTGTCTGGCTTGGCTGACGCCGACGCCGCTGCCGACGCTCACGGCCACACCGACCGCGGCCGTCACGCCAACCAACACACCCACGGCGATGCCGACCGCGACTGTAACGCCAACCAACACACCTACCGCGACGCCGACCGCGACCGTCACGCCGACCGCGACGCCCACCGCGACGCCGACTGCGACCGTCACGCCGACCAGCGCGCCCACCGCGACGCCGACCGCGACCGTCACGCCAACGCACACGCCTACTTCGACGCCGACTGCAACCGTCACGCCAACGAGTAGTGCGACAGCCTCCCCGACGGGGACAGCCTCCCCAACCAGGACGCCGACCGTCACCCCGATGCCGACCGCGATCCGGGCTAAGATCGAGATCGTTTGGCCGCACGGCGGCGCCTCGGTCTCCGACGCCACCCGAGCCAACATCACAGCCTATCTGCTGGCGGAGCTAGGCAATGACCCGGTGGCGTGCGATTATGAACCGGTGGTGCGCCTGTGGTCGGCGCTGAACAGCGCGCCAGCCCGGCCGCTCGCCCTGGGGCAGAAGCGGATGTTTTCGGAGAGCGGTCGAACTTTCCCGGTGTGGGACTTCAATGATGTGGATGTCAGCGCGGCGCGTGACCCTGCCAACAAGATCAGTTTCTACGTCACGGCTGACACCGCGCGTTCCTTCCACAACGTCTGGACGCATGCGATGGATGCCCGCACCCTGATGCCGCAACAGGATGTGCCGACCGGCACGGTGACATCGCGCCTATCGGCCGTGGATGCCAAGATCGAGATCGTCTGGCCGCACGGCAACCTGCCAGTGGATCAGGCTGCCAGGGCCAACATCACAGCCTATCTCTTCGAGCCAGAGACGCGGCGCGCCATCCCGCCCACCCTCGGCTGGCGGCCGGTGGTGCGGCTGCACTGGGCGCTCAACGCCGACACGAACAAGGGGGCTGCCAGCAGCAAGATCGGGGAGCCGCGCGCGATCACCGCGGCGAATGGGGTCGCTTTCCTGGCGTGGGATTTCAATGACGTGGATGTCAGCGCGGCGCGCGACCCGCTGAACAAAATCTACTTCTGGGTCAGCGTAGATGAAGTCCTCACCTTCTCCAACATCTGGGCGCACGGCGTGGATGCGCGCACGATCTATCCGCAGGCGGATTTGTTGAATTCGTGCAGGTAGGTGTGGTAGAATCTGGTTGGGGACTGCCTGGTTCGAACTGGTCCCAGGCAGAAGGAGGTATGGATGAACGCCGTAGCTTTGCGATTCAATCCCTACGTTGAACGGGGGATGATCCGCAACCCGCTCCAGTTTTTCGGCCGGGGCCGCGAGCTGGACGAAATCTTCGGCCGACTGGCGACGATGGGGAGCGTCTCAGTGGTCGGCGAGCGGCGGATCGGCAAATCCTCGCTCCTCTACCACATCGCGCAACTCGGCGACGAGCGGCTGGGCGCGGGTTATACGTGTTACTATCTCGACCTGCAGCGGGTGCTCTCGACCGCGGAGTTCTACCAGCGGGCCTGCGAAGCGTTGGCCGCGGAAGGGGACACGCACCTGGACTTCGAGCGCGCCATCGCCGGTAAGAAGGTCGTCCTGTGCCTGGACGAGTTCGAGCAGGTCGCCGGCAACCGCGCGTTCGGCCCCGATTTCTTCGGCGTCTTGCGCAGCCTGGCGCAGACCGGCGAGTTGGCCCTGGTGACCGCCACGCAGCGCACGTTGCCTGAGCTATACCGGGCCGGCGAGATCCCTACCTCTCCGTTCTTCAACATCTTCACGCTCCTGCGCCTGGGGTCATTGGCCGAGGCCGAGGCGCGTCAGCTTGTCGCACAGCCTGCTGAACGCGTCGGTCGCGCCTTCAGCGATGACGAAGTGAACTTCATCCTCAACCTGGCCGGCACGTACCCCTATCGGCTGAACGTAGCGTGCGGGCTGCTGTACGAGGCGAAGCTGACCGGGCCGGTGGACTTCACGCGGGTGCGTCGGGAGTACGAAGCCGAAATTAGCGACGGCCGGGCGCCGCGGCCACGGCGTGAGGAGCCGTCGCCGGAGGGCCAGTGGGCCGGGACGATCTGGGCAGGTGTGCTGGCGTTTTTCTCGATCTTGATGACCTGGCTGAGCACGCAGGCCGGCAGTCCCATCGGACTGGTAGTTTCCGGAGCCTTGGGGCTGTTCGCGGTTGTGCTGTTCGTGCTTGACACGATTCCTGCCTTGCGCCTGCGGGGAGGCGCGCGATGACTGCTCGGAGCCGGAGACCCCCTATGGGCAAGTCAGCGTCGGCCACGGCTCCTCCCGCGCCTGCCCCGTCAGTGCTGCGCCTGGAGCCGGGCGCCACGTTGAGCGTGCAACTCCTACCGCCGCCGCAGGAACCGCCACGTCCGCGCCGGTGGCGGGGTTGGTTGATCGGCGGCCTCATCTTCGTGGGTGTTCTCGTCTTCTTCCTCTCGTTGTTCGTCTTGCCAAGAGTTTACGTTGATCCGGTCGCTGTTAGCGGCATTCCCGAACTTTCCATCAGTCTGACGTACCCAACCTACCTGGCGTTCGGTGACACCGGCGTGATTGACGTCACCGTGATTAACAACGGCAGCGCGATGATTACTGGAACAATGGTGTTGACCTTCACTGACGTGTTACCGGTGCAGGCTGCATCGCCGAAAATCACGGCCGTCTCTCTGCCGGAGCTGCCAGGCGGAGCCAGGCTGACAGAGCGAATGAGCATCGCATGGGGACGCTTTATGTGGTTCCGCGCGGAAAACGTGCCGTTCCAGGTGCTCATCGAGACCGATGGTCAGCGCGGAACTCTGCCGGCAAGCCAGCTTATCCGCGCCGCGCCGGTGCCCTTTCTCAGGACCATCTTCGATTGGCTGACCCGATCTTCGCTGCTGGCCGGCCTGCTGGCGTTCGTATGGGAGCAGATCAAGCCGCGACTGGCCGGCCGTCGGGAGCGGTGACGATGCTCGCTCCTCTCGCTCGTCTCTGGACTCCCCTCCGCGCTTTCCTCGCCGACTGACTGCGCCTCCTCTACTGGGTCTTCTTCAAGCCGACCGCGCTGCGTGCCTATGTCAATCAGATTGCTCCCGAACTGACTGCTGAACGTTTTCCCCGCGCGACCTGGCGCGCGCTGAGAACGAATCGTGATTTGCGAGGTTTCCTCCTGGATTCCTTGGCGGGCACAGTTCTGACGCCATTTGTGTCTATGACCGTCGCCGGTTTATTCTGGGTAACGCAAAACCACCACCGCGGCGGCCGCGATCTCATGACGGATTCCCACGTCTACCCCGGCCACCGCGCCCAGCTCGGCCAGGCGACTTCACGTCACGACCTCCCCGCGCCAGCGCTCTTGGAGGGCCATCGCCTCGGTCGGCGTGACGTCCCAAGGATGCAGTCACCGGATGTCCATGTGGCGATTTCACCTGGACACGGGCAACGATGGGTCGCCCAGGAGATTGAAAGTGAGGAGGATCTCCCGAACGCCGGCGTGCGTCGCGGGGAGGGCGGCCTGCGCCTGCAGCAGGATCTCGCCCAGCGTGCGCCCGTTCGCGTCGTTGGCCGACAGGCCGCGCGCCAGCTCGCGGGCCAGCAGACGCTGATCTTCCAGCACGGCCGCGCTGGAGGGCACGATCGCCGCGACCGCGCCGCCGCCGGAAGTGCGCAACAGGATTTCGCCCAGCGATAGCGTGGAGGGGTGCTGGAAGAAGCCGGATAGACACGTCAGGGTGAAGACGATCGGCAGCCGATCCCGGTTGGTCAGCTTGAGCGCATCCCCCGAGCCGAAGACCTTCTCTTTTGTCCACTGGCTCAGACTGCCGTGTCCGAAATAGCCTACCAGCCCGACGCCATCCGCGAATGCCCGGAGCAACGCCGCGCGCGCCTGCGCGCCATCGCCGGCCGAAGCGACCACCTGGGTCTCGTAGCCGGGCAAGCCCGTCGCAAATGCGCCGGCCTCGGTCTGGAAAGCGGGATCGGAGCCGTCGGCCAGCAGAAAGGCCCGTGCGCGCCACGCGCTATCTCCGGATGCGCTCGCAGCCGGATGGCTCAGCGTCTTGGCGACCATCGTCTTCATCTGTTCGACGGTCTGCGCGGGGAAGCGGCCCACCGCCAGGGCCGGCCGGCTGGCTGGGCCGTCATCGGGCAAAGCAAACCAGACATCGGACGCGGTGCGGCCCGTGTGAGCGGTCTCGATCAGCCTGGTCGGTATCAGATCCGCCTCGGGGCCTTTGAGATAGCCGCGCGGGTCGTAGCTGGCGTCTCCGGCCAGCAGCAGAAAGCGGGGCGCGGGCGGCGTCCACTGTGCGAGCGCGTGCCGCATGAACGCCTGGATCGCGGCAGGATCCCCGCGGCCGTAGCTGAAGGCGTCGTACACATCGCCCACGTCCACCAGCGCCACACGCAGCCCGGCCGCGGTGCGCGCGGCTATCAGCGGCTGCAACGCCTCGCGGAACTGCGGGGCTGTGACGATGATCAGATCGGCCCCGCCGGGCCAGGCGCGCAACTCGCCGGCCGGTCCGCTGGCCGGCAGGCGGTCGGCGGTCAATGGGCCGGCGGCCGGGATGATGGCGCTGGGTTGGCGCAAGCCGGACTGGGTGGCCAGCAGAAATCTCCGCGGGCCGTGGGCGTCTTGTGGGACCGAGAAGCGCACGAGGCCGCTTGCGACGCGGTGATCGCGCAAGGCGATCGGCTGACGGGGATTCGAGATGTCCCAGAGGGCCGCCACAGGCTCCTGTGGCCGCAGGCCATCCGCCGAGATGCGCGCTGCATACCCGGCCGCCTGGCCCTCGAACTCCAACCGCGCTTCATCGGCGACCAGTTTGCGCAGATAGTTCACCTCGACCCAATCCAGCAGCACGACATCGGCAGGAGCGCCGGTGTCGCCGGCCGCGGCCAGGACGAGCTGGTTGTCGCCGCTGCGCAACAGCCCGGCCGGCGCGATGGCCGTGATCAGGTGCCCGCCCAGGCCGTCCCAACGCGCATCGGCTATCGGCACGGCGTTCAGCGTCAGGGTCAGGTGGTGATCTGGGTTGACTGCCGCGGAGGAAGCGCCCCACACGCGCACCCGCAGGCGGGCCTCTCCGCTCGCTGGTTGCACGATCGGAATTTGGACCTGGATCTCGGCCGGCGCCAGGATCGAAGCCCACAGCCACGGATCGTCGCCCGGGCCCACCGTGGCCACATATTGCCGCTGCTCCTCCAACCGCACGGTGGCCGAGACAACCTCCGAGAGTACGGCGCGGTCCTCTGGGGCCGCCGATTGGACAGCCATGAACAGGGGCGCGGGCCGCCGGTCCTGGGCGGTAGACCGTCGTGTGAGCCAGTAGACGTTGTGCGCGGCGGCAGGCGAGTCGGGCGCCTGGCCGTAGAAGCGCAGCGAGCGGTCTTTGCTCTGGCCGATCAGCAGGAATGGGATCGGCTGGCCGCCGGCGCTGAGGTCTAGATCGTGTGGTTCGGCTGTCGCCAGATCGAAGCCGGCCGCGGCCAGGCCGCGCGCGGACACGTCATAGGCGCCATCCGCATCCACCAGCAGCTTGACTGCGGGGATGCCGCTCGCGGGAGACGCCGGTTGGCGGCCGGCCCGGCAACCGGTCATCGCGAGCAAGGCCAGGAGCAGCAACGCCGTCATCGTGACTGTCCTCAAAATCGCCCACCAAGTGCCAGGCACTTCGGAAGTGCCTGGCACTTGGTGGGTTTCATCCGCGCTGGCGCCGGCCGCGACATGAGTGGCTTCGCAGCCGCGCCGGGCAGGGGGGCGATGACGAGGATGTGGCGGGCGCGGGGTCATGTCTGGCGCCGTCTGCCGATTGGCAGCAGGCCCATCCGCCAGAGCAGGAGCGCGGCGAGGCCCAACAGCAGCGCCAGGCCCACCGCACCGCCGCCCAACCATAGCATCAGGCGGCTGGCAGCCGAGGTTCCAGGTGTCGGCGTCGGCGTGGGCTGCGAGCGCGTGGTTGCGCTGCGCGGTTGACCCGTTTCCTTGGGCGCGAAGACGAGCGGCGGCCTGGTGGGCGAAGAAACGGCTGTGGTTGTAGCGGCCGGTCCCGCGGTCTGCGCCGAGGGGGGCGTGGGGTTCGCCGTGGCCGCTGCAGCCAAAGGCGCGGGCGTTGCGCGCGGAGGCGTCGGAACAGCAGACGCCGGAGCGGCGGGGGGCGCGACCCCAGGCTGCGGCTGTCCCGTCGGCGTAGTGACCTGCACCGCGGCCGCCGACGCTCTGCCTGTGGGCGTGGGGCGCGGACCTGTTGGGGTGGCGGTCATCGCGCCGGCAGGAGAGACCGTCGCGCTCACGGTGGGTTGCGGCGTGTTGGTGTATTGACGCGTGGCGGTTGAGGGCGGCTCGGCAGTGGCTGTTGGCGTCTGCGTGGGCGTCCGGGTCACGGTGGGGGTAGCCGTCGAGCCGGAGGTCCCCGTCCCCGTTGGGGAGGCTGTCGCACTTGGGGAGGCTGTCGCACTCGCAGTGGCGGTTGGCGTGGTCAACTGGCCTGCCACCGCGCTGACCGGGCCGTGCATGTCGCCGCTGCTGTCCGACGCCAACTCCTTCAACCAGTAGTAGTAGGCGAAGCCGATCATCACCGCGGTGTCTGTATAAACGTAGGTCGCGCCGGTCGGTCCATCGCCTCGCGCCCCGACCTGGTAGATGTAGGCCTCTCCTGACGGCGGAGACGAGCTCTGTGTGCGATAGAGACGGAACGCGATCGTGTTCAGCTCGGTCGCAGTCTCCCAAAAGACCACGATCGGACCATCGCTCTGCGGCGTGGCCTTGAACTCGCTGAGCGTCACCGCCGCGTAGGCGGTCAGAGCCAATGCCAATACGACCAGTATGCTGAGGACGCCTGTCCTGAAAATCGCCTGCCGCCGCTCTGGTCTCGAGGCTTTAGCCGGTTTGGTGGTCGGCGGCAGAAACCGGCTAAAGCCTCGAATCCAGCCCACCTGTTTTTCATGCACCGTCCCACAGGGAGGCTGCGCACTGGCGCGGCGGCTGGCATGGGCGTCTGTCTTGAAAATAGCCCCGCTGACCTCACGCAAAGGCGCAAAGGACCGTTGAGCTCTTCTGACCGTCTCTGCGGCTTGGCGTCTTTGCGTGACCTTTTCATCGGCAGCAGGAGATGGTCGCATCATGGCTGTGACCCTTTCATCAGCAGCGGCAGCCGATAGGTCGGCATGTTCCTGGGCAGCCGCATGGCCGGGTCGCCGAACAACATCATTGTCGGGATCAGGTAGTGTGAGCCGTACTGTGCGTGGAAGCGTTGAGCCGTCAGCAGCAACGCCCGGCCCAGTTCGCGTGTCGGTTGCCGCAACCCATCAGGCGACTGCGAGAAGAGCGTGTCCATGAGCAATGTCCTGAATTGCATCTGGTCATAGGTCACGCCCAGGCCAGAAGGCGAGATGGCTGCGACAGATCCGCCGCCGGGCAAACGCTGCATCGTCTCCGCGACGCTGAAACGCGCCGGATCGGGGTGCGCGAAGTAGCCATCCAGACAGTTGAAGGTCATCACGACCGGCGTTCGGCCGGCGTTGCGCAGGCTGGCGATGTCGGCCAGTCGCCACACGCCTTCATTGGTCCACCGTTCCGGCGCGCCGTGTCCCGCATACTGCACCAGCCAGACGCCGGAGTTGATCGCCTCTGAGATCGCGTTGCGCGTGGCCACGATCTGGGCGCTCGTCGCGCCGGCGGGCAGATAGGCGCGCACGGCCGTCAGGTCGCCGGGCAGGTAAGCGCGGATCGCCTGATCGGACAGCGCGGGGAAGTCGCCGGCGCTGTCCGCGTTATCGGCCACGAAGAGCGCGCGGCGCTGCCACGGCTCCATCCTGACGCCTTCGTCATAGGCCACGATCTTGCCCACGACCGTTTGCGCCTCGCTCAAGGTATTGACCGCCAGCCGGCCCACAGCCACGTCTGGCGCGCCATCGCCGTCCAGATCGCCGTAGAGGGGATCGGCCGGCACCTCACCCTGCCAGGGATCTACCCACGCCAGGAAAGGCGGGATGGGATTGGGCTGCGGCGGATAGAGGGCTGGATTGAAGCCCTTGAAATTCCAGTGGCCGTCGCCCACCAGCGTCAGATACGCCGGCGCCGGGCCGGGCCAGTGATCCCGCGCCCAGAGCAACATGGCAGTGATCGCCCTGGGATGATAGACGCCCGCATTGAACTCGTCGAAAACATCCTGGATGTCGGCCACCAGCGCGCGGCGGCCGCGGCTGCGATGCCACTCAGCGAGTCGTTCGGCCGCGGGGCGCAGATAATCGGCGGTCACGAGCACCGCGTCCGCGCCCTCGACCGGCTGGCGCAGGCCGGTGGACGGCCGCAGACGCACCGTCGCCGGCCGGCCGGGGGCCTCTTGCGCTTGCAGCCAGAAGCGCGTCCCCACGCCGGCGTCCGCGCGAAAGCGAACCGTATAACCCCCGCCTCCCCCGCCGCTGGCCGCGCCGATCAATCGCCTGGGTGACGCCAGGTCGGTCACATCCCAGATCGCAACCTGCACCGAAGGCCAGCCGGCCGTCGAATACTCGTGCGCGCCGGAGATCTCGACGCGGAAGTCCAACTGGCCTTCCCAGGCGCGGAACAGACGGCGATAATCCAGCTCCCAGAAGTTGACGTAAACATCATCCGCGTTGATGCCGGCCGGGTTCAGCGCAGCAACCGTGACCGTGTTCACGCCGCTGACCAACAAGCTGGACTGGGCTGTCGCGGTGAAGACGTATCGCGTGTGACCGTCCCAGGTCTCATCCAGCAGGAATGTTCCGTTCAGGCCGATCGCGGTGCGGTGGTCCGGGTTGATCGTGTTCTGGCTGGCGCGGCCGACCTCTTCGACGCGCAGCGTGACGGTGTAACCGTTCGCAGGGTGCGGCACGGTGAAGGGAAACGTGCGCGTGACCCCCGCGCCCGCGCCGATGGGGGTCAGCCTGGCCCAATACCAGGTGTCTTGCGTATCCAGGTTGAGCGAGTGCAGCGTGTACCAGAGCAGCGATTGCTCAGCGCGGACGGTCGCGGGGAAGTTGGCCGGCGGGTCGAGATCGCCGGCCGGGGTCGCGTCCACGTCGGGGATGCGCGGGCCAGGCGCAGCGGCCGCCTCCAGCCAGTAGACCCGCTCATCGGTGTACTTCTGTTCCATCTCGGGTCCGCGAAAACGCTGGCCGAAGAACTCGACGTAGTCGCCGGGGTCGAAACGGCCGTCCGCCTCGCCGGTCACGCGGATGGCGACCGGCTGGCCCAGGCTGGTCATGGCAAAGCGCCGCGGGTCAACGGTCGCCGGATCTATCCCTGCCGTGGTCAGGTCGGCCGGGGTCAGTCGCACGATGCCGTCCGCGACGACGCCGATGCGCAGGCGGATTTCTGTGGTCTGGCCGGCCGCCGGCCGTGCGAGCGCGAGCGCCGCGAGCACGATCAAGAAGCAGCAAATTGATAATCGCATAGGGGTCATTGTAGCGCAGGGGGAACAGTCTGGCAAAGCGACGGGCCGCGGCGAACGACTTAACGCAGAAGCGGGCCGGCATGAAGAAGCTAACACAGCCGGCCCGCTCGTGAACGGGTTCGGAATCGTCCAGCGGCGCTCACGGCGCCGGACGACGAATGATGACGCTAGGCCATGCGTCGGCGCAGCAGCAGAGCGCCAGCGGCAACCAGACCCACCAGGGCAATGACCCCCGCTACCAATGGCCAGTTCAGCGCAGGATCAGAGGAACGAAAGGTGGTCAGGGTGACCGCGTTGGGGTTGGTGATCATCAGATAGGGCCTGAACGCATAGTTACCCACGACAGTCTGGTCTTTTGAATGCATGCGAACCAATACAGTGCCCTCGCCGCAATTGCCAGTCAGCGCCAAACCAAAACTAGCCACATTATCACCATCAGCCTGTTGCTGCAGGTAGTTCGTCAGACTGGCGTCATCAAACGTGATCGTGGCTGGAGCGGTTGGAGGAACCGCGATGCTCTGGATGAGAGTCCCCATGGCGGAACCGTTGGCAGCAGTGACGCTACTCTCCGACCAAGAATCGTCGATTACTTGATAGAGAGTCATCTGCGGACCGCCGGGCGGTGCTACACCCAGGTTGACGAGATCTACTGTCAAGGTCATCGCGGCTGAACCAATGACTTGACCCGCCGGAATATCAGCCAGGTTCCACTTCAGGTAACTCCAGCGGGTTCGACTCGCCGCGCAGTTTGGGGTTCCCGCTTCCACGCGCAGTTTGTCAGTGTTCTGAGTCAACCCCGGATTCATGGAGTAGACAGATGCATCTTCACTGGGAAGACCTGAGGCTAAGGCAAACACCAGGCCCCCCAGGCTTGCGAACAACCCGAGTACGAGCGAAGCGATTACAAGACGTTTCCTGGCAGACATGGCCTTCCCTCCGAGTTGGGTTAGGATTAGTGAGACCGAGCGATCGCCGGTCTGATAGCATCAAGGAGTCGGCCAGGTGGTGAGGCCGCCAGATAGCAAACAGAGACGATAAGGAAAGCCTATCTTCGTGGCAAAGTTGTCTCCCTCGCCATCCTGCGGATACCATGCCTTATAGCTCTGCGTAGCCGCATTCCACTCAAGTACTTGCGAGACATTGCCGACGGAGATTGCCAGTTGGTCCGCTGTAGAAATATCAGAGCGATTGAGAGGGATGGAGATGTCGTTGATCTTGCAGCCTGCAGCAGTAGGACGTACCAGTGAGAACTGAACACTTCCCTGAGCTGGCACATCTCCCACAAAGCTAACTACGCTCGCTGCAGTGCTGTCTACCACCAGGCGATAGACTCCGCCAACTACGAGACCAAAATTGTCCCCTTCACCATCTTGAGGATACCATGCACGATATCCGCTGGAGCCCGCATTCCAGGTAAGCACCTGCTGAACTCCAGCGCCAACGATGCTCGCCAAGCCATCAGCATCGAAATTCTTCCCTGCAGCAGTGAACTGCTGAGCCGCGTTGAGAGGCATGGCAATGACGTTCAGCTTGTTAGTCGCTGCTGGCGCGATTACAGAGGAAGCCGATTGAGTACCTACCGTAAGGATTGTATCGTGGCCGATCGCAGAGATATCGGCCCTTGAACTAGCTTGGGGTCGCGCCAGCATCGCCAAAACCCCCAGACCGATCAGAAGGCCGAATGTGACAAGAGTGGTTAGAAACCGCTTCATGGGACTCCCTCCTTACTGCGGCTTGCGTCACACATTCCCAATCGAGGTGATGCCAGTATACTCCCATAACGCGGGCGGTGTCAATAGGGAGTTTGGCCCGAATTCACCCCATCGAAGCTATTTCTTCTTCCACAGCCCGGCCGGATCGGTCAGGTCGGGGATGAGGAAACGCTTACCCAATGGGGATCCGGCGCGTACTTCCAGCGGAGCTTCGTAGATGATGGCTGGTGTGTGGTAAGGCTTGCGGTCTGGCTTGGGCACGGCAGGCTGTGTCTTCATGAGATGCCTCCTGGCAAACACGGCTGGTCGTCAATTCCCTCTTGGGCCTACAGTGAAGTCATTCGAGTGTGTAGATCATACCACAAGATCGCACAATGTCAAGTTGCGTAGTCCACCAACAGCAATTCCAAATGTGGTTTGGCGGCGGCGCATCGGCGTGGTAAAATAGCTTTCTGTCGTCGCTCCATCCTTAACAGGAGTAGCAGATGAGTACCGACCTCTCGCACGCCAAGCTCACGGCGTTGCTCGCCACCACCTTTGCGGCGTTACCCGAGCATCGGCGGGGCCAGAACTGTGTCTCTACGCTGGCCGATGCGGCCTGGGCCGCGTTCACCGTCTTCTTCACCCAAGCCCGTTCCTTCCTGGCACGCCGACGGGATGCCCGCTGGCCGAATGGG
>Ga0194127_10006663_pt1 | contig 13022 bp, 10 predicted proteins | sample TA2KigC100mmetaG_FD_148624 | JGI IMG/M metagenome (GOLD analysis project Ga0194127, IMG submission 148624) | Freshwater microbial communities from Lake Tanganyika, Tanzania - TA2015036 Kigoma Deep Cast 100m | ecosystem: Environmental > Aquatic > Freshwater > Lake | place: Tanzania: Lake...
GGGGGGTGGGGGGGGTGGGGGTGGGGGGGGGGGGGCCTTGGGCGCGGGGGGGGGGGGGGGGGGGGGGGGGGGGGGGGGGGGGGGGGGGGTGGGGTGGTTCGCGCCAGGGGGTTGGATGGGTCGGGAGGCGGGGGCGACTCCGTTGACGGGCTTGGTGAGCGCCTCTTCGATTTGGCTTTGCAGTTCGGGAATGTACAACGGTTTGGAGAGGATGCCCTGCACGTCGAAGTATTTGGCGGCGTCGGGCAGGGCCTGCTCGCCGAAGGGCAGGATGACCATGATGGGTAGATAGGGCTGGGTGCGGCGGAGCACGGTGACGGCGTCGCGCAGGGAGAAATCTTCGAGGCTCGATTCGAGGATGACGATGTCGAACGACTCGCGGCTGGCGATGCTGATGGCTTCGGCGCCGGTGCTGGCGACGGTGACTTGAAAGAGTCGGGTCTCTTCCAACACTTGCTGGATCATGGCCGCGAACGAGGGGTTCGGGTCGACGACGAGCACTTTGAGCACAGCCTGATTTTACTCCGCGTATCGTGGAAGAATGGTTGAATGCTCGTTGCAGATTTGAGTCAACCGCCCCACCCGGCCTTCGGCCACCCTCCGCCATCGGTGAACTCGCCGATGGGGGAGGGACGGGGAGGGGGCAAGGTTATAATTCCTCTCATGCGAATTGCGATGCTTTCGGTTCACACCTGCCCGCTGGCAACGTTGGGCGGCAAAGACACCGGCGGGATGAATGTGTATGTGCGCGACCTCACCCGCGAGTTGGGGCGGCGCGGCATCGGCGTTGACGTGTTCACCCGATCGCAGGACGAGCATCAGCCGCACGTCAAGCACGATCTCGGCTACGGCAACCGCGTGGTGCACATCCCCGCCGGGCCAGAGATGCCATTGGCTAAAACAGAAATTTACGACTACTTGCACGAGTTCGTCGGCGGGGTGCGCGAGTTCGCCGCGCTGGAAGATTTGCATTACGACGTGATCCATTCACACTATTGGCTGTCGGGGGTGGTGGCGCACGAACTGCAAAAGTTTTGGCGCGCGCCCATTGTGCACATGGCGCACACGCTGGCGGTGATGAAGAATCGGATCGCCCAGCGCCCCGAAGAGCGCGAACCGGCGCTCCGCGTGGATTCGGAATGGCGGATTCTCGATTGGGCCGACACCATCATCGCCGCGACTCTGGCCGAGAAATCGCAGCTCGAATTGTTGATGCAAGCCGACTCGCGCAAAATCGAAGTGATACCGCCGGGCGTTGATTTGGCCGAGTTCCATCCCATCCCCATGGCCGAAGCCAAAATGGGTATCGGCGTGCCGCCGGAAGACACAATGCTGTTGTTCGTCGGGCGCATCGAACCATTGAAGGGAGTGGACACATTGCTCCGGGCAATGAAACTTTTGCGCGATCGGGGCGGGATGCCGCCGCACCTGTGCCTCTCCATCATCGGCGGCGACCCCTCGCACACGGCGGCGCAGGATAACGCCGAGATGGAACGGCTGAGGGCCCTGCGGCAGGAATTGGGCATCGGCGACGTGGTGGCGTTTTTGGGCAAACGCGATCAGGATGCGCTGAACAATTATTATGCTTCGGCGCAAGCGGTGATCATGCCCTCGCACTACGAGTCGTTTGGGTTGGTGGCGCTGGAGGCCATGGCCTGCGGCACGCCGGTGATCGCCAGCGAAGTTGGCGGGCTAGCCTTTTTAGTGCGCGATGGGGAAACCGGCTTCACTGTGCCCGACCGCGACCCGGAAGCATTGTGCGACAAACTGCAAATGTTGATCGGGGATCACGCCTTGCGCGCGAAGTTGGGGGCGCAAGCCGCGGAGTATGCGAGGGGGTATGCGTGGACTCTGATAGCGGACAGAATTGTTGAAGTCTATGAAAGTCTTGTGGTCAAATAGTCGGCTGGTCAAGTAGTCATGAGGCCGGGTGGTCGTCTGCCGACCACAGGACTACCTGACTACCAGACTACTCGACGATCTTTTTTGATCGACTGAGATAGCCAATGAAGGCGTTGATCAGTTTCTTTGTTGATGTTGCCTTATCGTAGATTGCTTGAAAATCTTCGTTGGCCAGATACTTCCTATCCAGCGCCAAATACGCTTCCGACTGTATCTCGCTGGCCGAACGCCGGGAATATTTCAGAAATCGAATGAACTCTGCGTCTGAGCCGGATTCGAAACCTTCAGCGATATTGTGCATCACCGAGCCTGCCGCCTTCCGAATCTGATCGCGCAAACCAAAGTCCTTCGCGAAAGGACCCGCCTCTGTTGCGCTGTAAATCAGATTCGCTAACATCCTCGCTTCCTGCCACGCCCGTATATCCTCAAACCGCTCGATTTTCACTTTGCCCTCCTCGTTCAACCGATCGCGTAACGATATGAAGTCTCGACCATTCGACTACTCGACTATCGGACTACTCGACCACCCGACTATGGAAAGTAACTTCCCCACACCTCGTAATACGCGCAACGCGTTGAAATGTAAGTTGTGAACTCCACCAACTTTTTCTCTGCTTCGTCCTTCTTCACCCACAGATCGAGGGCGTGCGTGCGCTGGCGGCATTTGAGGATCAGGTCGCTGACCACTGCGGCCTCCACGCCCACCCACTGGCTCACCCGGTTCACCATCACCCGCTGATTGCGGCGCAAAAAATTATCGGCGTGAATGTAGCCGCGCTCGATCTTGTTTCCGTTGCGCATCTTGGGCCGGGCGCGGAAGATGTATTTGAGATCGGAGTCCACGAAACCGGCGGCGAGTTTGCGGTAGTGGGTGGGGCGGTTTTTGAAGAACTGCGCCACCGTGATCTTGAAATCGCCCAGCCCCTCATATTCATAGGGAACGTTTTCGATGAGCGGCTCTTGGTTGCGATACTCGCGCGCGATCTTGTCCACAAATTCGAGTTTGCGCAGAGCGCCGGGATAGTTGCGCCACTTGCGCCGCCAGTTGAGGCGCGGCGTAAGCCACACCATAAACGTTTCGGCAAAATCGTCGTCGGGGTGTTTTTGGGCGTAATGGTCGCCCGACGGATTCACGTAATCGCGGCTCCACGGATTTACGTAGCGGATGTACTGATCGGTCATCGGATACGTGCGGAAGTAGTTGCCCTGCACGTTGAACACTTCGCGGAATTCGGGCAGGCGGTAGAGTTTGTAGCCATAGGCAAAGGCGTGCCCCACCTCGTGGCGGATAGTGGCAACCACGTCTTCGTAGGAATACGTCCAGCCGCGAAATTCTTTGTTGAGCGCGCGCAAGCGCTCGTTGTGATCGTAGAAGCCAAGGCAGATGTTGGTAGTGCCCTCAATCGTTCCATAGCCGGTGGACAGATAAAAGAACGGCTTGATCTTCCTCAACCGCATCCGTTCCATATCGGCCTTCACCGTCTGCAGCGCCGGGTACAGAATCGGCGACGACTCGACCGACAGGTGCAGGCGGTTGAGAGGCGTGGTCAGTATCTCGAGGCGAAGAGTCTCTTCGCCGTAGAGCAGTTCACGGGTGCGGCGCATGAATCGGCTTCACGGAAACACAAGACATAAAGCCGCCAAGAATCTTTCTTAGCGCCTTTGAGTCCTCGTGATGAACCTCAGGCTATTCGGCTGATTGTGCGGAGGCGTTGGACGACGACAGCGCCCGCGGCAAGATTCGAACTCGCAACCACTTGATCCGAAGTCAAGTGCTCTATCCATTGAGCTACGCGGGCCGGTCGAAGGATGAACTCAGAAGGATGAAGGATGAATCCACTTGCTCTAAACATCGATTCATCCTTCATCCTTCATCCTTCTAACTTTCAAGGGTGCCTGATGGGACTTGAACCCACAACATCCACATCCACAGTGTGGCGCTCTAACCTATTGAGCTACAGGCACCGTATCGCGGCGGATTGTATCACGAAGGCAGGGGGCTATCAAGAATTTCGCGCAGTTTTGCGGGCAAATCGGCCTGACTCACCGAAAACTGGGCGCGATTTTTCAGGTCCTTCACCGAGGCCATCCCCGCCGCCGCCTCGTCCGGGCCGATGATCACCGCCAGCCGGATTCCCTGCGCGTCCGCATATTTCAACTGCCGATCCAACTTCACCGCCTCCGGATACGTCTCGGTGCGGAGGCCGGATTCCCGGAGCGACCGGGCCGCCCGGAGCGAGTCGGCCATACTGCCCGGCCCGAACACCGTCACCAACACCAAGGCCGGACTCTTCGCGAACGTCGGAGTCCTTCCGTATTTGGCCGCCACCAGCCCGATCACCATATCGCCCATCGCAAACCCCACGCCAGAGATTCGCTGATCGCTCCCCACCTCCGACACCAAATTATCGTACCGCCCGCCGCCGAGGATGGCGCGGAACTCACCGTCGCGGTCGCGGGCTTCCATCACCGTGCGGGTGTAGTAGTCGAGGCCGCGCACCACACTCGGCTCGTACTCGAAATACTCGCGCACGCCCATCGAGTCGAGAATGTCAAAGAAGCGAATCAGTTCATCCGACTTGCGCCACAATTCCTTGTCGCCGAGCAGGGTTCTCAGCCCCGCCGTTTGCGAGGCCGTGAATCCCTGCTCCACTCCGTACTGCGCCCACGCCTCCGCCGACAGTTTTTCGATGCGGTCGATCAACTTGAGCGCGGGTTTGATGTCGGCCACGCCGAGTGCGGCAATTTGCTCGCTCATCAATTTGCGGTTGTTGATCTGAATCTTCACTTCGGCGGGAGTGAGACCGATGGCCCGGAAGAACTCCGCGCCGATGGCGGCGATCTCAGCGTCGGCTTCAATCGAGTCGGTGCCGAGGATGTCGATGTTCCACTGGAAGAATTCGCGCGAGCGGCCCTTCTGCGGGCGCTCGTATCGCCACATGGGGCCGAACGACCACCAGCGAATGGGGCGGGGCAGTTGCCCGGCGCGGGTGGCCACCATCCGCGCCAGCGAGGGCGTGAGTTCGGGGCGCAGGGTGATCTGTTCGCCGCCGCGATCGTTGAAGACGAAGGCCTGTTCCTTCACCAACTCTTCGCCGCTTTTGGCCGCGTACAGTTCGAGCGTCTCGAGGAACGGCCCGTCGTATTCCTGATAGCCGTATTTCTGCGAGACGGCTTTCATATTTTCGTACAGCCAGTTGCGCAGAGACATTTGCTCGGGGTAAAAGTCTCGCGCGCCTTTGACGGTGGGGATCTGTTTTTTCATGGTCGTCGAATTCAGGAAGTAGTAATTGGTAATTACCAGTTACTACTTACGAATAAAAAAACGGCGCAGGCTTGCGAGCCTACGCCGTCAGAATGCTATGATTCACTGCCGCGCTCAGCCCAAGCCGAAAAGATCATCGTGATGATGATAATGGGTTGAGTGAGTGTTCGGTCGGGTGTTCATTGGCCGCATTGTAGCATCTACTTCTTCTTCCTGCAATACTTGTCGAACCACTCCACCATCCGGTTCAACCGATCCGCGCGGTGCTGTGGCTCGCCGCTGCGGCTCATCTCGTGCCCCTCGCGCGGGTAACGGTAGAAGACAACGTCGCGCTTGAGTTTCTTGAGCGCCGTGAACAACTGCTCGGCGTCCGACACCGGACAGCGGTAGTCGTTGTCCTGATGCTCAATCGCCAGCGGCGTGCGAATGTTCTTGGCGTAGGCCAGCGGCGAGTGCCTCCAACTTTTCTCCAAATCGTCATGAGGGAACTTCAGATCAAACTCGCGCTCCAGCAATTGCGGAATGTCGCTCGTGCCGTAGAACGAAATGAGCGAATACAGTCCGCGCTGAGTCCACGCGCAGGCGAAGCGGTCATCGTGCCCCACGATCCACGCCGTCATGTACCCGGCGTAACTTCCGCCAGTGAGCGCCATGCGCTTCGTGTCCACGAGACCTTTTTCCACAACGCGATCCACTCCGGTCAGCACGTCGCGCATCACGTCGTCGCCCCACTCACTTTGAATCACGCTGGCGAACTCGTCGCCGTATCCATCCGAGCCGCGCGGGTTGCAGTAAAACACCGCGTACCCTCTCGCCGCGTGGAACTGCCATTCGATCCACATGCTCGGAAAACTCGGCCCCCACATCACGTGCGGCCCGCCGTGCATGTTCACCGCCAGCGGATACTTCTTGCCCGGCTTGAACCCCGCCGGTTTGATCAGCCAACCCTGAATCTCTCGGCCATCGGGCGCAGTGTATCGAATCTCTTCCGTCTTCGGAATCACAAGTTGATCGAGCAGTGCGCGATTGAAGTCGGTGATCTGCTTTTCCGATTTGCCGTTTGAGCAGGCCGCTCATCGTCATTTTGACGAAGGCGACTCGTTTGCCATCAGGGCTGATCTGCGGCTCTTCGACAAATTGCAGATCGTAGAGGTCTTCGGCTTTGAGGAAACGTTTGGCGGGCAAGATCATTTCTCCTATTCGTTCGCAGATTGACACGAAAAAAGCAACGCTTCTCAGCAATTGAGAAGCGTCGCTCTGTTTGGTCGGGGCGAGAGGATTTGAACCTCCGACCCCTTGCACCCCATGCAAGTGCGCTAGCCGGGCTGCGCCACGCCCCGACGACCGAGGCGAATCATACCACACTTCGTGAGTCAACTGCAAAGCCAGAAAGCCGCGAAGCGGCACGAAGTTCCTTTGTGCTACTTTGAGTCTTCGCGCCTTTGTGATGAAAGAATCTGGGCGCTCAGTTTGTCCGGCCTGCCTCGGTATTCATCCCATGCGATCTTTCCGGCAACGATGCTTTCGAGTATCTCGGTGAGGGCGCGGTTGACGGGCGCGGTGAGGCCCATGGCCTCTGCGTGGCGGGCGACGGCTCCGTTGAGGAATCCAACTTCGGTGCGCGGTTTGCCCGCCGCGAGGTCTTGATGGAACGAGGGTTTTTTGTCGCCGCGTCCGCGCCCCACCATCCGTTGAATGATCGGCTGATAGAGTCGCGGCGGCAGCCAGCGGAGGGCAAAGTTCAATTCACGTGTCGGGGTGCGCGGCAGGCCGACGACCGGCAGTCGTTTGGCATCCATCAACGCAATCGCTTCGCGCATCATTCTCACTTCGATTTCGTACAGCCCGGTGTGAGCATACACGGCTTCGGTGCTGATGTCGCAGATGGCCGCTGTGGCATTAGCCATGAGATTGGTGATCAGCTTCGACCACTTCATCGCTTCGGCGTTCGGATACAACTTGGCGACGACTCCCGCCGAGCCGAATGCCGAAACCAACCGTTCGCTCAGCGGGTGGCCGCCCCACACCCCCAGCCCGCGATTCCGTTCGACGATGATGTTTCCCGGCCCGAGGATGCCAATGGCGGTGAGCACCGTTCCATCGAGCGCGCGATCTGCGCCGAACGCTTCGCGCAGTTTCGGCTCGTTGTCCACGCCGTTTTGCAGGCAGAGGATGGGCGGCGGGGTGAGGCCGGTGGCGCGAATGTCGGCGATGACCGAGTCGGTGTCGAACGATTTGACGGCGAGGATGGCGCAGTCGAGATCGGGTTGGGCGAGGGCCTCAGCGGCGGAGGTGATGATGCGAAGGTCGCGGGCGGTGCGTGTGTCGTTCCCGTGCCGCAGGGTGATGCCGCGCTCGCGAAGGATGGCGGCGGGCGCAGGGCGATCCAAAAAGATAGCGTTGTGCCCGGCGAGGGCCAACGTGCCGCCGATGTAACTGCCAATTGCGCCCGAGCCGTAGATGAGGAAATTCATAAAGTAGCCAGAAGTCAGAAGCCGGTAGCCAGAAGAAAACAACGGGCTCGTAGTGACGACTTCAGTCGTCTGGGCAAAACGCGACTGGAGTCGCCACTACGAGACAGATTTGCGATCAACTGATGTGATATTACTGCCTTCTCCCCCGATACGCCTCCGCCATCACCTCAATCGGGTGCACGGCCTTCTTGCCCGTGTGAGCCTCGATCCACCATCGGCATGTTTCCGAGTCGCACACCACACGGTTCGGATTCTCGTCGGCGATTTGTTGGAAGAGTGGCTGGCCCACCGCAACAGCGATGTCGTATTTCTCTTTCTTCAGCCCGTACGTTCCGGCCACGCCGCAACAATCCGCTTTCGATTCGATCACCGCGAATCCGAAGCGGCGCATGAAGTCGGCGGCGGGGCGGCCAAAGCCGTGCGTGCGCTGTTGGCACGGCGCGTGATACACCACCGTCTCGGCGCGTTTCACGAAACGGGTGTTGAGCAAGCCTTCGTCGTCGAGCATGGCGAGGTATTCGAAGATGTCGTAGGTGTTGGTTGCCACGAGTTCGAGCGCCGGATCGTCGATGCCGAGCACGGCGTGATACTCGTGTTTGATCGCCAGCGTGCAGCTGGTGGATGCGCCGACGATGTCGTACCCCTCGCGCACCCAGCGCGCCAACTTGCGAATGTTGTTCCGCGCATAAACCCGCGCCGACTCGAAATCGCCGTTGCTCTGCATGGGCAGGCCGCAGCAGTTTTGCTCCGGCAGGGCCACTTTGATTTGATTGCGTTCGAAGACTTCGATAGCGGCTTGCGCGATTCGCGGCTCGTAATAGTTCGACGCGCAGCCGTGGAAGTAGGCCACCTTGCGCGCACCCATGGTTCGTTTGGCCGCCGCCGACCGTTTGAACCACGCCCGAAATGTTCCCCGCGAAAAATCCGGGAACCGCGCCCGCGCATCAATGCCCATCACTTTCTCGATGACAACTCGCAATGGTTTGATTTTGAAGGGGACGTTCGAGAGCGGCCAAAAGAGCGAGCCGACTTTGCCCAATAGTTCAGAGCGGCCCAGCGCCCAATTTCGCAACGGCAGGCCATCCCGCTTGAAAATCTCGGCGCGGGCGATGGCATTCATCTCGGCGATCTGCACGCCGTGCGGGCACACGAGCGAGCAAACGCCGCAGCCGGAGCAGTAGTCGAGCGACTTGTCGGGCGAGGGCAGGCGCGGATGGCGAAAGCGTTGCGCCTGCGGGCCAACGGCTTTGGGGCCGGGGAAGCGATCGGCGGCGGCGGCCACCGGGCAAGCCGAAGCGCAAATGTTGCACTTGATGCAGAGGTCGGAAGTGATTTGAGTGGAGAGAGATGGTAGTGAGTGGGCAGGCATTGATTCACCGCGAAGGCGCGAAGGGCGCAAAGGTTTTTGTTACGCTGTTGTTTCCACAGCCCGCCACGCACTCGCCAACTCTATCCCCTCCCGCGAGCCTTCGCTCAAACGATCCGCTCCGGCGAGGATTGAGCCGATGGCGCGCAAGTTTGGCGCGGCGGGCTTGCCGTTGGCGTCGAGTGGTTGCAAAGTCTTGTTTACGCGCAGGCCGAACTTTGCGAACGGATGCGGGCCGAGAAAGTGTTCCGATGTCCACGCGGAACGTTGGGCCGGGGCTTCGATGGGAAGGCCGAAAACGGAGTCGTGGATCGCGCCGTCGAACTTGGCGATGAGGCCGCCGTTGAGGAATCCGCCGCTGGCAAGAATCACCACTTCGGCTTTGTAGTCTTTGACTCGGCCATTCGTGTCGGCGGAGACCGCCGCTGTTCCGTTTTCGATCCGGCCTTTGACGGTGGGGCCGATGATCAATCGCCCGCCGTGATTCTGAAAATCGTCGCGCAGGAGGTTGAACAACCTCAGGCCGGGAACGCTCGGCGGCAGAATCGGAATCTCGAACAGTTCGAGGCCGAGCGCCGACTCGATGTGCCGCTTGGCTTCCAACGCGCATTGGAGTCCGAGCGCGGCCGGGAGGCCGATTCGTTTGGGGGCCCCGGCCAGACTCGGCTCCCATGCGGCGATCACTTCGTTGCGGTAGTCTGGCCGGTCGAAGAGGCGGGCGATGTCGGTGGCATATGAGTCGCGGTGAATGGGCAGGTGAGGGAGAGGCAAGGCAATTGGTAATTGGTGGTTGGTAATTTGTAATCGAATGTTGGCGGCGGCGAACGCGGCGGAGAAATCTCGGAAGCCGGGAAAGTGGGCGAGGGCAAACGGCTCGGGGCGGGAGAGGTCTCCGGCGATCATCGTTTCGGGGATGAGGCAGGCGTGGCGCGCTGCACCGGTGGCAGTGGGCAGTGAAAAGTTTTTGCCGGGTTCGCCGCGCATGGGGTAGCCCGCTTCGGCGCAGATGATTCTGAATTCATCGAGCGCCGCTTGCATTGATTTTTTGCCGACGGCGGCGTATGGGTGATCGGGCGGCGGTCGTTTGACGAGCGACGGATCATCGGCCACGCCGATTGTGCCCGCGCCGATGTGCGTGCCGCCGACTCCGCGAGCGAGGAGAAGAGTCTTTTTTCTGCGCCGCGCGGCGAGGCAACCGGCAAAGAGGCCGGAGAGGCCGGCGCCGATGATCAAAATATCGTAAGCCATTCGAGTCGTGATGCGTGGAGCGTGGAGGGTGGAGCGTGAAGCGGTTTTCGCCCCACGCCTCACGCTCAACTTGTTTGCTCCGTCGGATACACTTCGATCTCCCGCTCGACCGGCAGTGTGTCCACGCCGAGCAGGTTGCGATAGATGTGCAGATCGAATTCGAGCGAACGCAGGCTATGGCCCCACATCACCGGGCGTTCGCCTTTCCAACGTTCTTGCAAGAATTGGAGAAGTTGAGAATTGGAGATTGGCGGCGCGAGTTGCAGAGTCTCGTGAATGATGCCGACGGCGCGATAGGCGCAGAACCCGGCTTGGCACGGGCCCATGCCCAATCGCAGATCGCGGCGGAGGTCGTTGAGGATGGGCGAGCCGGACTCGCGGAGATGCGACTCGATTTGGGCGCGAGTGACGAGTTCGCATTCGCAAATGATTTGGTGGCTGGGTGGTTGGGCGGTGCTACTTGCCACATGCCACTTGTTGCTTTCGAGCGAAGCGAGTCTCTTGGATACGGTGTGCAGTTTCGCATCGGGGGAATCGATGAGCGTGTCCTTCGTGAGGCACTTGCGCTCGGCGCCGAGTTTGGCGCAGGCGGTATCCACGAGGAGTTGGGCCATGCGCCGGAAGGTGGTAAATTTGCCGCCCACCATCGAGAGCATCCCGGCCACGCCATCGCGCGATTCGTGATCGAGTAGGGCGTGAGCGCGGCTCATCAATCGAGAATCTTTCTGCTCTTCCTTTTTCGTGTCTTCGTACAGCGGGCGCACACCGGCCCATGCCCGCAGTGCGCGATGCTGTCGGAACGAGGGGATGATCTGCTCACCTTCGGCCATCAGCAATTCCACTTCCCAATCTTCGATGGCATATTTGTCGGGGTTGGGCACGGCGGTGTCGGTGGTGCCGATGACGGAGACGGTGCCCACCGGCACGATGATGTCGCCATCGGACGGCGGCTTGCAACGGTTGATCACGGTGTTGACGAGCCGCGAGTTCATGGCGATCATCAAGCCTTTGCCCGGAGTCACTTTCACTTCGCATCCGGCCATCGCGGCGATGCGCCCGGCCCACGCTCCGGCGCAGTTGAGAACGATGTCGGCATAGATTGTGAACGATTCGCCGGTGACAAGGTTTTCTCCGGTCACGCCGACGATTCGATTCCCCGAACGGATGATTTGGGTGACGCGGTGGCGCAGCATCACTTCGCCGTTGGCGGCGCGCACCGCGCGGGCGAGAAGATGGAGCGCGTCGAACGAATCGCACGAAGCATCTTCGACTCGAAAGGCGCGAGTGATCTTTGGATTGAGCAATGGCTCGCGCTGGAGGGCTTCGGCGGGCGAGGTTTCGATGACGGGCACGGCGCACGTTTTGCACGCGGCAAAAAACTGATCGGCGTAATCGGCGGGGTCGGCGGGCGCGGTGACGAAGAGGCCGCCAGTGTCTTCGATGCACGAGGGCATGAGCCTGCGCAGAAGCGCGTTCTCGGCGGCGCACTCGCGCGCCGATTGCGGATCGCGGAGTACGTATCGCCCGCCCGAATGGAGCAGGCCGTGATAACGACCGCTCGTGCCATGCGCGAGATCGCCCTTTTCGAGGAGCACGGTTTTGAATCCGCGCAGGGCGGCGTCCCATGCCGCGCCGAGCCCGGTTGCGCCGCCGCCGAGGATGAGAATTTCTGTCGAGAGTTTCATCGTGTTGGCGAGTGTATCAAGTTAACCACAAAGGCACGAACGCGCGGAGACACGAGGCGATAAGAAACCATTTGAGATTCTTTGAGTCTTTGTTTCTTGGTGGTGAAGACATGCCTACAGTTGCGCGCCGATGAAAGCGGGATTGCCGTTGAGGTAACTTGCGCCGGGCATGGGTTTCTTTCCGGCGGGTTGAATTTCGGCGAGCACGAGCGAGCCTTCGGCTGTGCCGATGGCCGGTTGGCCTTCGACTCTGATCACCCGACCGGGCGCCGCCACTCGATCGGGGCGGACGTGCGCGCGCAGAACTTTGACAGGCGAGCCGTTGTAATCGAAGAATGCGCCGGGCCATTCGCTCATGGCCCGAACCCGCCTCTCCAGCGACTCCGCCGATTCGGTGAAGCGGAGCAGACCATCTTCCTTTTTCAATTGCGGCGCATACGTTGCCCGCGAGTCGTTTTGCGGGATGGGAGTCAGTTTGCCGTCGAGGTAATCGGGCAGGCGGCGGCGCAGGAGTTGAGCGCCGAGATCGGCGAGGCGGGCCGTGAGCGTGGAGGCGGTGTCTGTTGGGGTGATGGGAATGGAGTCGGCGGCGAGGATGCCGCCAGTGTCGAGGCCTTCATCCATCTTCATCAGAGTCACGCCCGTTTCGGAATCGCCGGAGAGGATGGCGGCGGGAATGGGCGCCGCGCCGCGATGGCGGGGGAGGAGTGAGGCGTGAATGTTGAGGCAGCCGAACGGGGGCAGGGTGAGCACCTCGGCGCGGAGGAGTTTGCCGAAGGCGGCGACGATAATGAGATCGGGCTGCCACGCTCGCAGTTGATCCATTGCTTCGCGCATCTTGTCGGGCTGAATGATCGGCCGGCCGAGTTGGAGGGCGGCGGTTTTCACCGCGCACGGGGTGAGCTGTTTGCCGCGACCGGCGGGTTTATCGGGCTGGGTGACGACGCCCACAACGGAAAAGAGGTCGGCGGCGGCGCGGAGGCTGGGCACGGCGAATTCGGGCGAGCCCATGAAGACGATGCGGGGTTGGAGCATGGGTCGGATTTTAGCATACCGATTGGCTACTTGCGCCGATGACCAAA
>Ga0194127_10006665_pt1 | contig 13021 bp, 9 predicted proteins | sample TA2KigC100mmetaG_FD_148624 | JGI IMG/M metagenome (GOLD analysis project Ga0194127, IMG submission 148624) | Freshwater microbial communities from Lake Tanganyika, Tanzania - TA2015036 Kigoma Deep Cast 100m | ecosystem: Environmental > Aquatic > Freshwater > Lake | place: Tanzania: Lake...
GGGACAACCGCTGGTGAACTATGAAACCGTTCTGAAATTCATCCGGATGACGCGCACCGAAACCGGGTTGCGTTGCCGCGCGTATTTGGACAAGACCGACTATCAGACCGGCCTCAAGATCACCGAGGCGCAGAAGGCCCAGATCAATTTGCAACGCGGGCGGGTCTTGCCGCGCTGGAACTACACGATTCGGCCGCACAATGCGGTTCGGAAATTAGAAAAGTAATACTTCTGTCATGCCTAAACGAACGCTCCCCTGCACTTGTTGCGAAGAGCGTCATTTCACGTGGGCGATGGAAAGAAATCAACGACACCAAACTCGCGAAAATTCTAGAGAAAGAGCAATCGATAAAATTCTCTGATGAACGTCTAATTCTCTTCCTGCCGCCTTTCCCGAAAGAAGAGAGAGAATTCGTGCCGGTGGTGTCGCTTGAATACCATCCTACCGCCCACCCTGCCAGCGAGTGCTTGAAACTGCGAGTGGTTATGTATCGCTTGGGCGATAGTGGGGAACCATGTGGGTTCGGTTTCCGTTTGGAATCTCCCACTTCTCATTGCACAGGCAGCCGTGTTGGGAGCATTCACGATTTCTATCATGTTCAGATGATCACAGAGCTAACAGACGGCCCGCCTCTTGACATGCCAGAATGGTTGCCTTGCCGACAACCAGCCATCTCTATTCGTGCGAACAACCCGGTGGAGGCCATGTTTAATCTAATTTTGAGTTTGTACGGTTTGGATTTTTATAATGACTTTTTGAAGTCGATCAAAGGGCGACTGAATATCAATATCGACCTCTTGTCGACTCCCAAATGAATGCAAAGAATACGTCCATCTTCCCCAGCAGCACGCAACCGCATGAAATCGGTTCGGCGCTCTGGCACTAAAGCCGAAGAGTTGCTTCGTAAAGCACTCACCGAACAGGGGTTGAAAAAGTATCAGGTGGATGCCCGTCCCTTGCCAAACTCAAGCCGTAAGGCAGATATTCTGTTTCCAAAAGAACGCGTGGCCGTCTTCGTGGATGGCTGTTTCTGGCATGGGTGCCCAATTCACAGCACGCAAGCCAAAACCAATGCCGAGTTTTGGGATCAGAAAATCAAAGCCAACAAACGTAGAGATGTGGACACGAATCGAACGTTGAAAAAAAGCGGGTGGCTAGTTTTACGTGTGTGGGAGCATGAAAATCCACAAGGAGCAGCAAAGCGAATAGCTAAAATCATGAGTAAGAGGCGGGAGACTATGAATTGGCACAAACAATGAGATACAACTCAATGACCGTGTCACACGTATGTGAAGCGCCCCGATCCTCTCAGCCCGAGCAGTCTCTTTCCTTAGCGCTCTCCGCACTCTCTGCGGTTAAAACTTATACCCTCGCAGCCTCAAACTATTCGACACCACAAACACCGAACTGAACGACATTGCCCCTGCGGCCAGCACGGGCACAAGGAAACCGAACGCCGCCGCCGGGATCAGTATCACGTTGTAGAAAAACGCCCAGAACAAATTCTGCTTGATCGTGCGCATCGTGCGTTTCGAGAGGCCAATAGCGCGCGGCACGCCGCGCAAGTCGCCGCTCATCAACGTCACCGGCGCGGCGGCCATCGCCACATCCGTTCCCGTGCCAATGGCAATGCCCACATCGGCCTGCGCCAGCGCGGGCGCGTCGTTCACTCCATCGCCGACCATCGCGACGATGGACAGTGGACGATGGACAGTGGACGATGGAGATTCCGTCGTCCCCCGTCCGTCGTCTATCGTCTGCAATCGCTTCACCATCGCCGCCTTATCGCTCGGCAACACTTCGGCAATCACCCGATCTACGCCCGCCGCTTTGCCAATGGCCTCCGCCGTCTTTTGGTTGTCGCCGGTCAGCATCACCACTTCGAGTCCGAGCCGGTGCAATTCGGCAATCGCCTCAACCGATCCTTCTTTGATCGTGTCGGCCACCGCGATCACGCCCGCCACTTGGCCGTCCACTGCCACGAGCATCGGCGTCTTCGCTTCCGATTGCAGACGAGTCACTTCCGCGCTCAAACCGTTCAACGCAATCCCGCGCCCCTCCATCATCCGCAGGTTGCCCACCATCACTTCGCGTTCGCCCACGTGAGCCACAATGCCCTGCCCGGCCACAGCGTTGAACCCGGCCACCGGTTCAATCGCCAACCCGCGCTCCGTCGCCGCCGCCACAATCGCCTCGCCCAACGGATGCTCGCTGGCTTTTTCGGCGGAAGCGGCAAGTTGGAGTAATTGGTAATTAGTAATTACTGAATTACTAATTACTATATCTGTCACCGTCGGCCTGCCCTTCGTGATCGTTCCGGTTTTGTCGAGCACCACCGTTCGGATCTTGCCCGCGTTCTGCAGGGCCTCACTCGATTTGAACAGAATGCCGTGCTCTGCGCCTTTGCCCGTGCCAACCATGATCGCGGTTGGGGTGGCGAGTCCGAGCGCGCACGGGCAGGCGATGACCAGCACCGCAATCGCATCGATCAGCGCCGTCGTAAAATCGCCGGAGGCGATCCACCAGCCAACGAACGTCAACGCCGCAACGCCGATGACTACCGGCACGAACACCGCCGACACTTGATCGGCCAACTTCTGAATCGGCGCTTTGCTTCCCTGCGCTTCTTCAACCAAGCGGATGATCTGCGCCAGCGCGGTTTCTTTGCCGACTTTCGTCGCCTCGAACCGGAACGACCCTTGTTTGTTGATCGTCCCGCCGATCACGGGCAGGCCGACTTTCTTTTCCACTGGCATCGACTCTCCGGTGAGCATCGACTCGTCCACCGTGCTTTTGCCTTCGACCACCACGCCGTCCACCGGAATCTTTTCGCCGGGGCGGACGACGACAACATCGCTCACGCGCACGTCGTCAATCGGGATGTCGGCTTCCACTCCGTCGCGGATCACGCGCGCGGTTTTGGCCCGCAGGCCCATCAATCGTTTGATCGCTTCACTCGTCTGCCCTTTGGCGCGGGCTTCGAGAAATTTGCCCAGCACGATCAGTGTGACGATGACAGCGGCGGTTTCGAAATACACGTGGCCGCTCAGCCAGCCGAACAGAATCGGCAGTGAATAAAAGTACGCCGCCGAACTGCCCATAGCGATCAGCACGTCCATGTTGGCCGAGCCGTTGCGCAATGCTTTGTATGCGCCGACGTAATACTGCCAGCCCACGTAAAACTGCACCGGCGTTGCCAGCGCGAACAAAAACCAGTTGAACCACCACACCGCCTCTCGCGCCATCCCGGCCATTCCGGCGTGCGCGGGGTTGAGGAGAAATTCAGGCAGGGCGTTGAAGTCGCGCGCCATCGAGAGGATGAACAGCGGCACGCTGAGAATCAGCCCAACGGTGAGTAAATGTTTTTGCCGCCCGATCTCTTTTTCGCGCGCGGCGCGTTCAGCGTCTTCGGTGTTGCCCTCGGCCAGCACGGCCTCGAACCCCGCGCCGCCGATGGCCGATCTCAAATCGCCCTGACTCACCAATGTGGGAATGTATTTGACGATGGCCTTCGAGGCGGCGAAGTTCACTTGCGCCAAAGTCACGCCATCGAGTTTGCTGAGAGTCTTTTCGAGTCGGCGCGCGTCGTTGTCGTCGCTCATTCGGCGGATGGGCAGAACGGCTTCGGCCACGGCCACGCCGTAGCCCGCCTTTTCGATGCGGGCGATAACGTCGTCGCGGGTGATGGTCGTCGGGTCGAATTCGAGCGTGGCCCGCTCGGAAGCGAGATTGACGTTGACATTGGCCGCCGTCGGCAGTTTCTTGAGGTTGCGCTCGATGGTCGCCGCGCAGTTGGCGCAGGTCATCCCGGTGACGGGCAGGGTGAGTTGGGTGGTAGGCATGGTGTCAAACGATGATCGATGAACGATGAATGAATTCGTCATTCGTCACGCGAAGCGGTCATTTGTTTTCTATTTCTCCACCGGATACCCAATCTCGGCCATCAAGGCTTCGATCTGTTCCTTCGTGGCCGGGTCGTCGAAATTGATCGTCACCAGTTTGTTATCTTTGTTAGCGACGACGCTGGCGACGCCCTTCAGTTCGCCCACTTCGTTTTGAATCGTTTTCACGCAGTGTCCGCACGAAATGGCTGGGGCTTTGACGGTAATGGTGTTCATTAGAGTTGATCTCCTTTGAGATTTGAGATTTGAGACTCACACTTTCGTTGCCGTTTCGAACACGTCGCTGATCTCGGCCAGCACACGCTCGCGCTCGTTGGGGTCCTCGCCGCGCACGGCAGTGATGACGCAGTGATGCAAATGGTCGTCGAGGATGTGGGCTTTGATTTTGTTGAGCGCGGCTTGAACAGCCTGTATCTGCCCGATCACGTCAATGCAGTACGCGCCTTCTTCGATCATCTTTTCCACGCCGCGCACGTGGCCTTCGACGCTTTTCAATCGCCGCAGGGTGTCCGACTTTTTCTTGTCGTCCATGCCATCTCCCTATCCCCCCCCAGTGGGGGTGGGATAACTTGGCCTTATTTTACGGCAGTTTCTGCGGATGTCAATCAGAAAAACGTTAGCGTTTCGGGTGTCGTTTGTCACCGGGTGGCGGCGCCCCTTGAAATCGAAACGGTCGCGCGCAGAAAGAATCTGGCATCCGCGCACAGGTTATAATCTCGAACACTTTGAGGACCCAGCCATGACCGAAAACATTCTTGTCTCCGTCGCTTGGCCGTATGCCAATGCCGACATTCACGTGGGCAACATCACCGGCGCATATTTGCCCGCCGATGTGTTTGCCCGATACCACCGACTCAAGGGGAACCGGGTGCTGATGGTGTCGGGCACCGACGCGCACGGCACGCCGATCACCGTGCGCGCCGACGCCGAGGGCTTGAGCGCGGAAGAAGTTTACAAGCGCTACCATCGCCGCTTTCTCGATCTGTTCGTGAAGTACGGCCTCACCTACGATCTGTTCACCACCACACACACCGAGAATCATTTCAAGGTGTCGCAAGATATTTTTCTGGCGCTGAAAGAGAACGGCTTTCTTTACACGCAGACCGAGAAGCAATGGTATGCGCCCGGCAAAGGACGCTTCTTGCCCGACCGTTACGTGGAGGGCGAGTGCTACCTTTGCCATTACCCCAACGCGCGCGGCGATCAGTGCGACAACTGCGGCAGTCTTCTCGACTCGACTCAACTGATCAATCCGCGCGCCAAAGGCGGCGGCGATCTCGAACTGCGCGAGACCGAGCACTTCTATCTCGATCTCGGCAAACTCGCGCCCGCGCTGGCCGACTACCTCAACGCCGGAAAGGATCACTGGCGGCCCAACGTGATCAACCGTTCACGGCAAGACGTGACCGAACTGCGTGGCCGCGCCATCACCCGCGACCTCGATTGGGGCATCCCGGTGCCGGTGGACGGTTGGCGCGAAACGGGCAAGTGTTTGTATGTTTGGTTCGAGGCAGTCATCGGCTACTTCTCGGCCTCCATCGAATGGTCGAGAAACAACGGCCAGCCCGATGCGTGGAAAGATTGGTGGTACAACCCGAACGCGAAGACTTACTATTTCATCGGCAAAGACAACATTCCCTTCCACGCCGTGATCTGGCCGGCGCAGCTCATCGGCGCGCGCCGCCTGTACGAGTCCGACGCAAGCAAAACGCTCAACCTGCCCTACGATGTTCCGGCGAACGAATTTTTGAATCTCGAAGGGCAGAAGATTTCCGGGAGCCGCAATTGGGCCGTGTGGGGACTCGACGCGGCGGAGCGATACGACGCCGACGCCCTGCGCTACTATCTCATCGCCAACATGCCCGAAGCGCGCGACGCCGATTGGTCGTGGAGCGAGTTTGTGGCGCGCAACAACAACGAATTGGTGGCGACGTGGGGCAACCTTGCCAACCGGATGCTGTCATTCGCCCACAAAAACTTCGAGGGCGAAGTGCCCGACCCCGGCAACCTGCGCCCGGAAGATCGCGAACTATTGGCCGCAGTGGAAGCGGGTTTCGATTCGGTGGGCGAACTGCTCGGCGCGGTGAAACTACGCGCCGCGCTCGGCGAAGCATTGCGCGTGGCCTCCGAAGTGAACCGCTACCTCGACGTGCGCGCCCCGTGGAGCGAGATCAAAACCGATCGCGTCGCCGCGGCCAAAACGGTGTTCACCGCCCTCAATGCCATCGACTCGTTGAAGACGCTGTTCGCGCCATTCCTCCCGTTCTCGTCGGAGAGGCTTCATCAATATCTTGGACACGGCGGCAGTCTGTTCGGCGCGCAGAAGATCGTGGCCTACGATGAGTCGAGCGGCTCACACGAGGCCCTCACCTACGATCGGAGCGGCGCAGTGGGCAAGTGGCAGCCGAGCAAACTGAAGCCTCGCCAAGTTCTGCACCCGCCCGCGCCGCTGTTCAAGAAGTTGGAAGAAGCAGTGGCCGAAGAGGAAGTGGCGAGACTGCATGGCGCCGGCTGATAAGGCGACAAGATGGGGGGATGACAAGATGAACCGTGATGGCGGCTCTCATCTTGCCATCGTGTCATCTCTTCACCTTGTCATGCTCTCGCTCATCGTCGCCGCCTACCTCGCCATCGGCGCTCAATACGCCATCCTCACCCCGCGCTGGCAAGTGCCCGACGAACCGGCGCATTACAACTACATTCGCTTCATCGTTGACACCGGCGCACTGCCCACGCTCGACGAGGGCGAATATCAACAGGGCTACCTCGCCGAGCTGACCTCGCGGAAATTTCCCCCCGAACTTTCGATTGCGCCTCTGCAATACGAATCGTGGCAGCCGCCGCTGTATTATCTCCTCGCCGCGCCCCTCTTTCTGATCTCGAGCGGCGATCTGCTGGCGCTCCGACTCTTCTCCCTCGCGCTCGGCGCGGGCGTCATCATCTTCACTTGCCTCGCCGCGCGCGAGGCCGTTCCCCGTCACCCCGGTGTTGCCATCGTGGCCGCCGGGTTCACCGCTTTCATCCCTCAGCACATCGCCATGATGGCCGGCGTCAACAACGACAGCCTCTCCGAACTGCTGATTGCTGTTGGCCTGTGGCTCATCCTGCGACTCCACAACAACCGATCCGAAGCCAATCACTTTGAAGTTTGGAATTTGAAGTTTGAAATTCTGAATTTGGAGTTTGTTCTGCTAGGGTTTGTCATCGGCCTTGCCTTCATCACCAAATCGCAAGCCTATGTGCTGTTGCCCATTGCCGGATTGGTGCTGGCATTCAAATGGCGGCGCAACTTCCAATCCTCTGCTTCTCAAACTACCAATCGCCATTTACCAATCACCCAACTCGCCGCCCTCTTCCTCCCCGCCCTCCTCATCGGCTCGCTGTGGTGGACTCGCAACATTGCCGTGTACGGCTGGCCCGATTTCATGGGCGCCATCCGGCACGATCACGTTGTGGCCGATCAGCCGCGCACGAACGAGTGGATCGAACAGCTCGGAGCGACGGAAGTGTTGCGCCGATTCGGGCAGACCACCTTCCAAAGTTTCTGGGGCCAGTTCGGGTGGATGGGCGTAGTGATGGATAGCCGGGTTTATGTGGTTTTGTTGGTTTATACAGTGCTGTTGACGGGAGGGGCGGCAGGTTATTGGAGGACTAGAGGATTGGAGGATTCTCCAATCTCCAATTACTATTTACTAACCGCCTCCGCCCTGCTCACTCTCGGCCTCTACCTTTTCTACAACCTCACCTATGTTCAGCATCAGGGCCGCTATTTCTTTCCGGCGCTCGTGCCCATTGGGTTGGCCGCCTCGTTGAGCCTGTGGCGCTGGGGCGCAATGATCGAGGCGGCAACCCGGCGGAAGATCGGTTGGCTCGCGCCCGTCGGCGCGTTGGCGGGCATGGCCGCGCTGTCGGTGTGGTCGCTCTATCGCTTCATCATTCCGGCCCTGCGATAACCGTTGCGCCCCTTTCACACCAACGGGCTTGGGCTGGGGATTTCCACTTGCAGAGTCAGCCCTTCGCCTTTTTTGGAATCGATCTTCAATGTGCCCGACAGCAAGGCCACGCGCTCGCTGATGCCGAGCAGGCCAAAGTGTTTCTGCGCCGAGAGCGCCGCCAAATCGACCGGCTCGGGCATTCCCTGCCCGTCGTCGGCGAGGCGCAGCAAAAGGGTGGCGGTTGGGGTGCGGTGGAGGGTGAGGGTGACATTGTGCGCGGCAGCGTGCCGGCGCGTGTTGTTGAGCGCCTCTTGCACGATGCGGAAGACCGAGAGTTCGATGGCCTCGGGCAGTCGGCCCAAATCGGATTGCAAATCGAGTTGCACAGGGATGCCGTTGTTCTCGGCCCACTCCTGCGCGTGCGAGCGAATGGCCGCCGACAGCCCATGGGTGTCGATGGTCGGCGGGCGCAGATCGCTGCACAACTGCCGCAGGTCGCCGACGATTTGGCGGATGCTTTTGCGCAATGCCGAGAGTTCGCCGCGATGGGCTTCGATTCCCTGCGCGCCTTCTAATTCTTCCAAACGATAATTGAAGCTCAACAAATCTTGAATGACTTGATCGTGCAGTTCGCGCGCCAGCGCTTTGCGCTCCCGCTCGCGCTCGGTCATCAAACGGCGCTGGGTGGATTGCAGAGCGAGGTTGAGTTGATTGAGCGCATCCACCTGCGCGCGCAGACGCGCCAGCAATTGCTGGTTGAGCGAGCCTTGCGCTTCGAGACTCTCGCGCAAATCGGCTTGCACGCGGCGCAGCTCTTCGGCCTGCTGTTGGGCCTGATGAAAACTTTCGAGCGCCCAAATGATGGGCGTGACTTGCTCGTGCTGTGTCGAGCCGACCGTCAATTCCACAATCTCGCGCGGCGTGGTTTCAGCGGTGCGTTGATCGCTGACCAAGCGGCCATCGTACAGCACCAAGAGCCGGTCGGTGACGGCGAAAAGATGTTTGAGATTGTCGCTGGCGATAAGGAACGATGTTCCGCGCCGGGCCAGAGTCTTGATCAGACTCAGCAATCGTTCTTGTCGTTGGAAACTGAGTGAAGTGAACACATCATCGAACAATATGAGCGCCGCGGGCTTGGCCGGGTCGAAGCACAACACGCGGGCAATGGCCACCACCTGCCGCTGTTCATCCGAAAGTTCTCTGGTGTTCTGGGCGAGCAAGCGGGGATGGACATCCAGCTCGGCCAACACAGCGTGCGCGCGTTCGGCCATGCGGGTTGTATCGGGCCTCAGCCAGCCGATCTCGCGGCCCAGAAAAATGTTGTCGAGCACGCCGAGCGGCTCGGAGAGCAGAGGGGTTTGGGGAACGAGCTCGATCCCGATCCGATGGGCTTGATACAGGCCGCGCGGCTTGAGCAGCTGCCCGCGAAAGTGAAGCGTGCCCGCTGTGGGAGTGTGCAGTCCGGCGAGCAAATTGAGCAGGGTAGATTTTCCGGCGCCTCGCCGCCCCACCACCCCCACCACTTCCCCCGCTGATAACGTGAACGAAACCTTCTCAAGCGCCGGGCGATTGCCGTAGCGCTTCGTCAGCTCAATCGTCTGCAATAAGAATGGCGGCAAGGCGCAGTATCCACGCCAAGAACACGGGCGTCGCCCGGCGTTTCCGTGTCGGCCTATTTGCCTCGGCGGCGCGTGGCCACGTCGAAGATCACTGCCGCGGCGAGCACCGCGCCTCTGACGAGGTATTGGAGGGAGATGTCGATGCCCATCAGGTTCATGCCGCTCGTCAGCGACAGCATGACCAGCGCCCCGATGAGCGATCCCATGATCTTGCCCACGCCGCCTGCCGCCGAGACGCCGCCGACAAAAGCCGCCGCGATGGCGTCCAACTCGAACAGGGTGCCGGCCGTCGTCGTGGCCGATTGCAAACGGGAGGCGAACAAAATGCCCGACAACGCAGACAACATGCCCATGGAGCCGAACACTACGTACGTCAATCGCTTGACGCTGATGCCGCTCAACTCGGCCGCTTCCGGGTTTCCGCCAATAGCATAAATATGTCTGCCGAGCACCGTCTGTGAGGTGATGAAGTCGTAGACCAATACCACGATCAAGACGACGACCGCCGTCCAGGAGAGGCCTTGATATCCAGCGAGCACCCAAATGATGCCGCCGACTAATGCCGACACGAACACCAATTTGAGGATGAACATATCCATCGGCAGGACTTCAAAGTTATAGGCTTGCTTCTTTCGGCGGCCATTGATTTCGTTGACGATGAACACAATGATGCCCAGCAGTCCGAGGATGAGCGTCAATTTATGCACGCCCGGCAGCGGCCCGGCCTCGGCAGGAAAGATGTCGGGAATAAAACCGTTGCCAATAGCGTTGAAAGCCTCGTCAGGAATGATGATCGTTCCCGTGCCGGCTGTTACGAGTTGAATGGCTCCGCGATAAATCAACCAACCGGCGAGTGAGGCCACAAAGGATGGGATGCCCATCTGCGCCACCAAGAAGGCGGTTAGAAGTCCGGCCACGATCCCCAACGCCAGCACGAGGGGGATAACGACGTAGACCGGCAGGCCCCAGAATACGAGGGCGATGGCCGCCACCGCGCCGAGGAAGCCGGCAAGGAAGCCAACCGACAGATCGATACACCGGATCACAATCACCAGCGTCATCCCAACGGCCAACACGGCAATGTAGCCCGTCTGATTCAGCAGATTGCTTATGTTCCTTGAGGAGATAAAGAGTCCCTCCGTCCTCCAGGTAAAGAAAGCCATGATGACGAATAGAGCAATGAACATCCCATATTCACGGATATTCTCTTGCAAGATTTTCTGCGCATTCTTGATGAACGACATCTCGCGCCTCCTCAATCGGTCGCCAACTGCATGATTTTTTCTTGAGTCGCTTCCTTAATCGGCAGTTCGCCGGTGATTTTGCCGGAGGAAACAACATACACTCGGTCGCTCATTCCCAACACCTCGGGCAATTCGGATGAGATCATGATGATGCTCATGCCCTGTTCCACCAGCCGGGTCATAATTGTATAGATCTCATATTTCGCGCCGACATCAATGCCTCGTGTTGGCTCGTCCAGAATCAAGATGTCGGGTTGGACAAACAGCCATTTCGCCACCGACACCTTCTGCTGGTTGCCGCCGCTCAAATTTGCAACCTTCTGCTCGATGCTCGGCGTTTTGATGTTGAGAGTAGCCTTGTACTCGTTCGCAACTTGAACCTCAGCATTGCTATTGACTACGCCGCGGCTGGATATTTTCGATAAATTCGCGAGGGTGATGTTTTGCTTTACATCCTGAATCAGAATCAAGCCATCGCCTTTTCTGTCTTCGGTCACATAGGCCACGCCCGCTTTGATCGCGTCCTGTGGATGTTTGAAGTGTTTCTTTCGCCCTTCAACAATCATTTCACCGTCGAGTCGATAACCATCCGGGTTTCCAAATAGGCTCAAGGCAAGCTCGGTGCGCCCCGATCCCATCAGGCCGGCAAAGCCCACGATTTCGCCTTTTCTGATGTTGAAATTAATATCTTTGAGGATGGTTCGTCCGAGCGCCGGATTGTAGGCGTTCCAACTCCTCACCTCCAGCACTGGATCCCCAATTTGCTTTCGCTCTCGTTTGGGATAGATATTGTCGATCTCACGCCCGACCATATGCTTGATGAGAGCGTGTTCCGACACCTCGCCTTTGTGAGCATCCAGTGTGCAAATGGTCTGGCCGTCACGCAACACGGTAACCGAATCGGCAATCTCGATCACCTCCTTCAATTTGTGCGAGATCAGCACACAAGTAACGCCGTGGTTCTTGAGCTCACGCAGCAGGCTCAACAGATTCTCGCTGTCGTCCACATTCAAGGCCGAGGTAGGCTCATCCAATATCAGCAGTTTGACGTCTCGGCTGAGCGCCTTCGCAATTTCAACCAATTGCTGTTTGCCAACGCCCAAATCTTTGACTTTGACGGAGGGGGTGACATTGAGCCTTACTTTCTTCAGCACCTCGCCCGCTCTTTTGATTGTTTCATTCCAATCGACCATGAGGCCGTTTCGAATCTCATGGCCGAGAAAGATATTTTCGTAGACCGTCATTTCCGGGACGAGCGCCAATTCTTGATAAATGATGGCAATGCCGGCCTTCTCGCTGTCGCTGATGCCCCTGAATCTCTGCACGTCTCCGCCGAAAACAATGTCGCCGGTATAACTGCCGTGCGGGTAAACTCCACTCAACACCTTCATCAAGGTGGACTTGCCCGCGCCGTTTTCGCCGACGAGGCAATGAATCTCATCCTCGGCGACTCGAAAGCTGACATTGTTCAAGGCTTTCACACCGGGGAATTCCTTGGTGATGTTTTTCATCTCTAAGATTGGAGAATTCATATCGGCTCCGGCCCCACAAGATTTGCAGAGATTATACAGGAATAGTGATGGTGTGGCCCATCACTATTCCTGCATTGACTCACTGCTATTTGTTACGGCAATCCGGTGAAGTCGCTGGCGGGCCAGTAGCCGGAGTCGATGACCGCTTCCTGAACGTTGTCGCGGTCAACCGAGATCACTTCCGACGGTTTGGCCGGTACATCGATGACGCCGTTGTTGTAGGTGTGGGTCTGCGGCGGCGTCTGCCCCGTCAGATAGGCAACAGCGGCGCTGATGGCATCGCCCACCAACGTCCGCACATCCTTCAGCACCGTCATCGACTGCTTGCCGTCGATGATGTACTGGACGGAAGCCTTCTCCGCATCCTGCCCCGTCACCACGTAACTGTCCACATCCTTGTCCGCGGCGAAGGCATCAGCGATAGCCCGAGCCGTCCCGTCGTTCGGGGCAAGGATGAACACATCGCCCTTGTCCGCGGCGGTGGCGACGGTCAGGTTCGCTTCCGCCAACCCCTTGGCCGTGTTGAAGTCCCAGTTGGTGGTGATCTGCCCGATGATGCTGCTCATCTCATCGCGGGTCAGCGTGGCCTTGTCCTGCAGAGCCTCTGCTTCGCTGGAGTTCTTGATCACGAACGTCCCATCGGCGATCTTCGGCTGCAGAACATTCCACGCCCCCTCGAAGAACAGGAAGGCGTTGTTGTCCGACGCCGCCCCGGCGTAGAGGTACAGCGGGTTGCCCTCGCCGCTGGCCTTGTCCACCAGATACTGCGCCTGCGCCGCTCCCACCGC
>Ga0194127_10006669_pt1 | contig 13018 bp, 12 predicted proteins | sample TA2KigC100mmetaG_FD_148624 | JGI IMG/M metagenome (GOLD analysis project Ga0194127, IMG submission 148624) | Freshwater microbial communities from Lake Tanganyika, Tanzania - TA2015036 Kigoma Deep Cast 100m | ecosystem: Environmental > Aquatic > Freshwater > Lake | place: Tanzania: Lake...
GGGGGATTTGTCCGGAGATGAACACGAAAGGGCCGGCGGCCAGGGCCTGGGTATAGGCGCCGCTGGGGGCCGGGGCCTGGTCGGTCTCAATGACAATTTTCTTCATGGTCGTTTTTGCCTCCCGTCATAGTTTTACCGGTGCGATAGTTAGCTGAACAGCCGGGCAAACATAAATTGCTTGAAGAATCGGTGACGTTTTGCTAAAGCTATGGGAAAACCTTGGAGGTAAATGATGGGGTTGTGGTTGAAATGCCCGGGGTGCCAAGCGCAAAATCCCCTTCCCTTGAGGGTTTGTCCCCATTGCGGGCAAGACCTGGACAAGCTTCCCGCGGCACAGCGGGTCTATGTGATGGGCCCAGCCGCGGCGCCTTCCCCGGCGCCATCTCCAAAAACTCCCCCGGCAGCCGGCCCGGCCGAATCCAAGCCGGCGGCTGCCGCCAGCCAGTCAATGACGCCGTCCCCTGAGGCCAGCGCTGCTCCCAAGCCTGCCAAGAAACCCAAAAGGACGACAAAAAAGAAAAGGTAACCGCGGTCATGGTCAGGAATCTTCCTGAAGCACTCCCAGCAACAACTCCACCAGTTGGGGTTCGGCCCGGGCCACGGTGTCGATGATGGTCTCAATGGCGATGGGGGCCATGGCATCCGGCAGAAAAAGATTGCTGAGCACCGAGATTCCCAGGACCCGGAGACCGGCATGAACCGCCGCGATGACTTCGGGCACCGTGGACATGCCCACCGCGTCGGCGCCGATCTGGCGCAGGAACCGGGTTTCCGCCGGGGTCTCGAGGCTGGGGCCCTTGACCGCCACGTACACCCCCTGGCGTAAGCCGATGCCCAGGCGGCGGGCCACGGTCTCAGTTTTCTCCCGCAGGCGCCGGTCATAGGCCTGGCTCAGGTCAGGGAAGCGGGGGCCCCAGGCGTCGATATTTTCTCCCGCCAGGGGATTGTCCCCCATCAGGTTGATGTGGTCGCAGATGAGCATCAGGTCGCCGGTCTTAAAGAGCGGATTGAGGCCGCCGGCGGCATTGGTGACGATGAGGGTCTTTACTCCCAGGCTCGCCATCACCCGCACCGGAAAGGTCACCTGGCGCAGGGAATAGCCTTCGTAGGCATGGAAGCGGCCCTGGCAGACCATGACCTCTTTACCGGCTACTTGGCCCCAACCCAGGCGGCCGGCGTGGCTGGGGCTGGTGGCCGGCGGGAAATGGGGCAATTCCTGGTAGGCCAGGCCGCCCCCGCCCTTAAGCCGGGCGGCCCAGACGCCCTGCCCGGTTCCCAGGATAATCCCCCATGAAGGCGGCGCCGTCAGGCGCGGCCCGATGAATCGGACGCATTCTTCCACCTGCTCCTGGTAGGTGCGGCTCAACCCCAACTCCTTTTCGACCATTCCCGATCAAATTCCGGTTATAGGGGCGGGGGGTAGCCCCGCCCCCCCGTCAATACCCTTAATTCCATATCCGGTGGGAGAATAACCTCGTGTTCTAAGCATAAGTCGCCGGCCCCGGTTCGTCAATGGCTGGAATGTCCCGGGGGGATTTTCGCTTTATCCTTGACAGTTTGCCGGATTACCTTAAGAATATAGCATCACGGATGAGGTAAAAAAATGGGCAGACCCAAAAAGTGCCGGTGGGTGGAAACTGAGCCGGGGGTGACTTTTTTTAAACCCCGGGGCATTCCCCTCAGATCCCTGCAGCAGATAGTGATCACGGTGGACGAACTGGAGGCCATGCGCCTGGCCGACTTCCTGGAAATGACCCAGGAAGATGTGGCCCAAAGGATGCAAGTTTCCCGGCCTACCGTAACCCGGATGTTGTCCCGGGCCCATCGGGCGGTGGCCGAGGCGCTGGTCCACGGCAAAGCGATTTGTATTCAGGGGGGAGATTACCGGGTGGGACAACATTGCCAAGACTGCGGGCAATGGTCGATCCAGGGATCGGGGGAGACGGACTCGGAAGGGTGCCCCTGCCGGAGTCCCGAAACCGATGAGGAGCAGCCGGAGACGAAAAAGTAATCGCGGCGTTTTTTCTCAAACATCTCAGAGAATGGCCCGAACACCTTTGAGGGGGAGACCAGGGGGATGGGGGACATCAGCACCTATAAGGATGCCGGAGTCGATATCGATAAAGCGGACGCCTTTATCAACGGTATCAAGACCCTGGTGAAATCCACTTACCGCACCGGGGTCCTGGGGGAGATCGGCTCGTTTGGCGGTATGTTTCATTTGGGGGCGAACCGGTATCGCGACCCGGTGCTGGTATCCGCCACCGACGGAGTGGGGACCAAGCTTAAGATCGCCATCCTGATGAACCGCCATGACACCATCGGCATCGACCTGGTGGCCATGTGCGCCAACGACATCGTGACCCACGGCGCCACCCCCTTGTTCTTCCTGGACTACCTGGCCGTGGGGCAGTTGTCCCCGGAAATCGCCACATCCATTATCGAAGGCATCGCCAACGGCTGCAAGCAGGCCCGGTGCTCCCTGATCGGCGGGGAGACCGCGGAGATGCCCGGCCTCTATCAGCCCGCTGATTATGACCTGGCCGGCTTTGTGGTGGGGGTGGTGGAACGGGATCAAATTATCGACGGCTCAAGTATCGCCGTGGGCCACCGGTTAATCGGCCTCGCCTCCAGCGGCCTCCACGCCAACGGCTACTCCTTGGTCCGCCAGGTGCTTTTGGAGCGCCACCGCTACCGGGTGGAGGACGAGATCCCGGAATTGGGCGGCCCCTTGGGAGAGGAACTCCTCAAACCCACCCGCATCTACGTAGAAACGGTGCTCAACCTGCTGCGGGATTTTCCCTTGAGCGGCATCTGTCATGTTACCGGCGGCGGCTTGACCGACAATGTGCCCCGCATTCTGCCCAAGTCCTGCCAGGCGGTCGTGCACCGGCAGTCATGGCCCGTGCCCCCCATCTTCCACCTGCTGATGGACAAGGGCAATATCTCCGAAGCGGAAATGCTCCGCACCTTCAACAACGGCATCGGCCTGGTAGTGGCGGTGGGTAATGAATATGTGGCCGACGTGCTGCTTCGCCTCCAGGGCTTAAACGAACAGGGGTATGTGATCGGCGAGGTCGCGGCGCGCAAAAATGACGATCCGCCCCTGGTGTATCTATAGCGGTTGCCACAAATTCTTGCCGCTTCCTGATGCCTAAATCCCCCTTTTTCAAAGGGGGACTTTCAAAGGAATTCCGCTAAGTTCCCCCCTTTGGAAAAGGGGGGGTAGGGGGGATTTCGGTTCTTGGAGCATGTGCCATCGCGGAAAAACTTTTGGCAATTGCTAGATGATAGCAACCCATGTGGGGGCGGTTCGCGAACCGCCCCACAATTGGATAGTTACTTGTTTGACGGCATCTTGGTATCAGTCAGATCAGACCGCTCCCCAGGGCCGCGGCAATGCCCAGGAGCATCAGGGCCACCAGGAGTTGCACCAGGCGCAGGGTCACTTTGGTCAGCAAGCGGTTTCCGAGCCAGGCGCCGCCGAAGGCCGCCAGGACCGCGGCGGCGATCAGCAGGCGGTGATCGCCCAGGTGCAGCCCCGGCAAACTGACGCCGTACATGACGATCCGGGGGATATCCACCAGGAGGGAGATGACCACCCCGGTGGCGATGAAGCTCTCCTTGGTCAGCCCCGCCCTGATGAGAAAGGCGCTGCGCAGCGCCCCCTGATGTCCCGACAGGCCCCCGAAAAAGCCGCTCAACATCCCGCCTAAGGGGAGATACCGGGGCGTCAGGGCGAGGGGGGCGCGCCGCGGCGCCAGTTCCAGCAGGGCAAAAACCACCATCAGGACCGCCACCACCAGCTTCACCGGCATGATGCAGGCTTCCCGGCCCAGCACCTGGTAATGGAGCAGCGGCTGGAGGTCGGACAGATACAGGAGCACCCGGGCCCCCAGGAGGGCGGCGAGGATGGCGGGGAGGCCGAATTTCAGGACCACGGCCCCATCGGCGTGGCGGCCCAACAGCCAGCACTTGAAGCCATTGTTCAGGGCGTGGACCACCGCAGTGAGGGCGATGGCCAGGTCCACGGGGAAAAACAGCAACATGACCGGCAACAAGATGGTCCCCAGACCGAATCCGGAAAACAGGGTCAAACCGGAGGCCAGGAACGCGGCCAGACAGATGATGAGGTAATTCATAGCTATCAGCAGTCAGCTTTCAGCCAAGACCCGGGATAGGAAAGGTAGACCGAATCCTCCTGCCCCTCACCGGAAATGGCAGGCCACCCAGTGGTCCGGGGCGGTTTTTCGTAATTTTCGTAAGAGGGGGACGGACTCCCGGCAGAGGGGCAATTGGGGGGCGGGGCAGCGGGGGTGAAAGGGGCAGCCCGGGGGGACGTTGACCGGGCTGGGCGGCTCCCCCTTGAGGGCCGGGGGGTTGAAGGTCCGCTCCGGGGTGGGCCGGGGCACCGCGGCGAGCAAGGCCTCGGTGTAGGGGTGCAGCCGGCCGGCGGCCAGGACCGAACGTTCGGCCATTTCCAGCAGCCGGCCCGCGTACATCACGGCCACCCGGTTGCTGATCTGGGAGATGACCCCCAGGTCGTGGGAGATGAAAAGATACGTGAGGCCGTGGCGCTGTTGGAGCTCCGCCAGGAGATTCAAAATCTGGGCCTGGATGGAGACGTCGAGAGCGCTGACGGGCTCGTCCGCCACGATGAGCCGGGGTTTCAAGGCCAGGGCCCGGGCGATCCCTAAGCGCTGGCGCTGGCCGCCGCTGAATTCGTGGGGATAGCGGTCGGCGACGTCAGGGGTCAGCCCCACTTCCGTGAGCAACTCCTCCACCCAGACCCGGCGCTCCTTACGTCCGCCCAGGTTATGGATGACAAAGGGCTCTTCCAGGATCTGGCCCACGGTCATGCGGGGGTTAAGCGAAGAATAGGGGTCCTGGAAGATGATCTGGATCTGGCGCCGCAGCTCTTTCAAGCGTTGGCGGGAGACCCGGGCCAGGTCTTCCCCGGCGAAGACGATGCGGCCCCGGGTGGGAGGTAAAAGGGCCAGCGCCAGGCGGCCCAGGGTGGACTTGCCGCATCCGGACTCCCCCACCAGCCCGAGGGTCTCCCCGGGCATCAGGTCAAAACTCACCCCGTCCACCGCCTTGAGCACCGGCCCCCGGCCCCAGGCGCCGGCCAGGCGGAAGTAGCAGCTTAGGTCCTGGGCGGATAAAAGTTCAGACATAATTCCAACAGCGCACCAAATGTCCGGGGCTCACCTCCACCCCAGGGGGTTCTTCCCGGCAGCGGTCGCGGGCCAGGGGGCAGCGGTCCCGAAAGAGGCAGCCCGAGGGGGGCTCCGCCGGCAGGTGGCCTGCGATGGCCGAGAGGATTTCCCCGGGCGGGTGGCTGAAATCCAGCCGGGGCACGGAATTGAGCAGCCCCACGGTATAAGGGTGGCCGGGATGCCGAAAGAGCTCCGCGGTGGGGGCCTGCTCCACCATGAGCCCGGCATACATCACCGCCACCCGGTCGGCGGTCTGGGCCACGATCCCCAGGATGTGGGTAATGAACAACACCGCCAGCCCCAATTCCGCCTTGAGTCTGGCCAGCAGGGCCAGGATTTGGGCCTGAATGGTCACGTCCAGGGCGGTGGTGGGCTCGTCGGCGATGAGCAGTTCCGGGTCGCAGGCCAGGGCCATGGCCATGAGGGCCCGCTGGCGCAAGCCCCCGGAGAGTTGGTGCGGATATTGCCCCAGGCGGTGGGAGGCGTCGGGGAAGCCTACCCGGGCCAGGGCCGCGCCCGCCTCAATCCAGGCCTCCGGGTGGGACAGACCCCGGTGGAGACGCAGGGCCTCGGCCACCTGCTCGCCGATGGTGAGGACCGGGTTCAGGGCGGTCATGGGTTCCTGGAAGACCATGGCGATGCGGTCGCCCCGGATCTGGCGCATGCGGGTCTCCGGGCAGCGGGTCAGATCTTCCCCCTGAAAGCGGATCACGCCGGTCACCGCCGCCGGGGGAGACTGGAGGAGCCGCAGGATGGACAGGGCGGTGACGGTCTTGCCGCAGCCGGACTCCCCCACCAGCCCTAAGGTCTCGCCGGGCGCCAGGTCGAAACTCACCCCGGCCACGGCCCTGACCTGGCCCCGGGCCACGTCGAAGTTTACCGTGAGATCGCGCACTTCCAGCAACGGGGCGGCGTCCGGCTTGACCGCCAAATTATTTGCCTGATAACTCATACCGTGTTCCCTTTGAAATGAAACAAACCATCCAGATAACCTATTGATATCTCTCGTAGGGGCGGGTTTCAAACCCGCCCCTACAAAACGAACACGGTATTAAAGGTTGGGAACGGAGGTTTTAAGTCCCCCTTTCTTAAAGGGGGATTTAGGGGGATTATCAAGCGCTTATTTAATCCCCCCTGCCCCCCTTTAGAAAAGGGGGGTGATTCTTTCCCAACTTAAGCTCCCTCGGTTGATTCAAAATGACGCGGAAAATCGGTTATGAAATGACTTATAGTGAGGAGCCTGGGGGCCCTCCGCGATTATCCCTCCACCAGGGGCGCCGCCTCCAGGGGCAGCTGAATGGTAAAGGTGGTCCCCTGGCCCGGGGTGCTGTCCACCAGGATGACGCCGCCGTGCTCGGAGATGATGCCCTGGCAGATGGCCAGCCCCAGGCCGGTCCCCTTTTCCTTGGTGGTGAAATAGGGCTGAAAAATCTTGCCCGCCACCTCGGGAGCTATCCCCGCGCCGGTGTCGGCGATGCTGATTTCGGCGTTGGCCCCCTTGACCCGGCTGGTGACGGTGATCTCCCCGCCTTGGGGCATGGCCTCCAGGGCGTTTTTGAACAGATTGATCAGGACCTGGTGCACCTGTTTGGGGTCGAAAGTCACCGGCGGCAAAGGCGTCTCCTCCACCCGGCGCACCGTGACCCGGTGGTCCGCCAAGGTATCCTGGAACAGTTCCAGGGCGGCGGTGAGAGCGGCGCCAATCTGCCCCGGACGCTTCTGGGCCGGCGGGCGGCGGACAAATTCCCGCATTTCGGCCACCATCTCCTCCAGGTGGCCCACCGCTTCGGCGATAATGGACAGCTTGTGGCGGGACTTGTCGTCCAGTCCCGGGAGCTTGATCAGCTGCCGGGCGAACCCCCCGATGATGAGCAGGGGGTTTTTGATTTCATGGGCGATATGGGTCATGGTATTGCCCACCGCGGCCAGGCGTTCGGTATGGAGCACCCGGTCTTCCATCTCCTTATATTCGGTGAGATCGCGGATGATGCCGGTGAAATAGAGGTTGTCCCGAATCTCGGCCACGGAAAAGGAAATGCTGATGGGGAATTCGCGGCCGTCCCGGCGCTGGGCGCTGAGGCGGGCGTGCTTGCCGATCATCCGGGCCTCCCGGGTGGCCACATAGCGGCGCACGTAAGCCCGGTGTTCGGCCTTATAAGGCGGCGGAATCACGATGGTCAAGTCCTGGCCCAGGGCTTCGGTCCGGGTATAGCCGAACATCTGCTCCGCCCCGCGGTTGTAACCGACAATCACGTGGTCCTCGTTGATGGTGACAATGGCGTCGGTGGCGCGGTTGATAATGCCGGAGTTGATTTCCTGCTCCTGGCGCAACTCCTGGAACTGGCGCACCAGCCCGTTCAGGAAACGGGCGGCGGGACCGGTGATGAGGTTGTCCGCCTGCTCCGGCGAAAAATCGGGGAGCCCGGCGGTTATAAACTGGCCGTCCAGGATGAGGTCGAAGGCCCCGGGATCTAAATCGGGTAAGGGGTTCACCTGACAGCCGGCCGCGACCTCGGGTTTGGCGCCGTACAGGACCAGGTCCACCGGCGGGTAACCTTCCAGGGAGAAGGGCAGCGTAACCGCGTGGCAGATGAATTCCTGCCCGTTTAAGACGATGGCGATGCGGATGGGTTTGGGTGCGGTGGTCATTTTTTCAGTGAGCAGTTAGGACTTTCAGGAACTAACGGCAGATTGCTCATGGCAATTCAGCCAACCGGTTAAGTTTCTCAGGTCCGTCCTGGGCGTGCCCCGCATTTGATTGACCTGTCGGGCGGGCACGGCCCGCCATCAATATAGTCGATGATATCTAGGCCATGGCGAGCGTCCACGGCCCGCCATGCTATCCATGGTTTTCCTCTGGGGGCGACGCGCCCGCAGCCGGGGAGGTCTCCTTTAGGGGCAGTTGGATGGTAAAGGTGGCCCCCCGGCCCGGTGGGCTGTCGGCAAAGAGGCAGCCGCCGTGCTCGGCCATGATATTCTGGCAGATGGCCAGCCCCAGGCCGGTCCCCTTAGTCTTGGTGGTGAAATAGGGCTGGAAAATATTGCCCGCCACCTCCGGGGCTAGCCCCACGCCGGTATCGCTGACGCTGATTTCGGCGTTGGCCCCCTTAACCCGGCTGGTGATGGTGATCTCCCCGCCTTCGGGCATAGCCTCCAGGGCGTTTTTGAACAGGTTGATGAGCACCTGGTGCACCTGCTTGGGATCGAAGCTCACTGGGGGCAGCGGCGTTTCTTCCACCTGGCGCACCTTGATATGATGCTCCCGAAAAGTATCCTGAAACAGTTCCAGGGCTTCTTCCACCACCGCGGTGATCTGCCCCTGACGCTTCTGGGTCGGCGGACGGCGGACAAAATCCCGCATTTCGGCCACCATCTCCTCCAGGTGGCTCACCTCTTCAGCGATGATGGACAATTTCCGGCGGGCCTGGTCGTCAAATTCCGGGGCCTTGAGCAGCTGCCTGGCAAACCCCCCGATGATGAGGAGGGGATTTTTGATTTCGTGGGCAATGTGGGCCACGGTATTGCCCACCGCGGCCAGGCGTTCGGATTGGAGCACCCGGTCTTCCATGGCTTTATATTCGGTAATGTCCCGCATGATGGCGGTAAAATACAGGTTGCCTTGAATTTCGGCCACGGAAAAGGAGATGCTCAGGGGGAATTCCTGTCCGTCCCGGCGCCGGGCGGTGAGGCGCCGTTGCCGGCCGAGCACGCGGGCTTCCCGGGTGGCCAGATAGCGCCTCAGGTAGTCCACGTGGACTTCTTTATAAGGCGGCGGAATGATGAGTTTCAGGTCCTGGCCCAGGGCTTCGGCGCGGGTGTACCCGAACATCTGCTCCGCCCCGCGGTTGTAACCGACAATCACGTGGTCGGCATTGATAGTGATGAGGGCATCGGCGGCGCTCATGGTGATGCCGGAGTTGATTTCCTGCTCCTGGCGCAACTCCTGGAGCTGGCACACCAGGGTTTTCAGGTAGCGGGCGGCGGGGCCGGTAACGAGGTTGCCCACCTGCTCCGGGGAAAAATCGGGGAGCCCGGCGGTCATAAACTGGCCGTCCAGGATGAGGTCGAATCCCTCCGGGTGCAAATCCGGCAGGGGGTTTACCGTCAGGCCGGGAGCCGGGGCTTCGGGTTGGCGGCCGTACAAGACCAGGTCCACCGGCGGGTAACCTTCCAGGGAGAAGGGCAGCGTAACCGCGTGGCAGATGAATTCCTGCCCATTCAAGACGATGGCGATGCGGATGGGTTTGGGTTCGGTGGTCATTATCAGCAGTGAGCGCGCAGCTTTTAGCAATCAGCCATCAAAAAGTGGCAATTGGGTCATAAAGGGGCGCAATAAAAGGCACCCCCGCATTTTTAATACAGAGGCAAGGCTTGTCGTGGCCTTACACTTCGCTTCCGCCTCTAAGAGCTGACTGCTGAAAGCTGATAGCCGCCTGCTAGTTTTCAGTCTTCATAGCGCTTGAACACCAGGGCCGCATTGGTGCCGCCGAACCCGAAGGAATTGGACAGGACATGGCGGATATCGGCGGACCGGGCCTTCCCCGTGACGATATCCAGCCCGGCGCAGTCCGGGTCCAGGTCATCCAGGTTGATGGTGGGCGGCACCTTCCCGTCCCGGATCGACAGGGCGCAAAAAATGCCCTCCACCGCCCCGGCCGCGCCCAGGAGGTGGCCGGTCATGGATTTGGTGCCGCTCACCAGCAGCCGTGAGGCGCGATCGCCAAAAATCTCTTTCAAAGCCAGGGTTTCGTTGCGATCGCCCACCGGCGTGGCCGTGGCATGGGGGTTGACGTAATCAAAAACGGCGCCGGTGACGCCACCGTCTTTCATGGCCTGCTGAATGCAGCGCTTGGCACCCTCCTTATCCGGATCGGTAATGTGGTGGGCGTCGCCGGTCATCCCGAAGCCGATGATTTCCGCGTAGATATCGGCGTTGCGGGCCAGGGCGTGGTTCAGTTCCTCCAGCACCAGGATGCCGCAGCCTTCGGACATGACAAAACCGCTGCGCTTGACATCAAAGGGACGGCTGGCGGCCTCGGGGTGGTCATTGCAACCCATGGCCAGGGCCCCCATGCGGTAAAAGGCCGTCATGGTCAGGATCGTCACCGCGGCCTCGGTGCCCCCCGCGGCCATGAGGTCCGCTTCCCCCATTTGGATGGAACGGTAGGCCAGGCCGATGGCATGGGCCCCGGCGGCGCAGGCGGTGGACAGGGCAATATTGGGACCCTTAGCTTTAAAGCGGATGGAGACGTTGCCCGCGGCCAGGTTGGGAATCATCTTGGGCACCAGGAAGGGGGAAACCCGCCGCACCCCTTCGGCCAAGAGTTTCTGGACCCCATCCTCCCACGAACTGACCCCGCCCATGCCACTGGCAATAATCACCCCGGCCCGCTCCGGGTCCTCCACCTCCAGGTTGAGACCCGAGTCATGCACCGCCTCCACGCTGGCGGCCAGGGCAAACTGGGTAAAACGATCGGTGTACTTGATTTGTTTCAAGTCTTCCTTGGTGACTTCCTTTTTGCGGGCCTGCAAAATTTCTTTCAGATCAAAATTCTCGATCGCCCCGCCGATGACGGGAAAATCCTCCGGAATGCGGTAGCGCTCTACGAGTTCGGCATTAAAGCGGTTCAGACGTCTCACCCCGGATTCACCGGCCAGCAGGCGATTCCACACGGTGGGCACATCGAGCCCCAAGGACGTCACCATACCCACGCCGGTGATCACTACCCGCCTTAATTGCATCATTTTCGTTAAAACCATGAATAATAACCTTTCCGCCGGGCAACGAGATATATTATCCGGGCGCCTCTCATCGGGCATTGATTGTCGGCTTCCCAGGGGGAGCCAAATACACAATTACGTTAATGATTCATTGCCATTGTAAATTACTCGTGTTACGATTGCAACGGGTTTCCGGCCTGCAACCGAGAGCCGGCGCCGGCTGGGATTTCAGGGGCGGACACCAGCCCGGTTTTTCTCAGCAGCGCTTTAACCAGCCACTGATCAATGAATTGCCGGGTAGAGACATACTCCGGGTTTCGACTCCATGAACGCCCCCGGCGTTTTACCTGGGGGGGGACCTGGCTGGAAGGGCACCAGGTCATGGACCAGTGGGTGGCGCCAGGTCATCTCTGCTTCAAGGTCAGGGTGGCGGATCGCGCCTATCTCTTAAAATACCATCACGCTCAGGATGTCTGGGAGGCAGAGCTGGTAAGGTCCGGAACCATTCCCCCGGCCTCCGGAGAAAATTAGAGATTTACTTTTCAACGGCTTATAGGGTAAAATTGGATATTTTTAGCCGGTTCGCCTGAGATTTTTTACTAGCCCGGCCACTCAACCTATACCCTGAAAGGATTTCATATGAAATGTAAAGTCAATCCGCGTTATATGGAACAATTATATTCGTTTTATTCGCCATTCTATGAATACGTTTTCGGCAAACTCCTGGGCCCCGGCCGCCGCAAGGCCTTTAAATACATCCCCCGGCTGCCTCACCAGAAAGTCCTGGAGATCGGCGTGGGCCCAGGCTCCACCCTGGATTTTTACCCCCCGAGGACCAGTCTGGTGGGAATCGACATCTCCCGGGCGATGATCGAACGGGCTCGGGAAAAAGCCGCCAAAATCAACAGCGGCTGCCGCTTCGACTTTCACGTCATGGACGCCGCCCACCTGAATTTTCCCGACAATTATTTCGACCTCGTCATGGCCGTGTACGTGATCACCACGGTCCAGGACCCCCTTAAGGTGTGCCGGGAGATTCACCGGGTAGTCAAGCCCGGCGGCCAGATCATTGCGGTTAATCACACCCGCTCTCAGAACGGCAGCCTCTGGGGTCGCGTCGAGGACGTGATGGCCCCGGTCTTTGTCCGCATCGGCTTCACCACCGACCTAGACGTCATCCGGGTCATGAAAGACGTGGGCATTGCCGTGCACAAGACGGTGCCGTGCAATCTGCTCAATACCGGCCGGATCATCATGGGCACCAAACCTTAAAGGAGAGCCGCTCCCAGCCCCTGATTGGGAGGCGGAGGTTCTGCAATTAATGCATTTTACTCCCGACTCAAGGGGTGGAGTGCTTTTTTTCTCAGGAGAACACTATGCACATAGATAAGAATTCTTTTGTTACCATTGATTATCTCATCAACCTGGGTGGGGCGGAAACCTATCCCCCCGATGGGAAGGCCGAGGAGATTTCTTTCTGCATGGGCGGGGGGGCGATGCCTCCGGGTCTGGAAGAAGCCCTGATCGGCATGAAAGTAAATGACGCCAGCGTAATCAACCTCTCGGCCGAACAGGCCTACGGCGAATTTGACGACGAACTGCTCATGGAAGTTCCCCGCTCCGATTTTGGGCCGGAGGCGGAGTTACGCCCGGGCCTGGTATTCGAGACCGAGAACGAAGACGGTCAGGCGGTGTTTTTCATCGTGCAAGAGGTGCGGCCCGAATCAGTGCTCATCGACTTTAACCATCCCCTGGCGGGCAAAGACCTGGAAGTTTCCTTTACCATCCGCCAGGTGCGGGAGGCCACCCCTGAGGATCTCAAAGAGCTTGAAGGCTGTACCTGCTCTGCATGCCAGGAAGGAGGCTCCCACCAGCATTAGAGGAGGGCAATGATGACCTCTCCCTGGGCGCCGCACTATGACCCGGGAGTGCCTCTCACGGTGGGGCCGGTCACCACTTCTTTGCCCCGGCTGTTGCTGCAAGCGGCGGAACAATCTCCCCAGGCCCCGGCTTTGGTGTTTTTCGGCCGGACCACCACGTATGGCGAACTCAACACCCAGACCGCCGGTCTGGCCAGC
>Ga0194127_10006670_pt1 | contig 13018 bp, 11 predicted proteins | sample TA2KigC100mmetaG_FD_148624 | JGI IMG/M metagenome (GOLD analysis project Ga0194127, IMG submission 148624) | Freshwater microbial communities from Lake Tanganyika, Tanzania - TA2015036 Kigoma Deep Cast 100m | ecosystem: Environmental > Aquatic > Freshwater > Lake | place: Tanzania: Lake...
GGGCTGGGGGAGGGATTGAAGACGAAGGAATGGTTGTTGAAGTTAGAAGGGGCAGTGTTGGCGTAAAACTATTTTTCTGGAGATTCTTTGAAACCGAAACATTGGACACTATTCATCCTGTTGGGCGTCATCTGGGGTTCATCGTTCCTGTGGATCAAGATCGCCGTGCAGGAGATCGGGCCGGTTACGCTGGTCGCTTTCCGGGTCCTGTTCGGCGCCATAACGGGCGTCCTGGCCGTGCTCTTCAGCCGGGCGCAATGGCCGCGCCGGTTATCAGACTGGCTGAACCTGTCCCTGCTGGGGATTGCCAGCATGGCCATCCCTTTCTTCCTTATCTCGTGGGGTGAGAAAACCATCGACTCGGCGGTGGCCTCGGTCTTGAATGCCACCGTGCCGTTGTTCACCATCATTATCGCCCACCTGTTCCTGCATGACGACAAGATGACCCTCCCCAGGGTGATCGGTCTATTGATTGGATTTGGCGGGGTGTTGGCGCTGTTAAGCGAGGACCTGTCTGCCCGCGCCCACAGTTCCGCCCTGGGACAGTTGGCGGTGGTCGTGGCGGCGGTCTTCTATGCTGCCAGTTCCGTCCACGCCCGCCGGACCACCCAGCACCTGCCGGGCATGGTGCGCAGCGCAGCCCCGTTCCTGAGCGCCAGCGCCCTGATGTGGATCGCCGCGCCGGTGGTCGAAAAACCGCTCCACATCCCGACCCTGCCCATCACCTGGGCGGCTCTGCTCTGGCTGGGCATCCTGGGCGCAGGCGTTGCGCAGATCATGTGGTATACCCTGATCCACGAGATCGGCCCCACCCGTTCGACCTTCGTCACCTACACCCTGCCTCTTGGCGGAGTCATCCTGGGCGTTGTTTTCCTGGGGGAACAACTTTCCTGGCAACTGGCGCTCGGGGCGGCGCTCATCCTAGCCAGCGTCGTCGTGGTGAACCGCGAACGCTAGGGCTTCCGCTTCAGTTTTTCGAGGTGCATTTTTCGGAACTTCGCCACCTTGGGCGCGACCACGGCCCTGCAATACGGCTGGTTCGGATAATTGGCGAAGTACTCCTGGTGATACTCCTCGGCGGTATAGAAAACCTCGAACCGGGTGAGTTCGGTCACCAAAGGCGCCTCCCACAACCCGGCAGCCTGTACCTCCCGCATCACCTGATCGGCGATCATCCGCTGTTCTTCGTCGTGGTAAAAGACCGCCGAGCGGTACTGGCTGCCCACGTCCGCCCCCTGGCGGTTGAGGCTGGTCGGGTCGTGGACGGTGAAGAAGACCGCCAGCAGGTCCCGGAAGGAGATGACTTGCGGGTCGAAAGCGACTTGCACCGCCTCGGCATGCCCGGTATCCCCGTCGCAGACCTGGCGGTAGGTCGGGTTGGGGAGCGTCCCGCCGCAATAACCCGATTCGACCGAAACCACGCCCCCCAGTTCATCGAAGACCGCCTCCAAGCACCAGAAACAGCCCCCGGCCAGGGTGGCTACCTGTAAATCGTTACTCATCGCTCCTCCATAAAACTATCGGGGCACAGTGTCGCTGTGCCCCGCTGGTTTCTTCTATGCCACCGGTTCGGGTACCGGCGTCTTTTCCTTGCGCCTGCCCCGCACCGGCTTCAACAACACCTGGGCATTGGCGTCCACGTCCACCTGCACGCTGGAGCCATCCTCGAAGGTCCCGGCCAGCAGGGCGTCCGAAAGCGGGTCCTCCACCTTCTGCTGGATGATGCGCTTGAGCGGACGGGCGCCCATGTCCGGGTCGAAGCCCTGCTCCGCCAGGAGCGCGACGGCGGCCGGGGTTGCGCTCAGTTTGATGTTGTGTTCCACCAGCCGTTCCCCGACCTTTTCCAGTTCGAGCGACACGATCTGCTGGATATCCTCCCGGTTCAGGGAGCGGAAGATGACCACCGCGTCCAGCCGGTTGAGGAACTCCGGCCGGAAGGCCTTCTTGAGGGTGTCGGTCAGTTTCTTGCGCATCTCTTCATACGAAGATTGCTCGTCGGCCTTTTCGTCCCGTTTCAACTGGAAGCCGAGCGCAGCCTGCTTCTTGATCATTTCAGCGCCGATGTTGGAGGTCATGACGATAATGGCGTTGCGGAAATCCACCTTGTGGCCGCGCGCATCGCTGAGGTGGCCCTCCTCCATGATCTGGAGCAGCATGTTATGGACTTCCGGGTGCGCCTTTTCGACCTCGTCGAAGACGACGATCGAGTACGGGCGGCGGCGCAGGGCTTCGGTCAACTGGCCGGCGTCATCATAGCCGATGTAACCGGGCGGCGCGCCCACCAGCCGCGAGGCGGTGTGCCGTTCCATGAACTCGGACATATCCAACTGGATGGCGGCGTCCTCGCTGCCGAACATGAACCTGGCGAGCGCCTTGGTCAACTCGGTCTTGCCCACCCCGGTCGGACCGAGGAAGACGAACGAACCGATCGGCCGGCGCGGGTCCTTCAGGCCGGAACGCGCCCGCCGCACCGCCTTCGAGATGGTCTCGATGGCCTGCTCCTGGCCGATGATCGCCTTGCGTAATTCGTCTTCCATCTTCAACAGCCGGGCCGATTCCTCCTGCGCCAACTGCATCACCGGCACTCCGGTCCACATGGCGACCACTTCGGCGATATCCTCGCCGTTCACCACCGGGCTGGTGGCGCGGTCCCACCCGGTGCGCATCCGTTCGATCTGCGCCTCCAGGGCGGTCACCTGCTCCTGCCACTGGCGGACATCCTCGGCGGCGCCCTCCTCCCTGGCCTGGTTCTGGCTCTTGCGCGCCTGGCGCAGGCGGGTGAGCAGGTCCTTGGCCTCCTGGGCCGCAGGGGATTTGTACATGCGGACGCGCGACGATGCCTCGTCCACCAGGTCGATGGACTTGTCCGGTTGGAAGCGCTCCGTCACGTAACGGGACGAGAGGCGGGCCGCCGTTTCGAGGGCGTCATCCGAGATGACGAGGTGGTGGTGGTCCTCGTACATTTTACGCACGCCCTTCAGGATCGCGATCGTCTCATCCACCGAGGGCTCTTCCACCACGATGGGCTGGAAGCGGCGTTCGAGCGCCGCATCGGATTCGATGTGCTTGCGGTATTCGTTGAGGGTGGTGGCGCCGATAACCTGGAGTTCGCCGCGCGAGAGCGCCGGCTTGAGGATGTTGGCGGCGTCGACCGACGAGCCGGCCGCGCCGGCGCCCACCAGCATGTGGACTTCATCGATGAACAGGATGGCTCCCGACTGTTTGAGTTCGTCGATCACGCGCTTGAGCCGTTCCTCGAACTGGCCGCGGTACATCGTCCCCGCCACCAGGGAACCGACATCCAACTGGAGCACGCGCTTGTTCATCAACGGGGCGGGGACATCGCCTTCGGTGATGCGCTGCGCCAGGCCTTCGACAATGGCGGTCTTGCCCACGCCGGGTTCGCCGATCAGGGCCGGGTTGTTCTTGGTGCGGCGCGCCAGGATCTGGATGACGCGCTCGATCTCCATCCGGCGGCCGATGACCGGGTCGAGTTTCTTCTCTTCAGCCAGGCTGGTCAGGTCGACTGCCAACTGGTCGGAGAGGGGGGTCTTGGGGCCGGTGGTAGACTGTCGCTGCGGCTTGCCGCTCCCGCCGACCGGGGCCGGCGCGGCTGCGCCTTCGGTCAGGATGCGGCGCGTCTGGCGGCGGACCTGTTCCGGGGTCACGCCCAGTTTACCTAGCGCCTCCAGGGCGACGCCCTCCGTCCGCACCAGGCCGAGCAGGATGTGTTCGGTTCCCACGTACTGGTGTCCCAGGCTGCGGGCTTCTTCGATGGCGTGTTCCAGCACCATCTGGGTATCGGGGGCCAATTCCAGTTTCCCGCTGCGTACCCCGCCGCCGGGCAGGGACAGGCGTTCGACCATCTCGCGCAGCCGCCCGCCCTCCAATCCCAGTTCGCGCAGGACGCGCCCGGCCACGCCGTCGCCTTCCTCGAGCAGGCCGAGCAGCAGGTGCTCGGTGCCGATCAGGTCGCGGTGGGCGCGTTCGGCTTCCTGGTGGGCCAGGCTCAACACCCGGCGCGCCCTTTGGGTAAAGCGTTCCATACCAGCCATAGGGTTCTCCCGGCGGGACAACCAGTTTCGTCCCGCACAATTGGACAAGAAGTATCGGTTTTGATTGTACCAAAAAGGCGCTGGGATTTTGTATGAGGATGATTAGAGTTTAGCGGTTGTCGCCATCCCCGCCGATCCTGTCGCGCTCCAGGCGGTCGTAGAGTTTGACGATGTTGTGTTCGGCCACCTCGTCCAGCGACAGGTCGAGTTCGGTGCAGACCTGGGCCAGGTACCAAAGAACGTCCCCCAATTCCCCTTCGAGGGCCTGGCGCTCGGCCTCGCCGATGATGCCGTTCTTATCGCGGAAGATCTTCTTGACCTTGCCGGCCACCTCCCCGGCTTCGTTGGCCAGCCCGAGGGTGGGATAAACGACCGGATGCCCGATGGCCGGGTATTTGGCGGTCTTGCGGGATTTGGTTTGATATTCGGTGAAGTTCATTCCTTCATCTCCCGGATCAAGTCCTTCCAGAACCCATCCCTCTCGCCCGGCAGGAAGGGAATGTAGAGCGTGATTCGGTCGGCGATGCCGTTGTAACGTTCCTTCAGCGCCTGAGCCAGTTCTTCAACAGGGGCGGTGACGCAAAAAGCGGACAGGATGTCGTCTGTCACCAGGCCGAACATCTCGCCCCACTCACCCCGGGCGGCCAGGGCGGAAAGGTTCTCCGCCACTTCCTCCCAGCCGTGCAGCGCCATCACCGGGCGGTAGGACGGGGTCGAAGCATAGAAAGCGACCTGCGCCCGGCAGAAGTTCTGTTCCTCCGGCGTGCTGGCGGCGAAGGCGGTCACGGCAATATCCGTATGACGGTCCTTCCCCTTCTTCTCACCCTGCCGGATGGCGGGAAGCACGGCTTCCTCCAGGTAACGCCGGCTGTTGAGCGGATGGACCAGGAAACCATCGCACAATTCCCCGGCCAGTTTCGCCAGCCCGGTATTGACCCCGGCCAGGTAGATCGGGATGATGGATTCCCCTCCCCCTGTTGGAGAGGGGCTGGGGGTGAGGGGGAGTGGTCCAGGGTTGAAGAACGGCGACATCAGGCTGAGTTTGTAGTATTCGCCGCGGAAATTCAACCTGCTGTTATTCTGCCAGCAGTCCCAGAAAGCGCGGATGGCCTCGATCTGCTCGCGCATCTTGCCAACCGGCGACTCGGGCCAGGGCATCCCAAAACGCCGCTCGATGTGGGCTTTGACCTGCGTCCCCAGTCCCAGGATGAAGCGCCCGTTGGACTGCGCCGCCAGGTCCCAGGCAGTGTAGGCGACCGTTGCCGGGCTGCGGGCGAAGGCGACCGCGATGGCTGTGCCCATCCCGATCTTGGCGGTATGTTCGGCAACCAGGGCGTGGGGCAGGAAGGGGTCGTGCTGGGTCTCCGTGCTCCACAGGGCGGCGAATCCCATGCCTTCGGCGGCGCGGGCGATCTCGGGCACATGCTCGAGGTGGATGGGAGGCAGGGCGGCATCTAAACGCATGGAAACATCCTTTATTCTAATTGACTCCAGGCGGATACGAATTACGGCGCTGCGAGTACACGATATATGGTCGCGTACTCGATCTCTTCCACCACTTGCAAGGTGTTGATATCAAGGGCATCCAAGGCAGGCCCGTAGTTTTCCAGAACATCCATGACCGTTTCAACGCCATCCTGTCCCACCAGCCATCCGCACGTATCGAGAGGTTCGGTGTACACAATGATGATCGCCTCTTCGAAACCCATCGGATTCCTCGGATCGTAGAAGGTGGTCAGCGGTAAGCCATAATGGGAAAAATAATACCGGTAGCGCGCATCCGAACACGCCGATACAACTATCGTGCTACTGGACGAGACGCGAGGCAGGATGGCGAGTGTGATTTGTTCTGCGTAGGGATCCTCCTCTGTCGCCGGGTCATTCGCTGCATAGGTGGAAAATCCCCCACCATTCACTGTCAAACCAGCCAGGATGAGTATCGGCAAAATGATTACAAAATGCCGGATGGGCGAGATCTTTCGCAACATGTGCATGAGGATACTGATGCCATATGCGATCCAGATCGCGAATAACGGCAGGATCCACAACCAGATCCGCTCGGGAGTGTCGGGGCGCTGCGCAAGAAGGAGTAACAAAACAGCAACAAGTGTGGCGAATTGTATTGGGACTTTATATTTACTGATCTCTTTTATTCTAAGAAGGCTGATCGCAATGCAAAAAACGAATAGAAGGGTGATGAGCTGAGGCAAACCGGTCAACCAATCCTGGATCAGGTCTGTAGTTTTCCCGGGCAACATGTTTATGAAACTCTCCATGTCAAGAGGTTTCATGACTGAAGAGGTTGTGTACAAAGAGAAGACATTCTGGTTGAGCATGATGGGTAAATAAAGAACAACCGTGAGAATGGCCGTCGAAATTCCAGCGTGTAATAAATGCTTTATCCAACTCCACAGAGAGTATTGTTCTTTGTTTATATCCACAACCGACAGGAACAGCCAGAAAAAAAGGACTCCAAATGGATATAACATCGTTGGAACCGTGTAAAAACCGAGCGCGCAAAAAAGAACCAACAGGCTCCAGGCAAGTAAATTCCTCTTCCTGATAAGATAAGCGGCCAGGATAAAACTCGCGAGAGTCAGGAGAGCAAGAACAGGATAGCCGCGGGCAATGGATGACTGCAACGCCATCAGCGGCAGTGTAGCCACAATACCCGATGCGACAAGACCGGTTTCCCTGTTGTAGAGGATCCGCCCGAGCAGGTAGGTGGCCGGGATGACCAGCAGACCGGCAAGAAAAGCCGGCAAACGGATTTTCCAAATTTCGTCCCCCAGCAGTAAATAACTGACCCGAACCAGGATCGTATGCAACACGTGGTTATTGGGGACATGATAATCACTTACGATCTTTGAAAAACCCCTCCTGGCAAAAGAAATCAGCGTATAGGCCTCATCGAACTCAACTGAACGGTCGAGGAGCAGCGCCCGCAATCCAAACCCGACTGCGATGATGAGCGCCAGAATAATGCCTTCATGCCGATGGATGCGAATAGATTTTACATCCTTCCAGAACATGCTCGAATCACGCTTGAAATACGACAATGCTGCCTGTACATGTTGGGACGCAACATCCAGGAACTTCGAAAAACGGCGATGGAAAACGAATGCAAGACCGCTGGCTAAAAATAGAAATAAAGCGATGATGATCGCTGGTTGGTGAAGCCTCGAGACCAGTTCCGGCGTAAGCGATTCCAACTGTCCGTCTTTTGCCAGAGTATCTCCCATCTCGCGCAGCAGATCATAAGGCAGAAAGGCTATTAACAGGAAAAGAATTGCCAAAACGGTGGTTAAGATAGGCAATATGAACGAGAACAGCCGAATAGTTCCGGGTTTCATGTGTTGGTTGGTCCCTTCAATTGGTCGTACAACCAGTGAATCTTCAAGCGGTTACTCCTCCAGCAGGTATGCAACCAACCAGCGGGTGGTGGCGACCAGCGCCTCGGTATGGGTACGCTCATAGTTGTGCGAGGCATCCACGCCGGGACCGATCAAGGCCACCGCCACATCCCCGCCGCTGCGCCAGAAGGCTTCACCGTCCGACCCGTAGAAGGGATAGATGTCGGTCTTGTAGGGGATATTGTACTTTTCCGCGATCGCCCGCAGTTTCTGGCTGAGACCGTGGTGGTACGGCCCGCCTGAATCCTTCAGGCAGATAGTGGCATGGAATTCGTCCGATTCCTGGCCCTCGCCGACGGCCGCCATGTCCACCGCCACCAGTTCGTGGACCGTGTCCGGGATGCCGGCCGCCGCCCCGTGGCCGACCTCTTCGTAATTGCTGATATGGATGTATGTGGTATGTTCGGGCTGGAGGCCGGCATCCGTCAGGGCCTTGACGGCCGCCAGGATGCAGGCCACGGCCGCCTTGTCGTCCAGGTGGCGGGAGCGGACAAACCCCTCGGTCAACTCCAGGCGCGGGTCGAAGGAGATGAAGTCCCCGACCCGGATGCCGAGGTCCTCCGTTTCGTCCGCAAACGATGTTTTTACATCCAGCCGGACTTCCATGTTATCGTCGTCGCGCCTGGTCTCGGCCATCTCAGTACCGTGGACGTGGGTGGAAGCCTTGGTCAGCAGGATCGAGCCGCGCACTTTCCTGCCCCGGGAGGCAAAGACCAAGCAGCCTTCGCCTTCGACCGCGTTCCAGGCGAAACTGCCGATCTTGGTCATTTTCAGGCGTCCATCGGCCTTGATCTCCTTGACCATCGCGCCGAGGGTGTCCACATGGGCGGTCAGGGCGCGCGGGGTATCGTTGCGCCTGCCCTGCCAGCGCGCCACCAGCGCTCCCTTCCTGGTGCGGCTGAGTTCGAGGGCATGGAAGGCTTTCAGGTTCTCCTCGGTCAGGGCGATTGCCGCCTCGCAATACCCGGTCGGCGAGGATGTGTTCAACAGGCGGGAGAGGAAGGTGGTCAGGTACTGGGTATCGAGCGGGGGCAGGCTGGGCATGGTTACTCCGTTTCTGAAACTGCCGGTTCAATTGCCTGGAACTCATAGACGGTTGCGTAATCGATTTCCAGGATCGCCTTCATTGTGTCCAGGTCGAGGCGGTTGGATGCAGGCCCGTATTGGCTGAGCACATCGGCAACAACTTCGCTGCCGCAACTGGGATTCCCTACCGGGTAGGCAATCAGGTAGATCTTCTCGAAATCCTGGTCCGCCCGGCGGTCATAGAAAACCGAGGCCGGTATGCCGGACCGATAGAAATAATACCAGTAGCGGGCATCCGCGCATTGGGAAACCACAACCAGGTTGTCCGGCCCAACCAGGGGCGCGAGGAAGAGGGCGACTTCTTCGGCCACCGGATCCTCCACCTGGGCGCTAAAAGCCTCCGGCTGCGTGAACCAGGCGGTATTACACAACAAGGCTGCCAGAATGGCAGTCGGCAGCAGGAAAGCCAGGCGGCTCTTTCGACCGATATTGAACAGGTAATCAGCCGTCTTCTGAATGCCAAATGCAGACCAGATGGCCAGGAGTGGGAGCGCCCAGAGCCAGATGCGGCCCAGAGAGTCCGGCCGCTGGACCAGGAGGACAAGCATGGTCGCGAGCGCCAATGCAGCCTGGAGGGGGATGCGATATTTGCGTGTTTTCTCCAGACAGAACAAGCCAACGGTCAATGGCGCGACCAGGATCATGGCAATTGCCGGCCAGGCGCCTCTCGACCAATCCCAGAGTATTTCCTGAAAATTATCCGGCAGGGTCCGCAGAAAATCCATGAACGGGAGGGCGTGCAAAACCCGGTTGTTCTTATACACATCGGCCAGGTCCTGTTTCAGCAAGACTGGCAGGTATAACAGGACCGACAGGATGCCCACCAGGATAACTGCAACACTCAAGTACTTCAACCACTGCTTCCAGTGGTACGGCCTATGCTTCATGTCAAAGACTGATAAAAGCAGCCACAAGCACAGGGCTGAAAAAGGATACAGCATGATCGGGATGGTATAAAAACCCAGGGCGCAAACGACGGCCATCAGCGCCCAGGCTGCGAGATTCCTCTTCCTGATGACATATCCAGCCAGGATGAAGGCCAGGACCGTCAACAGGATCAGCAGGCTGTAACCTCGGGCGCTTACCGAGCGAAGGACCATGACGGGTAAAAAGGCAACGATTCCGGCCGCGATCCAGCCGGCCCGGCGGTTGTACAACAGGCGGCCGAGCAGGTACACTGCGGGAATGAGCAGCAGCCCGGCGGCCAATGCCGTCAGCCGGATCTGCCAGACATCGTCCCCCAACAGGAGACTGGTTATCCGGACGAAGATAGTATGCAGGATGTGGTTGTTCGGGACATGGTAATCGGACAGGATCTTGGCGAAAGGGCGCCGGGCGAACGCATAGAAAGTATATGCTTCGTCGTATTCAACCGGCCGGGACAACAGCGGCAGCCTCGCGGCCAGTCCTGCGAGCGTAAAGGCCGCCAGGAGGATCCGCTCCTTTGGCGGGAGTTGAACTCCCCGCAGGTCGCCGATGAATTTCCGGGCGTCCTCTTTTATCCTCTGCCAGAACATCCCGGCTGCCAGTGAGCACGCGCCCAGGCAGCGCATGGCTGCCGGCCGGAAGACGATCAGGGCGATGCCCAGCACGAGCAGCAGGAAACCTGTCACGACGCCCGGAAGAAAAAACGCATCATGTATCTGCGGGGTAAAAGACTCCAACTCTCCGTCAGGGGCGAACAGGTCGGCAATCGTCCGCAGACGGGGATAGGGGATCAAAGACAGGGAAAATGAAATCAAGGAAGCCGAAAATGTTGCAGTTGTCAATATGGCGGAGCAGATTCGTATCCGGGGAGCAGAAGGTCTCGATGCGCTTGGTTCCATGGTTTTATTGTCCGCCATGGCCTTCGAATTCCCCGATTCTCTCCCGCCATTCGGCCGGTAGCGGGATGGTCTGTCTGGAGCGGTAGTCGTAAGCCACCAGCGCCGCCGAACCGGTCGCCAGTTCCCGGTCGCTGGCGGAATCCAGCAGGGTGTATTCGGTGGTGATGGACTTGCCCCCCAGGTGGGAAACCCTGACGCCAACTTTCACATCTGCGCCAAAATGGACCGGCGCCAGGAAGGTCACCTTGGCCTCAGCCAGGATGATGCCAACTTCCATGAACGACTGCCCTTTTTCGAACAAGCCCAGGTTAATGAGGTATTGGATGCGCGCCTGCTCGAAATATGTCAGGAAATTGGCATTGTTGAGGTGACCCTGCGGATCCAGGTCGCCGTAACGCACCTCGATGGGGTGATGGAAACGGAAAGCGGACATGCGAAGATTATAGCATGTCCGCTTCGAAGACATGGCGATTGGCGGTTCACTTTACTTCGTGGCAGGCCACCCAGTGTCCCGCTTGGACTTCGCGCCATTCCGGGTTGGCTTCGGCGCAGATCGGTTTGGCGATTGGGCAGCGGCGGTGGAAGCGGCACCCGGGCGGCGGGTTACTCGGGCTGGGAACATCCCCTTCCAGGATGATCCGCTGCCGGGCGCGGGTCTTGCGCGGGTCCGGGATGGGGACGGCCGACAGGAGGGCAACCGTATAGGGATGCAGCGGATGGTCATAGACTTCATCCCGGGTCGAGAGTTCGACCACCACCCCGAGATACATCACGGCCACCCGTTTGCAGATATGCCGCACCATCGAAAGGTCGTGGGCAATGAACAGGTAGGTCAGGTTGAAGCGGTCCTGGAGGTCTTCGAGCAGGTTGACCACCTGGGCCTGGATGGACACATCCAGGGCGGAGATCGGTTCGTCGCAGACGATGAAATCCGGGTTGGAGGCCAGGGCGCGTGCCACCCCGATCCGCTGGCGCTGGCCGCCCGAGAATTCGTGGGGGTAGCGGTTCAAGTGGTAGGGGTCCAGCTTTACAAGTTCGAGCAGTTCCTTGACCCGTTCCTTCCTGGCGGCTTCGCCCTCCATCACTTTGTGCACCCGCAACGGTTCGGCGATGATGCGGGCGATCGTCCAGCGCGGGTTGAGGGAGGCATAGGGGTCCTGGAAGATCATCTGCATCCGGCTGCGCATATGCCGCAACGCTTCCCTCTTCAATTTCGTCAGGTCCACGTTGTCGTAGATGATGCTCCCGGCTGTGGGACGGTGCAATTGCAGGATCGTCCGCCCGGTGGTCGTTTTCCCGCAACCGCTTTCGCCGACCAGGCCGAGGGTCTCGCCGCGGCGTATGTCGAACGAGACATCGTCCACGGCTTTGACCGCCCCGACCTCCCGCCGGATGAGGATACCCCTGGTGATGGGGAAGTACTTTTTCAATCCCTGAACGGTGACCAGGATGTCATCGGCGCTCATCGGGCCCTCCTCTTCCTGGCATCGACCCAACAGGCTGCCCGATGGCCTTCCCCAACCGCGTCAAGAACGGGATTCTCCTGTAAACAACGCTCGATGGCATATTCGCAGCGCGGTCCGAAGGGACAGCCGCGCGGCAGGTGGATGCAATCGGGCGGCGAGCCCTGGATGATCGAGAGCCGCTCATAGCGTTTACTGTCCACCCGTGGCAGGGACCGCTGGAGGGATAGGGTATAGGGGTGGACCGGGTTTTCGAAGATCGAATAGACATCCGCCTCTTCCACGATATACCCGGCGTACATGACGATCACCCGGTCGGCGATCTCAGCCACGATACCAAGGTCCCCGGTGATCCAGATGATGGACATCCCCAGGTGACTCTGGATTTTCTTGGTCAGTTCCACGATCTGGGCCTGGATGGTTACGTCCAGCGCCGTGGTCGGCTCGTCGGCGATCAGGATGCTGGGATTGCAGGACAGCCCCATGGCGATCATCACCCGCTGGCGCATCCCGCCCGAAAATTGGTGTGGGAAATCGTTGTAACGTTCCTTCGCCTGGGGAATGCCCACCAGGTCGAGCAGTTCCAACGTCCGCCCGACGGCGCCCGGTTTTGTCATCCCCTCGTGGACCATCAGCGCTTCGCTGATCTGCTGGCCGATGGTCAGCACCGGGTTGAGGGAAGTCATCGGGTCCTGGAATACCATGGCGATCTCAGCGCCGCGCAGGTTCTGGATGGCCGGTTTGTCCAGTTTGAACAGGTTCCGGTTTTTGAAGAGCACTTCGCCGGCCACGATGCGGCCAGGCGGTTCGGGGATCAAGCGCATCACAGAGAGCATCGTTACACTCTTCCCGCAGCCGCTCTCGCCCACGATCCCCAGCGTCTTGCCCTCATCGACGGAAAAGGAAACACCGTTCACGGCATGGACGACGCCCTCCAGCGTACTGAACTGGACTTTCAGGTCTTTGACTTCCAGCAACGCGGCCACGATTCGCTCCTATTCTGCTTTGACGAGGGCGTGGGGATCGAGCGCATCGCGCAGACCATCGCCGATGAAGTTGATCGAGAGCACGGTCAGGACGATCAGGGTGCCGGGGAAGATCCACAACCAGGGAGCGGTCTCGATATACTGGTAGGCTCCGTTGAGCATGTTGCCCCAGGTGGCGGTCGGCGGGGG
>Ga0194127_10006673_pt1 | contig 13012 bp, 11 predicted proteins | sample TA2KigC100mmetaG_FD_148624 | JGI IMG/M metagenome (GOLD analysis project Ga0194127, IMG submission 148624) | Freshwater microbial communities from Lake Tanganyika, Tanzania - TA2015036 Kigoma Deep Cast 100m | ecosystem: Environmental > Aquatic > Freshwater > Lake | place: Tanzania: Lake...
CGCGCCGGAGATGGCGTCGGCCGCGGTCACCAGGTGGGCGAGGAGGGTCAGGGGCTTCTCCTCGTCGTGGTGCGACGCGATCGCGTGCACGACCTCGGCGGACTCGCCGTGCTTGCGCGCCAGGTTGGCGCCGACCAGCGCGTGCGGCCCCTCGACCTCGTGGTCCACGGCCTTGCCGACGTCGTGCAGGAGCCCGGCGCGCCGCGCCTCCTTCACGTTCATCCCCATCTCGGCCGCCATCAGCCCCGCCAGGAAGCCGGTGTCGATGCTGTGGCCGAGCACGTTCTGGCCGTAGCTGGTCCGGTACTTCATGCGGCCCACGAGCTTGACCAGTTCCGGGTGCATGGTCCCGAGCGCGAGCTGGAACAGCGCGTCCTCGCCCGCCTCCTTGATCTTCTGGTCGACCTCCCTGGTGGTCTTCTCGACGATCTCCTCGATGCGCGCGGGGTGGATGCGGCCGTCCGAGACGAGCTTCTCGAGCGACAGGCGCGCGACCTCGCGACGCACGGGGTTGAAGCCGCTGACGATGACCGCGTCCGGCGAGTCGTCGATGATGACGTCCACGCCGGTCGCGGCCTCGAACGCACGGATGTTGCGGCCCTCGCGCCCGATGATGCGGCCCTTCATCTCCTCGCTCGGGAGGCTGACGACGGACACGGTCCGCTCGCTCGCGTACTCGCCGGCGTACCGCATGATCGCGATGCCGACGATGCGCTTCGCGCGCTTCTCCGCCTCCTCCTTCGCCTCGTCCTCCACCTGCTTGATCTGGCGTGCGGCCTGGAGCTTGACCTCCTCCAAGACCCGCTCGAGCTGGTACCGGCGCGCGTCCTCCTGGGACATGCCCGACACACGCTCGAGGATCTTGCGGGCCTCCGATGCCTTCTGCTCGGCCTCCTGCTCCTGTTCCCCGATCGTCTTCTCCTTGAGGGCGACGGTCTTCTCCCGCCTCACCACCTCGCCCTCGCGAGCGGTGAGGGTCTCGTTCTTGCGCTCGAGGGTCTCTTCGCGCTTGGCGAGGCGCTCCTCCCTCTTCTGGTTGTCCGCCTTCGCGGCCTTGAGGTCCCTTTCCAGGTCCCTCGCCCGCGCCTCGATCCCCCGGACCTGCTTCTGCGCCTCGGCCACCCCGGCCTCGAGCCGGTTGCGCGCGTCGGCGACGCCTTCGTCGCCCTTGCGCTCGGCCTCGCGCACCTTGGCAGCCGCGGACGAGCGCGCCACGAGGAACGCGCCGACCGCTCCGGCCGACAGTCCGAGGAGGACCCCGAGGATGATCATTTCCACGGCACCCTCCTTGGCCCCGCCCGCGGGAGCGCCCAGCCGGCGCAACCCGGCACGGAGCCGGTTATGGTTCCACGGGATTGGCCCGCCCCGCACCGCGCGGGACCGGATGGGGGATGAGCAGGGAAGCGGGCCGCTCTCCGCGGACCGCCGCGTCTCAACGGGCTCCGACCGGCACGACTCGGTTCGTCGTCGTCATCCTCCGCGGACGCCAAGGGTCGCTTCCGGCCTCTTCAGCACGCAGCGGCCGCCGGGCACTCGGGCGCCGGCCGCCGCAAGAAGCATCTCAAAGCCTCAATCTATATGCTCATCCCTCCAACCGGAGGGTCATCCCCAGGGACTTCCCCGGGTTCGGGCCGGCCCGCCGCGTCGAGCATGTCGAGCAGCAGCGCCGACTTCGACCGGATCCTCTCCCGCAAGGCCGCGAGGTCACGACGCTCGTTGTACAGCTCCTCGGAGAGGGTCAGCACGGCGAGCAGCGCGGCCGGGTGCGGCGGCAGGGGAGCGGCGGCGGCTATCTCGTCGATCTTGGCGTTCGCCATCGCGACGATATCGGCCAGGGACTCGTCTTCCACGGCAGTGCGGAGCTGGAACCTCCTTCCCTGGAGGACCACTTCAACGGCCCGCTTGTCCGCCATGACCGACCCCCTCGGGCGCCCGCCAGAACGCCCGGCACGCCGGAATTATCACGGGCGGACGCGAGGTTGTCAAACTTGCAGTGCGGCGCCCGGGGTACGTGGGCGCGGTACGGTCAGGGGCGCAGGTCCTCCGCGGTGAACGCGCACGCCGCGGCCCGCTCGTACGCCGCGTCCAGCCTCGGGTGCATGGCCGGCAGCGCGACCACGCGCCGGACCGTGCCCGAGGGCCCGCCGCCACGTCACGGCGAAGCGACGGTCCGGCAGTGCGCGAGGCGACAGCGCGCGACGCGCGCGCGTCAACACGAACGGCGCCCGGTGTCCGGCTGGATGTCCGACATGGTCGAGGGCTTCTTCTTGCCCGAGGTGAAGTCGGGGTCGCGGACCTTGAACGAGATGCCCATCTTCAGGTGCCCCCTGGGCCGCCTGCTGCGGTCCACGGGGAAGAAGGTCTCGACGGACCTCTTCTTCTCGTCTTCCTTGTTCACGGCGCGGCTCCGACCTGCGAGGCCGGGGTGATGATAGCACGGCCGGGCGGTCGGCGCTCCCGGTAGTGTTCCGGTTTCCGTGGCTGCGCCGTCCCGGCGCGGCCACGGGAGTTCGGCCTGGTCACTGCGCCGTCCCCGGCGCGGAACGGCCCCGGACGCGGCCGGGAGGCCGCGTTGCCTGCCGCGGCGGGGACGCCGCGGCCACTCCCCGCGTCAGACTGCAGCAGGACCGCGCTCCCCTCCGGCCTGCCGGATGTGGCCACAGTAGCTACAATGGAGTCGATTGCGCGCCTCGGCGGCGGAGGAGCATGTGGTCCTGAGCGTGGGCACGCGGGAGCTGAAGAACCGGCTGACGGAATACCTGCGGCTGGTGCGCGCAGGGGGCTCGGTGGTCGTCACGGACCGCGGTCGCCCCGTGGCGGAGCTGCGGCCGGTCCCCGGGATCCCGGGCGTCGAAGCGGAGGAGGCATGGCTCGTCAACCTGTCCGGGCGCGGCCTGGTCTCGCTCCCCGCCGACCGGGTGGGCAGGCGTCCCGCGACGCACTTCCGGCCGGTCCGGGTCCGCGGGCGGCCGGTGTCCGAGACGATCCTCGAGGACCGGCGCTGAGCTACCGCGCCGGGGCCAGCATGTCACGCACCGCCCCGGCCACGTCCGGCTCCGACAGCCGCTCGACCGTGACCGGACATCGCCATCGCCAGTTCGTGTCGTTGACCGTGCCGGGCAGGTTGATGCGATGGCCGGCGGGGTCGCCCGGCAGGAGTCCGAGCGGCTGGAGCAGGTCCTGGAGCAGGTGCACGACGAACAGCGACCCGGCGCGGCCGATCCAGCGCACGACCTCGCGCTGCACGTCGGGCGGGGCGTCCGCGGGCGACGGGCCGTCGTGTCCGAGCGTCCGGTACAGGAGCGCGGCGTCCTCCGGGTACGCGCGCCACCAGCCCGCGAGCGTCTCGGAGTCGTGCGTCGCGAGCGTGGCGAACGACAGCGGGTGGAACTCCGCCGGGTCGATGTAGCCGCGATCGCCGTGCCAGCGCCGCTCCCAGCGCTGCACCTTCATGCCGCAGATGCCCATGGCGCGGAGCGTGTCGCGGCAGACGTCCGGGATGGTGCCGAGGTCCTCGCCGACCGGCAGCATGGTCGACGACTCGAGCATCATCCGCAGGATGCCGCGGCCGTGGTCGCCCCAGACCGCCTCGTCCCCGGGCACGAACCGCCCGTCGAGCCCGTCCCGCGCGTCCGCGGCGAGCGTCCAGATGCGGAAGAACCCGACGACGTGGTCGATCCGGTACAGGTCGAACCAGCGCTCCGCCTGGCGCAGCCGCGCACGCCACCAGCCGTGGTCCTCCGCGGCGAGCGCGCTCCAGTCGTACGTCGGGAAGCCCCAGGTCTGGCCCACCGCCGAGTACATGTCCGGCGGCGCCCCCGCCATCGTGTCCAGGCGGAAGATGTCCGGCCGGCGCCACACGTCCGCGGAGTCGCGCGACACCAGGATCGGGACGTCCCCGAGCAGCAGCACGCCGTTCGCGGCGGCGTGGGCCCGCGCGTCGCGAAGCTGGCGGTCCAGCACCCACTGCGAGAACAGCAGCAGGTCCAGCTTCTCGCGGTTCGCGGCCGAGAACGCCTCGACCGCCGCCGGATCGGCGTAGCGAGGACCCCAGGTCTCCCAGCTCGCCCAGCCCTCCGCCTCCTTGATGGCGCGGTACGGCAGCCAGTCCGCGAGCCACCCGTTCCCGGCCCGGAACGCGGCGAGCGCATCGCGCAGCGCGGGCCCGTCCGTCCGCCGGAAGGCCGATGCCAGGAGGGGCCACTTGGCCGCGCGCACCGCGGCGAAATCCACGCGCGGCGCGGCCTCGAGCGCGGCGGCGGCCCCGCGCACGCGTGCGAGGTACTCCGCGTCCGCCTCCACGCCCGGGATCCGGTCGAGCGCGACGTAGACCGGGTCGATCGCGAACGCCGAGATCGCCGCGTACGGGACGCAGTCCGCGCCCATGTCGTTCAAGGGCAGCATCTGCACGACGCGCGCGCCGACCGACCCGCACCAGTCCACCAGCGCGACCAGGTCCGCCGCGTCGCCGATGCCGAAGCTCCGGCCCGTGCGGATCGAGGACAGCGGGACGCACACGCCGACCCGCCGCTCGACGCCGATGCGCTCCCAGTGGGGCCGCGCGTCGGCGTGCTGGAGACAGTCCGGAACCACTCGCAACTCCTCGGTTTCGACAGGCAAGGCAGCCTAGTTCACGACGCGCTCGGTCGGCTCGGCGCTCGACTCCTTGATCTCGCCGAACTGCGCCTCGTACTTCCGCATGTTCTCGTTGAGCGCGCGGATGATGCGCTTCATGTGGCCCGGGCTCGTGATGACGCGGGCGTTGACGATGCCCTGCTGCGGGAAGAGGTAGATGAAGTCCATCACGAACTCCTCCCGGGTGTGGGCGACGACCATGTTGTTCGAATAGACGCCGCCCACGACCTCCTCGCGGACCTTGATCGGGACCGGCGGCTTCTGGGGGTTCTGCGGGTTCTGGGGATTCTGGGGCATGTCGCACCTCCGGGGCACGAGTATACACCGTCCCCGTGCCCGTCCCCGTGCCCGTCCCCGTGCCCGTACCCGTGCCCGTACCCGTGCCCGTGCCCGCTCCCCCAGGTCCCCTCCCGTCCTCGTTGATCCCCACGCCGCCCGCGTGATAGGCTGCCCCGGGTCCTTGGGGAGAATCCCGATGCCGCGCCTCGCGCTCGTCCTCGCAGCCATCGCGCTCGCCGCCGCGGCAGCCTGCAAGTCCGACGGCGGGGCGAAGTGGGTCCCGCCCGAGACCATCTGCGCGCCCGGCGAGCTGAAGTGCTTCGGCAACTACCTGGGGACGTGCGACGACACGGGCAAGCAGTGGAACATGGTGTCCTGCGGCGCGTCGCAGTACTGCGAGGCGCGTGCGTGCCGCACCCGCGCGTGCGCGCCCGGGACCGGCGGCTGCGACGACGACGCGTCCGGCTGGAGGTGCAACGCGAACGGCTCGGCGCGCGACCCGCTCTCCTGCAAGGACAAGGAGGAGTGCCACGACGGCCTGTGCCTCGCGATCCCCTGCGGCGCGGGCGACGTGAGGTGCCCCTTCGACGCGACCTGGACCTGCACCGGCGGCGGCTGGGAGGTCGCGAAGTGCCCCGACGGCCAGATGTGCGGCACGAAGCCCGACGGCGAGCAGGCGTGCGTCGCCCGCGCGTGCGCTCCGGACGAGACGCGGTGCGGCAGCCCCACCGTCGCCGGCACCTGCAACGCCACCGGCACGGACTTCCTGGTGCAGCCCTGCGGCGAGCACGAGTTGTGCGTCGAGCCCCCCGGCGGGGGCGGCTTCTGCCTTCCGGAGGTCGCGAACCCGCCGCCGAAGCCCGAGCCCACGCCCGACGTGCCGGTGAAGGACCACGGCGGCGGCGACCCGGCCGGCGACAAGCTGCCCGAGGAGCCGCGCGAGGACCTGCCCCAGATCGAGGCGATCATCCCCGGCGAGAACAAGGCCACGATCAACGGCGTGGAGGTCCGCTTCCTCGACCTCCACGATGCCGACTGGATCAGCGCCGAGGGCATGCTGATGATCAACCTGATCAGCAAGAAGGCGGACGTCCCGGACACCCTTCCCGCCGCCAAGCACAACCTCGAGATCCGCATCGCCGGCATCGTCGAGGGCCAGGTCGGCACCTTCAAGTGCGAGGACGTGTCCTCGTACACGACCCAGTTCTGGCACCGGTACGGCAAGTACCCGCAGGGCGAGACCTGCAAGGACTTCGACTACGAGGCCGCGTCCTGCACCGTCACGATCGAGGAGTTCGGCCCGGCCGACGGCGGCAGCGTGGCGGGGACGTTCACCGACGTGCAGCTCGTGGACTGCCAGCAGGACGGGACGACCATCTCGATCACGAACGGCGTATTCGACGTGGAGCGCTAGCGGCCGCGTGGCCGCGCGCCGGGCGGGTCCGCGATGCCCTACACCCTCCTGATCTCGACCTCCCCCGAAGAGCGGCGCGTCGCCCTGCTCGAGGGGTCCGAGGTCCGCGAGTTCTACGCGGAGCGGCGCTACGACCGCGGCCTCGTCGGCAACATCTACAAGGGCCGCGTGCTCCGCGTGATGCCGAGCATGGACGCGGCCTTCATCGAGATCGGCACCGGCCGCGCCGCCTTCCTGCAGGCCGCGGACGCGCTCGTCCCGCGCGACGCCGTGCCCGACGGCGTGGAGGCGGAGGAGGAGGCGGACGGATCGGCGCGCCTCGCGGTCGACGCCATCGCGGACGAGGACGCGCCGCGCCGCGGCGGCACGTTCGAGGTCGGCCAGGACGTGCTGGTCCAGGTGACCCGCGACGCGTTCGGCGGCAAGGGGCCGCGCCTGAGCACGCAGCTCTCGCTGCCCGGCCGCAACCTGGTGTTCTTCCCGCACACGCCGCTGATCGGCGTGTCGCGCCGCATCGCAGACGAGGCCGAGCGGGCCCGCCTGCGCGCGGCCGCCCGGGACCGCCTCCCCCCCGGGTCCGGCGCGATCCTGCGCACCGCCGCGGTCGGCCGCCCCGAGTCCGAGATCGCGGACGACCTGGCCTTCCTGTCGGCGCTCTGGCAGCGCATCGAGCAGTACGCGGCCGACCTCTCGGCCCCGAAGCTCGTGCACGAGGACCTCGACCTGCTGCTCCGGACCGCCCGCGACCTCCTGACCGCGGGCTGCGACCGCGTGCTGGTGGACACGGACTCGGACCACGACCGCCTGCTCCAGTTCGTGGACTCGTTCATGCCGCAGCTCGACCACCTCGTGGAGCGCTGGCAGGGCCAGGAGCCGCTGTTCGAGCGCTTCGGCGTCGAGCTGACCGCGTCGTCGCTGCTCGACCGCGTGGTCTGGCTGAAGTCGGGCGGGTCCATCGTCATCGACCACACCGAGGCCCTGACCGCGATCGACGTCAACACCGGCAGCGGCACGCGCACGCGGTCCGCGGGCGGCGGCGCGGAAGGCGCGACCGTGCGGTCGGTCTCGGGCGGGGACCCCGAGGACGCGATCTTCAAGACGAACCTCGAGGCGGCGCGGGAGATCGCGTGCCAGCTCCGCCTGCGGAACATCGGCGGCATCGTGGTCATCGACTTCATCGACATGCGCGAGCCCGAGCACCGCGCCAAGGTCCACGAGACGCTCACCGCCGAGCTGGCGAACGACAAGGCGCAGGCGGACGTGCTGCCCATGTCGCGCCTCGGCCTGGTCGAGCTGACCCGCCGCCGCGCGCGCGACGCCGTGTTCTCGCGCATGACCGACCCGTGCCCCTACTGCGACGCGCGCGGCTGGGTCCGGTCGGTCGAGCAGGTCTGCGGCGACGCGATCCGGAAGGCCGCCCGCGAGCTGTCGAACCCGCAGGCGCGCGGCGTGCGCGTGCTCGCGCACCCCAAGGTCATCGAGACGCTGATCGAGACGTACCGGACCTCGCTCGCCGACCTCGAGACGCGGTGGCAGAAGTCGATCAAGCTCATCCGGCGCGAGGACTTCCATGTCGAAGGGTACTCGATTCGGCGGGACTGACGACTCCCCCTCCCGCCGCTCGCCCGGCCCGAGGGCGCGCGGGGGGGCGGGGGCCCTCCTCGACGACTTCCTCGTCCACATGGAGGTCGCCCGCAGCGCGTCGCCCCACACGATCAAGGCGTATCGCACCGACTGCCGGGAGTTCCTGGACATCGCGGACGCGGCCGGGATCGACCCCCTGACCCTTGACAGGAGGGGGGTGCAGACCTACTTCTCCGCCCTGTACCGGCGGCATGCGCCGTCGAGCCCGGCCCGCAAGCTGGCCGCGGTCAGGGGGCTGTACAGGTTCTGGAAGCGGCGCGGGGTCGTCGCGGCCAACCCGTGGGTCGGCGTGCGCGGCCCGAAGCAGGAGAAGCGGCTCCCCGACTTCCTGCCCGTGGACGAGGCGTTCGTGCTGATGACCGCGCCGGACGAGAAGACCCCGCAGGGACTCCGGGATCGGGCGATCCTGGAGATGCTCTACGCGGGGGGGTTGCGCGTGTCCGAGCTGGTCGGGCTCGACCTCGCGGACGTGGATGCGCGGGGCGGCACGGCGCGGGTGACCGGCAAGGGCCGCAAGGAGCGCATCGTGCCGGTCGGGAGCAAGGCGCTGGACGCGCTCGCGAACTACCTGGCCGCGCGGCCGGAGCTGCTCGGGAAGAAGGCGTCGAAGGCGCTCTTCCTGAACCGGTTCGGCACGCGGCTGACGGTGCGTGGCGTGGCGAGGTCGATCGACCGGGCGGTGGACCGCGCCGCCATGACGCGGCACGTCCACCCGCACGCGATCCGCCACACCTTCGCGACCCACATGCTGGACGGGGGCGCGGACCTGCGGGACATCCAGGAGCTGCTGGGCCACGCGAGGCTCTCGACGACGCAGCGCTACACGCACGTCACGCTCGCGCGGCTCCAGGAGGTCTATGACCGGGCCCACCCGCGGGCGCGGGCGGCGGGGCCGGGCGGGTCTTCCGGCAGGGCGAGGCGATGAGCACGGATGGACGGGGAGCGGGAGGGCAGATGGACGACCAGGGCGGGAAGGTCCGCGCGACGACCGTGATCGCGGTGCGGCGGAACGGCCACGTGGTGCTGGCGGGCGACGGCCAGGTGAGCTACGGCGACACGATCCTGAAGCACAAGGCCAGCAAGGTCCGCAGGATCCACAACGGCACGGTGCTGACCGGCTTCGCGGGGTCCACGGCCGACGCCTTCACGCTGTTCGAGCGGTTCGAGGGCAAGCTCAAGGACCTGAACGGGAACCTGGCGCGCGCCGCCGTCGAGCTTGCGAAGGAGTGGCGAACGGACCGGATGCTCCGGCGCCTGGACGCGCTGCTGATCGTGGCGGACAGGGAGCGGACGTTCCTGATCACGGGCGCGGGCGACGTCCTGGAACCCGACGAGGGCGTGATCGCGATCGGCTCGGGAGGGCCGTACGCGCTCGCGGCGGCCCGCGCCCTGATGCAGCACTCGGAGCTGGAGGCGGCCGACATCGCGCGGACCGCCATGGAGATCGCCGCGGGGATCTGCATCTACACGAACGCCGCGGTGACGGTGGAGGAGCTGTGACGGATCGACGGGAGGAGCTGTCCCTGACCCCGCGCGAGGTGCTGTCCGAGCTGGACCGCTACATCGTCGGCCAGGCCGCCGCGAAGCGGATGGTCGCGATCGCGCTCAGGAACCGGTGGCGGAGACGGAACGTCGAGGGGCCGCTGCGCGACGAGATCACGCCGAAGAACATCCTGATGATCGGACCGACCGGCGTGGGCAAGACCGAGATCGCGCGCAGGCTCGCGAAGCTCGCGCACGCCCCGTTCGTCAAGGTCGAGGCGTCGAAGTACACGGAGGTCGGGTACGTCGGCCGCGACGTGGACGGGATGGTGCGGGACCTGGTCGAGGTCGCGGTCGGGATGGTCAAGGCCGAGGAGGCCGAGAAGGTCGCCGCGCGCGCCAGGGCCGCCGCCGTGGACCGCACGGTCGAGGCCCTGGTCAGGAGCGACCCCGAGACCGCGGCGCAGCCGCTCGACGTGCTGAAGCAGCGGGTGGTCGCGGGCGAGATGAACGACCGGCAGGTGCGGATCGACGTGACCGAGAGCCAGATGCCGCTGATGTCGGTGTTCTCGAACGCCGGCATGGAGGAGATCGGCCTGCACCTGCAGGACATGATGGGGAGCGCCTTCCCGCGCAAGACCAAGACGCGGCAGGTGACGGTGCGCGAGGCCATGATCGTGTTCGAGGCCGAGGAGCGCGACCGCCTGCTCGACGCGGACAAGGTGAACGCGCTGGCGCTGGAGCGGGCGCAGAACAGCGGCATCATCTTCATCGACGAGATGGACAAGATCGCGGGGCGCGAGTCCGGCCACGGCCCCGACGTGTCGCGCGAGGGCGTGCAGCGCGACCTGCTGCCGATCGTGGAGGGGACGCAGGTCACGACCAAGCACGGCGTGGTCCGGACCGATCACATCCTGTTCATCGCGGCCGGCGCGTTCCACGTGACCAAGGTGGCCGACCTGATCCCCGAGATGCAGGGCCGCTTCCCGATCCGCGTGGAGCTGTCCAGCCTCTCGCGCGACGACTTCCAGCGCATCCTGACCGAGCCGGACAACTCGCTTGTCAAGCAGTACCAGGCCCTGCTCGCGACCGAGGGCGTGAAGCTCGACTTCCAGGACGACGGGATCTCGACCATCGCCGACGTGGCGGCCGAGCTGAACGGCCGGTTCGAGAACATCGGCGCGCGCCGCCTCCACACCGTGATGGAGAAGGTGCTGGAGGAGGTGTCGTTCCACGCGTCCGACTGCCGCGGCCAGGCCATCCCGATCTCCGCGGCCTACGTCAGGGAACGGCTCGGGGACATCCTGAAGGACGACGACCTGTCGCGATACATCCTGTAGGCGTCTTGCGACTGCGGGGTCCCCCCGGGTATGCTTGCCGCGCCTGGGCGAGGTCCCCGACCGCATGACCCAGTCCGAGTACCAGCGGGTCTTCAAGGCCGCCGACGCGGCGCGGAAGAAGTACGAGGGCCACGACGCCTACACGGGCCAGCACTCGGTCCGCGTGGCCCACTACGCGGTGCTGCTCGCGTCGCGAATCCCGGGGTACGGCACGAACGAGATCCGCCGTCTCGAGATCACGGCGATGCTCCACGACTACGGCAAGACCTTCATCGACCCGCGCGTGATCAAGAAGGAAGGCCCGCTCGACGACGCCGAGTGGGTCGAGATGAAGAGGCACCCGGAGCTGGGCGTGCAGGGGCTCCAGTCCAAGCTGGACGCGCTCGGCGGGCTGGTGATGCCGCTCGGGATCCTGTGGCACCACAAGCTGTTCGACGGCGGCGGCTACCCCGACGGCAGGATCGCCGGGATGGCCATCCCGCTGGAGGCGCGCGTCATCGCGGTCGCCGACGTGTTCGACGCACTCACGTCGAAGCGCGCGTATCGCAAGGATAAACCCGCCTTCACCCCGGACGAGGCGATCGGGATGATGCGCGAGGGCGCGGGCCGGCAGCTCGACCCGAGCCTCGTGGACCTGTTCGCGTCGGTGCACCAGGCCGAGTCCGACCGCGTCGGCGGCCGCGCGGGCGCCCGGACCATGCAGATCAGCAGCGTCATCGGCGTCGAGGTCGAGCGCGCGCGGAGCATCCTCCGGTCGCTCGTCGGCCCGTTCGACCCGGGCCACCCGCTGCGAAACGTGAAGGCGTCCGCGGACGAGGTGCTCGGGCGGCTCGTCGCGGAGCTGCTCCGCGCGAACCTCGACCTCCGGTCCGCGGAGAACGTGGCCCGGTACGCGCTGAGGATGCCGCTCCACGAGACGTTCCGCCCGGAGGACGTGGACGGCGACCCGATCCTGCCCGGCCTGTCCGACCTGCCGCGCCACCACGTCGAGGTGACGCTCAGGCTCAGGAAGATGCCCCCCCGCCTCTCGTACATGCACGTGGTGGCCTGGCGCGGCGAGCTGTGGCTGTCCGTGTCCGAGCAGCGCGGCGAGGGGATCGAGGTGAGGCTTGCTCGCTGACCCCGAGGTCCTGGCCCTCGTCCGGCGCGTCTTCTCCCCCCGCCCGGCCGACCGCGCGCTCGCGATCCTCGTCGACCTGCCCGACGCGGTCGCACCCGACCGCCCGGCGTGGCGATGGCGGCGCGAGACGGCCGCCGCCTGGGCCGCCGCGATCGACCGCGGCAAGGCGGAGCTCGGGCTGGACGCGGTGCACCTGTACGCCTACCCGAACGTGCACCGCGCGAACGCGGACCTGCCCGCGACCCTCCCGCGGGACGGCGGCGGCGAGGAGGCGCTCGACGACGTGCTCCGGTCGCACGCGATCGTGATCGCGCTGACCGAGATGTCCGCGACCGCGCCGCTGAAGGTCGCGGCCCGGCGGATCCCGTTCCGCGCCGCGACGATGCCCGGGTTCACGGAAGCGATGGTCCCCGCGCTGCGCCTGGACTACGTCGAGATCGACCGCCGCGTCACCGCCCTGAAGCGCCTGCTCGACGACGCGACCGGCGCGGACGTGACGTTCCGCGTGGACGGCCGCGACGCGTACCGCCTGCACCTCGACCTCCGCCACCGCACGGGCCACGCGTCCGGGGGGGTCTTCCCGGAGCCGGGGCAGGTCGGAAACCTCCCGTCCGGCGAGGCGTACGTGGTGCCGTACGAGGGCGAGATACCCGGCGACCCGAGCCGATCCGCGGGCACCCTGCCCGTCCAGCTCGGCGACGAGGTGCTCCTGTACCGCGTCGAGGGGAACCGCGCGGTGGCCGTGGCGCCGGTCGGCGCGCCCGGTCCCGCGGCCGCGCGCGAGGCCGCGCTGATCGCGGGCGAGCCCGCCTACCGCAACCTCGCGGAGCTGGGACTGGGGGTGCTGTCCGGGTTCGGCGTGGAGCCCACGGGCGAGGTGCTGCTCGACGAGAAGCTCGGCCTGCACGTGGCGTTCGGCCGGTCGGACCACTTCGGCGGCACGGTCGGCCCTGCCGACTTCTCCGGCCCGGACGCGGTGGTCCACATCGATCGGGTCTTCGTGCCGGCCATGCAGCCTCGCGTGTCGATCGCGTCCGCGGACCTCGTGCTGCCGGACCGCACGGTCGCGCTCATCCGCGACGACGCGTGGGTCGTTTG
>Ga0194127_10006674_pt1 | contig 13011 bp, 10 predicted proteins | sample TA2KigC100mmetaG_FD_148624 | JGI IMG/M metagenome (GOLD analysis project Ga0194127, IMG submission 148624) | Freshwater microbial communities from Lake Tanganyika, Tanzania - TA2015036 Kigoma Deep Cast 100m | ecosystem: Environmental > Aquatic > Freshwater > Lake | place: Tanzania: Lake...
CAAGCGATCGCTTGCAATAGTTTCTCAAGACCCGCTCCGGACACAGCAGAAACCTCAATGATCGGCGAGTTGGAAAGGAAGCTGTTTTTCGAAAATTCACTGATCTCAGTTCGTACCAGGTCCAACCAATCCGGGTCATCCACCAAATCGATCTTTGTCAGTACAATGATGCCGCTTTTTATTTCCAGCAGATTGAGAATTGCAAGATGTTCGCGCGATTGAGGCATGATCCCCTCATCCGCTGCAATGATGAATAGAACTGCGTCAATCCCCCCTGCCCCGGCCAGCATATTTTCAATGAAGTCGCGGTGGCCAGGCACATCCACAATCCCGATCTCCTCGCCGGAAGGCAGGTCGAGCCAGGCGAAACCCAGATCGATGGTCATCTGGCGTTCTTTTTCTTCACGCAGTCGATCTGGGTCAATCCCAGTGAGGGCTTTGATTAAAGTGGATTTTCCATGATCGACATGGCCAGCAGTCCCTATTACATGCATCAAAAATCTACTTTATCTGCCCAAAAGCATCCATCCAGCCGTTGACCATGGTCATCAATCCTTGCATGCCTTTTTGGATTTCCTTACTCATCAGCAGCAGGACTTCCTGCATATCATGTGTACTGTCTTCAACCGACAAGATCCGGTCGTTGATCTTTTCGAGCTCACTACCAAAGTCCTGTTGTTTGTCCTCCAGCAGCAGAGTGACACCTGACCAGCGTTTTTCCAGGTCTGACTTGAATGTCCCCCATTCCTTTCTGAATTTTTCATCCATCAGCCGGAACATCTCAGTCAATTCGTTAATTCGGCGCTCAAATTTCTGTGTTATCTCTTCAAAGGATTCCTTGGTTTTTCGCATTTCGACTTGCTGATTCTGAAGTTCAGGAATTAATTTATATACTTGATTGATCGAATCATTGAATTGAGTCTCCCAATCTTTCCATATCCGGTCACGCTCATTCCTGATCATTGTCTGCTGTTCGATGATTTCAATGAAGGTTTGTTTTCGTTCGTTTTCAGTAGCGACGATCTCATTAAGCCTGCTTTGGTTATTCCGAATATCATCCATAAGGCTCTCTGATTTAAATCGCACCTCATCAAATCTCTTTTTGAATGTATCGAATTCTGCTACCAGATTGTCCACAATTTTTTTGTTCTGTTTGAACTCAGATTCGAGTGAATGCATATTCAATTTAAAGGAATCATCCGAACTGATCCGTTCTTCCACTTTTTTCTCAGTCTCTTTGATACTCAACGCCATCCGGGAATTTTCATCCGAGAAACGTTTGAATCTTTCATCGATTTGCGCCGACAATTCACGCTTGGTTTTCTCCAGTGTTTGATTGACTGATTTCACCTCGTCATTATGTACTTTTTCCAGCATCTTCACATTAAGCTGGTTTCGCTTCTCGATCTCCTCTAATTGCCTCCCGATATCCACACGGAGTTTGGTTAATGCGGGATCAAACTGGCTAAAATTGTTGATCGAAGAGCGTAGACGGGACAACTCATTATTTGTTTCCCGTGTTTTATCAAGAAAACTCACTGATCTGACATCCAGGTCCCCAATTCGTGAATTTTGATTGGCTACAGTTTTTTTTAAAGAGGATAACTGGCTTTCCAATTCCTCGATTTGTTTTACTATGATTTCTAGGTCCATATACACCTTTTATAGTTTGACGCGGGATTATATCCTCATTTTACAAGAAATTCGAAACCATTGACCGCGTCTTCAAATCCCGACAAGGTCGTACCAGGAAATAATCCTGCTGTGACAAGAAAAATAATGAGGAGAATACAGAATAGTTTTTCTATTGTTGTAAGTGAAATTCTCTGGGAATTCTTTTCGTGCGTTTGTGAAAAAACAAGAAAACTCAATCGAATTAAAACGATGGAGATAATCCCTGTGCTAAAAACAGCGCTGATATTTAACCATCGGTCAGATGCTGATAAATACGCATAAACACTTTGCATAACAGGAAATCCAGCCGATAATGGCATACCAACTATGGAAAAAAACGCGATGAGAGAAGATATTCCAACAGCAGGTGAACGAAAAAACAAAGCTTTTAATGAATTAATTGAAAAATCTGCTTCTTCTCTTTGAATAATAAAAAATGTCCATGCAAGAACAAAAAAAGCGCTTAGACGAACAAAAACCAAATATACAGCCAGGTAGATACCCGACGGTTGACCCAGCCCGATCGAGAGAAGCATCATTCCAGTGGATACGATCAACAAATAGCTGATCAAGCGTTTTATATTTTTTTCAAAAAAAGACCAGGTCGACCCAGTTATAACCATGATCAATCCAAAAATCCTCAGACCCTGAAAAACCGATTGATACTCTCTAAGCCAGACAAATCCGTTCAGATATTTTAAAAGCAGCATGATAATGACCACAGGCATCACAATCAACAGCAACAAACTTTCTACTGGGCGGTTCTCCTCTGCAATTAATGGAATCCAGGATTGGAAAGGGAAAACTCCCAACCAGAAAACAAATCCCAACCCAAGCAGTAATGTTGCTTGAATCAACTGCCCCTCGTTAACCGGTGTGATCTCTCCCCCAGCCAAATACCATCCAGCGAGAAGCACTAGAGGAACTCCGAAGGAGAAGAAAACCAAATACCGAAGAACTCCTTTTTTCGATTCCGAACTTGTATCGGCAACCATGATAACGCTGACGATCACGGCAATTTCCACTAATAAGGCAGAATAGAGAAAAGGTTCAACAGCCAAAGAGCTAATTAACAGAGCAAAAAATGTCATTCCCAGTGGGACAATACGAGATCTTACCTTGAAGATTAGCAATGCTAGAGACCAAAAGCCCAAAAAGAAATAAAAGATGATCGCAAAGCTACGGAGGTTCGAATCAATCACCAAACTTCGACCAAGAATGTTGAATACTGGAGCAAATTCAAGCACCTGTAAAGGTGTCTTGTTTACCAGATCTGTAGTTGAAAACATTCCAAGCAAAGCCAAGCCCAAGGATGTTGCAATCTGCAACCAATTGGAAATCTGAAAATACCTGCGTGTGAAAATCAATATTATGGAAACCACAAGCGGCAGGATTATCCATACAAAAGCTCCTGTCACTCTGTTCCTCCAAACGTGAAGCCACCTTCCAAATAACTGCCAGTGAGACAAATGAAAATAATAATGATCCCAAATATTCCAGTGATCAATGCTGAACCCTCCAATGAAGAATAGATCACGTCAAAACCTTCAAAAAAAATTAATAATCCGAGAACTGTATCAATCGAATTCATCCTTAACGCAAGATAGATCATTCCAGAAATAAAAAATACTAGACCTATAAACAAGTTCGTATAAGAGATGGGAAGCCATTCATTGAACCGTTCGGCTGATACCAGGACGAGAACCCAGCCAAAGGTGATCAACATTAATCTGAAAATTCGCGAGGAGACTGGTGAAAGAGATTCATTTCGTGGAGAGGAATAAATGAATGTCGTTGCCAAAAGCGCGATGCCCATCCAACCCGAAATTAATTTCACAGAAGCCAAGGCAATAGGCCAAATTTGAATGATCAGAATGAAACCAATGAGTTCAATGAGAACCACGAGAGAAAGGCGATATCGCCAATCCTCAACCAGGATGATGGCTCCGGTTGTTAGTATGGATATCGAGATAAGTATTGTATTGATGATCATACGGCTTCTAAATAATCGAGAGGATCAAAACTAAGAGGACGATTGCCCAAAGAAGTCCACCCGCGCCTTCCAATAAATTTGAAAAACCGGCAACCAGAGCTCGGATCCTTTTTTCAACTGAATTTCCAATGATAAATAGCCAATCCAGAGAGAGTATTCTTATCATAAGAGCAGATCGATCCAGTTTACTTAGTGCGGTCATTTTTAAGACTTTTCTCTCGGAAAGAATAATGAAAATCCCGGTTAGCAAAATTACGATTACACCCAACCACCAAAGAGAAATTTCTTCTTGTGGGAAAGCAGTGTATTTAAAAACAATCATGCCAATGGATAATACAATCACCAATAACCCAGTAAGATAAACTACTTGATATAAGGGTTCCATGTCATCAATTATGTTCTTTTCCTGTTTGATGGCTTTGAAAAATGCGTGCAGAAAAAAAGCCAGAAAGACAACAGTAACAATCAAGGGGATTAAAAAGTCGACATCTCCAAATGCTCTCGCACCAAAAGCGTTCAGTGTATATGGCAAACCAGATATAAGCAAGAGAAGAATTATTGGGAAAATTATGGATGACTTGTTTTTATGGGTATATAAGATTACGAATAAGGAGGAAAAAAAGAAAGAAGAAATCCAAAAGCTGAGGTTTCCAAAGTTGAAAAACAGAAAAACCACAAAGACAGCAATATAAATCAGCCATTTTTCATTAAATTCATCTATTTTTCCTGAATTCAATTGAATCCAAAATTGAACCAGGAGAATGAATATGAGAATGAATAATCCCAGATTAATAGGAAATAGCAAATCGGGCGTTGAGAAAAATGAAAGAAAAGAAAAGCTAGTCGTGAGCAAGAGTAATTTTACCAATCGATGAATGATTCTTTCGGTGCTTGTTGCCTGAGTATTATCGCTAATTTGTGTGTAAGGAAGGATTCCTGAGTGCAAGATGGCTGCAATCAGAAAAAGAATGCTTTGTTCACCTGAAATACTAATAACGAAGGGATTGATACCAGACCTGGAAAGAAGCGCTGTATTGTAAATGAGAAATAAACTACCGAAGAATCTCAGCATCAAAGATCGCTGTAAACCGGTTTGGTTTGCGGTAGGCACAATAACCAAATGATAAAAGATCTCAAACAGATCAAATACTGTCCATAAAATAACCACAGACCAGAGATCAGATGCAATGAGTGCGAGAAATGAGATCCAGACAAATAGAATCCCACTGGACCAGAAAAACAGATCTTTTCGAACATTCAATCGGGCGATTCCGGTTAATAGCAATGCAGGTAGAGCGGTCAGGATGGAAAACGCAATCGGCCAATTGCTATTTGAAATATTAAATTGAATTCCTATAGGAATATCACCGATACTAAACCAGTTGCTAAAAACGAGCGGCGCAATGTTTTCCACCCGGATCAATGTCAACATCAGCCATTCAATCAGGCTGACGGATACCAAAATCATCCAAATGTGAGCAGTCCTCCATCCTCGCCAGCGCAGGAAAAAGGCGGCACCAACCGCAAGGATATTGATTAAAAACATCAGGCCAATTAACATGGGCTAGAGAACAGTCATATCTCCTGCACGAACAAATCGACCGCCACCCTTCCTTCCCAGCCATCGGCCATCATCAACTATCAGATTCCCTCGAAGAAGGACTTTTTCCACAATCCCCTTTAGTTTCCAGCCCTCATACAAGTTGTAGTCCGTGCGCTGGTGTGAGTGGTCGATGCCATAGGAGAATTCCTTTTCTGGATCCCAAATGGCAATATCAGCATCTGCGCCCGGCATGATCGTCCCTTTTCGGGGATACATGCCGAAGATCTTTGCCGGATTAGTGCAATTCATCTCAACAAACTGGTTGGCGGAAATCCGGCCGTCAACCACGCCTTTCGTCCACATGATCATCATTCGATCACCCACCCCGGGCAAACCATTTGGTATCTTGGTAAAGTCATGTTTTCCTAGTTCTTTTCCCGGAATGGCAATTTTTTCATCTTCATATTCGATCGCTTTCGTGCCATCAAAAAAGAACGGGCAGTGGTCGGTTGCCATCACCTGCATTGTCCCATCTGCGACCGCACGCCAAACGCCCTCATTGTCATTGATTGTTCTCACGGGTGGGGAACAGATCCATTTTGAGCCATCGACTCTGCGTATATCGTCAATAGTAAAGAATAAATATTGCGGGCAAGTCTCACCCATGACTTTTAATCCCTGCCTGCGCGCTTCACGGACATGATCCACTCCGCCTTTCGTGTTCATGTGCACAATATAGATCGGTGCATCCGCTAGTTCAGCCAGCTTTATGCTGCGATACACCGCTTCCACCTCACTCTGAATAGGACGGGTTAATGCGTGCCATTCTGGGCTCATATGGCCAGCTGAAAGCGCTTCCTCAACAAGAACATCAATCACATCGCCATTCTCTGCATGAACCATCACTAAAAGACCGCGATCTCTGGCTATGCGCAAGGTTTTAAAAATATATCCATCATTCAATCGCAAGCGATTCGTGTATGCCGTGAAAACTTTAACACTATTGATTCCCAGATCTCTTAGATGAGAAAGTTCTCTTGCTACTCCATCATCAAAACGCGAGATGTTCATATGAAATCCAAAATCGATCGCAGCTTTATTATCCGCTTTCTCATGCCAGGCATTTACACTTTCTTCAAGTGTGCTGCAATCGAAAGAGACAAAATCCATCACAGTGGTTGTGCCGCCAAAGGCAGCCGCTTTATGGCCGGTATAGTGATCATCTGAGGAGACTGTGTCAAACATGGGCAAGTCAAAGTGAGTGTGAACATCCACTCCACCTGGCATCACCAGTTTTCCCGTCGCGTTGATTATGTTGAATTCAGTTCCCGCTACAAAGTTGGTGCCAACCGCTTCAATTTTTTCATTGTCGATCAGCACATCAGCTTTGACCGTCTCACTAGCCGTAATTACTGTACCGCCTTGGATCAGCGTTTTCATAGGTTCCTCCCGCACCGGCGTCTACCGGCTGAAGTGGTTAACTTATATCATTAAATGGATTCATACCAAGAGCTGTCATCACTTAACAGGTGCAAATCCCCGAGCATCATCATAATGACAGGATCCAATTCAAAATCCGGTAAGACTTCTTGATGATATTCCTGCGACTGGTTGGCTTTTTCCCTCAGGGAGTTCCACAGGATCTTTCGCTCCTCGGTTTTGACCACGAGGTCATTAATGATCTTTGCTTTGGAAAACAGATCACCGGTCGTGTATAGGAAAGTGATGCGTTTCCATTTCTTCGCAAGAATTGGGGTTTGCAGCCGGATCAGCGGTCCAACCTGAATCTTGAAGTATTCCTCATGGGCTCGAGGATGATCTGGCTCTTCCTTGATCAACTCACCGCGCGTAGTTAGTTCAACCCCACGTACGTCCGTGAAATATTCAATCCTGCCTTCAAGACCCTTACCAAAACTTGAAGGTTGATAAAAAGCCAGAAAATCCATCTGAACCACTTTAGGCGCAAACCGAAAGGGTATTCGGTACCAGCCAAGCAAACGTGCGATTTCTAGATCTTTTGGTGTAGGAATCACTCCGACCAAAATCAAAGCATATGTCGGGGGCATGGAATCCGATAAATTACGGACGTCTGATTCCTCCATAAACCTACATCAACCCGACCTTTTGATTGAATTCGATGATAAGGTTATCGATCTCGTCCGCCTGACCCTGATATCCGGTCCAATAATCCGGGGCTTCCCACTGGTCAACGATCTCTTCATAGGTCCTGCCCTGCTGTTCCACCCAGGTATAGTATTTAAGGTTATGCACCCGTCGTTTGTCCTGGTAAGAAAGGTCCAACAAATTATCCGTGCTTTCTCCCATCAGATACTGGGCATAATGCGAAGCCGCATCGACTTCAGAATACGCACCATATTCCTCATGCATTTCTTTCAGACGGCTCTGGTAAAGTTCCATCGAATCGGTCAGAATAGTCAAAACCACATCGTGTTCGCCCATTTCATAATATTTCGCCATTTTAATGGCTGAAAGCATGTTGGCAATACCCGAGAAACCCAGCAAACTGAGGTTACCCACAATATTTTCGGGCACACCTTTTTTCGATAAATACTCATGCCCGGTTTTCTCATTGAACAAGCGGGAGATGTTTACCACTGCGTTGTCGTCAATGGCAGTGACAAGATCGGTATTCTTAACATTGTGGATCCATGGAACATGCTTGTCGCCAATTCCCTCGATGCGATGAGAGCCAAAGCCATTCTCAAGCAAGGTGGGGCATTGCAGGGCTTCACTAGCGCCAATAAGAGATCCGGGGAAGACCTGTTTCATATAATCACCACAGGCAATCGTTCCAGCGGACCCAGTGGTCAGGATTACACCACGATAATTGTCATTTGATCCAAGTTCTTGTTTCAGCACCTCTTCCATGGCATGACCGGTGATCTCATAATGCCAGAGATAATTACCGAATTCTTCGAACTGGTTGAAGATCATCAGATCTTCACCGCTCTCGCGGAGTTCCCAACATTTATCAAAGATCTCCTTCACATTGGACTCACTCCCAGGCGTTGCAATAATCTCCCCGGCAACAGTCTTCAGCCAATCAAAGCGCTCTTTGCTCATTCCTTCCGGTAAGATAGCAATCGATTCACACGCCAGCAGGTTGGAATCGTATGCACCACCTCGGCAGTAATTCCCCGTTGACGGCCAAACTGCTTTCTGGGTGACGGGATCAAACTGGCCGGTTACCAGGCGCGGCACAAGGCAACCAAATGAAGCGCCCACTTTGTGAGCGCCCGTTGGGAACCATTTGCCAACCAGCACAATAATACGGGCATCCACACCAGTCAAGCTTTTTGGCAGCTCCAAATAATTAACGCCGCTAAAACCACCGCCTTTTTCTTTGGGTTCGTTTTTCCAGGTAATACGAAACAGGTTTCGTGGATTCAGTTCCCACAAGCCAATCGTTTCCAATTCCTCTTTTATCTTATCCGGAATGAGGCCAGGATCCTTCATTTGTGCGAAAGTTGGGATGATAATGTTACGTTCTCTTGCCCGCTGGATGGTATTCTTTAGTCGATCCGCATAAACGGTTAAGTCAATTATTGCCATTTTTACTCCTTTTATTCTTTTTTCGGCGCTTCGCTCACAATATAGAGTGGGCGCCCTTTCGCTTCATCATAAATTCTGCCCACATATTCACCCAGGATCCCGAGCGTGATCAACTGCACACCACCCAGGAACAACACTGCAATCAGAGTAGTCGCTTGACCCAGAAGCGCACCTAGCCGAGTTAACCGAAGGTATGCAACCACCGGTATTGCCAGAATGCTGATCCCGGCGGATATAAACCCCAGGTAGGTCGCTACCTGTAAGGGAAAATATGAGAAGCTGGTGACGGCATTCAAGGCTAACTTCAGCATTTTGCTGAAAGGGTACTTGGTCTTTCCGGCAAATCTTTGCTTACGGTCATATTCCACGCCCACCTGTCTGAAACCCACCCAAGCAGCCATACCCCTAAGAAAGCGGTGCCGTTCCCGCATTTGGCCCATGATATCCACAACCTTGCGATCCAAGAGACGAAAATCACCAGTATCCAATGGGATTTTAACATCGGTGATACGGTAGATCGCTCGATAAAATAGAGAGGCAGTGGCAAGCTTGAACCAGGATTCTCCCTCCCGTTTTCGCCTCACCGCATAGACCACTTCAAAACCTTCCTTCCACTTGGAAATCAGATCCAGGATCACTTCAGGCGGGTCCTGCAGGTCCGCATCGATGATGATCACTGCATCACCGCGCGCATAATCTAAGCCTGCTGTCACCGCAATCTGATGGCCGAAATTCCGCGCGAAAATGATCGGTTGCACATGCCTATCCTTCGATGCAAAACCGCGGATCTTTTCTGTGGATCCGTCACTGGAGCCGTCATCCACCAAAATCAGCTCCCATGATTCGTTGAGACCTGACATCACAGCGTTAATCACGGAACAAAATTCATCAATGCTGCCGGTCTCGTTATAGACTGGCGCAATTACCGAATAGACCGGCTTTTTCTCAGGTTTTCTTGGAGGCATGTTTAAATTTTATATGATTACCCTAAATTTAGATATTCAATGCGCGTTTAACCGCATCCAACGAAGGCTGGATGATGGGTGCCGCTTCCACTGACATCGTAGCTGCACGAATGTCTTTCAGACCGCTGCCCGTCAGCATAACCAGCGCCGGGTCATCAGGATCGATGAAACCTTCTTTTACTGCTTTCTGTAAACCTGCATATGCGGTGGAGGCTGCAGGTTCAACGAAAATTCCCACTTTACCCAATCTCGCAATATTCTCAATAATTACTTTATCGCTGACTGTAATATATCTGCCGCCAGTCTGAGTGACCGCCCGCAGTGCGCGCAAGCCATCTCGCGGCAGATCGACCGAGATGCTGTCCGCCATTGTGGTTGCGCTAACCGGTTCGATTGACTCAGTCCCGGAGAAAAATGCGTTAGCAACCGCGGCTGAGCCCTCTGATTGGATGCCAAAAATGCGCGGCATACGATCCAGCCAACCAATTTCGATCAGATCCTTGAATCCCTTGTGGATGCCTGAGATGATGTTGCCATCCCCGACCGACACAAAAACATTCAACGCCCGCTTCAGGTTTCCACTAAATATGACCTGCTCCCAAATTTCAAAAGCGGCAGTTTTCTTTCCCTCGGCTGTGAACGGATTGTAGCCCGTGTTGCGGCAATACCAATCGAATTCATTGGCTGCTTCAATCGATAGGTCAAATGCCTGGTCATAATTCCCATCTACCAGGAGAACACGCGCACCGAACACCAGCAATTGGGCGACCTTTGCGGGAGGCGCAGTCTTTGGCGCAAAGATGACCGCCTGGTGATCAACCGCAGCCGCCATACCGGCCAGCGCGGCGCCCGCGTTGCCCGTCGATGCTGTTACCACCACCTCAGCCTGGATCTCTTTGGCTCGAGAAACAACAACTGCACTGGCGCGGTCTTTGAATGAAGCCGTTGGGTTGCGCCCGTCATCCTTGAGCCAAAGCTGTTTTAAACCAAGTTCTTTAGAGATTTCTTTTGCTTCATAGACCGGCGTCCAGCCTACAGTACGCAAGGCAGTGCCTTCAAAACCCGGGTCGGTGACCGGCAGAAGAGGAAGATAACGCCAGATCGATCGATCTGGCGAATTAAGGACTTCTTCAAGCGTTATTGAGGTGCGGATTTTTTCATAGTCCAGCAGCACATTCAAATTACCGCCATCTTTTGGGCAGGTGTAAGTCACCTGCTCGGGTGCGTATTCTGTACCGCAAACCGAACATTGATATGATTTACATTGCGACATGAAATAATTTTACCCTTGATCAAAGGAAGTGCCCAAAGACTCCGGTGGGGGCGTTCTTAAGAAAGTGATCGCTTTTTCCAATAATTTCCGCAATTGGGGAGGCAGCATACTAAGGAATTTCGCCACCCATTCCGTATCACCAATGTTGACGAAAAGCAGTGTAAAAATCATTAATGGGAATGGCGCTACCTGCAAAACCTGAGATGGAATGTTGGGGAAACGACTCTGGAGCACAAGCCCCAGCCACTGGAGAAAAACAAACAGATACGCGCCCAGAGCGCCCCTCAAAGGATTCCATCCACCAAAGATCGTGATGGACAAAACGATCCAGCCAATGCCATCCAATCCGGTCAATGTTCCCTGCCACCCGGGTTTGACACTTAAGGAGTACATCGGCCCTGCCAAGCCGATCAACCCAGAACCGATCATTGTATAGAGATAACGCAAACGATTGACCCTGATTCCACGCGCGAACGCTGATTGGGGCTGCTCACCCACCGCCCGCACCACGAGTCCGTGACGGGTGCGGAAGATCCAAATATACCCAATGAAAATGATCAGATAACTCATGTAAGTCAAGATGCTTTGGTTAAAGAATAAGCTTCCCATAATTGGAATTTCCGAGAGAAATGGTATGCGAGTGAGACCAACGATGGGTGCATTAAGACCCATGAGCGGCGTGCCGAGGAAATAAGAAAGGTCTCTGAGGAGGAGGGTCATGATAAATCCCACGGCGACCTGGGATGCCTTTAGACTGATACTGCTGAACGCCAGGAAAAGCCCAGCTGCCATTCCACAAAGCATTCCAATCAAAATTCCGGCCGAAGCGTTGCCAGTAGTCTGGGCAGCCGCAAAGCCAGCCATGGCTGATAGAAGGATGATCCCGTTTGCCGAAAGATTGATCACGCCCGACCGTTCAGTAATGGTCTCTCCAACCACTGCCACCACTACTGGTGCTGCCGATGCCAATACACTGGTCAATCCAATTAATAGTTCATTCATTCGGCGTACTCTCCTGGGGTTTTATGACGTTTTTTCGAACAGAATCCATCACCAAATAAAAAAGCACCATGGCTGATTGGATAACTCCCGCCAGCGTGGAATCCAGTTTCATCTCGATGGGGAGTTGAATTCCACCAATATTTAAGGATGAAAATAGAAAAGCAACCGGAGCAGCCCAGAAGATCTGATAATCTACCAGCATCGTTACCAATAATCCCAGAAACCCATACCCGGAAGAAATAGAGGGGATCAATCGATAATAAACTGCTGTGACCTGCAGCGCGCCTGCCAAACCTGCAAAAAAACCGCAGATCATAAAAGCGAGGAGCATGTAACGGAAGGAAGAGATACCCATCAGTTTTGCCGCCTCTGCGTTCCTGCCAACAGCTTTCATACGCAAACCGATCATTGTCCGCTTAAGCAGAATGTAGACTGCAATAACCGAGATCACCGCGATCAAAAGGGACCAGGGGCTCAATCTTAATCCTGCAAAATTGGTAAGCCTGAAAATCTCATTGAAAGGTTCGGTCCCGCTCATTGAAGCAATTCCAGGTCGTTTCCAGGGGCCAAAGATCAGATAAAGGTTGATGCCGGTTGCGATAAAGTTCAATCCGAGGCCAGCAAATATTTCACTGACTCCGCCAAGAAATTTAAGTATGCCGGCAATCAAAGCCCAAATGATCCCTCCCAAACATCCAGACGCGATTGCAGCCACTAACACTAGTTCTGGCGGGATGTTGGTCGTTTGAAGAAAACGAATCACGCCGGTAGTGAAAACCGCCCCGAGGGTGATCTGTCCTTCGATACCGATATTCCACAAACCCACTGTGAATGTTACGGCCAACCCACAGCAAGTGATGATCAACGGGATCCAAACTACCAGACTATCAGAGATCTTCTTTGTGGATGAAAAAGCACCATTGATGAGGTGACCGTATGCCGTCAAGGGATTGGCATTCGCCGCAATGACAACAATGGAAGTGAAAAA
>Ga0194127_10006677_pt1 | contig 13006 bp, 10 predicted proteins | sample TA2KigC100mmetaG_FD_148624 | JGI IMG/M metagenome (GOLD analysis project Ga0194127, IMG submission 148624) | Freshwater microbial communities from Lake Tanganyika, Tanzania - TA2015036 Kigoma Deep Cast 100m | ecosystem: Environmental > Aquatic > Freshwater > Lake | place: Tanzania: Lake...
TTCTTCTTCGTCCTTTGCTGTTCGAACGGTTCAACCTGACCTTCTTTGACCTGGAGGATGGGTTTGATCTCGAGCAATTCGGCAAGTAATTTTTTCGCCCCACCGATGCGACCGCCCTTGGCAAGATATTCCAGGGTATCCACGAGAAAATACAGTCGTCCGCGCGGGATCATTTCATCAAGCCTGTGGACGATCTCCTCAGATGACTTGCCGGCTTTCGCCAGATCATCCGCCAGGAGCACCAGCGTTCCCAGATTGCAGGAAATGGTCTGGGTGTCGACCACGCGTACGTCCAGACCGGGGAATTCGACGGCTGCCGTTTCAGCAGAACGCACGGTTCCGCTGGCCTTACCGGTCGGGGCGACGACGACCACGCTTTCACCTTTTCTCCTTGCCTCCTCAAAAATTGGGAAATACAGAGGCGGCTCCGGCGCAGCGGTGGTTGGCAGAGTTGGGGAGGCTTTCAGCTTCTGCAAGAACGAGGCCGTGTCCAGATCTTTATCGTCGTGGTAGGAATCCTCCCCGAAGATCACCACTTGAGGGATCAGGGGAATGCCGCGTCTGGCAAGCATGTCACGCGGCAGACCACAGGTGGTATCGGCGACTATGATGGTCATGCAACCCTCCGTTTCCTTCATTGTATTTCGGGAGGTGTCACATGTGCCACCTGCTTTTCATCCTTGGTTGGGAAGGGAGTTACAGCTCTCGAATGTAGGTTCGATGGGTTTTGTAGAAATCGATCCCGAAGTTCTCCAGATCCCTCTGCATGGAATCATTTTCCATGCCGATCTGAACAACCTCCGCGCGGCGGAATCGGCTGGCTTCCTTGACGGTTTTGAACATTTCGCTGTAGAGAATCGCCATGCCGCCAGTACCGCGATATTCCGGGATTAAACCTGCCCCGTTGATGTCGAGCCAGTCTGTTCTCCTGAGTTCGCGCAGAATGACAAGCCAGCCGAAGGGGAGCAACTTGCCTTTCGTTCGTTGCAAGGCAGCAGAGACGTTGGGGTATGCCAGCAAAAAACCGACAGGTTCCTCGCCCTTCATGACGATCTTGATCAATTTCGGATCCGCGAACCAGAGCATTTGGCCAGCCAGCGCATCTGCTTCTTCGTCCGAAATGGGGGCATTGCCGGCGGTACCTCGCAAGGCGCCGTTGTACAGATCCCCAAGTTTTGGGACAAGCCCGCGCAGATCCGAGCGTTTTTCGTAGCGTGCAATGTGCAGGCCGCGGCGCTGCTGGATGCGTTCCGCCAGTTCGTGAATTCGCTCTGGAAATTGAATCCTCTCGTCGAGGTAGCCGGATACGGCATCACGGTGCGGTTTAAATCCGCACGATTCGATGAGTTGGATGTAGTATTCCGGATTGTACGGCAATCCGAACGCCGGCCGGTGCTGAAAGCCTTTCACCAGCAGACCGAATCCATCCATGGGCGTGAAACCCTTGGGACCAAGGATCTTCGTCAATCCCCGGGCGCGCGCCCACTCGAAGCCGGCCTCGAACAAACCCTTGGCTGCGTCCAATCTGTTTTCACATTCGAACAAATAGAAAAAAGCTGTGCTTTCATTGTTGAACTCGTTGTAGGGTCGATTGTTCAGGATCCCCAGGCGGCCGATGGCTCTCGCTCCATCGCAGGCGAGAAAGAATGCGGCTCCCGAATGCTTGTAATATGGGAATTTTCGCGGGTTGAGACGGGCACGTTCATCCATCTGAAGCGGTGGCACCCATTGAGGGATATCGCGGTAGATGGAGAACGGCAGGGATAGAAAATCCCGCACGTGTTCTCTGTTCTTGAGGTCGATCTCCTGGATGTGCATGGAAACACAGCACGGTTATGAGGCACTCATCCGATCTGCGGTGCTCGGCCTCTCCCTTCTAATGCCCCTGGTCGGATTACATGGATTTTGCTCGATCAGCCATCTGATCCCGCAGCTGGTGTGCGTCTTTGTCGATGGTGAAGATCGCACCGATGTAAAAGAAAAAGCACAATATCCACGCTACAGTGCAAATCAGCAGGATGGCGGTCTTAAGGTCGATCGCGTCGGCGATCATCCCGGTCAGAATGGGTGCGAAGGCGGCCCCGGCGTTTTCGATGAAATATTCCGTTGCCTGAGCGGTCGAGCGAACCTCGGGCACCGTCACATCGTACACGGTTGCGATCACATTGGCCGAGGACAGCGGCATGAAGATGGCGGTCAGGCACATCAGAATAAAGAACTGGTTCCTGGCTTCGATGGGTGTGTTGATTGCGAGGAAGAGGAACAAGGCGCCGAGCAGCACACCGATGCTCGATACGATGATGCGGCCTTTTCGGCTGCGCTTGAAAGCATAATCGCCGAGCGCGCCTCCAACGAAATAGCCACTGGCGAGGATCAGGATCACCGGAGCCATGGTGAACAGAATTCCGTTCGCGTCGTAGCCGCGTTCCTTTTCAAGGTAGCCGAAGAAGAAGAAGATGATCACATTCCAGGGGAAGACGCCGGCAAAACCCTGCAGGAAAATGAACCACATGGTCTTTATCTTGAAAATCTCACGGGCTTTCTTCCAGGAAAAGCGGAAAATTTGCATCTCCGCCATTTTTTCGAATTCAGGTTCCGCCTTGCCCCGCGGCATCTCCCGGACTCCGAAAAAGATCAATATGGCAATCACCAATCCCAGGGAACCAGTGAGAAAAAACACCGAACGCCAGCCGCCGATCAGCGGTGCGACCATCAGGGCAAGGATCATTCCCATGAGATACCCGATGGGTTGCGCCAATTGAAGAATTCCATAGATTTTGCCCCTCAGGTTTGGACCGAAGTAATCCGCCACCAGGGTGTACAGGCCGGGATAGGAGGAATCATCGATCCCGGTGGAGGCGCGGGTGACCAGGAAACCCCCAAACGAGCGCACGATGGCATTCAACCAGGTGGTAGAGCCCCAGATGAAAGATGCAAGGGACAGGAGCTTAGCCCGGGCGTAATGATCGTAGAGATAACCCCAGATCGGATACAAAATTGTGGCGACGATCAGAGCGCCGGAATTGATCATCCCCCATTGGCGGTTGTTGATGTCAAATGTCTCACTGATCGGTACCTGCAGAGTGCCGATCATCAATTTGTCCGTCTGGTGCAGGAGCATGAAGAAAAAAAATACAACGACTACGAACCAACGGTAGCGTGAATTTTCCGCGAACATAAGCACCTCGAAAGATGGGATGACCCAAGTATGACGGGTCAGTTCATTGGTGTCAAGTGTCGGTGTGAGGGTGTCAGGGAGGGGGTCAGGTGTCAGGGGGGAGGGTATCAGGTGTCAGGGTGTCAGGGAGGCGGGCTCATTTAGGATGACTTCACGCGCGAGGTTCTGCAGGACTTCGATTTCCGCCTCATTTTCCATTTTCATGGCGCGCCAGTATTGATCAAGCAAATCGAGCGGGCTTAGACTGCTGACCGCCTGGCCTTCCGGGATGCGGACGCGGGCATCCAATTTTGGGCGTTTCACCAAATGAAACTCAAACGCCTCCCGGGCGTGGACGCGCAAAGCAGTCTCGTCTATCAGTGAATCCCATTCCCGTGGATATTCCACCGTCAATCGCACGATCGCCTCGGTCATTTCCTCCGGCGAGGGCAACGCGGTGATCAGCGCCTCGGTCACCCGCTCGCTGGATTGAAGCACTGTTTGTCGGTCGATAAAGGGACGGATGCCTGCTATTTTGATCCATTCCACCTTTGTGTCCCTTGCGGATTCGATCTCAGCCAGGATGAAGTATTTCTCATCCATTGCCTCCCCAAAATCCACCCGTTCGATCGAACCTGGGTAGATCACCGGCGGTTGCCCGCCCTGATTGAGATCCTGTGGTTTGTGAATGTGACCCAGCGCCACGTAACTGAACCTTGGATTCCGCACCAGGCTCCCGGATAGGACGAGATCGTTTCCGAGCATGACCAGCCGTTCGCCGCCATACCTGGCGCCTTCCACTGAGGCATGTGCGGTGAAGACGATTGGCAGAGATGGTTCGGCTTCAACGAGATATTGCTCCACCAGTCCTGAAACGTTATCTTCAATTCTCGATATCGCCTCGGTGGAATTGGTCTCGCCAGTGCTCGCCATCAATCCGGATCGAGCAATCCAAGGCAAGGCGATCACTTGTAGCGGAAGATCCCAAAGATCCTTGGGAGTGAGCAGTTGCGGTTTGTTCAAGACGCGTACATAGGGAACCTGAAGGGTATCGAATTCCTGAACTGCGTTGGCCCGCCCGGCTGCAGGGGAGATGTCGTGATTGCCAACCAGCAGCAGCGTGGGTATTTTCGCCAGCGATAGTCGTATAATGCGCTTTCCCCACTCCCTCTGAAAGGTGGGTGCCGGGGAACGGTCTTTATACGCATCCCCCGCGAAGAGAACCAAATCCACTTTTTTGGAAATGGCTGTGTCCACGATGATATCGAGCGACTTGAGAAAATCCAGCACGCGGAAAGGCAGGCCGGATTGCGGATCATGCCGCCCGTAGTTGGCCATGTCGATGTGAGCGTCAGCGAAGTGGAGGAGTTTCATTTGTCAATATCTCTTCCAGCCAAGCGGAGGGTGAAGCCCGAAGTCGAGGCGTGATGGTTTCCGTCCTTCGACTTCGTTGCACTTCGCTCAGGACGGGTTATGGTTGCAATCCCAAATCCTGCAAAGCCTGGACGGCAGGAAGCCAGTTCACGTGGATTTTCAGGGCGGCGCGATAATCATCCACCGCGGCCTGTGTATTACCGAGTTGGTAATAAGCGCGGCCACGCCAGAGGAGCGATTCCTCGAGTGTCGGGGAGGATATCGTCTCGTTCAGCGTTGTATCTGCCAGGCTGATGACATCCTGATATCGGTTTGAATAAAAGTAGGCGAAATACGGTCCGGTTTGGTACCACATCATGCGGAAGGGCCGGTTCTGTTCACGGACGTCCCAATCGGCATACAGGGAAAATGCCTTGTCGTAGGCATAACTGGCATCCACATATTCCCGCACTGCCACGTGGCTGGTTCCTTTATTGAACCAGGCGAAGAAAAGGTTGTTATCCTTCAATTCCTGGATTTCCTCCAGGGCAATTTCAAGCGCGTGCGCGGCTGCCCAGCTCTCATCCACCCATCGACCCAGTGAAGCCAGCAGCTCCGCTTCGCGATCGGGAGGGTATACAACGAAGAAGAGGTAATTGAACGAGCGCCAGCCCTCCTGATAGGTCTCGTACTTGCTCAGCAGGTTCTTCCCCGGCTTGAGGTACGCGTCCTGAACAATGAAACCGCCGCGCGCATCGTCGTATCCGGTGGTGAACAGGTAGTGACCGAGCCAGTCGATCTTGCCCGCGTAATCGCGTTCATAGTATCCCTTTTCCACCACAACCGGAAATCCGGCTGCCAGAAGTCGTTTGATGAGTTGAATGTCCCCTCCGTAGCGTGAAAGAGCACGAAAATCCGTGTGTTCATTGACGAAATCCACCAATTCGTACGGCATGACGTTCTTGTCGGGGAGACCGCGTTCGATGAAATTCTTGCGAGTATCTGAGGATCCCGGCTTGACGACCCTGGCCACATCGTCCCGGTTTCCCTCCCATCCCCAGAAGTTCAAGGCCATGGTCAGGTTGGCCGGACCACAGTAATTCCATCGCTCATGCTGGTCCACATAAACCACGCCGGGCAAATTGACGGACGCTGGCAGGGGTGTGGGGCTGATCGTCACCGTCGGCGTTGGGCCGGGTGTGGGCGTGGAGGTTGCCTCGGGGGTTAACGTCTGCAAATACTCCGCGCGCGTGGTGGCAATCACTGTCTCGATGGTCAACGCAGAGGCTCCCCCGGGCTGGAAAACCGCCTCGCTGGGTGGATTGAAAAAATAAACCACACGAGATCTTAAAAGATCAAACTGCAAGGATAGGCGCGATTGGACCGGAGGAAGAAAATAGATTCCAACCGCAGCGAGAACGCCAATAAGTAACAGCCAAACGCGGTTGAATTGGGGCCGGAATTTCACGAAGCGGATTATATAACAAAAAGATGATCGCCAATTGACGATCATCTTTCTCTAATCCCGAACATGCAGATTATTCTTTTACTTCACCATCGATCACATCGCCCTCATGCGGTGGCGTGGAACCGCCCCCTTCGGGCTGTGCTTGTGCCTGTTGCTGCCCCTGCGCGTACAACTGCTGGCTGAGCGCATGGAAGGTATTCTGCAGTTCCTCGGTGAGTTTGCGGATGCGGCCCACATCCTCTCCCTGCGCAGCCTGTTTCAATTCACTCACCTTGCTTTCGATCGAGCCTCGTTCAGCGGAGGGGACCTTATCCCCAAGTTCCCGCAAGGCTTTTTCGATTTGATACGCAAGGTTGTCTGCGTTGTTCTTGACCTCGATCACCTCACGCCGTTTCTTGTCCGCCGCTTCGTTCTGACGCGCCTCCTGCCCCATGCGGTCGATGTCGCCCTTGTTCAGGTTGGTCGAGGCGGTGATCGTCACCTTCTGTTCCTTGCCGGTAGCCTTGTCCTTGGCGGTCACATGCAGGATGCCGTTCGCGTCGATGTCGAAAGTGACCTCGATCTGTGGAATGCCGCGTGGAGCCGGCGGAATGCCGTCCAGTCGGAAGCGTCCGAGACTCATGTTGTCATTGGCCATCGGTCGTTCGCCCTGCAGAACGTGGATGTCGACGGCGGTCTGATTATCTGCTGCAGTGGAATAGGTTTCGGTTTTCCGGACGGGAATGGTCGTATTCCGTTCGATCATGACCGTCATCACGCTGCCCATGGTCTCGACGCCGAGCGAAAGCGGGGTGACATCGAGCAGCAGGATGTCCTTGACTTCCCCACCCAGCACTCCGGCTTGAATGGCCGCCCCTACTGCAACGACCTCATCCGGATTGACGCCTTTGTTCGGTTCCTTACCGTTCGTGAGTTTGCGCACCAATTCCTGGACCATGGGCATGCGGGTGGACCCGCCAACCAGCACCACCTCGTCCAGCTTTTCCGGAGCCATGCTTGCATCCTTCAAGGCCGCCTCAAAGGGTTTTCGACAGCGGTCCAGAAGATCCTCAGTCATTTGTTCAAACTTCGAGCGTGAGAGTTTCAACTGCATGTGCTTCGGACCGTTTGCATCCGCCGTGATATACGGAAGATTGAGCTCTGTTTCCATGACCGTTGGGGGCTCGATCTTCGCCTTTTCCGCGGCTTCGCGTAAACGCTGCAAGGCTTGTTTGTCCGCCCGCAGATCGATGCCCTGGTCTTTCTTGAACTCGTCTGCGGCCCAGTTGGTGATTCGCTGGTCCCAATCATCGCCTCCCAGGTGCGTGTCGCCGTTGGTGGCTTTGACTTCGATGACGCCTTCGCCCACCTCCAGCACGGATACATCGAATGTGCCTCCGCCGAGGTCGAACACCAGGATTTTTTCGTTCTTCTTTTTGTCCAATCCGTAGGCCAATGCCGAGGCAGTCGGTTCATTGATGATGCGCATGACCTCCAGACCGGCGATCTTACCCGCGTCCTTGGTGGCCTGGCGCTGGCTGTCGTTGAAATACGCCGGCACCGTGATCACAGCCTGGGTGACTGTTTCACCCAAATAAGCCTCTGCGTCCGTCTTGAGTTTGCCGAGCACCATGGCGCTGATCTCCTGTGGAGAATACTCACGACCGGTCATCGGGACCTTCACGCGCACATCGTTGGACGGTCCCTCGACCACCTGGAAGGGCACCATGCCCCGTTCCACGCTGGTCTCCTGAAAGTGACGGCCGATGAACCGCTTGATGGAATAGATGGTATTGTCCGCATTCACGACTGCCTGTCGCTTCGCGGTCTGACCCACCATGCGTTCCCCGTTTTTATTAAATGCGACAACGGATGGACATAATCTGCCGCCTTCCGCGGTGGTAATGACGGTGGGTGAGCCGCCTTCCATGACGGCTACCACACTGTTTGTCGTTCCTAGGTCGATGCCGATGATTTTTCCCATTGGATTCTCCTTGCTCGTGATATTCAATACAACCCATCTTAAGCGGGTTGTGCAAGAATTCTGTTAACAGAATATAGATGTTTCATTGGGTTGGAGAATTCACCTGCACCCAATCCACCGCGGCGATCATGGGGACCTCTTCGAAGGAGGCAAAGGAAAGCCCGATCCTGCCGGAGGTGAGTGCGTATCGGGAGACGTCGAGCTTGCGAAATAGTTTGCCATTTACATGCAGCATAAGATAGTTTCCCTGGCAGGTCAATCCGATTTCGTATGCCAGCTCACCCGGCTGAAGGTATTCCGACTCATCCGTGCGGATCGGCGAGTATTGCGCGATGCCTTCCCCAAGCCATTGAGCGAACAAGACCGAGTACTTTCCGTCGCTGGAGATGTTGTACTCAAACCATCCGTTTTCGCCGTAGCGGCAGATCAATCCAAGGGCGCCGGAAGAGGTTGCGGCAACCCTGGCTGAGACGTGTACGTCAGGATAGTCGTGGATGTCATGAATGGCATAGAACCAGACATTCGAAGAATTGATATCCAATCGGAGGTGACCGTTCTCGATTTCGAGTATGGGCAGGGTTGTCCCACCGGTTTGAAAGGTTACCCATGCACTCAAATCCGATTCAAACCCCTCGGTAAAATACATTGGAACCGGCGTTTGTATGGGGGTGGATGTGGGAGTCGGCGATTCGCCCAGCATGACGGTCGGAGACACCAAGATTATTCGGGCTGGCGTGATCGAAGCCGCCTGAGTTGTGGCGGTAGGGGTTGTAAGGTGACCGCCACAGGCTGTGGAAATTCCGACGATCGCAATCAGGAGGATCTTATGCAAGCGGCACCTGCTTAACAAGATTCGACCAGCAGATTCTCTGCTGATCGAATTGGAGTGGAGATGGCGGGAATTGAACCCGCGTCCGAAAGAATCGACCCTCGGAAATCTACGAGCGTAGCCTGCCGATCATTCTCGCGGCAGGGATCCCGGCGGGCTGGTTACCCTGCAGCCATCTGCTGATCTTTCGCACAGGTAGCAGAATCGTGTGCGGCACTCCGCCATTGTCTCGCCCGGCCCGACACCCGACGGAGGGAGGTGCCGGCGGACGCAGTCCCATCTGGGGGACTGTGCTGTTATTCACCTGCCTTAGGCGGCGAGGGGCATAGCAGCATAGGAAGTGCGGTTGGCACTTGAAGGTTGCGCTGATTTTCCGAGTTCGGCGCGCTCTCGGCTCGCATTCCGGGACCAGCCTCTCCCGTCGAAGCCTGTCATCCCCGGATTCTAGAGGTCAATCCTTGCCTGCGATTGACCTCCGTACAATTTCATTATAGCACAAGTGAAACGAAATCCCTCGGACCTTATCCGTTATAATTGTAAAAAATGACGAACCACTCACCCCTCGAGGAATTATGCCTGAAAAGATCCTAATTATTGATGACGACCTGGATACCTTGCGTCTGGTGGGTTTGATGCTGCAAAAGCAAGGGTATATGATCAGCGCTGCCTCGAACGGAGCGCAGGGACTGGCGAAAGCCTTCGAGCAACGCCCGGATCTGATCCTGCTGGATGTGATGATGCCGGATATGGATGGGTATGAAGTCACGCGGCGGCTGCGCAAGAATCCCGCAACCGTATCCATCCCGGTTCTGTTGTTTACCGCCAAAACCCAGCTGGATGACAAGGTCATGGGGTTCGAAGTGGGCGCGGATGATTACCTGACCAAACCCACACACCCTACCGAATTGCAGGCACATGTGAAAGCGCTGTTGGCGCGTTCGATCAAGCGGGATGCGCAGGGAATCGTCACTGCCGTGCATGAACATCACGGGTACGTGATCGGAGTGCTCGCGGCGCGCGGCGGGCTTGGGGTGACGTCGTTTGCCTCCAACCTGGCGGCTAGTCTCCTCGCTCGGGCCCAGACGGAGGTCGTGTGCGCCGAGCTTACCCCCGGTCGAGGCTCCCTGGCGGCAGATTTTGGCATATCCAATCAGGTATCATTGAATGAAATCCTGCATGGAACGGTCGCTGAAGTAACGCGTGAAAAGGCGCAATCTGCCCTTATCCCGCATAATTCCGGCCTGAAATTGCTGCTCGCCTCTGAGAATCCTCGAGATGTGACTCTGATCTCCCAGGTTCAAAACTATGAAGCCTTGGTAACGAGGCTATCCACTTTTGCCCGTTTCGTCGTGCTGGATCTCGGAGTTGGTCTGCCGCATTTCGTGCAGAGGATCCTCCCCTTGTGCCATGAGCGGATCGTAGTGACGGAAGGGATAACCAACACGATCCGGCATACCAAACTCCTGATCAACGATATCACAAGTCTGAAGATCGATCGCAAGGGCATTACCGCCGTATTGAATAATCGTATGCGGCTTGAGGTGACCACGCCCCTGAGCCAGGCGCAGGACAGCTTGGGGCATTCGATCCTCAGTGCCATCACCCCGGCGCCGGAATTATTCCTCCAGGCAACCCGCAAGCAAACTCCGGCGGTGATTTGCCAACCCGGCAGTGTTACTGCCCAACAATTTCTTCAAATCGCAGATGCCTTGATCGAGCGCGATAAAGCGCGATGATTTCCCTGTCTGAGCAGACCAGGACTGCCATTGAATTTGCGGGGGACTTGTTTCGTCAATCAAAACATGCGGTGGTACTGACTGGCGCAGGCTTTTCCACGCCTTCGGGGATACCGGATTTCCGTTCCGAGGGTTCGGGTCTATGGTCCCGCGATGAGCCGTTGGAGGTGGCTTCGCTGACCACCTTCCGCACCGCACCCGAGAAATTCTTTAACTGGTTCAGGCCATTGGCTGGTCAGATCTTTCATGCCCAACCCAATCCCGCCCATTACGCGCTAGCGGAATTGCAGAAAGCCGGCTGCATGCATGCCATCCTCACGCAAAACATCGATGTCCTGCATCAAAAAGCAGGTTCGCATGCCGTGATCGAAATGCATGGAAGCATGCGTACCATGAGTTGCACGCAGTGTTATCATCAGGAGGAATCCTTTCGTTACCTGGATGCGTTCGTCTCCAGGGGTGACCTGCCCCACTGTCCAAAGTGCGGAATGTTGATGAAGCCGGATGTGATCCTTTTTGGCGAGCAGTTGCCCCAGAGAGCCTGGCAGCAGGCTCAAAGGGAAGTTCATACATGTGATTTGATGCTGGTGGCCGGCAGCTCTTTGGAAGTACTGCCTGTGGCCGGCCTGCCATTGCAGGCACTTGATCGCGGAGCCCATTTGATCATCGTCAATCATTCCCCCACCTATCTAAACGTTCGGGCGGATGTCGCCATCCTGGATGATGTGGCTGAGATCATTCCAGCGATCGCGGCACGGGTGGTCCATGGCTGAGATCAAGACCGAACATCTGGATGGATACCGGCGCCTGATTGACATCGCGCGGGACCTCGCTTCCACCCTCGATCTGGACATACTGCTTTCGCGCATCGTTCATGCCGCGGCGGAGATCAGTGGTGCCGAAGCTGCCTCGATCCTGTTGTACGACGATACCTCCCGCCAGTTGTATTTTCAAGTATCGACAAATATGGACGAATCCACGCGGCGGGGAATCCTGGTGCCGCTGGATGGAAGCATTGCCGGCTGGATCGTGAAAAACCGCCAGCCGGTTCGAATTTCCAACGTTCATGAGGATTCGCGATTCTACGGCGAGGTTGTCGAAGAGACCAGTGGGTTTTCGACTCAGTCGATTCTCGGCATCCCCTTGGTGACCAAGAACAAGATCGTCGGGGTGTTGGAGGCTTTGAACAAGCACAAGGGAAAGTTTTCCGACCTGGATGAATCCATGCTGTTGGTGCTCGGCGCTCAGGCGGCTGTGGCGATCGAAAACGCCCGCCTCTTTCAGCAATCCGACCTTCTCTCTGAATTCGTTCACGAACTGCGCACACCGTTGTCCTCCCTGAGCACGGCGACCTACCTGTTATTGCGGCCGGAAATGTCTCATGAACAGCGCGATCAGATCATTAACAACATTCATAACGAAACCATGCGCTTGAACGCGCTGGCCTCCTCATTTCTCGACCTTGCCCGCCTGGAATCCGGCCGGGTCCAATTTCGGAAGACCAGTTTCAGCCTTGCGGATTTAATGTACGAATGCAAGGATGTCATGGCTTCCAAGGCCGTCGAGGAAAACATCCAAATTCGTGTCGAACCTCCGGAGGGGTTGCCTCTCCTGGAAGCGGATCGCGATAAAATCAAGCAGGTCCTGCTTAACTTGCTCAGCAATGCCATCAAGTACAACCGTCCGAACGGAACCGTGATGCTGCGGGCGGAGGCGGGTGAGAGTGAAATGACCATCTACGTTCAGGATACAGGGGTGGGCATCCCGGACGAGTCTTTGCCGCATTTGTTCGAAAAGTTCTATCGTGTCCGCGAGCATGAGACGCATGCCTCAGGGACAGGCCTGGGTTTGTCCATCTGCAAACAGATCATCCAGGGACATGGAGGACGTATCGAAGTGAAAAGCAAGATCGGTGTAGGAACGATATTTTCGCTTTTCTTACCTCGCCAGACCCGCACCCAGCCGCGTCCCAGGGCTTAAAGGGAATACGACCTTTTGTACTACCTCCAAATGAATTGACTTTTTAAGGCGAAGCTTGTAAACTAGGCTTAATTATTTTCGCCGTTCTTGACTGGAGGAAAAATGGCTCAATTCCAATTTGTAATGAGGCAAGGTCCGACCCCTGGGGTGACGTTTCCCTTGGAGGGGGATCAGCTGACCATCGGGAGGGATTCATCGAACGGGGTGGCGATCAACGATTCAGAAGTTTCCCGCAAGCATGCCCGTCTGGGATTCCAGGGCGGAAAGTACGTGCTCGAGGATCTTGGGTCGACAAATGGAACCTTTGTCAACGGCCAGCGGCTTTCCGGTCCAGTGGTGCTCAAGCCCGGCGATGTCGTTTCCCTCGGTGAACAAATCATCCTGATGTACGACGCGATCAATGCAGATGCCGGCGCAACCATGGCCGCTCCGCGCAAATCCGCACGTGTGGAACCGCCGCCGGCCTACTCCCCTCCGCCTCCTGCCTATGCAGCTGCGCCGCCCGCACAACCCGCCAAAA
>Ga0194127_10006684_pt1 | contig 13001 bp, 9 predicted proteins | sample TA2KigC100mmetaG_FD_148624 | JGI IMG/M metagenome (GOLD analysis project Ga0194127, IMG submission 148624) | Freshwater microbial communities from Lake Tanganyika, Tanzania - TA2015036 Kigoma Deep Cast 100m | ecosystem: Environmental > Aquatic > Freshwater > Lake | place: Tanzania: Lake...
TTTTTCACGGTTTGTAGCCAACACTCTCATTGCCCACTGCCTATATGTAACTTGCAACTTGCCCCTTGCCCCCGTCATTGCGAGCGAAGCGCGGCAATCTCCCCTTGCAACTGCCGACTGCTGACTATCGACTGCCAACTGCCGACTATCCGCGAGCGACCAGCGACGAGCGACGTGTCCCGCCTGTTGGCCCCTTGAATTGTTTCCCTGGAAAAATAATTCAACCCTCTCTCCCCACCCCCGACTCAAATCTCATTGCATGCATAGCACACAAAATGACGTTTTCAATGTGCACTCCTGTGAGCATGTCCATCACTAAATCTAAAGTATCGCCCTGTTTCCACAAATGTGTCTACTACCTCGACAAGCACGGTGATATAATGGACAACAAGCTCACGCGTTTGTTTGGAAAACCAACAGGGGGAGGTAGCACATGACCAAGGAACAACAATTCTACCAGGCACTGGAAGGAATCTTCGTGGGCGTACCAGTGGAAGGTGAATCGGGTTATATCAACCTGATGCGCATCAAATCAAAATATTACAAGAATGGAGTTTTTCCCCAGCTCCAGAAGGACATAGAGGAAGCCTTAAAACCATTTCCAGACTTTCGTGATGAACTTTTCCTCAAGCTTTACACCTTTTTCAGCAGATACTTTTCCAAAAGCGGCTCTATCTACTTTGATTCCACACCTGTCCACCAGAACATCTACGAGAAGGTTTACACCGATGACAGGGACGTTATGCTTTTCTGGAAAACCCATATGCTCTATTACGTTAAAACCGACCGCTTGTTCAAGACCTTAAACACGGAGATTGACGGTTTCAAGTTTCACTTCGATGTCTCCACACTGGAACATAAGAGAGCCAACGAGAAAAAAGAAATCATCTATGAGCTTAAAGAAATAAAGGACGGCTTGCTTGTATTCAATGTATATTATTCAGAGAGAGGGGAAAAAACAAACACTGAAGATATCTTGAGGGCATTAACTAGGGCAAGAGTCAGAATCACCGAGGATACCCTGGAAAAGGCTTTCAGAGTCTTCGAGAAGCAAAGTGAGGTTGACTATTTCATCAACAAGAACGCCAAAGCCTTTCTCCGGGAGCAGTTCGACCTCTGGCTCTATCAATACGTATTCAGCGGCGAAAGCCAGTGGACGGAAACACGGACAAAGCAATTGCAGGTTCTCAAAGACATCGCCTACAAGATAATCGACTTCATCTCCCAGTTCGAAGATGAGCTGGTGCGTATCTGGAACAAGCCGAAGTTCGTTCTCAATTCAAACTACGTCATAACGCTCGACAGAATAGCCGATAAAGATATTAGCCTGATAAGCGTGCTTGTAAAACATGCCGGCCTCAGAGAACAGGTTGCGGAGTGGAAGCAGCTGGGCATTGTCAACGATACCTTCGACCCCGCTGTCATTCTGGGCGGCAGCGAAGAATCTCATACTCTCAACCAGAAATATGCTCATCTCCCCGTAGACACAAAGTATTTTAAAGACCTGGAGCTTAATATCCTAGAGCTGTTTGACGATTTGGATAATGCCCTGGACGGCTGGCTCATCAAGAGCGAGAACTATCAGGCTCTAAACACCATCCTCCCCAAATTCAAAGAGAGAGTGCAGACCATATATATTGACCCGCCCCCTAATAAGGAGCAGGATGCAGATTACCACTATTCGGTTAAGTATAAAGATTCCACTTGGATAACTATATTGGAAAACAGGTTGCCGTTAGGAAAAGACATGTTGAAAGACATTGGAAGTATATTCGTGCGATGCGATTATAATGGCAACATGTTTGTTCGGCTTCTCATGGATCAAATCTTTGGAAAAGATAACTTCGGGAGTGAGATAGTTGTTAACAGATTCAAGAGGCAACTGGGTGAACTAACCAAACTGAATGTTGCGACCGATAGCCTCCTATGAACGAATAATGCAAATCCTTTTTGCATACTGAGATTGTCTCATATTCTATTCCTGGTTAAGACTTAACTCAGCCTCCTATTCGCGCCACTATTTAAGTGCACACGGTAACGTCAGACCCGGAGCCCCTTAACCTGTTTCAGGAGCGCAGCCTTTTATGAGCTCGCTAAGGCAATTGAAAGGCGGCTCCGGTTTGTATCACATAACTCAGATGGCACATACGATCTACCTTCTTTAAGCACATGGTAAACCAGTTTTAGCATCCACCTGGCCATTATCACCTTGGCTACATTTGCCTTCTTAATTTTTCTCAGGGCATTAAGCCGTTGTCTTATTCCTACATCAGCGTAAGATGCCGGCACTACAGCCTCGACCAATGCCCACTGCAGCCACCGATTTCCTTCCAGGATCATTTTCCCATGATATGTCTTGCCACCTGATGAGTGAGTTGAAGGTACCAAGCCGGCATAAGAACATAACTTTGATGGTGATTTGAAGCGATCAATGCCGTCTATCTCAGTGCTGATGAGTACCGCCAGTGTTTTCCCTATTCCAGGAATAGTGGAAAGTAGCTGGGCATCCTTGTCTTTCTTGTATATCTCCTCAACCATCTGGTTGCTCGCAGATATCTCAAAGCTAAGCTGCTCAATAAGTCTCATAGACGATTCAAATATCCTCTTATCTTCTTCTACTGGCCATTCCAACGACTTAAGCCATGCCACGCCATTCTCACCCTTTCCTCTTTTTGAGAACAGATTCTTAGGCTTCGATTCTTCAAGAGACGGTGATAGCAGCCGGTTGTTCACCAGATCGTTTACTTTATTTTTAACCCTGGTCCTCATTGCTACCATGAACGCTCTGTGCCTGATTACCTTTTGTTTGATGCGGTTGTCGGCTTCTCTTAAATGAGCCTGGGGAATCAAATCAGCCTTTAATAATTGGGCTAGAGTTCGAGAATCGATAGCATCGGTCTTAATCTTTGCGGAAGCGATAGCCTTTATCTTCAACGGATGAGCCAATATTACCTCATCGACGAGATCCTTAGCCAACTCATAGGTCCTGGACCAATTCCAGCATGACTCTATCACCATCTTGGTATCACGCCTGCTGCCGATGAAAGACTTAAATTCCTCCTTTTTGTGGGCTAATTTCTTCGATCTTATTTCTCCTGTATCCGAGTCAATCAATGTGGCGAAGTCGTATTGCTTGTGACAGTCCAGTCCAATGTACTTCATTCAACACCTCCTTTTGTCTTTGGTTATTCATTAACTGTACACGATACTTTATGGAGGTGCATTATTCGTTCATGTTACCTGTTTTGTTTATTGGTGGGAAGAACACAGTTGGGTAATCGTTAGCCCACATCTTCACTCCGTGGCTGCGCTTTTTTATGAACGCCTCGAAGGCAGCGGTTTTTGTGCCACAACCAAAGCCAAAAAGTTAATAGTTTCTTCATATTTGACAAGCCACGCCAGCGGGGCTATATTTCGATTGTCCGCATATTTCCACGCCTGGGTAAGCCCTTCGTTTGCCATCGGGGAAACCAGGCAACTGCGGAATTTACTCTCACAGAGGAGGTGCAAGATGCGTAAAAAGGCTATGGGTCTGGTCTCAGTTCTTGTTCTGATTATATTCGTCGGTGCTTCCTGTGGCCCGCCCGCTGCCAGCCAGAGCGACCTGAGGAAACTCCAATCTGAAGTTCAGGCACTGAGCATTATGCTGGCATGGACACAGCAGCAGCTACTGGCAACCGAAAACTCGGTTACTACTATACAAAATCAGGTCACGCAGCTTCGAAATCAAGTGGAGCAACTGTCATCACAGCGCACCTCGACCGTGACCAGCATAGCTACGCCAATCGGTTACGCCAGTGAGCCGATGACCCCGTTCTATAACTGGTCCCGACTGTTCTACTATTGCCCGCAACCGTATCCATCTCCCTGCCCCAGTCCACACCGGCCTTATCCCAGTCCTCCTTGCCCTCTACCCTACCCTCCAACACCACCATCTCCGTACCCCTTTCCCCGACCCTGCCCACCAACCACCTCAATTAACGTAACCGCAACCGCAGAGGCAACCGGAACCGGCACAGCAACGGCAACCGCTACTGCAACGGCAACCGTGACAACGTACGTGCCTGCAACTATCTCGGTAACAGCCACCGCCATAGCTACGGCCACTGCAGACCCACCAGAGTCTCTCGCAGAGCCAGAGGAATCGATGCTTCAGTCGACGGATGCCATAGAAACCACCACCGAAATGTCCGCCGCACCTGCTCTCGAAACAGCGTCTTTATCTGAAAGCACGTTTGAGCCAACTGCCACAATGGCAGCCACGCCCGAAGTCACGCCTGAGCTAGAAACCGAGCCAATTATCATAGCCACTACCACGCCCCTATCTGCACCAGCTACTACCGCGGAACAATCAACTCAGCCTGCGCCAACTGAACCAGTCACCATCGAGCCTGCAGCAACCAGAGGGACAGTTGCTCAGGCAACACCATCAGCTTCCCAGACAACGGAGGCCACCAGCACCCCATCGCCAGAGCCTGCTCCTATGCCTGTATCCGAGCCCGCGACCACAGCCGTACCGTCACCAGAACCGACTGCTCCAGTTGCTACAGCCGAAGTTGCACCAGCCACCCAACCCACCCCAACTCCAGCACCCGAGCCTGAACCTACACCTCTGCCTACGCCAGCCCCCATTACCACACCAGCACCTGAGCCAATGACTACTGTCACTCCGGCACCAGTGCAACCCGAACCAGCACCCATGCCCACACCACCAACGCCTATGCCAACTCCTGAACCTGCGCCTGCTCCAGCCCCAGTACCTACACCACCGGCACCAACACCTGAACCAACCACCACACCAGCCCCCGAGCCAACAACCATTGCAGCACCGGCACCGGTGGTTACTGCGGTGGCTGCACCTGTAGCGGCAGCCACACCATCAGAACCACCGGAGGAGGAGAAAACTACGAACTAGAACTTCAGATAACTGTCTACACCACAATGCGGGTGCGGGCGATAATCTCCCGCTTGGCAGCATCGGGCAGGTCATCGAAATAGGCGCAGTAGCCAGAAACACGCACCACCAGGTCAGGATACCTCCCGGGATTGCGGTAGGCATCCTCCAGCATCTCCGGGTCAAGCACGTTCAACTGCAGCTCCAGTCCGCCAGAGCCGAAAAAGCCCTTCACCAGACCAGACAGGATGCCCACCCCACGGTCGCCAACCAGGACATGCGAGTCGAAGCGGAGATTCATGGCATAGCCGTTAGGCGATAGTCTAGAATCCACATGCGCCACAGAATTGAGCAGTGCCGTAGGGCCAAGTCGGTCACAGCCGTTGGTCGCCCCCAGGCTAGCAGCGAGTGGTCCCCTGGCTTTCCTGCCGCTGGGCAAAGCTGCCGTGTGCCACCCAAAGGCAACATGGCAGGTCACCGAATAGAACCCAGGCACGTAAGGCCCGCCGCGCGTGTTGCGGTGCTTGGATAGCGCCGAGTGAAAGATGCTGACCACTTTCTGGGCGTAATCATCAGGTAGTTTATGGTCATTGCCATACTTAGGAGCCCGCAGCAGCTCAGCCCATAAACCTGCATAATTAGCAAAATCATCATACAGCGCTCTCAGTACTCGCGCCATCGTGTATTTGCTACGGCGGAAAACCAGCTCGTCCAGAGCTGCCAGCGAATCGGCTACATCGGCAACCCCCACTCCCTGGATACCGCTGGAGTTATACAATGCTCCACCAGCAGTGACATCCTTTCCAGATTCCAGGCAACCATCAACCAGCATCGAGGAAAAAGGCGTCGGATGGTAATCGCGGTTTCCCCTCTCAATCGCCTGGAGGTCGCCAACCATGCGTTCCACCATATACTCCACCTGTGCCTGAAACGCCCTAACCAACTGGTCGATGGTAGAGAAAAGCGTTGGGTCTGGTGTCGCCAAACCTATCTGCTTGCTTTCTCCAAACCGTCTGCCCCTGTTCAGCGCTAACTCCAGGCAGAGCGGAAGATTAAACAAGCCGGCATCGGTAGAAAAGAAGCTCTTACCCGGCAACGCCAGCTCCACGCAACCGACCACAGCATAGTTGCGTGCCTCTTCCAGTGGATAGCCATGCGCTACTAAAGCAGCGATAGCAGCTTCATCGTTGAACAATGCTGGCACACCCTTGCCTTGCCGTGCCACGTCAGTCACACGCCTCAAATATCTTTCAGGCGAACCATTGTGAACCCTGGCTTGATAGTTGGGGTCTCGAAGGCCAGATTCCTCCATGACATCGAGGAACAGGTAGGTCAGGTCGTTGACTGCATCGTTCCCATCGATATCCATACCGCCAACTATGGCCGCCTGTACCACCAGATAGCCGCCGTGATAGCGACTGACGCCTTCAGAAAGCAGGAAGACATGCTCTGTAGCCTTAGCCGAGAAGCAAAGCAGTATCTCGCGAGCTTGTTCAGGGGTTATCCTGCCTTCCTCCAGGTCACGCCGGTAGTAGGGATAGAGATACTGGTCAACTCTGCCAAATGAAATGGCTGAGTTCAGCCCCTCGAGGCAGACTGCCATGTGGGTCAGCCACAGTGATTGCACTGCCTCGTGAAAGGTCTCCGCCGGATTATAGGGAACCCTGCGGCAGATGCAGGCTATTTCTCTTAGCTCGGCGGCCTGTACATCATCTTTCTCCTCGGCAGCCATACGTTCCGCTTCCTCAGCCAGCCGCCTGGCATAATCAACCACTCCTTCACAGGCAATACGCGCTGCCTGATATGGCTCACCGTCTTTCCCCTCCATCAACTCCAGATACCCTTTCACGCCAAGCCTGAGCATCTTCTCATAGTTAGGTAGGAAATGTCCGATGCCGCCAGCTTCGTTAATCAGGTAATACGCAGCCTTAAGCTGCTCCAGGATATAGCGGAGAAGCTCGCGCCGGTGTCCAGAGAAGGCGCGCACAGGCATGTTGCGAAACAGCCAGTAGGGAAAAACACCGAAAAGCAGCCGTAAGCGGTCACGCCAGGAAATTAGCAAAGGAGTGGTCTTCCGCTTATCAATCCACAGCAGGTCGGTAGCCATAAATACCCCGCTCAGCTCGGGCTGAATAATGGCAGAGATGCGCTGGCTGCCTATATTGCCTACGATAAGCTCATCAGGATAAATACGAACCGATTTATGCTGCAGAAGATAGCGCAACGCCTTAGCCTTGCGTACTGCCATAGGCTCTTTTGGGTCGTAATGGTGCTTGAAATAATCGGTAATAAGATAAGCCCGCTCGGGGCATAAGTGGACACGGCTGGACAGCAACTCCTTCTTGATACGCTGGAAGCGGGGCGACTCTTCTTTCCTGGCGATGGTGGCAGCGGACTCTCTCACTCCAGCACTCCCTTCTTTGTAAGATGGTATGACAATAAGGTATTGACCAGCCCAATGTCAAGATATTCGAGGAGATGCATGTGGTCATCGCCAGCCAGATAGCCTATGGTATAATTGCGACGATTTCTGATGGTGCGGATGAAGCGAGGAAACATATTGCATGACACCATCATAATCGGAGCGGGGCCAGTGGGCAGCTATCTGGCGGAAAAGCTGGCTACCCACGGGCACAGGGTGCTGGTGCTGGAAAAGAAAGCAGACGTTAGTGGTGAAGTCTGCTGCACAGGCATCGTCGGCAAGGAATGTCTAAATTTGCTGTCCATCGACAATGACCTCATCCTGAGAACAGCCAATTCCGCCAGATTCATCGCTGCCTCGGGCAAGAGCTTAAAACTATGCCGAAATGAAAACGTGGCTTACATACTGGACAGACCTGCCCTCAACAGGGCGCTGGCTGAACATGCCCGAGCCGCCGGCGCCAGCTATCTTTTCCAGACACAGGTAACGGATATCCAACCCGATTCAAACCGTGTCTGCGTACGTGCAACCCAGCAAGGAAAGACCAGGTCATTTGACGCCCAGGTAGCAATCATTGCCACCGGTTATGGTTCATCGCTGCCTGAAAAACTGGGGTTGGGAAAAATAAACGATAGCATCATCGGGGCGCAGGCTGAAGTGCAAGTGAAAGGTATAGACGAAGTGGAGATGTATATCGACCATGAACTAGCTCCTGGCGGATTTGCCTGGCTGGTGCCAACCAAGAATGGCAAAGGACTGGCAGGCATGATGACCCAACAACAGCCAAAAAAGCACTTGAAGCAGCTTCTGACGAGCCTCAAAGCCCAGGGCAAAATTATCTCAGCCGACGTCACCTGCGGATACGGTGTCATTCCCCTGGTGCCACTACCCCGAACATACGCTAATCGAATACTTGCAGTAGGCGAGGTTGCGGGACAGGTCAAGCCCACCACCGGTGGCGGCATATACTACGGCCTGCTCTGCGCCGATGTAGTTGCGGATGTACTTAAAAGAGCACTGGCAACCAGTGACTTCTCAGCGTCCAGACTAAGTTACTACCAGAAGCAATGGCAGGCTAAGCTGAAGCGAGAACAAAGCATCGGATACTTAGCACACCGGATATTCCGAGACCTGGGCAACAAGCAGCTTGAAATGCTGCTTAACTTCGCAAATAGTTTGGGTATACCAAAGATAATCGCCGAGTCCAAAGACTTTTCATTCGACTGGCATGGCCGACTCATCCTGAATATACTCAGACAGTTGATTCTGGGATTTCCCGCCCAGGGCATTGCATCTTTCTCCAAACAGCACAAAAAGCATAGCCAAACTATACCCACATAGCTCAAATTGGAGTAGAATTACAAGCCATGAAAGCAGTTTTCCTCTGCGGCGGCATCGGTAAAAGGATGTTCCCTTTCACCGAGGACAAGTTCCTGTTCGATTTCCTGGGTAAAACGCTCCTGGAACACCAGATAGAAATAGCCAGAAAAGCCGGTATCAACCACCTTGTTATCATCGCCAATGTAGCAAATATCGAGCAGATAAGGCGGATATGTGGGAAATATCCCAACATGAAGATCGACATCGCGCTGCAGGAGCGACCGCTGGGCATCGCAGATGCTCTCAAGTGCGCCGCGCAGTACCTGGATGGCATGATTGTAGTGGTCAACCCCAATGATGTTATTGAGCCAGCAGCCTACACCTTGCTTCTTCAAGCAGCTAAGGATGGAAAAGCAGGCTCTTACATGCTGGGCTACGAGGTCAAAGAGCACTTCCCAGGAGGCTACCTTGCTATAGACGAGGATAACTTCCTGAAACACATCGTTGAAAAGCCTAGACCTGGCGAGGAACCAGGAAACCTGGTAAACATCCTGGCCCACCTTCATCGGGAAGTGAACAGGGTTCTGGAATATGCTGGCAACGTGAAGACTACTCGCGACGATGTCTACGAATGCGCCCTCGACGCGATGTGCAAAGATGGTCATAAAATCAAGATTATCCCCTATGCTGACTTCTGGGCACCCATCAAATATCCCTGGCATATATCTAATGCGGTCAACTATTTCCTCAGCTCCGTCCAGCGCAACATCGCCCCATCTGCTTCCATTTCTCAAAGCGCCATCATCGAGGGTAATGTCATCATAGGTGACAAGGTCAGGGTATTCGAGAATGCCGTAATCAGAGGCCCTGCCTACATCGGCTCCAATACCATAATTGGCAACAATGCACTGGTGCGAGACCACAGCCACATCGGCGCCGATTGTGTCATCGGTTTCTCCACAGAGGTCAAGGGGTCATACATCGGAGACGGCTGCTGGTTCCATTCCAGCTATGTTGGCGACTCCATCATCGGCAGAAACTGCTCCTTCGGCGCCGGCACCGTGCTAGCCAACTTCCGTTTCGATGAGCAAAGAGTCTGCGTGCGCATCGGGAACGAGCTGGTCAATACAGGACAGGACAAGCTGGGCGCCATCATCGGCGATAACTGCAAGACCGGCATCAATGCCAGTGTCATGCCAGGCCTAAAAATAGGCCCCAACTCTGTGGTCGGCTCCCACGTCTGTCTCGTGAAGGACCTGGAACCTGACAAAATGGTATTGGCCGAACCTCACTATCGCACGCTACCCAACCGTATCACACCGGACGAAGACAAGAAACGAGAGCTGAAACAAAAACTCGCCGGCGACTATTATATTGATTCAGCGGGGTAATGGTGCTATGCTCCACAAGTGGCATTATAGAACGGAGGAGGAGGAATTGAAATGACTAAGGTAAACACATCTCTGGGCGCAATAGATGCCGCAGACCTGGGAGCAACACTAATGCACGAACACCTGGTGCTGGGTTATCCTGGCTACGATGCCGATGCCCTGTGCACACCATACAACAAGGAGGAGCTGGTCAAAACCTGCGCCGGGGCCCTGGCTGAGGCCAAGAAATATGGCCTAAAAACAGTGGTGGACGCCACACCCAACGACCTGGGCCGTCATGTCGAACTGGACAAGGCAGTCTCTGATAAGACGGGCATAAATATTATCTGCGCCACAGGAATGTACATGGAAGCCGAAGGGCAACCCGCTTACTTGAAATTCCGCGGCCAGTTGTTGGACATCCAGGCTGAGCTATACGATACTTTTATGCAGGAGATAACTGTGGGCATCGGCAAGTCAGGCGTCAAAGCCGGTGTCATCAAGGTGGCCACAGGCCACGGTTGCATCAGCCCTTATGAGGAGAAGGTGCTGAAAGCCGCCGCCAAAGCCCAGAAAGAAACAGGTATGCCCATTATCACCCACACGCAATCGGGTACCATGGGCGTGGAACAAGCCACATTGCTCACAGGAGAGGGGGCTGACCCCAAGAAAATCATGATTGGCCACATGTGCTGCAGCTCCAACCTGGAATATCATCTGGCAGTGCTGGGTAAAGGCGTTAGCATCGGTCTTGACCGCTTCGGCATAGAGTTTCTGTACCCCGATAACCTGCGCAAGGCTACGCTCGTTGGCTTACTGGCTATCGGCTATGCCGACTATATCATGCTGTCCCACGACCACATCGCAAGCTGGTTGGGCCGCCCTTTCGAGCTGCCTGACTTTGTACAGGCGCTGCTGGCTAACTGGTCCTACAGCCACATCTTCAAAAACATAATCCCTGAGATAAAAAAGACGGGTGTCACCGAGGAGCAGGTTAACAAGATGCTGGTGGAAAACCCCAAACGCCTCTTCGGTGGTTAAGCCCGGATACAAAAGAACACATTCAACCCTATGCCAAAGACTGCCAAAATAAAACCTTTGCCCCAGCATGTGGCTATCATCATGGACGGTAACGGCCGCTGGGCACAGCAACGTGGCCTATCCCGGCTCGAAGGCCACAAGCAGGGAGGCCTAAATGCCAGGCGCGTCGTAGAAACGTTCATAGAATACAAGGTTCCCTACCTAACACTTTATGCCTTCTCCACCGAAAACTGGAATCGCCCCAGGGAAGAAGTCGAAGGGTTATTCAGGCTGTTGGAAGAGAAACTCGATGAAGGTGATGAGGTCGCCAGGGAGAAGAAAATAACAGTACGCCACCTGGGCCGATTAGAAGGCCTGCCACGCAAGATCCAGAGGCGAATAGAAGAAGCTGTGGAGCAAACCAAACGCAACACCGGCATGACTCTCTGCCTGGCATTCAACTACGGAGGCAGGGACGAAATAGTCCAGGCAACACAGCGTATGATGAGCGATAAGGTGGATGCCAAAAAGATAACCGAAGCTACCTTCAGAAAGTACCTGTATAGCGAGGGCATCCCCGACCCCGACCTCATCATACGCACCGGCGGCGAGATGCGGCTCAGCAATTTCCTCACCTGGCAATCGGCCTATGCTGAAATCTATTTCACGCCAGTGCTCTGGCCCGATTTCGACAAGAAAGAAATAGAAAAGGCGTTGGCTGCTTACAGCAAACGCCAGCGCCGCTTCGGCCAGGTGGAATCTGGCTAGCACATTCCCCTGCGCTTAAGCGTACCCATGTAGACAATCGCATGGGTGACAGAGGATAATTTGTGATTAAGGAGGAGATGATGACCACGGACAAAGCCTACGACCTGGAATCAGTCAAACTACCAAGCCTCACCGGTGGGCAGCTTAAATTCTTCGCCGGGGCATTGGAGAATTCCGCTATGCGCGGGATTTTGCTGCCATCACTGCTGAAGTCAGGTGGCTTCGATGAGTTCCGAAAGATGGCACCAGATGAGCCGCCTACATTCTTGCCTCTGGCATTCACCGCCAAAGCAGCAAAGGAAGCGCCAGATATCCAGGCACTGAATAACATAGCTGGGACAAAAGCTAAGGGCTTCCCTTACCAGACAGCAAAAGACTACGCCGAAGCCTATCGCACAGGCAAGACCACGCCGGTGGAAGTGGCAAGGAAAATCCTAGACGCCATCAAGGAAAGCGACAGGAGCACCCCACCTCTGCGCGCCTTTATAGCCATAAATGAGAAAAACGTCATAGAGCAAGCAGAGGCTTCTGCCAGGAGATGGAAATCAGGAAAACCAATCAGCCCGCTTGACGGCGTTCCCGTTGCGGTGAAGGACGAGGTTGACATGGTTCCCTACCCCACCACCGTGGGCACCAACTTCCTGGGTAAAACACCAGCAAAAGAGGATTCCACCGTGGTAGCGCGAATACGGGCAGCAGGAGCTTTGTTAATTGGCAAAGCCAACATGCACGAAATCGGCATCAACCCCAACGGTCTTAACGTGCATTACGGACACGTACGCAATCCACATGACCTCAAGCATGATTCGGGCGGCAGCTCCAGCGGTCCTGCGGCGGCTGTGGCAGCCGGCTTGTGCCCTGTGTCCATCGGGGCAGACGGCGGCGGCTCCATCCGCATCCCTTCTGCTCACTGCGGCATAGTTGGGCTGAAACCGACTTTCGGACGGGTGAGCGAGCTCGGGGCTGCTCCTCTGTGCTGGAGCGTGGCACACCTCGGCCCAATAGGAGCCAGCGTGGAAGACATAGCGCTGGCTTACGCCGCAATAGCCGGCCCCGATAGTAAAGACCCCAATTCCCAACACCAACCCGCAGTTGGCCTCGACGGCTGGAACAAAGCCGACCTTAGAGACCTGACCCTGGGCATATACCACCCCTGGTTCAATCACACATCAGCTTCAGTGATAGCAGCTTGCCAAGCGATGCTTTT
>Ga0194127_10006686_pt1 | contig 12997 bp, 12 predicted proteins | sample TA2KigC100mmetaG_FD_148624 | JGI IMG/M metagenome (GOLD analysis project Ga0194127, IMG submission 148624) | Freshwater microbial communities from Lake Tanganyika, Tanzania - TA2015036 Kigoma Deep Cast 100m | ecosystem: Environmental > Aquatic > Freshwater > Lake | place: Tanzania: Lake...
TTTTTAGCAGAAGACACTGATTAAGGAAGTGATTATCAGGGATGAAAATAATACTTAAATTTCTGCTAAGCTGTGTAATGTTTTCAGTAGCGCTACATGGACTACCCTGTTCTGCGCAGGATGCGTTTACATTTGAGCAACTCTTTCGGGAGCACGGTTCGATCATGCTGATAATAGATCCGGATAGCGGGAGCATTACAGATGCAAATGCCGCAGCAGTCAGCTTTTACGGTTATAATTATGAAGATTTAATCAGAATGCGCATCCAGGAAATAAATACACTTGACCCCGAAGAGGTAGCTCAGGAGATGGCGGCTGCTAAAACTGAGCACCGCAATTATTTTAATTTTAAACATCGGTTGGCTAGTGGTGATATTCGCCATGTTGAGGTTTATTCTTTTCCCATCCAATTGGGCGAAAAAACCCAGCTTTACTCTGTAATTCATGATGTGACCCCCCGTGTTGAGGCAGAAAATACGCTGCGTAACCGAACCGGGGTCTTCTTTGCTATTCTTGGTACAGCGCTAGTTTTACAGGTCTTTGTTATCTTTTTGTTGGTTAAAGTAGGCAAGTCGCGTATTTCCGCAATTAAAAAGCTTGCAGAAAGCAAGGAGCATTATCGCCTTTTGGCAGATAGCTCTCCAGATACAATTGCACGGTTCGACGACTCTTTCCGCCATTTGTCTATCAATAGCATGGTAGTAAAAGAACTTGGTCTGCCTGTAGAGCAGGTTATCGGCAAAACAAATCGCGAATTGGGGATGCCTGAGCTTGTAGTAGAGAAATGGGAGGCAGGACTTCGTGCCGTATTTCAGGAAAAAAAGGATCAGGTTGTTGATATCGAGATTGAGACTCCAAACGGGTTTGCTTACTATACATCGGTGATAGTGCCTGAAATAACAGAAAGCGGTGTAGTTAATACGGCGATTTCTATAACCAGAAATATCACTGAACGTAAGCGATCCGAACAAAAGATAGCTAAGGCCCTTGAAATCTATCGCAAGGCGCTGGACGGGATGATTGTTTCCATGGGGACGCTGATGAGCAAAAGGGACAACTACACTGCCGACCATCAGTTAAGGGTTGCTCAACTTGCCGTCGCTATCGCCGAAGAGCTTGGGTTGGAAGAGAACCGGATTGTGGGGCTTAAGCTTGCCGCAGCAGTCCATGATATCGGAAAAATAGGGATACCGGCCGAAATCCTGACCAAACCCGATGAGCTGACGGACTTGGAGTATCTGATTATCCAAACCCATCCCCGCTCCGGGTTTGAGATTCTGCAAAATATCGACTTCCCCTGGCCGCTGGCCGACATTATTGCCCAGCATCATGAAAAGATTGACGGCAGCGGTTACCCGGAAGGGCTTACAGGTGATCAAATTCTGCTCGAGGCAAAAATTGTCTGCCTGGCCGATGTGGTAGAGGCGATGGCTTCACACCGCCCTTACCGCGCAGCGCGCGGCATTGATGCCGCCCTGGAAGAGATTAAACAGCAGCGGGGTATCCTCTTCGATGAAGATGTGGTTGATGCCTGCCTGAGGCTGTTCCGGGAAAAAGGGTTTCAGTTGGAGCAGTAAATATGAAATGCGTGGAACAGTGCTTACAGAAGGAGTAGAATTAATTATTTATTCCCCGAACCCCGTTTCGGCTGCAAAGGCTTCTAGTATTTGTTGCTGCAAGCGATAGCGAAACTCAGAACTGATTGGATGGACGATGTCCTTGAAACCCCCACCTGGCCTTTGTTTACTAGGCATAGCTATAAAGAGGCCTTTTGGTCCTTCGATGATCCTGATACCGTGAATCACGAATTGGTCGTTTATCACTATGGAAGCACGTGCTTTCATTATATTATCCCGGGTTATTTCCCAAAACCGCACATTTGTAACCTCTAACACATCACTCATCTAAATCAGCTCAGCCCTTCAATAATTATTTCCTTCCGCCATTATAAAATATGCCCCTCAACAAACATTTATCAATTTATCATTTTATTTCAAGATAATATAATGCCTCTAAAACAGCTTTTAATACCAAGCAATGCTTCATTACCGGGGTGATATTTATTTTGATGATTTGTTGAGTGGCGTAATATATAATAGCACACAGATTAACAGGTCAGACGATGTGTTTTCTGATTCAACAATAATGTTGCATTCAATATTTTGCTGCATGCAGGTGGTGATGTAGATTTGAAGGAAGAGGAAGCAATTCGCATGCTACTGGATAACTATCCACCAAGAGAAGAGTTATTACTGCAAAAAGCATTTGATTTAGCGATTAACTCTTTAAGATTTAAGAGCGATATACTTTCCGACAAAGAAGCGTTAGCCAGTAACACCTATTCTTATTGCCTTTATGGCGGCCCCCTTACCCACCTTAAAGTTTGATGACATCTTTGAAGGCCGCCGTAAAGGCAATTTATATTTATGCTAAAGTTGCCCTTTGCTTTGCCACAGGGCAACTTGTGCTTTGAAAAACCTAATGTTTCATAACCCCTTGTGGTTTCAGGTCTTGCAAAACAAATTATACTAAAGTTGCGGTGATCAGTATCGTGGATAAAATAAGCAAAGCATATCAAGCATTAATCGAAATAATGCCCGATGCTTATGCGCGTCACCAATTATTAACTGATGAGCAGGGAAAAGCAGTGGATTATATCTTTATAGAAGTAAATCCTGCTTTTGAATCAATGACCGGATTGGCCAGAGCTGATATTATCGGTAAAAAGGTTACCGATATCCTGCCAACAATAACAAAATCGGGCTTCAACTGGGTTGAAGCCTACGGCAGGGTTGCGCTAAACATGGAAAGTCTAAAACTCGTTCAATACTCCGAACCTTTAAATCGATGGTACGAGGTTCACGCCTTCAGCACAGAACAAGGTTACTTTGAAACTATTTTTCAGGATACTACCGAGCTGCATGCAGTAAAAGCGGAGTTGACCGACTGTCAAAAAAAGTTTTCTGCCCTTTCGAAAACCATAGAGGGCTGCATATTAATCTTGAACCGCGAGGGAAGAGTCCTGAACTCGAAGGTTAATGATTATGTTTCTTTGTTAAAAACGCCGGATGATCTTATAGACGCAACAATTGATGATCTTTTCCCTGATCAATTAGCTGTTGAGGCGGCACGGCTAATCGACTTGGCGTTCAAGACGGGTGAGATGCAAACTTATATAGGTCAGTTTGATCTAGGTGCAGGGTGTAAGTTTTATAAAACTCTGTTTTGTCAGATAGACAGTGAACGCGTTTTGATGATCCTGCGAGAGGACCACAATTAGGGTGCGCTGAAGTAGGATCTAAAAACCATAATCTACCTAATAAAGATCCGGATCTACTTCTAACCCATTTTATTTTATATAGGGGGGAATATAGTGAAATCAAATGATGCTAATATCCTAATCGTTGATGATGAGAACAATGTTCTTGACGCGTTACGCAGAAATTTAAACAAGGGATATAACGTCGTACCTGTATCAAGCGGGCAGGAAGCGATAGAGAAACTGCTTAGCCACGAAGTAACCTGCGATAACTATAGTGTGATCATCTCAGACTACCGGATGCCCGGGATGAGTGGTGTTGAACTGCTAAACAGAGTTAAAGCTATCTGCCCTGGGGTGGTAAGAATCATGCTCACCGGGGTAAATGATCTTAAAGCATTCAAAGACTCGGTTAATCAGAGCGAAGTATTTCGCCTGCTTTTAAAGCCTTGTCCCAGCGGTGAGTTGATCAGAGCGGTTAACGATGCTGTCCTTGAACATGATCGTCTCAAGCAGGCAAATGTGCCAAACCACTCTGCTGATTATAGTATTGAAGCACTTACCGCCGCTCTGGAAACAAGAGATTATATAACTGGCGGCCATGCTGAGAGAATGTCTGAAATGTGCTATATCATTGGCTTTAGGCTGGGGTTATCAACCGAGCAGCTGCAGAATCTGGATCGTCTGGCGTTGCTGCACGATATTGGGAAAATCGGAATACCCGATAACATTCTTTTCAAGCCGGGCCCTTTGACTGATGAAGAGAGGGATACGATGAAAACTCACCCAGAAAAAGGGTTCAAGATTGCACAAACTTCACCGGAGTTGTCAGGTATTGCTAATTTAATTCTTACCCATCATGAAAGGTGGGACGGCAGAGGCTATCCCCTTGGGTTAAAAGGCGATGAGATCCCTCTGGAGTCAAGGATTCTTGCAGTAGTTGATACTTACGATGTGTTTACACATGAGCGACCATACAAATTAGCAAAAACCCGCGAAGAGGCTTTGCAGGAGATTGAGGCTAATGCCGGCAGTCGGTTTGACCCACAGGTAGTGCATGAATTTCTTAAGGTAGAACAAGATTTTTACTTAAACATCTGAAACAACAGGTAGGATCACAACAGCTAATAGTCACAAGAGGTAGCTTTGAACATTAATAACCAGCAATAATAATCTTTTCCCTGCCTTTTTCTTTTTCTTTCGTCAGGCGTTTTTGTAAGCTTACCGGAAATTCGCTAATCTGCTCGATGGTTTTGTAACCGATCCAGCGGGCATAGTTATTGAGCACCAACTTCTCAGCATTATCCCGGCTCAATCCTCGCTTATAACCAAAGACCGTTATCGTTTCGACCGGAGAACCTTTACGTAAAGAGGTGCAATCCCTGGCTTTGCTGCGGACTGTTTCCCTGCTTATATCCGGGCTCTTGGTGCCATAACAAAAACCGATACCGGCACACTGAAAACAGCTTACCAGATCCTTTTTTTCTGCTTTACCCATTTAGATTTCTCCTTATTCCGTTATTATGCTAAGGGTGGCAAAAAGCATCCTTCCTCTTGAGCAGGATCCTGATCTGCCCCTGACTTGATGGCTGCACAATTACGTAATTACTGGTATTATCATAACAATCACGACTCAACATAATCTCAAATTGTTTATCTCCAGGGTGATGATACCGACTGCACGACCATTTTGAGATTTTGTTGAGGATAGCATGATAATCTTGTGGTGAGTCAATATTCTAACATTAACCACATCTTACTTTTAGATCGACGCTCGTTCTTTGAAGGGAATTAATTATCGAAAAGATCTGCTTCTGATGACTGTAAAAGATAATTTAACCTGATAAAAAACTGAGGGGGCTGGTTAGAAGATGGCTTATAGCATTTTGTTGGTTGACGATGAGCCTAATATTATTGACGGTTACAAGCGACAACTAGGCAGTTATTTTGATGTGCAGACTGCGGTTAACGGTTATGAAGGCCTAAAAATGCTCAACAATTATGGCCCTTTTGCAGCAGTACTGGTCGATTACATGATGCCCGGCATGAATGGCATTGATTTTACCGTTAATGCCCGTCAGGCTTCACCCGAAACAATCAGATTGATGCTCACCGGTAAGGGAGACCTGCAGGTGGCGACCGATGCTTTAAACAAAGGCAGCATCTTTATGTTTCTGTCAAAACCCTGTCCTACTGATCAGCTTATCAAGGCAGTAATCTTAGCTGTTGAGAAATATCGGGGTTGTGGCTACATAAGCGATACTGTGTTGCCGGAGCAGCTAGAAGGGTTAAAATATCTTTACCAGGGCTTGCTCCACTGGAGCAGGGAAAAATACAAAATAGCGATCAGTACTTTACAAGCTGCTCGCCAGGAATTTATCAACGGCTGCGATAATATCAACCTTGCCCGTGTAAACTTGCTGATTATCGGAATAACGCTATTAGCTGAATCCTTCAAGATCGGCGATGATCATAAATTAAGTTTTCGGGATCTGGCCAAAGAAGCCTTAGAGATCTACAGAGAACATGGTTTTCCCGTTCTTTTACGCAACGAGGTCGATCTTTTATTGCCGGCATTAAAATGGGCATATGAAAATAATATAGACAAAGACTTTCTGCAAACGATCCTAACCGACATAGGCGAACCGACAAGCAATAAAGGGTTGCTTGCAATCCGGGCACTGGGGCCGCTTCAAGTTTACAGCAACAACAGCATAATCGAAGAATCCGATTGGCGTACCCCTAAAGTTAAAATGTTATTTCTATATTTGTTGACCAACCGACATAAAAAAGTTAACCGGGATACGATCATCGAACAATTTTGGCCTTTTATTAGACCACAGGCGGCGGGCAATAACCTTTCATCTGCCATATATTCGCTGCGCCAGGTAGTGGGCACTGAAAAAGTATTGAACATGAAAGGTTTGTGCTGGCTGGATAATCAGAAATACAGGTGTGACGCAGACGAATTCGAAGAAACGATCCAGACAGCTACAAAGCATTTACTTGATGGACAGAAGGAGGAGTCAATCAGGTTATTTAAAAAGGCGGTTTCACTATACCGGGGCGACTACCTGGAAGAATATATCTACGAAGAGTGGATTGAAAATGAACGTGAGCGTTTACGATCAATATTTACCAAAGCTGTTAACAATCTCGCTGATCTGCTCGCTAATGAAGGCCGCTTCTCTGAAGCAGCAGAAACACTGGAAAAAATGCCCCGGTCGGAGGTGCTCGACGATCATTTTCTCTACAAACTAGTGGAGTATTATATCCTGTCAAACAGCAGAAGCAAGGCAATCAGGCGCTACCAGCATTACCGTTCAATCATTGTTAGTGAACTTGGGATTGAACCTGATCCTGTTATTGAAACGCTATTTGAACGAAAAGCAGGCCCTTAAGCCTAAGTTCTAGCTGTTGCTACGAAAACCTTTTTTTATCAACAGCAAAAGCTGCCACTTTGTTGAAATAAGCCATCATCCTTGCGGTTGAGTATTAATATATGGCTGACTGTCAGAGGGGGTAACTACCGGATGTATATCAAAACCAATTTAAATCAAAATATTTTAGAAGCAACACGGTTATTAAAGCCCGGAACAGACGAAGCCCTTTTTCTTTTAATCGGGGAAGAAGATTCGGGCATTGATCCACCTAAATTAATTGGCGATCTTAATCAAGCTAAGGTTAATTTTTTTGGTGGATTCTTCCCTGCTCTTATATACGGGCAGGAGTCGCCAAAAAGCGGTGCGATTGCGGTTAAGCTGCCCTTGAGCCGGCAGCCACTGGTAATTAAGGATCTGGATAAAGATACAATAGATCTATCTGCGGTGGAAAACTATATGATGCCTTGCGGAACATCTAAATGCACCGCGATTATATTAGTTGATGGACTAACAAAAAACATAGGCGGTTTTTTATCCGGTTTATATGATAAGGTTGCCAACACGGTTAATTATATCGGCGGTGGCGCTGGCTCACTGAGCCTCAAGCAAAAACCCTGCCTCTTTACTAATAAAGGGCTGTTTCAGGATGCGGCAATTATAACCCTGCTGCCCCTTGCCGGCAGCTTAGGAGTTTATCACGGGTGGGCGAAGCTGGCAGGTCCTCTGGTGGCGACAAAGACAGAGCGCAATGCGATCTACGAACTAAACTGGAACAACGCCTTTGAGACTTACCGTAACATTGTGGAAGCTGATTGTGGTTGTTCGATCACTGCGGATAATTTTTTTCAAGTTTCCAAGGGCTACCCGTTTGGGATGATTAAGGACGATGCCGAAAGGATAGTGCGCGATCCGATCGTAGTCGGCCCCCAGGGGGAGCTAATATGTGTAGGTGCTGTGCCCGAAAATTCGGTGGTTGATATCTTAAAAGGGGAGCCTGCGACCCTGATCAGAGCAGCAGGGCAGGCAGCCATGGAAAGCAATATTGTTAAGGGGGAGCTAATAGAACACCAACTAATATTTGACTGTATTTCGAGGGTTCTATTTCTTGAAGCAGCATTTAAAGAAGAGCTTGAAGCTATTAACGCGGGCCTTAAAAATAATGATTTTACCGGTGATCCGTTTGGAGCGCTCACGCTTGGCGAGATTTCTTCATCTGGGGAAGGTTATCTTGAGTTTTTTAATAAAACAGTTGTAACCGGAGTTTTGTATCGTGAACATATTTAACGCAGAAAAAACCATCGCCCATATTTCCCTCCTCTATGAGCTTGCTTTAAACAGCGGACAGAGCTTAGATCTTTATGAAAGCTGTGACCTGTTTTTAAAACGCCTGCTGACCAGAAAAAACTTCAATTACTGCGCCGTTTGGATTAGAGACAGTTCCCTGGGCATTAAATCATCGTCAACGGCATCACTGGTTTACAGTTATCCGGAGCGTTTTTCGCTGAAAGAGACATCTGCAACAGACAATTTACCATTTCTAGCTAATGGCAACGATGATCACGCAGTCATTGTTGTTAAGGGTACCCTTCTGTCTTCAATTTTAGATCAGTCATTGCTGCAAAACAGCTCGGTTATCTGCTATAAATTACTTGATTTTGGGATCCTCTTTCTTGCCGCTGAACGATCGAGATTTCCAGTGGAAGAAGAAATTTCCCTCCTGCACCAGGTACTGCATAAATTTGCAGTATCGCTGCAGGGATGCCTGGCTCATCAATCCCTGCAGCTAAAGATAGAGGAGCAAAAGCAGGCAGAAGCTCTAATCGCTGCGGCGTATGCAGATCTCGAAAAAAAGATTCGGGAAAGAACCAGCCAGCTAGTTGAAACCAACGCATTGCTAAGCGATGAAGTGAATGAAAGAAAGATCACTGAGGGTAAAATTAAAAAATTATTGGCATCGGAAAAGATTATTACAGACATTTCTTCGATGTTTGTTTTAAGCATCCCGGATAATTTTGACCAATGTATCAAATATGCCTTAAAACAGACCGGCCAATTTCATCATGTTGACCGTAGTTATGTTTTTCTATTTTCCAGTGATGGAGTTTATGCGAGTAATACTCATGAATGGTGCGCACCAGGGATTGAACCGGTTATTGACCAGCTGCAAAATGTTGAGATGGCCTTGACGCCCTGGTGGATGAGCCACCTTATAAATAAGGAGATCATTAATATACCCTGTGTCGATGAACTGCCATCCGAAGCGGAAATGGAAAAAGAGATACTGAAGGCTCAGGGCAATCAATCGGTTCTGGTAGTTCCCCTTTTAGCTCATGGAGAGCTGCTTGGCTTCATCGGCTTTGATTCGGTAACAAGACAAAAAGTATGGGCTGAAGAGCAGATTGCGTTATTAAAAGTGGTGGCAGATATAATCAGCAGCAGTATCGTGCGCAAGCGCTATGAGCAAAATCTTTTTGAGGAAAAGGAGCTGCTGGGAGTTACCCTGCGCTGTATCGCTGAGGGATTAGTTGTTGTCGATACAGATCAGCGGATCATGACTCTTAACAGCAGGGCCGAAGCATTAACGGGTTGGAGCAGCTTAGAGGCCGAAGGGAGGTTATTCCAGGAAGTATTTGTCATTATGGATCCTAAATCTAATATTGCAACTTCAAACCCTCTACAGGCCATTACTGCCACGGCTGTAGAAGAAAGTCGCAAAGACCGGCTGATCATGGCCGATCGGGAAGGCAGAAGAATGAATATTAATGCGGTCCTGGCTGATATTAAAGATAATGAAGGCCGCCTAAGAGGTAACGTAGTTGCTTTTCAAGATATTACCGAACAACTAAAGGCGGAAGCACAGCTGGCGTTAGCGGAAAAATTGAACACTGTCGGCCAACTGGCAGCCGGTATTGCCCACGAAATTAATACACCAATGCAGTATATCGGGGACAACACTACTTTTCTAAAGGATTCTTTCGAGGCAACAGCTGAGTTTATCGAGAAGTTAAAAACCTATTTGGGCAACCTCGATCTTGCTGCTGCAGATCATGAACTAATTGAGATTGCCAGGCTATACGATGAACTTGATGTTGAATACCGCCTGGTAGAAGGATCTTTGGCCATTAAACAAAGTTTTGAAGGGGTTGAGCGGGTTAGTAAAATTATCAGTGCGATGAAAAACTTTGCAAACTTTGGGCCGACAGCACCAAAAAGTGCCGATTTAAATGAAGCAATTAATAATACGCTGACCATCTCCCGCAACGAGTGGAAGTATTATGCCGAAGTTACCTTGGAGCTGGATGATAATTTACCTGCGGTAACCTGTGATATTGGCGCTGTTAATCAGGTTATCTTAAACTTGATCATCAATGCCGCTCAGGCGATAGAAACAGCTGTAAACATGCGTTTTTTTGATCGCGGTGAAATCCGCATTGCGACTCGGGTTGAGAAGGATTGTGCGGTTATCGAGATCGCCGATAACGGGGTTGGAATAGCGCCGGAGATTCAAAATAAAATTTTCGATCCCTTTTTTACAACCAAGGAAGTAGGCCGGGGTACAGGTCAGGGATTGACGATCGCGCATAGTATTATTGTCAACAAACATGGAGGGAGTTTAACCTTTGAGTCCGAAGAAGGCAAGGGCACGGTATTCCGGGTTAAGCTACCTCTCCAGGTTTAAAATACCGGAATTCATTGCTGTTGTTTTAAATGTTGCGGGTCATAGCATTATTTTGTGCTTTGAATTGTAAAGGGTAAGTTGTAACTATTATCTTACAAGTAAACCATCGCAGGCCGCTAACAGCTTATATCATTAACGATCTTCCTGGGCAGGTCTCTCATAGCCGGAGGTGTAGAGATGAATCATAAAAATTGGATCCCCTTTAGGATTAGAAACAACAGGGAGCAGGATCTGGCGGCGCTGTTACTGAGAAGTGACCCCCTGGCGGGCGGTGATCGACGAAAGACCGCCTCCAAGCCACTGGTGATTGTCTGTCACGGTTTCACCGGCTCAAAGGAGGGCCGCGGTCAGGCCCTGGCCATGGGCGAAGAGCTTGCGCTTTTCGGCTACGGCACCCTGCTCTTCGATTTTGCAGGCAGCGGTGAAAGTGACGGCGAGGACCAGGATCGTACCTTAAGCGGCCAGGTTGAGGATTTGGCAGCGGTAGTTAAGTGGGCCCGGCGTGAAGGGTTTGGATCGATCATCCTTACGGGCAGGAGTTTCGGGGGCAGTACGGTTTTAAGCTACGCCGCGCTTGACCGGCAAATAGCGGCGGTATGCACCTGGGCCGCCGTGGCCAGGCTGGAGCGGCTCTTTTTACCGCTGGTTGGAGGAAACGCCGCAGGGCCGGCAGAAGAGCTGGTCACCGTAAAAAGTGATGAAGGGCAGCTGACCTTAAAACGCCGTTTCTTCCAGGATCTTAAGCAACACAATCTTAGCAGCTGCGCGGCAGCTATAGCACCGCGCAGCCTGCTGATCATCCACGGCAGTGCCGATCAATCGGTGCCTGCCGAAGATGCAGAAATTCTCTACCAGTCCGCCGGGGAACCGAAAAAACTGGTAATCATCGAAGGCGCAGACCACCGTTTTTCCGGACACATCAACCAGGTTTGGCAAGCCTTTTTTAGCTGGTTAGAAGAAATACTGATCAATAAATGATCCGATCTGATCTGAATTAAGCTCTGCAGAAACTGCTAAAAGAATAGAGGCCGACCCAGAGCGCCGGGAAAACAAAAAACTACACGACTGACTTGCTAAAGTGAATAGTCACCAGTCATAGTCTCAGTCAAATAATCGCTACTTGTAAAGTTGGCTATTTTAATCTACCGGTTGTCTAGCTCTCCTCAAAGTATTCTGCAGCCAGATCAAGTAAGAAGAAGAAGAAGAAGAAAGGGCTTGCAATGCATAAATAGATATATTATTATATGCATACAGGGGGCGATAATTATGCGCACAACCATTGATTTGCCTGAAGAACTTGTTAAAGAAGCAATGGCCGTTACCAATTACAAAACAAAAACTGCCTTAATAAAAGCTGCCTTAAAAAATATTATCGTGAAAGAAAAAGTAAGGGGTTTGAAAAACTATTATGGTAAAGTTCCTCTTGAACTTGACCTTGATCAGGTGAGAGAAAGATGAGCCTTGTGCTAGTCGATTCTTCGGTCTGGATTGCCTACTTCCGTGGCAGTATGAAGGCAGAACTGCTTGATCAGGATATTGAAACGAATAGAATTTGTATAAATGAGCTAATTCTCTCTGAGTTATTGCCATCAATCAGGTTAAAGAAAGAAAACGATTTAGCTGAATTGTTGGAAACAGTAGAAAAACTTCCTTTAAAGATAAACTGGGAAGAAATCAGAAACATTCAATTGAAGAACCTAAAAAGAGGGATCAACAAGGTTGGCATTCCCGATTTAATAATATTTCAAAACGCCATCCAAAACGGGGTTACGCTACTTACTCTGGACAACCATTTTTCACTAATGGCTGAGTTGTCTGAGTGTAAAGTGACACTTTTGACATAAGATATCAACCGGCATCAATTAAATATTTTCTGATATTGGCAATCAATCACTGCCGACGAAGCATCTCTGTTGAATGATCTGGAGCTGGCAGCTAATCTTCGATCACTTTTTCGTTGTAGCAACCGAGAATTTTAAAGCCTGCAGTTTGCTTTTCCGCCTGTTCCAGGGTCTTAATCACCTTTGGATCCTTGATTGAACCATCAAAATCAAGGAAGAAAGAATAATCGCCAGGTTCATTGGGGATCGATTCAATCCTGGTCAGGTTGATACCGGAGCTGGCAAATAACTCAAGCACCCCGAAAAGAGTCCCCGCCTTATGCTCAGTGGTAAAGGTGATCGTGCATTTACTGCCCTCTTCAGTCGGTGAGCCTTTCGAGAGCAGCAGAAACCTGGTGCGGTTCTTGCTTAAGTCTTCTATGTTTTCTTTTAAAACTTCCAGGTTGTAAAGCTTGGCCGCCAGTTTGCCGGCAATGCAGGCGGCGCCGCGCGGCTGTTTTTCGGCCAGCATCATTGCCGCCCCGGCCGTATCGAAAAAGGGCACCGGGGTTAAATTATTACGGGAGAGAAAGCGCCGGCACTGGGCCAGGGCCTGGGAATGAGAAAAAACCTCTCTTATTTCGCGGTGATCAGTCCCGGGCACCATCAGCAGGCAGTGGTGAACCGGCATGTCGATGGCCCCGATGATCTGCAGATCAGTATTCAGCAATAGCTCGTTAACGGGGCCGACAATCCCGCCCAGGGTGTTTTCAACCGGAACAATGCCGTAATCATACATCCCTGAGTTAACCCCTTCGAACACTTCATTGAAGGTAACGCATGGCAGAGTAACATA